>MDTD01002270.1_pt1 | contig 63245 bp, 61 predicted proteins | sample 811221 | NCBI WGS metagenome assembly MDTD01 (sample SAMN05326646, study PRJNA326480) | marine metagenome | isolation source: seawater | place: Pacific Ocean: South West | collected 2011
AATACCTTCGTCAAAAAGATAAAAAATTAAAAAAAATAATTGATACAAATGGTCATATTGTTTTTAAGCCAAATAAAAAAAATCAATTTGATACGCTTGTAGGCATCGTTATCTCTCAATTTATATCCACAAAAGCAGCAGAATCCATTTTTAAAAATATTAGAGCGAATTTTAATTCAGAATATTTAAATGAAAAACATTTTGAAAATTTAAGTACAAAAGAGATTAAAAAATTGGGTTTAAGTTCCAACAAAGCCAAAACTATAAAAGAAATTTCTAATTTATATTTAAATAATAAAAACTTTGACTTATCAAATTTAAATGATGAGATATTAAATCAAACTTTATTATCAGTTTTTGGCGTTGGACCATGGTCAGTGAACATGTTTGAAATATTTTGTATCGGCAATTTAGATATATTTTCATCGAAAGATGCTGGCTTGAGATCAGCTATGAATATTTGTGGAATGGTAAAACTAGATAGCGATTGGGAATCATACGATATTTATGCCAAAAAGTGGTCTCCGTACAGATCACTCGCGTCGATACATTTATGGAAAACAGTTGATTAATTGTCGATTTTATAATTTTTATTTATTAAAAGTCTTAACCTACCGAAATATAATTCATCATAATTATCATATATTGCTCCCCTAATTGGACTAAAAGTATAAGCAATAATATATTTTGTATTTTTTAAATCTCTAAACTGTAAACCTTCCTGAGAGTTAATTAAATTATATTTTTTTTGAAATATGTAATCAAAAGATCTACCAATCGTATATGGGTTTGATGGATAGTAATTTGACATGTTTGTTCCAAAATCATTTACCCAGTCATATAGTCCACCTCCCAATTCGTAGTAAATTGGTAGATGTTTACTTACTGATAAATTTTGCCAATCCTTCGCAATATAATCAGCAACCTGCTCTTTGTGTATCATCGGAACATCAGACTCTGATAATTTGGTTGTTTGATTATAAAAATTATCATACAAAATATTTAAAGAAAAATAAGCATTGAATATTATAAATAAAACAATTAATGAAGAGTTAAATAAATTTATGAACTTAGAGAATCTAAAGTTACTGTAGCTATACCCTATGAAAAACCATATATAAATAAAAATAAAATAAGCTTCTATATAATTATCCATTCTTTGATATTTTAAAAATTCCCTACCACCAAGAGCAGGACTTATTGCAGTAAAAAGAATTAAATAAAAAATTAATAGAAAAATTTTACTTACGTAATCCATATTTAGTCTTTTCTTAAAAAGTATTAACGATAAAAAAATTAGAAATATATGAAGTAAAACATATCTTTGAAGAAACCAATGTAGCTTTAAATAAATTTGGAAGAGATTGTTTGTTGATTCAGATATATTATTTATATTGATTGTTGGAAAAAAGTAAGATTTCTCATCAACCCAAAATCCAAAAATAGACTTTACCGTGTTCTTGTATCTTTCAATAAATATTAGATATATATTTGTCCAATTATTACCAACTTCTGAAATTGAATTTAAATTTACAATTTTAAAGTATGGAGTCCAAGTAAATCTTATTAGAAGAAAAGTTAAGATTAACGAGAAAATATTAATAAGCTTATTACCAAAAAATTGTTTAAATTTTCTAATATTTAATAATATTAGAAAAAAGAAAAATAAGCTGTAAAGTACGGAATTTGATAAACCTCCTAAATAAATACTTGAAGGAATAAGTATTACCACTGGAAATAATGGGAAAAGATAATATTTTTTCTCGATGACAAAGCCAAATAAAACATAAATAAATATTGAATTTGTAATAATTAGAAAAGACTGTCCCCATGGTTCCAAAGTGCTTTGGCTAATGTAACTTGAAAACCCAATTAAAAAAAACAAAAGAACATTTTTATAATCCTTTTGATCATCTTTTAAAGCAAGATATATAAAAAAAACATTCAATAATCCAAATATTGTAGATGTATAAATTAATGAATTAAAAATTGTTAAAGGTTTTGAAATTAAAATCAGTAGATTTGGATTTGGTAGACCAACTGAACTAACAAGACCTAATGGCGTATCAAGAAATGAAAAATTGTTAGCTATCCATAATACAGTTGCTTCATCCTCTCTCCATGACGCCCCAATAGCACTCCATAAATATTTATAAATTATCAAACATAAGATACTGAATAAAAAGAAAAATTTTTGTTTTTTTTCTTTTTCAAAATGATTCATATTATTAATGTAACATTTAATTATTCTTGTTAATCAAACTCATAATTTAAATTATTGAATTAAATTTAAATAAATGATGTTTTTAAAATATAAAAATGGATGAACTAAATTTTACAGTAATTATACCTTTTTACAACGAAGAGAATACTCTTCGTCAAGCCGTGAATAATTTACTAAGTGAAAATTTTGCCAACGAGATCTTGCTTGTTGATGATGGGTCATTTGATAAATCAGTACAAATTGCGACTGATCTTGAACGGAATAATAAAATTATAAAATTAATTAAGTCAAATAAAAATATGGGTAAAGGCCATGCTTTAAGAATTGGTATAAATGAATCTAAAGGAGTTTATTTAGGGGTTTTAGATGCAGATTTAGAATATTCACCAAGTGATTTGAATAAACTATTTATGCACATCAAAAATGAAGAACTTGAAGTTGTTTGTGGATCAAGGTTTATTGGTGACAATACTCGAAATAATAAATATCTAAGAACTTATATTGCAAACAAGTTTCTCAGTAATTTATTTTCATTTATTTATAAAAAAAAAGTTACAGATATTGCAACATGTCTAAAAGTTTTCAAGAAAGAGATTCTTGAGAATATAAGATTTGAATCCAATGGTTTCTCAATAGAAGTAGAGCTTTTAGCAAAAACATTATCAATATCAGAAAAATATAAAGAGTATCCAATAGGATATTCAGCTAGAAGTTACAAAGATGGTAAAAAAATAAAATTTATTGATGGATTTAGATATGTAATTTCTATATTTAAATTTAGAAGTCAGCAGAAATAAAAATTATATAAAAATAAACAAAAACAATTTTGAAAGTATTATTTGTTAAATAAAAAGTTAAAGCTTGAAATTAAAAGTTTTGAATTACTATTGATAGATACAAGATGTGTACCTAGATTTAATTATGAAAGGATTTGTAGATTTGTTCTACTTGTAAGTATTAATGTGTGGTGTATATTTTTCAAATTCTAATGAATCAGCTAGATTTGATGACAATTTTTTAATCAGAGGACCCGATCATTTTAATGAAGCAAAGTACGACAATGTAAGTATGTGTCATTCACTGTTAAGTTTGACAGGTGAATTTACACCTCAGCCAATTGAAAAAGATGGAGTGAAATTAATTTTTAATGGTCAAATTTATAACTATGATAAAAAAGTCTACCTATCAGATTCTTATTTTGTACTTGATGAATATTTAGAAAAAGGCATAAACTTTTGGAAAGATTTAGATGGTGAATATGCAATTGTAATTTATGATACAAATAAAAATAGTGTACTTTTTGTTACAGATATTTTTGGAACAAAACCATTATTTTATTCAATGGATGAAAACATAATTTCAATATCATCTTTGATCTCAACATTAGAGAAAAATGATCATAAAAATATTGTTAAGTGCGCGCCAAACACTATCTACGCTTATAACTTATCAACTCATAAATTAGATACTCAAAATAATTATTACAAATTTAATTTAAATCAGTACAAAAATAACTTTGACGACTGGAACGATAAATTTTTAAAAAGTGTTGAAAAAAGATTTGGGAACATGCGTCACGATATCATTTTACCTTTGAGTAGTGGACATGACAGCGGTGCTATTGCATGTGCTTTTGATTTACTAAATATTAAATATTATTCGTATTCTTTTTTCAAAAATGAACACAAAAAAGTTTTAGCTAAAAGATTATTAAGAAGAATGGTAACAACGCCAATCAAAACTAGATTTAAAATCAACTTACAAAATGATAAATTGAGAAATAAAATAGCTATTTATATCAAAAATAATACGGACAATTTTTATTATGGACATGACTTAGATAATTTAACGATTGATGGAAAAGATGATCCAGGATCTATTGGCCTATCTTTTATTTTAGGAAAAGCAAAACAAATTAATCCAAACATTAAAATCGTTGCGTCCGGTCAGGGCGGTGATGAAATTTATTCAAATAATCAAACTTATACATTTGATACACCAAATCCAAAAAAATTTACAGATGATCTTGATAAAATATTTCCCTGGCAAAATTTTTTTTACGGATCACAAGTTAGCTATCTTGGTAAAGAAGAGTCAATTGGTGGAAGTTATGGCCTTGAAACAAGATACCCATTTTTAGATAGAGATGTAGTTCAAGAATATTTAAACCTTACACCTGACTTAAAAAATATTTTATACAAATCACCAATTACAAATTTTTTAAAAATTAACAAGTATCCTTATCGTATAGAAGAGACAAAATCAGGATTTAATCCGTAAATATTTAGTTTATGTTTAATTTAAAAAAAGTAAAGAAGGCCAGAAAAAGATTAGAAATTTTAACAAATTTTCTTTTCAAACTATTTCAAATTAATTTAAGGTATAAAGAAAAGAGAACTGATTATGGTATTGAAATTTTTGAATATTTTTACTTACCTTGGAAAACTGACAAAGAATTTAATAGAGCGTATTCTATTGTTTCTGAATATACATTAAATCCAAAGTCAAGACTTTATACACTATATGAATTTTCAAAAAATTACCTTCAAGATGATACTTCATTTATTGAGGTAGGTTGTTGGAAAGGTGGTGCGTCTGGCTTGGTTTCAATTACCAACTCCCATAAAAATGTAGACTATTTTTTATGTGATACCTTTACGGGTGTTGCTAACTCATCAAGCAAGGATACTTTTTTCAAAGACAATGAGTACAGCGATGCAGGTGTTGAAAATATAACAGAACTAGAAAAAATATCAGGTTGCACTTTTAAAATTGTAGAAGGAATTTTTCCTAATTCTTTTAAAGATATAAATATTGAAAAGCCTATTTCATTTGCCCATATAGATGTAGATACGTACGTTTCTGCAAAAGAAAGTTTTGAATTTATTTCGACAAATTCTATTCCGGGAGCATTAATTGTTCTTGATGATTTTGGTGGTTGGTTTACTGATGGCGTAACCAGTTATGGGAAAGAATTGATGGTTAATAAGAATTTTTTTGTAGTACCAAATCATCTAGGACAATTACTAATTTTTATAAAATAAAACAATTCAAATTTTTAAACTACACAAAAATTGGTGTTTTAACTAATTAGAAAATATAAGTTATAATTGATTTATCGTGTTGACTCTCAATATTATAAAAGCACCCAATGAGTAAAGAAAAAGTTCTTGTTGTTGGTGCTGGATGGGCCGGAGCATCTGCAGCACACACACTTAAAGAAAACAATTACGAAGTTTTAGTTGTCGAAAAAGATAATGAAGTAGGAGGACATTCTAGAAGCAGTAAAATTAATGAAGTAATATGGGAACCATATGGAGCACATATATTTCACACAAGCAATGAAAGAGTTGCAAAATTTGTAAATTCCTATGGTTTGAATAATAATTTTGAACATAAAGTTATTACAAAGTTAATGATTAACGGAGAGTATAAAACTTTTTCATGGCCACCTCAGATAGAAGAGTTGAAAACTTTAAAAGAGTGGAAAAAAATAAATGCTGAATTATCTGATTTACCATCTGAACCAAAAGGAGAAACATTTATAGAATATGTTACTTCTATGTTAGGACAAACTTTATATGAAATGTTTATTGAGGGTTACTCTATAAAACAATGGGGAGAAGAACTGAATGGTTTATCAAGCAGGTTTGCACCAAAAAGAATTGAGCTAAGAAACGATGGATATAAAAGGTTGTTTAAAGATAAATATGAATATTTTCCTAAGGAAGGTGTCACGCCAATTATTCAAAATATCCTAACAGGAATTGAAATACTTTATTCAAAAGAATTAAACATTGATAATATTTCTCAAATCTCTGAAGAATTTGACTACATTATTCTCACTTGTCCTTTAGATGCTTTTTTACAAAAGAATACACTCAAATGGAAAGGCATTAAACTTGAGCCAAAATACTTTGAAACTGATGAAGATGGTACAGTGTCAGATAATTATGTTGTTAATTACCCTGGATTAGAGGTTCCATTTACAAGAACTATTGAAACAAAACATGCAACAGGACAGAAAATTAAAGGTACGATAGTTGCTGAAGAATTTCCAGGAACTGATGACAGGCATTATCCAATACCTACGCCAGATAATATATTTGAAAAAGAGAATGAAAATTTAAAAAAAGAAATATCAAAAACCTTACATCAAAATATAATTTTTGCAGGTAGATTAGCCAACTATAAATATATCAATCAAGACTATGCAATTTTTGAGGGGTTTGAGGCAGCAGATAAAATAATTCAAAAATAAAATATGAATGTTATAAATTTATGTATTCTTGGCGCTGGAGGGCAACTCGGAACCAAATTAATTGAAAGATTTTCTAATAATGAAAATTTTCGAATATATGCGGTAGACAAAAAATTTGATAATAAAAAAATATTTAAAAACCTTAGTTATATTTCTTTAGATGTAAATAATTCACTTGAAAAAAAATTTTATCAATTACCAGATGAAAACATAGTCTTTATAAATTGTATTGGTTTGCAACACGCATTGTTAAGTAGAAAAATAATGAAAATTAATTTTGATTTAAACAAAAAGTTGTTTGAATATATAGATCAAAATTATTCAAGTTTTAAATTCATACATATATCTTCTTTATCGGTTGATAAAGGAGATAAAAAAGAAATTACTTTGGGTTCAGGTAATCCAATTAATCTTTATGGTAAATCGAAGTTAAGGTTTGAGAATTATTTATCTCAGAATGATTCTCAATCTAAAAAAATTACTGTAGTAAGACCAGCTGCATTTTATGATTTAAAACTATCAAAAAATCTTGATTTTTTCTTTGAATTGCTTTTGAATAAGTTTTTTATATTACCTTCGACAAATATCTTAAGAAGCTTTCTTTCACTTGAATATTTTTCTAAATTTTTAGAAGAATATATTTTGCTAGATAAACACCATAAAATATTTGAAATTGCAGACAAAGAACCAATTGAATTTAATTCTTTAATTAAATTTCTAAAAAAAGCAGAGATTAAAGTAAATTCAAAAATTTTTTTTCTTCCTATATTTATTTTCAAATTAGTCGGCCAAATTGGCTATTTATTAGAAAAAGTTGGATTACATATAAGTCTATTTACAATTATTGGTGAGTTTGGTTATAATTTTGTCTCTAAAAATAACTCTATTTCGGATGAAATTGAAATAGAAGATACATATGAAAATTTTAAAATACTTTTAAAAGGTTTTAATTAGGTATTGGTATGAGTGATTTTACTTTTCTTCCAACGAAAGATGACAAAATTTTTATCCATCCAAGTTCTAAAGTTTGGTCTAAACATTCGAACAAATAATCAATATCATCCTCAGAAATTGATGTTGATGGTGCAATTTTAAATACGATTTTCTGATTAGATCCATAATATGTTAAAAGTCCGAAATTATCGTAAAGGTATGAAATAATACTTCCTGTTACAAGTTTTTCAACAAATTGTTTATCTGACGAAATTGACTTTGGAAGAATTTTTATTGCTTGCTTTATAACATTCAATTCAGCATTAAAAACAATTCCATGAAGCAATCCTTTTCCTCTAATGTCAGAAATTAAATTTGGATATTTTTCTTTCAGTTTTTTTGATTTTTCATTAATTTTTACTCCTAAATTTTTGGCTATTGCTGGGTGATCTTCTTCCACAACAATATTTATTGCCTCTAATGCTGTCACAGTTTCCTCTCCGAATCCATAATATGTTGTACTGTGCAAAGTTGCATCTTTTAAATTATCATAAGCTTTTTTAAATATCTTGTCGCTTGCAATATAGCCTGAGATACTTGCTTTTCCACCTCCAAGAGTTTTAGCACTGGTTAAAATATCAGGAACGATATCTTTATATCCTTCAGCCTTTTCAGATGATCTCATAAAATTCATCAGCGACCCAGTTTTACCCCAGCCTGTGTAAACTTCATCATAAATTAAGACAATATCGTATTCTTTGCAGAGGTTTCTTAGTTCAATCATAAATTCAGTTGACAGCTCTAATAAACTTGATGCTGAAAAAGGTTCAACTAGAACTGCAAAGTATTTTGAGCCATTATTTTGAATAATATTTTTAATGCTTTCTATCGAATTATATTCAAATTCTTCTACGTTTTGAATTTGGGGAAAGTCAAAATATAACTCAGGAGATTTTGTAAAACTTGCTGCACCTAAAAGTTTTCCATGAAAAGAAATGTCTGAAACCAAAATAGACTTTCTTGTACCTTCATGATATTTATAAGCCATTTTTACTGCTCCTTCAACCGCCTCCGATCCAGAATTAGGAAAGAATGAATATTTTAAGTCTCCAGGCATTAATTCAGCAAAATTATGACTTAGTGCCGCCATATAGGGAGAAAAAAAGTTTTTATGGACTTCCATCCGTTTATTATCTTGAAAAGTCTGCCTCTCTTGAATTATTCTAGGGTGATTATGTCCATGGCCAAGAACACCAATTCCACCTGTAAAATCAACAATTTTTCTTCCATTTTTCAGGTAAATATAACTTCCTTCCGCATATTCAACCAAATCGTTACCAAAGCCAAAACTTCCAATTAATTCAACCTGACTCTTTGATATATATTTTTTATAAAGATCATGAACTTGGTTTATATCAAATTCTTCAGCATCTGAAACAGAATAAAGTTTTTTATCATCCATATTTAGATTCTAACTTTAAGTTTATGTAATGTAATATCCCTGCAAAAGGATAATTATTATGTTTATGATTTCATAATCTCAAGAAAAGAGTAAAAAGAAAATTTTAAGATTTTCAAATATTTGGATAATGGTTTATTTCCCTGCCATGTAACGCCAGAATTTTTATTTTCGGATATTAATTTTATATTTTTTCTTTCATATTTTATTTTATGTTTCACTATCAATATTGTTGATATAATGTTCGGAGTCAAAACATTTTTTGGGATAAATTTTCTAATTATTAGAAAATCTTTTTTTTTGTAAAGTCTCAATGGACAGTTAGCATCTCGCCAAAGCTTACCTGTCTTAAGAAAAACTAATAATTCTGCACAAAATGTAATAAAGGCTCTAAAGATACCTTCTTCAAATCTTTTTCGTTTACAAACTACTGACGTTTCATAGTCAAATAATTCATTCAAGTCTTCTATTGTTAATTTAGTATCAGAATCCATTGTCACAATATCCGATGCTTCTTGAATATAGTCATTTGAGAGTTCGAATAATTTAATTAGTGATTTTCCATGACCTATGTTGTGTAAGTTTTCAAAAGTAAATATGTTTTCTTTGTATTCGGAAATAATATAATCTTTTAATATTTGGTAGCTATTGTCTGTTGAGCAGTCATTTAAGAAGAGTAATTTATAATGAAATTCTTTTTGTTCAGAAGATAGATCTATCTGTTTTGCTAAATTAACTAAATTTTTTTCTTCATTATAAAATGGAACTAAAAATACAATATTTCTCACTGTTTTTTGTTTTTCTTTATCAATTTCTTGTAAGTAAATATATCTCTAAAAGTGGGATAACTAAAATATGTTGAATCTTTTTTCATGTTCTTTTTAAAATTTACTTGGTTTTTAATAATATCAGTCAATGTTTTGTCAATTAAATCTGGAATATTTTTAAATGCTTTTTCATAAAGACTCAGTAGATCATCATCTTTTTCAATCTTAATTTGAATTTGCTTTAAAATTTCTCCATCATCAAATTTTTCGTTCATAACATGTATTGACACTCCGATATATTGTTCTTCATTAATGTATGCATGAAAAATTGGAAATAAACCTCGATATTCAGGTAAATATCCCAAATGAATATTTATTGGGTAAATATTTGGATGTAATAAAATATCTTTTTTAAGTTTTTCTGGACAGTTGAAAGAAATTAAAACATCAATTTTTTTATTATGAACAAAATCAACTATGCCGGAATCATTTACTTTATTTGTTTTTATTGTTGGAACCATATTCAGATTTAAAATTTTATTTATTTCCCCTCCCAAAATTTTATTTTTCAGGACTTGAAATACTGTATTAATAAATTTTGTAGGCCCATAAATAAATAAAGTTTTGATAACTCTTTCCATGCTTATAAAATCGGTATGTAATATTACAAACTCTATTTTGTAGTTTGTTAATAGTTTTTTGATGAATTGATTTGAATAAAATGGCTCATCAATCATTATTATGCCAACTTTTAATTTATTCATTAATAAGATATTAGAAACCTTTAATAAATAGCTAATTAATTGAAAATATAAAAAATAATTATATTAGTTCAAATAATTATTGATTGCTTCCTTGTGACATCTCGACAATATCTTTTTCAAATAGAAAATAATATAAAATGGCAAAAAAGACAAAGTTTCCAAAGTATCGTTCGTTTGGAATAAATGCTAGACCATAGTAGTTTAGAAATTCATAAATATCATTTAACAAATAGTCCGGATTGGAGATTGCACCATCAAATAAAGACAGCATATTCAGTAAAATAAGGTAAAAAATACTTACTAATTCAAAAAAAATAAGATTATTTTTTGTTTTTGGAATCATAAATAAGTTAATGGAGATAAAAAGAATCGGTAAATTTTGTTGAGCAATAGTTGGTGCGAATATGAAAAACAAAATTAAATACTGGTATATTAAATAGTCAATTTTTAACTTTCTATTCTTTCTAATTTTGTAAGATAGAAAACCAAAGAAACTTATTATTAATAAATTTTTTGGATTTATCAAGGATCCTAATTTTAAATAATCAATTTTTAAATCAAAGTTAATATTTAATAGATTTATCAAGGGCATGTTGTTGAAACCAACATAACCCAAAATTTTATTTAGAGAGTAAAGAATGTCATAATCTGGAAAATATTTGATATTTGTAAAAAAAGTAAGAAATATAACAATAATTCCAACTAGATTTCCCAAATAAAAATGTATTAATTTTTTTTCAAAATCTAAAAACAAAAGAAAAAATATTATTGGCAGCATCAAAGGCTTTATACTGCCAAATAATAAAAAGAAAAAGCCAACTAAAAAATGAGTTTTAGTGTTTCGACTTTTGTCAAAAACGTTCAAACATACAACTGCCAATACAATAACAAATACATCTAATTGATTTGTAAATCCACTTATAAATCCAAGTAGAAGCGATGTATGAAAGTATGTATACTGCTTTGGATTTATGTAGTTTTTAAAGTAAAGAAGAACTAAAGATTGTATAGAAAAATATACGAAAATAAAAAACACTCTCTCCATATCTAAAAAATTGTAAGTTGAAAGATTCAAATATTCTGACAGTTTAAATATAGGAATTTCAATTAAAAATCGAGTTGGGAAATACGGGTAGAAGTCTTTCGCTTGATAGACGTCTAATCTCTCGCTAGTCATTAGAGCGTGTTCTTTTATAAATGGCCAGTCAGTATTATGCCCAAGAGTGCTAAATATGATTCTTATTACTAATCCATACACAAACAGATAAATAAATTTTGAGGATTTATCATTATTTGTTTTTAAATTATATAGATTATTAAATATTCTCATAAGTACTATTCAAATTCATATTTTATAAAATAAATTCTTTATTTTATGCTTATATGATAAATAAAATTTTTCTTTTAAAATATCCATCTGGCCAATCAATTCAGTCTCTTGCTCTTCATGGTGTCTTACACCTATAAGATATTTATTTGAAAAATAAGGATCACCATATTTTCGTTTAAGAATGTAATAGAAATCACAATCTATTAAATATCTCAAATTTTTATCAAAGTTTTCATTTATTATATTTCTGTAAGCCATAACAGAAGGTGCTCCTATTGTGTTATTTCCAAACAATAACTTTTCATTCCATTCAGGCACCCTTCCATTCAAAGGTATGATTTTATTATTTTTTTTATATTTAAAATCATAACTAGAAAAAAGTATCCAATTACATTCATTATGATTAAATAAATAATTTACATGTTCTAAACTATCTTTTTCTAAAAAAATATCATCTGAAAACATAGGCTTTATAATTTCACCAGAACAATTATTTAAGGCATTGTTTGCATTTGTAGGAAGTGTTTTGAAATCAGATCTTATATGTTTAATTTTTAATTTTTTATTAAATTTTGATATTACATTTCCTGCATATTGGTCTTCACTTGAATCAGATATGATAACTTCAAATTCTTTATAGGTTTGATTTTGAATTGAATCTAAAAGTTCATAAAGATACTCTTGTCCCATTTTTGTCTTGTGAATTGGAATAGCAATTGAAATAAGATTATTTTTTTTCATAATTAATTTTTTGATTTAAATAAATTCATTCGAAATGAAGAAATTAATTGATATGAAAATCGTTTGAATTTAAGGATTAATAAAGAGAACTTACCTGGACTTATCTCTTTCCAATTATCAAAAAATAATTCTTTTGTATCAATATTATACTTATACCCATACCATGAATCTGAATCTGGATAACATATATTCCCTTTACTATATTGAAGGTATGCAGCCCACCAGCTGAATGAGCTATTACTTATTATTCCCCCACCACAGTATGTCATTGCTGCAAAATCAATTAAATCATATTCTTCATCTTGTTTTTTATCATAAAAGTCTGAAAAAAAATTTACATTTTTTGTAATGGGAAATTCTTTTTTGACTAATTCAATATCATCTGAGAAAATCAAAAATTTTTGATCCATCTCAAATTGATTCATTGCATTTTTGTAATAACTCATTCCCAAATTAAAATGATATTCTTTTTTTTCTAGGTAATCACCTTTTCGAATATGAATAAATACGTATTCATTTAACTTTATTTGTTGATTCTTTATGATTTCGTTTAATTTGTTAATAATCGGTTCTCTTATTAAAAAATTATTCTTTATCTCTTCTTGAATTTTTTGAACAAATTTTATTGATTGAAAATAACCTTCTAAATTTATATTATTTTTCAATCTAAAAAAGTTTACCGAATAGCTTAAATCATTTATATCATCAGTTTTTATTGTATTAAAATTTGAAATTCCAAAATTATTATCATTAACCTCATTTAATTCAAACAGATTAAACAATTTATAATCTTTAAAATTTACTTTGGATGGGTCAGGTAATAAAAAATTAAAATTATTTTCCTTTGAAATAGCTAGTAATGCAGTGAATTGAAACATTTGATTTCCTAACCTGCCTTGTTTTCCAAGTGAGTTAAACGAAACAGTATTCATGATAAAATTATATATATTTGTTTTATAAAATTTAAGTAAAAAAACTTTTAAAGAAGATATATGAAAGAAAAAATATTAATAACTGGTGGTCTTGGCTATGTAGGATCGAAATTTACAGAATTATATAATTCGGATTATGACTTAACAGTTATTGATACAAATTTCTATAATTCAAACACTCAAAATAATGTAATAAATATATTAAAAGACATCAGAGAGCTAGAGCTAAGCGATATTAAAGATATTGATTATGTTGTACATATGGCAGAACTTTCAAATGATCCATTAGGAGAATTAAATCCTGAAATAACAAATGAAATAAACCACTTAGGAACAATTGAATTGCTTAAATTATGTGAAAAATCTGATATTAAAAAATTTATATATATGTCTTCCTGTAGTGTTTATGGAAAAAATCCGAACTTGGTTAATGAAAGAAGTCAATTGAATCCAATAACTAATTATTCCAAGGCAAAAGTACATAACGAAGAGTATTTAACGTCTAAAAAATTTCCCTTTGAAACAATAATTCTAAGAAATGCAACTGTTTTTGGACACTCAAACAATTTAAGACTAGACCTTGTAATCAATGACCTAACTTATTCTGCTTTCAAATTTAAAGAAATAAACTTACTATCTGATGGTACTCCAAAGAGACCATTTATACATATTGTAGATTTATGTAGACTCATAAAGCTTTTTTTAGAAAGTACGAATAATTTAAATAATGAAATTTTTAATATCGGTAGTAATCAATTAAATTACTCAATTTATGAAATTGCAAACATTATCAAAGATTTACTAAAAATTGAAAGTATAAGTATTGGCAAAAAAGATGCAGACCAAAGGTCATATCTTGTAGATTTCACAAAATTAAATAATTTTTTTCCAGATTTTAGATTTGAATTTAGTGTGGAAAAAGGTATTGATGACATGATAAATAAATTTAAAAATTTTGATTATAACGCCAACTCAATCAGGGTTAAACATATCAAAAGCAACATAGAAAGAAAAAAATTAGATGAAAATCTAAAGTGGACTAATGAACAATAAATCATGAAAGTAAAGTCTTTGATAAAAAAAAAGTACAAAACTTTATATTTATTTATTACACATGAAATAGATTATTCTAAAACTCTAAATAAGTGTATTGAAAACTATTCAGATTATTTAATTGTTATTGGGGGTCATAAATCAAATTATCTACAAGAAAATACACTTTACTTGAACGCAAATGATTCTTATGATGGCTTGCCTGAAAAGGTATACAAGGCCATGAAGTATGTTGTAACTGACGAAGCACTTAAAGATTATACTCATATCTGCAAACTTGACTCTGATATGATAATAAAAAAAGTGTTTGATCAACAAATTTTGTCTAAAAATGAATATTTTGGAATCGTTCAACGAGAAGAAGGGAACAGGAGTTGGGGTAAAGAAAAATTTACTGAAAATTCTAAATTTAAATATCAAGACTACGAAGGTATTTTTGTTCCTTGGTGTCTGGGAGGATATGGATACGTTGTCTCTTTTAATGCGATTAAACAAATAGTAGAAGATAATATAAATTTTAATGATGAGCCATACGAAGATTTACTTATTGCAAAGTTATTAAACAGAAAAAAAATTTACCCTAATAATTTTAAAAATTTATCTAAATATGTAGACTCTCCATTCCATAAGTATTAGCAATAAATAAATTGATAACTATGATTTGCATATGAAACAATTTAGAAAAACTGTTCAAGAAGTTTTCTATGTGTCAAAAATTACTGGAGTAGGTAAGAAAAAATTTAGAATATTTGTTTCCGTTTTACTATCTAATTTTGTTACTTTAGCTGACATTTTGATCATATTGTTTTTTACTAATCTTTTGGTCGGAGAAGTAACTGATATTGGAATTGTTAATCAAATTATTGATAATGTATATTTACTTCCTTTGCTGATAATATTTAGGTTTTTAAATTCATTTGCTATCACAACAAATATTGTAAATTTACAGCTCAATGTTGAAAAAAATATTAAAGTGTTTCTTCTTAAAGAAATTTACAAAAAAGGGAATTATTCAATTTCTGATGCAACTTATTTTATAAATACTTTAAGCGGCCACATTGGATATTTTTATGGCGCTTTAAATGGTTTAATTAATGGACTTATTCAGGTCATAGTTTATTCTTCATTCTTGTTTTACACGAATTTCAATACAGTTTTAATGTTCCTAGGTGGTGCAATTATATTATTTTTTCCTACCAGAATACTTCTAGTATTAGCCAGAAAATATATGCATGAGGCATGGGTTTTTGGCCAAAATGCCCAAAAAGATATTCAGAGTGTCATCGAAAATATTTTTATAATAAAAATTTTGAATACTGTTTCAGATGAAATTAGAAATTTTAAATCAACAATAGAAGTTGTACAAAATGCTAATCAAAGAAATCAAATTTATGGAACAATAAATTCATTATTGCCAAATTTCACGACCGGATTAACGATATCTCTTTTGATTATATTTTTTGGGTTGTTGAAAACACTAACCCTAGATTTTTTAGGAGTTACGTTAAGAATGGTTCAAACTTTGGGGTCATTAATCAATCAAACAAATATGTTAATTAATTCTCACATACATCTTGAACAATTCATAAAACTAGATCAAGATAAGTTAATAATTCCAAAAGATTACTTTATTATTAATAAATCATCAAACAACTCAATTGAAATCAAAGATCTAAATTTTAAATATTTCAATTCACAAGAAAATATTTTTACCAATCTTAACTTAATTATTCCAAAAGGAAAACATATCGTCCTTACTGGACCTAATGGTTCTGGTAAGAGCACTTTGCTTGGATTAATAGCTAAAGTTTTTTATCCTCAATCTGGTTCAATTACCATGAGTACAGACAAAGTAGGTTATGTCGGAGTAACTCCTCTAATTTTTAAAGCTTCTTTAAAAGAAAATATTTTATATGGCAATGAATATAAAATATCTGATTCTGAAATGAAAGAAATGGTTGATAATTTTAAACTATTCAAAGATAATAATTATTCATTAGACGGTGAAGTTTCAAATACCAGTCTTTCTTCTGGACAAATGCAAAAAATTGCATTTATAAGAGCATTGCTAAATAAGAATGAGTTACTTTTATTAGATGAATCAACATCAAATTTAGACTTTGACACGAAACAGTTAATTTTCAAAATATTAAATAACAAAAAGATTACAATTTTGAATTCTACTCATAATTATGAAGATTTTGATTATGATTTACATTTAAGAATATTGTATAGAGGAAACAATAGAGAAATAACAAAAATTAAATAGTGTGTGTTAATTGAATAATCAAAAAGAAATATCTGTAGTTACTTGTTCTAAAAATAGACATGATTATCTTGAAGAGATAATTGAATCAACAAAAAATATTGCAAATCTTAAAGAACATATAATTGTTGATTTTTCTAGTAATGAATCTGTTGATAATAAATTATCAGATATAAATAAAAAAGTAAAAATTTTAAAAATTGAAAACGAAAAGAATTGGTGGCTTTCAAGAGCTTATAATTTTGGTATGCATCAAGCAAAAGGAGATTTCATTTTTAAACTTGACGCAGACTCAGTATTAAAAATAGAAAATTTTAATAAATTGAATTATGAAAAATATCAATATATTGGTTTAAGACTCGATCAAACAGGCCTAGGTAACTTTATTATTTCAAATAGTTTATTTAAAGAGATCAATGGATTTAATGAGTACATATATCATTGGGGATATGATGATCTTGATATTTTGGAAAGAATAAAAAAAATAGAAAACATCAGACAAACAGTTATTGACGGATCAAAGATTATTAAACTTTATACTCATTCAAATGAATTAAGGTTTAATATAAAATCAGATCATTTTAAAGAACTTTCTAGAGCATATTCAAAAACAAATAGTTATATAGCTGCAAAAACAAGCTGGAGTAATAAGCAAAAATTAATTTATAAACAGAAAGAAAAAAATATATTTTATATTAAACATTTTTACTCACACAGAGATAATGGGCTAATAATGTCTATCAGAACAAAAGTCATATTTCTAAAGGTTTATCTAAATGAAAGATACAAGACTAATTTATTTAATAAATTAAGTTTTGTATTAAGTTTTGTTCCTATAAGTTTTCTAAAATTAATAATTAAAAAAAATTTTTATCCTCGAAAAAACTAATTTTAAATTAGAAATTATTTTTTTTGTGATATTTTATTTTAATTAAAATAAACTAATTTGAATGATTAAAAGATTCATATATTTATTTAAAGATAATTACCGGATTCTTTTATCTTCATTAATAAACTTTATTGTAAAAAATATTACAGTTTATATTTTGATTGATGTTCAAGAATATAATGCAGAAACTTCATACATTTACATTCTCATATTTACACTTATATTTTCCTTTTTTAGTAATCTGAAAATAGGTTTTGGTCTTCAAATGCGATTGCCATATTTGCTCAAATGGTTATTGATAATGGTAACTTTATTGTTATTTGAAAATTTTGTTTTTGTTTTTTTTGAAAGTTTGTTTGATGTGAAAGTATTTCTTTCATCAATTTTGTCTTTATGTTTTTATGTAATCAGATTTTTATTTCAAAAAAAATATATCTTTAAATGATTTTTTTTCTTTTTGTTTCTTCGAGATTTTGAATAGCTTTAAGGATAACTGCTGTTATAAACAAAATTATTCCTGATATACCAAAACCTAAAACTAAATTGATGTTTATTATTGGCTTTATAGCGTTCAAATATAAATAATTGTAAATTTGATTTGATGCAATCACAAAAGAAATGATAATCAAACTTGTTCCAAGATAACCAAAAATACTTAAAGGTTTTTTGATAATTATTAGAAGCAAAATTTGCATCATAGCTTTAAAAGGATATGAAAGTTTTACAAAACTTTCTCCTTCCAATCTTTTCTTAAATGTTATTGGAACCTGTACAAATCTCAGACCTGCTAAATATGATGAATAAATTACTTGTTGAGTGTAGTTGTAGTTAGTTAGGACATAAAAACTATTTAAGAATTTTTTGTTTCCTGCAAAAAAACCTGGCTGGGCATCAGTAATTTTATATTTTGTTAGTTTTCTTAAAACATACGTAAAGAATTTATTACCCACTATTCTGTGCTTAGGCATATCGTAGTCAATATTTCCATTAAATCTATCACCATAAACTAAATCCGCTTGGTTTAATTGAAGTGGTTCAATTAAATCTTTAATCTCACTTACTTTATGTTGATTGTCTCCATCAATTTTTATTACAAAATCAAAATCTTTATTTTCAAAATAACTTAAACCATCTCTTACTGCTGCACCAACCCCCATATTATATCCATGTGTTAACACAGTTATATTATTGATCTTTTTCAAAATATCTGCAGTTTTGTCATTACTACCATCATCAATAACTAATATTTCAATATTTTCAAAATTTGAATTTAAATAATCATTATTTTGAATTTCTTGAATTAAATTAGCAAGAGTTTTTGATTCGTTATAAACAGGAACTACTATTCCAATTTTTTCATTATCTACCACAAATCAATACTAATTTCTTTATTTAAATTCATAAAGAATAATTTATTTTTGATTTAGTAGCTAAATTGTAAAGCTTTATTTCTGACTTAATCACACTATCTAAGCTATATTCTTCATCAATTTTTTTTGATGCATTAGATGTTAGATATTCAAATTTCTCTTTGTTTTTAATCATTTCATCTAATATTTCAGGCAAAAGTTTGAAATTAGTGAAAGTAACCCCATTTTTATAACTTTCAACTACTTCGCAAATATTTTCATTTTCAAAAGCAACAACAAGTGTTCCACTTGCCATTGCTTCTAATGTCGATTTCGGATTTCCCTCATAAAGGGAACCTGATACAAAAATTCTATATTTTTGATAAAGTTTTAATAAGTCTTGATTACTAATATTTCCAAGTAGGTTAACTTTTAAACTAAGCTCATTTATTTTTTTTTGAATAACATCCTTTTCAAAACCTTCACCAACTATATCAATCTCGAAACTTTTATTTTTTAAGCTATTAAGAATTTGAAGATAATTTTTTTGTTTTTCTAATCTTCCAACAATTAGTATCTTATTTTCATATCTGCTATCAAATGGACTATCGTATTTTTTAACAACATAGTTTTTATGTATTATTATATTTTCAGCATTAATAAATCTTTTTCTCATTTTTTCTTTATCAACATTCGAAGTGACAGTAAATAAGTCTGAAAATAATAATCCGAACTGTGTAAGTAAAAAATAAAAAAGAATTATATATTTTGGTTTTTTTTCATAAATCTTAAATTGTAAAATATCGTAGCCTGTTCTAATTAGAAGCGGTTTCTTTGTTAAAAATTTTAAAAGTATTCCTATCCATGATCCATTAAGTTGGTTTGTTTTTATAAGATCACCTTTTTTGATATATTTTCTTAATTTAAATGCAAGCTTTATGCTTTTTAAAAAATTTATTAATTTGTTTTTACTAGGTTTGATAATTGTTTCTGAAGGAATCACATCAATATAATTAATATCTTTAATTATTTGGCTGTCTTTTTCGTCACCAAACGTTATAAAAGTAAACGTAATACCGTATCTTTCATTTAATTGCTCATAAATCTTTAATTCTCTAGACAGTAAACCTGACTCTTCCCAGTTTTTTAGAGAAATTCCATATGTAAAAATAAGAATTATGTTCATTGAGTTAATATTAACTAGGAAGAAAACATTTTTAAAAAATAAAATTATGAAAAAGATTTTAATTATACATAACTCATACAGAGAGACTGGCGGAGAAGATATTGCTGTAAAAAACGAAGTTAATTTTCTCAGCGAACATTTTGAAGTAGAAACTTTGATGTTTGATAATAAAATAAGCAACTTTTATAAGCAAATATTATATTTCTTATTAAATAGAAATTTAGAAAGTGAAAAAAAATTCAGAGAAAGTATAAATAAATTTAAACCTGATCTTATTTATATTCACAATACATGGTTTAAAGCGTCTATTGGAATTTTTAAAACTTTGATAAAAGCAAACAAACCCTCAATTATAAAATTACATAACTTTAGATACTTCTGTACAAAATCATGGTTAAAGAAAAATCATTTAGATGGTAATTTATTATGCCCAGCATGTGGATTTGATAATAAACAAACTGTTTTATTTAATAAATATTTTGAAGAATCAACAATGAAATCTTTTTTTATGATAATTTATGGAAAAGCTTATTTTAAAATTCTAAAAAATAAAAATTTTAAAATTATTGTTTTAACTGAGTTTCATAAATCTTTTCTCATCAAACAAGGATTCGATAAAAAAAATATTTTTGTTCAGCATAACTTAATAAAAATTAAAAATGAAAAAGAAGCCAATCTAGAAAAAGATTACATAGTTTACGCAGGAAGGATATCAAAAGAAAAAGGTGTAGAAGAATTGATAAAATCTTTTTTAAATATACAAAATAAGAAATTAAAACTCAAGATCGTAGGCTCGGGTCCATCTTTAAGAAGTCTTCAAAAGAAATACAATGATCCAAACATTCAATATTTAGGACAAATGAAAAATTCCGATGTAGTGAATCTTATTAAAAATTCATTAGCTGTTGTTACGGCAACAAAACTTTATGAAGGTCAGCCAAATATATTAACAGAGGCTTCTTTGCTTGGAGTACCATCAGTGTTTCCAGAATTTGGAGGCATGCCAGAATTTTTTAATGATGAATATTCACTTATGTTTGAACAATATAATTATGATGAGTTAACAAAAAAAATAAATCAAGTAAGTTCTTTAAGATACTCTAATGATATAGGGAATATGAATATGAATTATATTAAAACAATTATAAATGAGGAAAAAAATCTTGAAAAATTTAATCTTTTTTTAAATGAGTAAATTACCGTTAGTTTCAATAATCGTATCTACTTTTAATAACAGTAATTCAATAGAAGAATCTATAGAAAGTTTACTTTTTCAGACTTATGAAAATATAGAAATTCTTTTATTAGATGATTGTTCAACCGATGACACTAAAAGTAAAGTTGTTGAATTATCAAAAAAAAATAGAAAAATAAGACCTTTTTTTAATAAACATAATTTAGGTTTAACAAAGTCATTAAACATACTAATCGATAATTCAAAAGGAGAAATAATAGCAAGACATGACGCTGATGATATAAGTTTTCAGACAAGAATTGAAGAACAAGTTAATATTTTAGTAAAAAGACAATTAGATTTTTGTACATCGTTAGCTATAAGAAATGATAATGATAAAAAAATTCCTAGGTTTTCGAACAAGATCTCAAAGAAAATTCTATTGAAATATAAAAATCCTTTTATTCATGGAACTTTGATAATCAAAAAAAACGTATTGATTGAGATTGGAAAATACAATGAAAGTTTTTTATACGCTCAGGACTATGAGTTGTTTAATAAACTTTTAAATGCAAGAAGGAAATTTAAGGTAATAAATAAACCACTTTATTTATTAAATATGCAAGATAACATATCCACAATTAAAAAAAGAGAACAAGCATATTATGCTGACTGTGTAAAAAAAGGTTTGACACCAAATGTCTGAAAAATTAAAAATATTTGTTAACAAGGCAGGTGAATCCTGGGTAGTTGACAGATTTCGTGATGAATGGATTAAATACAGTATTAATACATCAAAAAGAGAAAAAAATTCAGATATTATTTGGATTATTGCACCATGGACATGGTCAAATCTAAATATAAGTAACTTAAAAAATAAAAAAGTGGTTTGTACGATTCATCATTTAGATCTTACTAAATTTAACGTCGAAGAAAAAAAAGATTTTTATTTAAGAGACGATATTGTTGACGAATATCATGTTCCTTCACAGAAAACATTTGAACAATTAAAAAGTTTTACTGATAAAAAAATAAATACAATCCCATTTTGGATTGATACCAAAAAATTTTTTAATATCGAAAACAAAGATGAAATAAGGGCAAAATATTCTATTCCAAAAGATTGTTTTGTTATAGGGTCTTTTCAAAGAGATACTGAAGGAAAAGATTTAATATCTCCTAAACTTTCTAAAGGGCCTGACAAGTTAATTGAGTATTTAAAAATTTATAATCGTGAGAAAAAAAACTTATTGGTTTTACTTTCTGGGTATAGAAGGCAGTATCTAATAAAAGAATTGAAAAAAAATGCAATAAATTTTCAATATATTGAAAAACCACCTATCAAAGTTCTAAATGAATTGTATAACTTATTGGATTTATACATTGTTGCTTCAAGAGTTGAGGGAGGTCCGCAATCAATAATGGAATGTGGACTGATAAAAGTACCAATTATTTCAACAGACGTTGGAATAGCTGGTGAAATTTTAAATTCTAAATCAATAATTAAAGAGAATATATTGGAAGCTCTACCAGATATAAATTTTGCTCATGAAAACACACAAAAATATATAATACCTAATGGACTAGTTAAATTTAATACTATGTTTAGGCAAATTCATGAAAATTAGTATTGGTACAAATGTAAAAAAGGGTCCGTGGGGCGGTGGAAACTTATTTGCTATAAATCTTACAAAATATTTGGAACAAAATGGCCACAGTGTTGTTTCGAATCTTAATGATGCAGATATAGATGTAATTTTATTAACAGAACCACGAAAAACCTCTGAGTCTTCGGCATTCACACATATTGATGTAAATAATTACCTAAATTTTGTTAATGATAAATCTATAGTTATCCATAGAATAAACGAATGTGATGAGAGAAAAGGAACAACTTTTGTTAATGATTATTTGGTAAATGTAAATAAATCAGCAGATTACACAGTTTTTGTTAGTTCATGGTTAGAAACTTTATTTGAAAATGAAGGGCTTAGACAAAAAAATAAAAAAGTGATATTAGCAGGAGCTAACAAAGAGATCTTTAATTCAGAAGGTTATGAATCTTGGGATGGAAAAGCCAAATTAAAAATAGTAACTCATCATTGGGGAGCTAATTGGAATAAGGGTTTTGAAATTTACAGTAAGCTAGACGACCTCGTAGGTCAAAAATTTTGGAAAAACAAAATTGAATTTACTTACATTGGTAATTTACCAAAAAATTATTTGTTCAAAAACTCTCATCATATATCTCCTTTATCTGGACTTGAATTAGCTAATAAGTTAAAAGAAAATCATATTTATATTACAGCATCACTCAATGAACCTTCAGGAAATCATCATATCGAGGCAGCCCAATGCTCACTCCCTTTATTGTTTATTGATTCAGGGGGGATTCCCGAATACTGTAATAATTATGGGTTAATATTTAATTCTGATAATTTTGAAGAAAAATTATTAGAAATGTACGAAGAATACGAACTTTATTTGGAAAAAATAATTGAATATCCATTTAATTCTGAAAAAATGTGTGAAGAATACTTGAATTTATTTCTAAATCTAATAAAAAATCGGGAGGAAACTATTTCAAATAGAAATTTAAAAAATTTAGAAGTCTCAAACGAATATATTTATAAGTTAAAAAAAATAAAGTTTATAAAATAAATGAATATATTCTAAAATTTATTATGAAAAAAATATCATCCAACATTTTATTTGCTATTTTTTTCCTTTTAATTGTATTCACAAGGTCATTTGCTGGAATTTATATAGCTCAATACAGACTTGGTGAATATCTTGTCGCAATTGGTTTAATAATTACTGTAATATTACTTTTTGTAACAAAAGAAAAAATTAGTATAAACAGTCCTGTTCTGAATATATTTAAATTAATTTTTATAGCTTTCCTCGTAACTAATTTTGTAACAGGTTCTGATTTATTATGGACTTACACTTATAGAGTGACATCATTTATATGGACGGCAGCATATGTATTTATTGGATATATATTATTTAAAGATGTATTTTCAAAAAACAAAATTTATTTAATGCTTTTTGGAATTTTTGTTATCTATGTTTTTGGAACTGGTAATTATCCTGATGATTTAATTAATATTTTCAGAGAAATTTCAGACAAATTTACATTTGTTAAAGCATCAGATATGGTTTTAGCAATTGTAATTACAAATTTAATTTCGCTTAATTATTTGACTAAAAAACAATCATATATTTATTTTTTGATATCAGTATCAACATTCTTACCATTAATTATTCAGATGAGTAGAGGTTCAGCAATATCTTTGATTATGTTTGCTTTAATGTACATTCTTTTCGATTATAGATATATTGTATTTAATTTAAAAAATCTGATTATTTTAGTTATTCTCCTTCCTTTAGTTTTTGTTATTTCTACATATAGAGTAAATCAGTTTGATTTAACAGAAATACCAACAGAAGATTTAGATCAAGTTTTGGTTGAAACTTTTGATGATGAAATCGATAAAATTAGAAGACTTGATCGTGAAGGAAATGAAGTTGATCCTTTCCTTTCTTTTTATCTTGAAGAAAGAGAGCATGTTACAGGTAAGCATTTAAAACTAATTTCTACAGATGGAACATTTAATTGGAGATTAGATATGTGGCAAGAACTATATTATTTTCAAGATGATGAAAACAAGCTTATTTTTGGATATGGAACTACCAATAAACTCCCAGTATTTTTATTAGAATATGATAGTCAAAATAAATTTAACATAGGCCATGATAAGAGTAATGAACAAATCCATAATTATTTTGTAAATATTTTTGGTAGAGGTGGTTTTTTACAATTATTTTTGTTTTTTGCATTCCATATTTCACTTTACGTTTTTTACTATAAAAAATATAGAAACAATTATATTCTTATGCTTATCTTTCCTTCTATATTCAATTCATTGACAGACATATCAATGGAAGGTGTCCAATTTCCAATAAATTTTTATTTAACTTATGGTTATCTTTTAACAAGTGGAATAAGATTAAAATCCATTTAGTATATTGATATGAAAAAAGCTTTCATAACAGGAGTAACAGGTCAAGATGGCTACTATCTTTCTAAGTTACTGCTTGAAAAAGGGTATGAAGTCCATGGAACTATTAGGAGAGCTTCCTCAATAAACACAAAAAGAATTGATTCTTTAATATCCCTATATGGAAATGAAAAGTTTTTTTTACATTATTCAGATTTATTGGATTCATCTTCGTTAACAAATTTGCTTAATAATATTCTTCCTGATGAAGTATATAATTTAGCAGCACAATCTCATGTTTCGGTTTCTTTTAAAAATCCGATCTACACTACTCAGACAGGTACATTTGGTTCGATTTCATTACTCGAAGCATTAAGAAATTTAGAAAAAGATGTAAAATTTTATCAAGCCTCTTCTTCAGAAATGTACGGTGGTTCCTCAAAAATCAAATTAAATGAGGATTCTCCTTTTGACCCTAAAAGTCCGTATGCTGCCTCAAAAGTTTTTGCCCACAATGTAACAAAACTCTATAGAGAATCTTATGATATGTTTTGCGTAAATGGGATACTGTTTAATCATGAGTCACCTATGAGAGGAGAAACATTTGTTACAAGAAAAATCACAAGAGCTGTTGGAAGAATAAAGATGGGAATACAGGAAAAAGTAATACTTGGAAATTTAGATGCCTCAAGAGACTGGGGTTTTGCTGGTGATTATGTAGAAGGAATGTGGATGATGCTTCAAAATGAAACACCCGAAGATTGGGTTTTAGCAACCGGTGAATCAATTACAGTTAAAGAATTTGCTGAAGCAGCTTTCAAAGCGGCAGATCTTGAATGGGATAAATATGTTGAAATTTCAGAAAAATATTTTAGACCAAATGAAGTTGAATATCTTTTAGGTGACTATTCAAAAGCAAAAAATAAGCTAGGTTGGTCACCAAAGACTTCAATTAGTGATTTAGTCAATATGATGGTTGAAAATGATTTGTTACTTGCACAACAAGAGAAAGTTTTAATGGAAAAAAATTTGTTACAGCCAACTTGGGATAATCCAAAAATTTAATTATTTTTTAAAAACCAATTATAAGTAATATTTAAACCCTCTTCCAGATCAAATTTTGGGCTCCAACCAAGATTCATGATAGTTTTTGAATCTAACAACTTTCTTGGATTTCCATCGGGCATTGATGAGTCAAATTCTAATGAACCTTCGTAGTTTACAGTTTTTTGAATCAACTTTGCTAATTCATTAATACTTACTTCTTTTCCACTACCAACATTAATAATATTTTCTTCAGGCTCTTGTTCAATTATTGTTTTTATAGCATCAGCTAAGTCATCAACATACAAAAATTCTCTGAGAGGTTTGCCAGATCCCCAAATTTTAAAAATACTTTCTTGATTAATTTTTGCTTTATGCATTCTAAATATTAAACCGGGAATAACATGACTGTCATTAGCTGAAAAGTGATCATTTGGTCCATAAAGATTTGTCGGCATTAAATTTTTGATATTATGTCCAAGTTCTTTACTAATAGCATCACCAATTTCAATAGCAGATAATTTAGCCATTGCATAAGGTGAATTAGTTGGTTCCAGTTTTCCAGTCATAATAGAGGACTCTTTCAATGGATTTGGTGCGTCCAGTGGATATATACAGCTACTACCTAGATTAATAACTTTTGTATTTGGAAAAGAAATGCTTGCTTCAAGAATATTAATATTTATTTTTAAATTATTAATTATAAAATCAATTCTTTTTGTGTTGTTTGCATTAATACCACCAACCATTGCTGCAGCATTTAAGATTACGTCAGGCTTAATTTCATTTATAGTTTTTAAAGTTTCATCAAAAGAAAATAAATCTGTATCTTTTCTTGAGGATGCAAAAACTTCATAGGAAGTACTTTTAATAAAGGTATTAACAACTGAACTTCCCACCATACCATTGGAGCCAAAAACTAATATTTTCAAATTACTCCCATCTTGATAATCTTAGATATTAACATCTATATAAATGGTTAATCTTTATCCTCAATTAATAAAAATACCAGCTTTTATGACTAAGTTCATAAATATTAATAATTTGAATTTTTTTAAAAAACTTTTTCTAATTTTTAAAGGTAAATTAACAATATTTGTATTTAGCCTTAAGTCTCAGAAAATAATTTGTTTTTATTTAAATAATTTTTTTGTTTTTGACGGAAAATTAATATACGAAGATGGTAATTATATAAAACTTACAGATGCAAAAAAAATCTATTATCCAAATTTAAGGATTTCAAGAATACTTATAGATGAAAATGAATTTTTAGATTTTATATTTAACTCATATTTGTTATCAAATATTTCATTTGATAAAAGAGATTTAGTCTTAGATTGTGGTGCAAATGTTGGTGAGTTATTTTTATCATTTAAGAATAAAAATATCGACATCGAGTACATTGGAATTGAACCAGATCAAAATGCTTATTTTTGTTTAAATAAAAATACAAATAGTAAAAATATAAATATTTGCTTATCAAATTCGAAAGGAAAAGTTGATTTTTTCATAGATGAGGTTGGTGCTAATTCCTCAATTCATGAGTCAACGACAACTCATAAAAAACAACAAATTGATTCAGACAAAATAGATAATATTTTTTTGAATAAGAAAATTAAATTATTAAAGATTGATGCAGAAGGTCATGAACTAGAAGTTCTTCAAGGAGGTAATAATTTGCTCGAGAATATAGAGTATATATCAGTAGATTGTGGTCCAGAAAGAGGACTAGAACAAGATACAACTTTTGTCGCAGTAAATAATTATCTTAATCTTAAGAACTTTAGTTTGATTGATATAAATAAGGATAGATTAATAGCATTGTATAAAAATGAACAATAATTTTGACTTTTATGAAATTGAAGAAAATTTAAAAAAATTTGTATCTTCTTTAAATAATAAAAATTTAAATTTTAATCCATCAAGTGCAGGCGTAAATCAAAATGGAAAAGAAATCCAACTAGGATTTCTCTGTTATGCCACCAAGATAATGTTCACAATTGATGATGAAAAAATAAAAAGTGATGTTTTAGTTGCAGATATTCTTAATAAAATAAAATCCTATCAAGTATTAGACAAAACCAAATTTAATTCATACTTTATTGATAAAAAATATATTCGATCATATAGAAAAAAATATTTATTTAATTTTTTTAAAAATATAATTAAATTTTTTTTAAAAAAAATTAATTTCAGTGATATTAACCCAAATAAGAAATTTGAAGAATTTATAAGAGCTGAAACTAAGCAATCAATTTCTACAATTATGGAATTTGATACTAAACCAGTAATTCTTTTTAATAAATATCCTAAAGATCATGTTGAAATAACAAACTTTATTAATAATTTAGATTGGAGATTTCCATGGAATGCTGGTGCCCAAGTGGCTGGAATATGTGTTTTTGCTAGTTTTGATAAAAATGTGAATGATATAAGTAGACATGTTCAAAGTTGCCTATCAAAATTTGTACAACCGGATGGTTCGTATTATGTAGGGAAATTAGATAATAAATCTGAAAAAATCAATGGAGCGATGAAGGTAATAACAGGTTTAGATTGGTTACAAATTCCCATACACAAACCAAATGATTTAATCGATTTGTGTTTAACTCATAATCCAAATAGCGAAGGTTGCGATATTGTTGACGTTGTATATGTCCTTTATAAATGTCTTGAACAAAGTGACTACAAAAAACATGAAATAGAAGGATATGTAGAAAAATTAATCCCAAAAATTATGTCTCACTACAAACAAGATGATGGAGGATTTTCTTATTATATGAACAAATCACAAGATTATTATTACGGAGTAAAAATTACTGATGGGCGAAATGAAGCAGATATTCATGGAACGACACTTTTAACTTGGGCATTATCAATGATATTTTCAATCCTTGGTGAGCCATATCCTAAATGGAATGTTATTAGGCCTTAAAGTTCCATAAATACTTATCATTAGGAAGATAATATAAATTGTAAAGTTAAAATATGGTAATTTTGAAAAACTAAGGTAATTAGTTGGAATCTTAAAATCTTTGCAATCTGTCCCCTGTTGGTATGTATTTAAGTAATCAACATTTTTTAAAATTAAAAATTTTGATGTTTCCAATTCATATCTTGATTGATTATTGAAATAAATGCAAAACTCTTCTTTTTTGTCTTTACATTCATTTTCATTTGTAAGATCGTTAATCAATATAATGTTTATTTCACATAGAACATTGTATTCATTCATATCATCCATATAGCTCAGATATTCAGATGAATCTTTTTTTGGGAAACCGTTTATATACAAAATAGACAGTAGATAAATAAAAGTAAAAATTATGACTTTCTTTTTATTGTTTACATATTTTGTAAATAGAAATGTAAAACTGATAACTAAAAATGGACTATAGTAATAAGTCTTAAATGTGTCTGCTACCAATGGATCAAAGTCTTGCATTGGAATGCCTAAAGAATGTATATATAAAATAAAAATTCCTATAAGTGGTGAAAGGATAATTTTTTTATTTATTAAATCTATATCTTTATACCTAAAAATAAAATAATAAAATAATATCGTAAACAAAATCCCAACATAAATTCTCAAATTTGGAAGGCTATCTTTAAAAAGTCCATTGTAAAAAATTTCTCTATTTTTAAAATTTACTTTCAGGAGGTTGTCTCCGTCATAAGCTTGTACTATTTCTTTTCTGTGTTTTTTGAATAAACTTACATCTTTGTTCCAATCAAGTAAAAAGTGATCGTCAAAAGTATCTAGTAATGTTACCCCAACTAATGTTGAAACTTGTATGTCTCCAAAAGGAGTATTGAAATTTTTTCCTTTGTCATTTTTAAAAATAATATCAAATGATGCTTTATTTTCATAATTTTCAGTGATATCAGATCTAGTTAAGAAAGGAATATTATTTATCTCATAATTTTCGTATAAAACAGGTATTAGTACTAGAAAAGTCAAAATTAAAAACATAAATATTTGTTTAAGATTAAGGTTTTTTAAAATTTCAAAAAATACAATTAATAAAAAAAGTCCTATTATTGCAAATCCCGTACCTTTAGAGGTTGCAATCAAAATTGTTGGAAAAATAGCAAAAATTAAGTTAATTTGGTTCTTATCTTTCAAATAATTTTTTAAGAAATAAATCAACCATGGTAAAAGTGAAAAAATAATTACTTCCGGTTTCATAGTTAGTTTGAGGGACTGTAAAGGAGGAAAAAAATTTAACAAAGTTAAAATCAAAATAATTTTTTTCTTATTGATTTCTAATTGTTTCATTAGGTTGTAAATTCCTAGAATTCCAAACAGGATTAATATGCTATTTGTCAATTGAATTGAAAAACTTATATCATATTGTATTGTCGCTGGATTACTAAATTTTGATACAAAATTTAGAACTATTGCAACTAAAGAGTAATAAAGTGAACTTTGGTCAATCCCAGTTTCGTTTCTGTAGTCAAAAAAATATTCAAGATACACAATGTATTTTTGATAATCAGCACTATATGTTGAAGTGTAAAAAAGATTGTTAATGATAAATGTATATAAATAAATACCAAAGAAAAATACGGTTAATAAATTAATTTTTGTTTTAGCTTTCATTATTTGTGCTATTAAATTTTATAAATGATGATAAAAAATAAAACAGTAGTTTCCAACCATCTTTAAACCTCGAAATTTGAGTTTTACCATATTTTCTTGATCTGTAATGAACAGGATATTCTAAAATTTTTTGGCCAGAAAAAGCTGCAGAAAATATAAAATCAAAGTCACCAAATGGATCTTTTATTATTTTTGAATTTCTCCAACGATAAAGATAGTTTGTGTAGCTTTTTTTGAAAACTTTTGTCCCGCAAAGAGAGTCTGTCAATTTTTGTTTAATTACAAAGGAAATCAAAAATTGAAAGATTATATTACCTATATTGTTCAAAAATCGCATTGACCCTTTCTCTTTTCCATAAATTAATCTTGTTCCATTTACAAAATCTGCTGTTCCATTTTCAATAATTCTAAAGAAGTCGCTCAATGTTTCTGGATCAACACTTAAATCAGAATCAAGTATTGCGATTAAATCACCATCACAATGTTCAAAAGCCTCAAATACAGCATTTGCTTTGCCATTACTTTTTTGCTCTAGAACTTTAACTTTTAGGTCACTACGCTTGGTTGATATATCATAAGCCTTTTTGAGAGTTTCATCTTTTGATTTTCCACATACTATTACGATCTCAGCTTGCTCATTTTCAAACTTCGGAAGTCTATCAATTAATTCTTCAAGATTTCCTTCTTCATTCTTGGCAGGAACAACGATAGATTTTTTAGAAACTATTTGTTCTAAGTCGACTTTCCTAAATAGAGAGTACATTTTTATACCTAGACTAAAGTATGAAAATACTACTTCTAAAAATTTGTTTAAAATGTTTCCTAATCCAAAAACTCTAAATGGAAATATTTGTCTTGAATTGCTAAGAATTAATTCGAGTCCGGTAGATTTGGCAATATTATTAATTTTTATCGGGTTAATATAATTTCTTTTTGATGAATCATTTTTTAATTTTATTTTTTCAAAGAAGGTTAAAAACAAGTTCCATTTTGGGTTTATTGATGTAATTAAAATTTTTCCTTCATTGGTTAATAGTTCCCTTATTTTTATTAGAAAATTAAAGATATCATCAGATATCTCGAACAAGTCCGTCAAAATTATAAGATCATACAATTCTCTTGAATCGATTAAATTATTTAAATCATTAAAATTATTAAATTCAATTGGTAAAGTCTTAGTTACGTTTACATTTTTTACAATATTTGATGTAGAGTTCACTAGATGTAGTGATTTTTGATCTGCAATCACATATCTTTCTATTTCTTTTGAATGATTTAGATAAAAATTGTTAGAGCTTATTTTTAACGCCATTACTAAAGTATATTTTATTTTTTTTTATTTAAGTTAACTAAATTTGATAATTACCATTATTTTGATGCTGAATTTTTTATACTGCTTAGATTCAAACTATAATCAGCAATTTTTAACTTCTTTGAACTCAGTTCTAGAGAATATTGATGAAAAAGTAAACTGTTTTGTGATTCATAAAAATCCAGAAAGCTTAAAAGTCTTACTTAGTGAATTAAACTTTGAACACAAAAACATGAATTCTTTTAATTTATTTAAATTTAATGAATCTATCAAAGATTTTCCAAACCTTGGAAATAATCATATTTCAGAAGCAACTTATTATCGTTTTTTTATCGATAATTATTTTGATGAAACAATAAATGATATTATCTACCTAGATTGCGATATTATCTGTTTAAATAATCCAACAAAGATTTTGAATGAATTAAAAAATAAGGTTTCGTCATCAAGCAATGTTATTGCTGCATCTACAGAATATATTAAATCAAACAAGACGAGGGAAGTTTTTGATAGATTAGAAATGAAATCAAATACTTACTTTAACGCCGGGGTAATGGTTATTGATGTTAAAAAATGGCGAGATCAAAATATACAAAAATTATTAGTTAATTTAATGAATGAAATATATGAGAACATAGACTTTTGGGATCAAGATATAATGAATTGCTTTTTCGATGGTGATTATCTAGAGCTATCAGAATATTTAAATTACAAGGACACACAAATAAATAATAGTATCAATGAGGATCATTCAAGATCAATAATCTTTCTACATTATGCTGGAAGTAATAAACCTTGGACAATTCCAGGATCTTTATCCAATTACGCAAAATATTTTCACGAATCTTATAGCAAAGTTTTTAAAGAAAAATATTTATTAACTAACAACTATAGAAAAAAAGCATTATTTGATTTAGTACAAATCTTTCTTACCTTTAAATTTTTAAAATTAAACGATCCTATTAATTTTCTTAAGCTTTCTATAAAGTCATTAAGATCATGAAATATAATTTTGAAGTAAATATTGTTCACTATAAAAAACTAATTGAAAGAAAAGACTTAATAACTAATGAGTTAAATAGTCAAAAAATTAACTATAAATTTATTGATTCATATGAAAGGGATTCATTATCAAAAAAAGAATTAAATAAATTTACAAATGATATTAACAATGCATACAAAGCCAACTTTTTGTCACATATTGAATGTTTTAATAACCTTCTCAGTTCAAAATATGACCTTATGCTAATTTTAGAAGATGACTCTTTACCCAAAGAAAATTTTTATACAAAGATAGAAAAATATTTAAAACAACTTCCAAAAAATTTTGATTTATTTTATATAAGCGATGGGAAAAGTAATTTCAGAATTCCATTTTATAAAAAACTTCCTTTTAAATACGTATACAAAAAAGAAAATAAATTTACAGAGTGGGGTGGACATGGTGCGACAAAATTTGCAGATGGTTATTTTATATCAAAAAAATGTGCACAACTATTTTTTGAAGAATTCCATTCAGATTCATATAAGGTAAATACTTCTATAGATTGGTGGAAAAATGAAATGATCGAAAAATATAATTTAAATGTTTATTGGGGAGAGCCAACTTTAGTTTCTACAAATCTATTTGATTCTTCTTTTTCAGGTAAATTTGGACAAGGTAAAGTATGAAATTAATCTCAACGAATGTTTTGTTTATTTATTTTAATTCTAGGAAAAATAGAATAGACAATAATCAGCTATCACCATCTGAATTCTTCTATGGATACGAGTATTTTAAAAAATTAAAATATAATGTTTCTGTATTAGAGTTTGATGGAATTTCTATAAAGTACTTAACCTCTTTTTTAGGTATTTTTCAAAAAGTTTTTCAAAAAGTATTTAAATTTCAATATGATTTTGCAGGTATTTTTAAAAAGGGAAATTTTGAAAAAATTATTTCTAATGATGTTTTGATAATAAGTAATAATAGAATTGCCCATTCAGTCTTACCAGCACTTATTTATATGAAAATTAAAAAAATGAATTGTAAAATTTATGTAATTGCAATGGGTATGTTTAATTTACCGAACAATTTTATTTTAAGAAAAATTCATTTATTTCTAAATAGGTTTTTATTGAAATACGTAGACGGCTTAATATTTATTGGAAAAAAAGAATTTGATTATGCTTTAAGAGAATTTAAAAAATATAAAAATAAAATTAAATTTATTCCTTTTGGAGTTGATGAAAAGTTTTGGAGTCAAGATATCCAAACCAATCGGTCACAAAAACCAATTTTATTTATTGGAAATGATAGCAATCGTGATTTTGATTTTCTAATAAACTTAATAAAGAAAACACCAAATGAAGAATTTATTGTAGTAACAGATCATTATGAAGATAATTTTTTGCAAAACCTAAATTTAGATAATGTTACTTTTTATAAAGGTTCCTGGAATAAGGAGTTGTTAACTGACGAATTTATTAAAGAAACTTATTCCAGATCAAAGCTTACAATCGTACCATTAAAGAATAGTGTTCAACCTTCAGGTCAAAGCGTTTCATTACAATCAATTTCAATGCATACACCAGTGATTATTACAAAAACTGATGGTTTTTGGGATACAGATTATTTTATTGACAAAAAAAATATTTATTTTGTAAATGATAATTCAATTGAGAATTGGCATGATGCAATTAAAAATTTGTCAGAAAATAAAGATTTATACAAAACTTTATCTTTAAATGGAAAAAAATTAATTACAAATGAATTTAATGTAACTAAATTTAGTCAAGAATTACATAATCTTATAAATGAAAAGTAATCAATGAAGATATCAGTTTTTACGTCTATGACAAACCCTGAAAAGAGAAATGATCCTTGGGCTGAGGCAGTTGAATGCTATGAAAATTTAGGAGATGAGTTAGTAATTGTTGGAGATGATTGGCCCTTTGATTTTAAATGGGATCATATTGGAAAAACTTTTCAAAAAGGCTTTGATCAATGCAGTGGAGATTGGGTAATCCGAATGGATCTTGACTATTTTTTTAAAAAGAATGATATGAAAAAAATACGAGACTTTCTATTAGCAAACAATGATGCACCTGCAGTAGCTTTCCCACAATATCAAATATTTACTCCAGATAGATATCAACTAAAAACAAAATTATGTCTTGCTATAAATAAAAGAAAATTCCCTGATATAAAATTAAATGGTGGTGGAGATTTATGTCAGCCAACATTGAATGGAAAACAATTATTTCATAGAGATGTACCTAACTTAAATGTTCCAATTTATCAATATGATTCAATTTTTAGAACAAAAGAAATTATTTCAGAAGATAGAGCAAGATTTGCGAGAGCTTGGTTTAGTTTTTTTAATTCATGGGATGATCGTGGAGGCCCAACCCCTGAATTGGCTTTTGATGCATGGTTTAATATGATACAAAAAAGATATTGTTATCACGTACTAAGACTTAAAACTAATGATCATCCAATTTTTATTAAAGACAGGTTAAGCAGTATTAAAAAAAATCAATTTGGATATGATGCATTTGGATTGAAAGAAGTAATTAAAAGAAGACCTAAACATTACTTTATTGGATTAAAACAAAAGTATTACTAGCTATTTAACCATTCATCTTTATATTGCTTGTATTCATTAATATTTGAAACCTTATTTAAGTCTGAAAAATTTTTCTTTTTCGAACTTGGCGTAATACTTGATTCAAATTTGTTATTCTTGCGTCCATAAGATAGTTGTGAAACCGGAAATGGGTAAATTGAAAAATTTAATACGCCACTTTTATTTGCTAGTCTACGGTGAATATAGTCATCACTTGTAGTGTCAATAGAGTCAAATGAAGAAAGGAAGAGCTCAGCAAATTTAGCATTTACTAAAAAACATGGATTTGCCATATTTTCAAAATTGTCATAGATAAAAGTATTTTTTCGAAAAATAAATAATTTTAAATAATATTTTTTGTTTACAACTGTATGAGATCCAATTCTAAACAATAACGGTAAGTTTGAATCAAGAAGATTATTTTTTACTATAAATTTCTGTAAATTATTAAATGATATTTTTGAGTGCTTAGTAAATTTAAAATCATCTTCAATTATGATAACGTTTTGATATTTTCTTTCTAAAGTAATCTGCATTATCTTATAAAAAGATAAAAAGTTTGCCACTTGTTTTGGAGTAAGATAGTTGTTTTCATGTGAACATGGATCCTCTTTACACCTAAAGCACGGAGGGTATGAAAATACTTTATTTTGTAAATAAATTTTTTTTACCGTGTCGTCATTGTCCGAAACAGCTTTAATAAATTCATAATTTTGGGATTTGTCTTTAAATTCTTGTTGTACATGACTTTTTCGATACTGGTCTTTATCTAAATTAATTATTAAAGTTTTATCTACTTCTTCGAAAATTTTAAACATAAATTGATTTCTTTTATAAGTATAAATTTTTGTAAAAACAAGTAAACTGTCAATTATTAAATTGTTATGAGTACATTTTGGAAAGAAACTGTCCCAGAAGGTTATTATGATAAAGCTTTTATTCAGGGACTAGATAGTGGAAGAAGTATACAAGCTTGCTGGCACAAAATTACATTTAAAAATGTAAAAAAACATATTTCAAAAAACTCTGTAATCCTTGACTACGCTTGTGGATCTGGCAATTTTTTTGGAACATTTGAAAAATTAAATAATTCAGTCGGTGTAGATATTTCTCAAAAACAGATTAATTATGCCAATAAAGAACATCCAGATAAGGCAAATTTTTACACTACTGAATATTTTGATCCCAATAGTTTTCAAGAATCTTTTGATGTAATTACCTGTTTGGGTTTAATCGAATTTATTGAGATCGAAGAAATAGAAGATCTTTTAAGTATTTTTTATAAAATGTTGAAACCTGGTGGAAAAGTAATTTTAACTACTCCAAATTTCCAAATAACCATGAAATTATTAGAAAAAATTCTTAATAAATTTGGAAATGTTAATTATCGAAATGAATACAAAAATCGTTTCATTCAAAAACAATTAGAAAGGTTATTTTTGAATTCAAATTTTAATTTAATTTCGATCAAAAAAATTATTAGTCCTTTTGTATTTTTGTCTTTAATAAGTAATAAATTAGCTCTTAATTTGAATTATTCATTTGAGAAAATATTTCAGGGCAAATTAGGCTTTTTATTTATAATCGTTTTAGAAAAATGAAAAATTTGAGTGAACTTCAATTAAGCGTAATCTTACCAACCTTAAATGAAGGCGAAAACTTAAAGTTTCTTCTCGATGATTTTTGTTTAATGTTTTCAAATAACAAAATAGATGACTATGAAATATTAATTATGGATGATGGATCTAAAGATGAGACTTTAAATGTTTGTAGCTTATATAAGAAGTCAAATAAAAGAATTAATCTTATTTCAAGAAAAGAAAAACCGTCATTGCCTATGTCAATTTATGATGGCATTGAATTAGCAAAGTACGAGAATGTGATGTGGTTAGATGCAGATGGTTCTATGTCAGCAGATTCTGCGTTACTATTAATTGAAAAATTTGTAATTTCTTCTAAAAAAGTCATTATTGGCTCAAGATTTGTTGAAGGTGGAGGGTATAAAGGTGTAAAAGATCTTGGTAAGAATTCATTTTTAAAATCAATTAAGAATGTAAATGAATCAAAAGATTCAGTTTCTGGAATGATTGCTTCAACACTGTTTAATAAATTATTAAACAAAATATTAAGAATAAATATAAAAGATTTAACAAGTGGATTCATAATTGGAAAAAAAGATTTGTTTGAAAAAAAATATTTTTCTAATAAAAATTATGGTGAATATTTTATTTATCTTGTATATGGCTTGACCTTGAAAAAAATTATAATTGAGGAGGTAGGATATATTTCAAAAACAAGAAAGTATGGTGAGTCAAAAACAGCATCTTCTATTTTTCAACTTTTAAGTAGAGGACTACCATATTTAAAGGCTGCTTATGAATGTAGAAAATTAAAAAATGCAAATTTTTGACTCAAGAAATAACTTATTAGCTTTACTAATAAATTTTGATAAAGAAAATAATAGAACAAAATTTTTTACAGACAGCTCATTAGATTTCCAAGCTGCATTATTTAATTTAGAAAAAGACGAGAAGATTGAGAGGCATATTCACAATAAAATTTCAAGAGAAATATCTTCGACTTCTGAAGCTATTTACGTTATAAATGGAAAAATAAAAATTGGTATTTATGATAATGAAAAAAAGTTTATTGATGAAATTGAAGTTAAAACTAATGAATTAATTTTATTATTCCAAGGTGGTCATTCATTGAATATATTAGAAAAAACAAAATTTTTTGAAATAAAGCAGGGTCCTTATTTTGAACTTGAAGATAAAGAAAGATTTTGATGATAAGGGTTTTTGAACCTTGGATATTTAAACAAGATTACTTATTTGTTTTAAATTCTCTTTTTAAGAGACAAATTTCCGGAACAAGTTCTTATGTTTTAAAATTTGAAAACAAATTTAAAAAAAAATTTAATAGAGAATATGCTGTAGCTGTTGCTAATGGTTCAGTAGCACTCGATCTTGCACTAGATTCATTAAATTTGAGTGATGGAGATGAAGTTATATTGCCATCATTTACAATAGTTTCTTGTTTATCTGCAGTAATTAGAGCTGGGGGCAAGCCAATATTCTCCGATGTTGATATTAACAATTGGAATACAACTTTAGAAAATGTTAAAAAAGTTTATACTAAAAATACCAAAGCTGTTTTAGTTGTACACACCTATGGCTTACCTTCAGAAATTCAAGAGATCAAAAATTTTTGTATTGAAAAAGAACTTGTTCTTATAGAAGATACTGCCGAAGCACATGGCCTTAAATACAATAATCAGTATTGTGGAACATTTGGAGACATTGCTACCTTCAGTTTTTATGCAAACAAGCACATTACTTCGGGAGAAGGGGGCATGATTGTTACAGATAATGAAGAAAGTTACAAAATGTTTTTGCAGTCAAGAAATTTAGATTTTAATAATTCAAGAAGATTTATTCATGAAAATATGTATTGGAACTATCGTATGGGTGGACTTCAAGCAGCATTAGGATATTCACAAATAAGTAATTTAGATAAAGTTATTAAATATAAAAAAAAACAAGGGGAGAGATATTTAAAATTATTAAATAGTCATGATGATATTTTTCAGCTTCCACTTGTAGAATCTAGAAATACTTTAAATAATTTTTGGGTATTTGGTATTGTTTTAAAAAATGAAAAAATCAGAGATGATTTGATATTAAAATTAAGTCAAAAAGGAATTGAAACTAGACCATTTTTTTGGCCACTTCATTTACAACCATTTTTTTTAAAAAGCGGAATAAAAGAAACTGAAAAATTACCAAATTCTGAATATATTGGTAAAAATGGTTTGTACTTACCATTAGGTTCACACATAACATTAAAAAAACAAAAATATATTACAAAAATATTAATTGAAGAAACAAAAAAGTTATTAAATTTAAAAATATGATTAAATTAAAAGATAAATATTTTTATCTAACACTTTTTTTTGTTTTTCTAGCTTTTTTCAATGTGAATTACCTATCAATATTTTGTTTATGCCTTTTTTTATTTGCTAACTTTGATAGATTGATGGAGTATAAAGAAATATTTTTAACAACAACATTTGTCTTTTACTCATTAAGATTTTTATTTTCGTTATCATCACGTTTTGATAGTATGTGGAAATTTATATCACTGAATAATTTTTCTTCTGTTGAGAGATTTTGGGATCTACAATTAAATCTTATTTCAATGAAGTGTATATTTGGAAATGTCGACCGGTATTATTTAAAGTTTTCTCCCACAACTTATAAATCTTGTCCTTATTCGGCTCAATACGGCCCATTGTCTACAAAAGTTCCTTATATTGGAGATATTTGGATAGGGACAATTATATTTTCTTTCTTTGCAATATCTTCTCTACTATTCATTTATTTCAAAATATACAAATCAAGGCCAACAGATATATTTTTATTAACTTTAATTTTTATGTCTCCCTCTATGAATTTCTTAATTGAGAGAATGAACATAGACGTATTTATTTTTATATTTTCATTTCTTTGTTTATACAACTATGAAAGATATCCAAAGTTTACAATTATATTTTTACTCTTACTTTCTTTATACAAAATTCACCCTATCGGAATTCTTTTTGGACTTCTTTTTTATTCTCATGTTCATCAAAATAAGAAACAATTTAACTATATTTATAATTCAATAATTACTTTTTTTGTATTCTATATTTTAGATGCAATTTTTATTACAAATTCAGTTCTTGACACTGAATGGAGGCCATCAGGTCTTGATATAACATTCGGAATATTATCGGACTCTATAATTCTAAACAACATATTTGGTATCAACACTTATGTTTCTTATTTAGCTCTTCTTCTTATTCCAATATTTCTTGCATTCTTTTCCAATTTTGGTTCTAGAATCTTTTATAAAAGTATAAGTAAAGAAGACACGAAGTATTTTTTTGCTTACTCATCTTTATTCCTGGTGAACACTCTTTATGCAAATTATGACTATAGAATTCCTTTATTTTTACCACTAGTAATAATTTTATCAAAATATATCAAAGGAAAATTTCAGTATATTTATATGTTTCTAATGCCTCTAAGCATTCCTATTTTTTTAAATTTTCCCTTATTGAACGACATCATAATGTATATTGGACGATTTTCATTTTATTTCTTCTATTTTTTAATCTTGAAATGCTATAAAGAATATCTATTTAATTCGATTGATTTTTCTTATTTACGAAATTAATAGCAATAAATATAAAAAAGGCATTTATTAAAAAGAATAGAATTAAATTGAAAAAGTCAGTAGCAATTATTGAGTCTAAATTTCTAATAAAACTTTCATTTTCTGATGGAAGACCCATAGATTCTAGAGTGCTTAAGAGTGTATTGTAGTCTATAAAATAGAGTAAAAATTTAAAAACTACTGCAATAAAAAATCCATTAGCAAAAAGTTTTAAATAAGCTTCAACAGAAAATATTGATTTAAACACACCTGTCATATATGTAGGTTGCGAATATGGAACATTTTCTTTTCCAAAAGAATTAGTCAGCTTTTCTGAGCTTAATTGAGTGAATGTTGTCGTTTCAAAAAATAAATATGAAATAAAACCAACAATTGATAATGCCAATAATATTTTAAAAAATTTTGTTTCCTCAATATTTTCAATTGTGAAGTACATGTAAAAAATTGAAAACGGAATAAGACTATATATATATCTAAATCCGTATGAAGATGCAGTTGTACTCCATAGCAATACCGCAAAGATTACTTGTCCAAATATAAGTAAAGTAGCAAAATTAACTATTAGATTTCTTTTATTAAAATTCTGATAAAAACAAAGAATAATTGATAAAGCAATACATGGCGCAGTCCAAAGTATTCCAAATTCATTTGTTGTAAAAAGCAAAAAGAAATTTTTAATATTTGTAAGAAAAAAATCGATATTTATAACAAGAAAATTTTCTAACCTATTACTCGAGTAGATTATTTGTGGGTTATAAGTAATCAAACCATATATAGATTGACTAAGACGGATAAAGATAAAAACAGAAAAAATACTTGATAGATAAAAATATTTATTCTTAAGAAGAGTATGTGTATCGACTTTTTTTGTTTTGTGAAGAAAATTAATTACAAATGGCAATATAAAGTAATAGTAATTTGTCCATCTACAAAGAATACCAATAAGAATAATAAGCGGGATAACAAAAGCGTATAAGTTTGATTGATACTGTAAGTTAGAATTTGAAAATTTTAAACTTAAATAAATTAATAATGAAGTCACGAAAACTTCATATACATGGGTCATACTGTATCTTTCAAACGCGTAATAACTTATTCCAGAGCCAAAAAAAATCAAAAAAATAAAAAATCTATTTGCTAGGGGATAAACCAACTCTATTGATTTAATCAATAAAAATATAGATAGAAATAAATAAATAATAGAACTTAAAGAATAAAAAAGAATTATAAAATTAAAAGTTGGGCTTCCTTGAAATAACTCATTTAAAGTATGACCTAAAAAATAAAATGGTGAAGCCATAATTCCAGATCCTACAAATCCTGCAGGTGCTATTTTGTCTTCATTTTTAAACCTTGCATTCGAAGTGTCAATAATTTGATTTGAGTAGTCAAAATCCCGATCTACAGCAATTGTTTGAGCATGTACAAAATATTCAAAATCATCGCTACAACAATTAATTTCACTTATAAGTCTGTAGTCTGTTTTAATAAGAGACATTACCAGCACTAAAAGAACAATATTTTTGATTACAATTTTAATATTCATCCGATAGATAATATTCTAGTTTTAAAATTGGCTTCTTTTATATACCAAAAACATTTTTTCAATTGTTAATATTATTAATAAAAACTATGAATATTTTTGAGCCAATAACTATTGTTTTACCTAGTAAAAATCATGAAAAAAGTATTTTCATAAATATAAATCAACTTTATGATTTCTTGAATAATAATTTTGCTGATTTTCAAATATTGATTTTATCAAATGGAAGTTCTGAAGAAAATATTTCGATTCTTTCTAATGAAATATTTTCAAAGCCAAAAATTGATATAAAAATTTTAGATCCTAAAGGAAAAGGTCATGCTGTAAGATATGGATTAATAAACTCTAAATTTGATGACGTACTGTTATTTGATTCTGATTTTTCATACAATATTGAACTTATCAATCAAATTTATAATGATGGAAAGCCAATTTCACCGTTTATAAGTGCTACTCGCATTGTTAACAAAGACCTCTTTGATACTTTGTCATTTGTAAGATATATTGCAGGAACAACTTTTAATTTTATAGTAAGAAAATATCTGAGTATTGACTCAAAGGACACCCAGGCAGGATTTAAATTTATATCAAAAAAACAATTTATAAACTGCACTAACTTTTTTTCGGATGATTATTTATTTGATATTGAATTATTTATCTTATCTGAGAAAATAAACTTAATCAGAAAAGAAATTAAAGTTTACAGCCTCAATTCCCCATTAGGTTCAAATATAAACGTATTAAGTGATTCTTTAAGCATGCTTAAAAATTTAATCAAAATTAAAAAATACTATCGAGATTAGTAGTAGTAGTAGTTAATAATCTTAATTCATCTTTTCTTCTGGGCGAGGTTACATATTTAAAATGTGCTTTTTTAAAAATATCTTTTTCTGACATACATCCTGATCCTGGATGAAATGTTATCTCGAATGGAACATTTTTATTTACCATTTTTTTGATATGATTTACAAAAATAGTTTGATTATAAATTCCTGAATACAACAAGCCCGAAAAATTTTTTACACTAAATTTATTTTTTCTTATTGATAAAATTTTTAATGTTGTCAAAGCAAATAAGTTTCTCCAAAATAAAATTTTAAATAGAGACTTGTGTGAAAATAAAAATATTTCTTCATTCGGTATTCTTATTTGAATATTTTCATTTCGATTTTGTAATATTTTAAAAATCCAAGGAATAAGTTGAATATGATGATGACCATCGATACAAAGAGTATCATGATTAAATTCATTTTTAAATTTGTTTATTTGATAATCGATTTCTTTGGAACATATTTTTTTTGTTTTTTTCCCAGCAAAAAATAACTTTACAAAACTTAAATTATTTAATTTTGAGTGATTATCATATTTTGAATCTAAATTAAGTGAGGTCAAGTTCAAATGAAGACTGATGTTCTTAAGCCCTTTTTTTTGCAAATTATTTAAAGTATTTTTATCTGCATGAATCATTACAGAAACACTGTTTACTAATCCATTATCAATACAAAACATAATATCCTGCGAAATGTTTCGACTATAACCATAGTCATCTGCATGTATGTAAATTAAATTTTTCATATATTTAACTACAAGAATACAATCTGTAAACAATAAAAGAACATTAGGAAATAAATAAATTACTATTAAATTTATACATTTAAATGGAGTAGCTTATCAATTTGAATTATAAATTTATAATTTTAAGAAAATATTTTTTAATTTTTTACTATACGCTTTTTGATATTGTTTTAATATCATTCTTATTTTTATTCTCAACAAATAAATTAAATACTCAAAATTTAAACTTTACAATTGTTACAGCCTCAGACACCAGCCATTTTTTAAGTTTGAAACAATTAATAACTTCTATCATTAAATTTGAACCAAAAGCTAACTTAATAGTTTATGATCTTGGTTTAAGCAAGGATGAGTTAATAGATTTAAAGCAAAATTTTAATAATATAAATATTAAAAAGTTTAGATTTGAAGAATATCCTGAACATGTACATTTATCCTCTCAGGACAATGGGGCCTACGCATGGAAGCCTATTATTATAAATGAAACTATTAACTCTGTTAAAGGTACATTGATATGGATGGATGCTGGTAACGTAATTACAAAAAACCTAAGAACTATCAAAAAATATATAAAAATTATTGGTTTTTATTCGCCATTAAGTAGTGAAAATATTAAAAAATGGTCGCATCCTCGTACCCTTAGTGCCATAAATTTTCCAAAGACTGATTTAAATAAAAGAAATTTAAATGCTGCTATTGTCGGTATAAATTATAATTCAAAATATATAGATTTAATAAGTAAATGGAAAGAATTATCACTCGATAAAGAATTTATATTGCCAGATGGTGCGAACATAACTAATCATAGATGGGATCAAACATTATTAACTCTACTTTTCTACAAAGAATATAAAAAGCTATTCTTTTTAAGAACGTATAACGTTTTCGGGATAAGGGTTCATCAAGATATTGATTAGTTAAACTCAAATTATGAATTATATTTTTTTTTACAAAGGTGATATTAAACAACATATATATGAAAGTATTAATTCCATTTTGTCAGTTGACAAGTCGGCAAATATACACTTCTGTACCGATAATAAAATAAATTCAACCTCTTCAAGATTCAACTTTGTAAATATTCAAGATATCAAATCTGAATATATTAATGAAATTCATAAGCTTGAAAAATTTGAAAAATTAGATGCTAATCCGCTTTGGATAACTTCTTTGTTGAGAGTCTTTTATATTTATGAAGTTGCAAATATATTAGGAATTGAGAAGTTTATCCATTTTGATAATGATGTAGTCATTTACGAACCATATGAAAAATTAAAAGTTAATTTTGATGAATCAAAAATAAATATTACAAGACTTACAAGTGACATGCTTATATTTGGTTATTGTTATGTCGGCAATTTAGATATTTATCAAAATATTTGTGAATCTTTAATTGAAGTATACGAAAATAAGGCAAATTATGAAAGAAAATATTTTCAAGGTAAGAGTATGGTTGAAATGAGATCGCTTCATGTAAGTTACTTGAAGAATCCAGAATATTTCCATATTTTAAATTCAATTCCAAATGAAAATAGCAGTATTCTTTTTGATCCACTATCTTTTGGCCAATTTCTCGGAGGAAGGCATTATAAAAAGTTTTCTAAAGGGTATCTAGATAAGTTACATCTAACCTATGAACTTATGAAAAATAAAGATTTAGTACCTAAATTTAATAATGGCGTTGCATCTGTGTCTTATAAAGGTATGGACTATCCTCTCGCCAACTTACATATACATTCAAAAAAACTTGCAAAATTTAAACCTTTATCATACGAAAATTATTTTTGATATGATCAATAATTTTCGGTTAACGAATAATGATTTAATAATATATTTATTTTTAATTTTAACTTTTTATCTTATCTTTTATTTATTACTTCGTATCGAAAAAAAGATTTTAAATTTATTACGAATTTTTTACCAATTTTTAAATAAAAAGAATTTTGTCAAACTAATCCTATTTTTCTATTTAACTTTTCAATTAAATATTGTATTTCAATATGTTAAAAATAAATCAATTGAACTCAATCCTTTTATTGATGAATATGTTTCTCTTTCTTCAACTTTTCATTTATTAAATGATTTAGATTTTAATGCCGGGGGTTTTTTGGCAGGCACATTTAGCGTTTATATAACCTCTGGTCCACTGTCTTCTATTGGATCTGTAATAGGTTGGTCACTTTTAAATAATATATTTTATGCAAGAATATTTAATTATTTTTGGGCAGTATTTTTATTTTTTATTACTTCAGAAATAATAATTAGAAAATTTGACCTTAGTAGAAAGTATTTTTTGATATTTCTTTCCCCTTTCCTTTTAATTATTCCTTGGTGGCAAGGAACTCTGTATGCAATTGGTGAGATACCATCATTAATACTTCTAACTACTGCAATTTTGACATTTCAAAAAAGTAGGAAGCTGTCATTGTTTCTTTTTGCAATATCAATATTTCTTGGAAAATTTTTAAACATTTTAATTTTTGTTATATTTTATCTGACTTCTTTTATTCAAAATAGATCAACTAAAAAGTTGTTTAGTGATATCATATTTTTCATAATTCCAATCATTCCCTGGTTCCTTTTAATAAATTTTACTTATAATAATGGAAATATTTATGATTACTTCACAGATCTATATAGATTTGTAACTGACAGTAGTGCATCAGGTGTTGGCTTAAATAATGTTTTTGATATGAACAAACTAAGAGAAAGTATTCAAGGTTCAGAATTTAACTCTTGGAATATTTATGAAAAAATTAGAATAGGGTTTTTACCAATTATTGGTCTAATTTTGTTTATCAAAAATAGAAATAGGATAAATACAAAATTTGGAAATATAACTTATCCTTTAAGCTTTTCATTATCAGGAATATATATTTGGTTTTGGATACTTAATCCGTTGAAATGGATTCGGTACAGTCAACACATTACTGTTTTGGTTTTGATACTTACATTATATTTTATAATTCATGAAGTTTATGAAAAAGAAAATGATATTTTGATTGGATCTTTACTGATAGTATTTTTTCTTGATAATACTAAAAATTACTTTATTTACTTTTTAGTATTTATTCTATTAATTTTCATTATCACAAATAAAAACTATAAAAAAACTTCATTAATCTTAACAGTTAGCATACTTATATCATTTGATATCGCATATTCTGTTTTTAGTAAGGATGGCAAGAGCATACCCAACCACGAAACTGGAGAATGTAATTTAGTACTTAATTCAGACGAATGCAGAGAGAGTTATTTTTCATTGTTTTATGAGTAGATATTTAATCATATTATCAGGGTCTCCAAGAGGAGGAAATCGTACATTTAACTCTCTTTACAAATATGTTTTAGATTATTTATCTGCGGATCTTGCTGTTTGTACGACAGAAAATTATTACAGTGAAGACAATTTATTATTTTCTGAAGCTAAATACAAATGGATTTTAAAAAATTATGATAATTTTTTTGAATATTATAGTGAAAATTTCAATGGTAATTGGAGTGAATTTTTTGAACTTGGAAAAGGAACAGGACTCTATGAATCTGGATCAATACATTTTATTTTCAAAGATTATATATTAAAAAACTATCTTGAAATTTTAACGGAATATGACTTTATAGTTTACTCGAGATTTGACCAATTCTATTTAGATTTTCACATACAAGGCAAAGATAATAACATTTTAATTCCAACTGGAGAAGATTATTTTGGGATTTGCGATAGACATGCTGTCATACCAAGTAAATATATATCTAAATATCTAAATATATGTGAATATATAAATTCAAAAAAATCACTGGATATAACTACTAGTTATTTAAATTGTGAAACTGCCTATCTTAACCATCTAAGTCATGAAGGTCTTGCAAATGTAATTGAAAGATATCCAAGGACGCAGTTTACATCAGCTTTAATTAGCGACAAAACAAATTGGAGAGTGCCTATATATAAGATATATTTTTTCGGTAAACTAATGATTAAATATCCTGATGAATTTATAGACTCCTTTAAAAATTTAATTAAAGATAAAAAATATGATCAGATTTTAAATAATCAGAAAGTATTATATTTAAATTTTTTATATTTGAATTTAAGAAGACAATTAGGAAGATTTAAAGAGTATCTTAAATTTTGATAGGATATAACCTCTAAGTTTTTGAATAAATTGTTTAGCCTTATAAAAAGGAATAAATTTAAAAATATTGAGCTTTTGAATTTTAAAATAAATTGACTTATCATTCATCCACACTTTTCTCCACTTTTGCCCACCTGCAAAATGTCTGATAACTACATCGTCATATTTGACTTTATTTATATAATATTGACAATTTGACTCACCTGGTAGTTCCGTAACATTATAAGTTGATGGAAATATATGAACATGTTCATTCAATTCCTCAAGAGAATAGACTGTCCACTCGTTTACATCTGTATGCCAACCGTTATTGGGTAGATCCCAAAATGGGAGATTTGAATGTCTTTTTATTCCAGCTAAAGAATACCATGACGCTTGTTCATTAAATTCTTTCCAATGACTGTTATAAACTTTTTTACCTTCATGGAATGAAACACGATCTATTAATGAATCATATCTTTCTTGATCATGAAGTAGTTTAAATAAATTTACTGTCCATTCATTTTTAATCATAGATAAAAATCCAAAACAATGAGTATTCCCTGTATCAATAGAGTATGCAAAACTTTTACCATCTGGAGGCAACAAATTTAAATCTTTTTTGATTATTAACGCATCTGCATCGATGATAATTAAACCATCACCGTGATTTAATTTATTATTTAAAACTTCTTCAACCTTGTAAGTTTTAACCCAAGCTAAATTTCCACGAATTGGTTCTAAATCTTTGGTAATTTCTATATATTCAAAATTATGAATTTCACAGTACTCTCTAAATATTTTTGCAGTAACATTTTCAAAAAAATCTTGTTTAAATTGATCTTTATAACTTGCTACTCCTAATAAATAATTTTTACTCATTTTAATTACCAGATAAACCGTCTGGATAAAAGATTATAGTATTAAAATAATCTTCAGGCTCAACATCTTTATCTTCGACTTTACAATTTGGAATATCCCAGCACTGGACAGTTTCAGGAAAAACCCCCCAACCAAAATTACTAGGAAAATAACTTGTTCCATATTCTATTGATAATACATATGGTGACAATCTTTGCTCAATCAAACTCTCATAGGAATAAAATCTTGGTACCTGAGCTATAGCACCTACAAAAACCAAAATAAACAAGAGATTAGTTATTTTAAGCTCTTGAATTTTAAATGTTGAATCTTTAAATTTAAAGGCAACAAAAGCCACTACTAGCATCCACAGTCCAAAACCATATCTTACATTTCCATAATTTGATAGATACCAAAAAATAATGTTTAAGAATATAAAAAAGATGAAAGTTAAATTTACGAAATAATTTTTGTCAGATCTTTGATATCTAAAAAATAAAATAAATAAAACAATTATGGTAAATAAACTTATCGGAAAATTGATAAAGAATTGTGAGTTTTTTGAAAAGTTAAACCAAATGCTAAACTGATCGGCAATACTAAGCTCCGAACTCAAAGAAATAGGGCTGTATATCATTGTTTCCTCGACGTAGTTTAGTTGAACTTTTTCAGCCCATGGTAGGAAACTTAAACATGTAGCTCTGATGGGAAAAAATAAACAGCTGGTTGTAATAATATTTTTAATTATCCAAATTAAAAATAAAGATATAGAGAATAAATTTAGTCTTAAAACATTAAGATATTTAATCCTATTTACTTTTATAAACTTATATATATAAGGTACCAAAAGAAATATTAAATAAACTCCAGTTTGCTTGATCTGTACTGCAAAAAGCGAAAATATCATATAAAAAATTAAAACGTCATTTTCATATTCTTCTTTAGCTAATGAATTTATAATCATAATTGACAATATAAAAAAAAGTATTCCTAAAGCAGCATCATATTTCCCAACAGACAATATCGGAACAAAACCATTGCCACCACCTAAATAACCAAAATTATCCAAAAAAGCAAAAGTTACGATTGATAAAGCAACATTTCTATAAAATTTATTATTTGTTTTAAAGAAAAAATAATAAAGCAAATTAAATAAAAAACAGAAAAAAATTATTTCTAAAATCCTCAACATAAAAAAATTATTTTCAATCCACAAAATTGATGAGATATATTCAATAATACTTGACCACCCAAACCAAATATTAAGATTTGTTAGACCAAATATTATTGAATGTTCTCTTATTATTAATTGATGGGGAATATGATATAAACCTGTGTCCCAACCCATCCAAACACCATAACTTGTTATTCCTAATAAAGAGGGTGTTAATAAGTAAGCAAAAAAATATTCTGAATTAAGCTCAAATTTTATTTTATTTTTATAAATGTCAAAAATTACTAAGGCAAAGGAAAAAAATAAAATAGGTAAAATTAAATTTTTAATCGGCATTACAAAGTTAAAAATAATTATGACATTCCCAATAAAAAATAATGAAAATAGTGGATAAAAGTATCTAATATTTATATCCGAGATGCTTCGATTTTTTATAAATTTTTTAAATAAGAAATTGTAGGTAGCCCGCCCTACCATTGTTGCAAATAAAAATGATACGGTGGAGACCAATATATTCATAGGTCAATATTAACATTTCTTTTTGGCAGTATTATTAACATATATGAAATTCAAAGTAGCTGTAGTAGGTGGAGCTGGCCATATTGGTTTGCCAATGAGTTGTTTTATTCAAAATAAAGGAATACAAACATTAATTGTTGATAAAAATGAAGAAGCATTGAGTCTTATAAGAAAATCTATTCCTCCATTTACAGAAAAAGATTTTCAATCCAACCTTATAAAGGCGAATGAAAGCGGATTAGAGGTTTCTTCAAATATTTCAGGTATAAAGAATTGCAATCTTGTAATAGTAACTCTTGGGACATCATCGAAAAAAGAAGATAAAGATTTATTTGAAGGAGTAATATTAGAGGTTTTAAGTGAGATTAAAGATGAGTCGATTCTTTTACTAAGAAGTACTGTTGAAAAAGGGATGTTAGAAAAAGTATGCAAAGAAGCCGAGAAGCTATCAAAAAATGTTTTGATAGCTTATTGTCCTGAAAGATTAGCAGAAGGCTTCGCATTTCAAGAAATTGAATTACTTCCACAAATTATCGGATGTAAAAATGAAATTGAGTTTAAAAAAGTAAAGAGTTTTTTTGATTTATTACAAATTGAATCGATTTATGTAAACTATTCTGAAGCTGAATTTATAAAGCTTTTTCTAAACACATATCGTTACTCCCAATTTTCTCTAGTTAATTATTTTTCCAACATTGCAACAAATAATTCAATTGATTTTAAAAAGATACTAGAAATAGCAAAAAAAGACTACCCTAGATTGGGCGGTATTCCCGATTCTGGATTTGTGGGTGGCCCTTGTTTAATAAAAGATAGTAAAACTTTTATAAACTCATATGGCGATAAAGATGGAATAATTAAAAAATTCCATATCACAAATGAAGAATTCATAAATCTGATTCTTTTAGATATAAGAGAAAAATTTGTTGGAAAAAAAATTATACAATTAGGATTAACATTCAAGCCAAATTCAGACGATTTAAGAGATTCGCAGTCAGTAGTATTAAATAATATTCTTAAAAATTTAGGTTATGAAGTAGAAATAGTTGAACCAAACTTGGAAGGTTATAAAAACTATAAAGAAATTTTATCTTTCTCTGAAAATGTTTTAATAACTACTTTCCATGATGAATTTAAAGATTACAATTTTGATGGTAAAAAGGTGATAGTAGTTGGAAATAAATAAAAGCTTAATAATACCCTGCAAAGATGAAGGTCCTGAGTTTGTAATCATATTAAAACGTTTTTTATCATATCTAAAAAAAGACACAGAAGTTATCGTAGTTGTTGACGACCAAGAAGATTCAACTATTCAAGAAATTGAAAAAAGCAAATTAAATGTGGTTACTCTGATTAATTCATACGGAAATGGACCTGCATATGCCGTAAGGTTTGGTATTGATAATTCAAATGGAAAATCTGTTTGCATTGCAATGGGAGATGGAAGTGATGATCCAAAACAAGTTGAAGATTTATTTCTTCTCATTGAAAGAGGTTTGTCAGTAGCTGTAGCTAGTAGATATGTAAGAAATGGGAGTTATGTTGGAAAAAAAGGTTTGAAGTATTTAATGAGTAAATATTCTGGCCTGATTTTATATTATTTTTTTAGAATAGGAACTAAAGATCCAACAAATATGTTTAAGGCTTACAGTAAAGACTATATGAATTCTGTAAAAATTGAGAGTACAAATGGATTTACCTTAGGTTTAGAAATGATTGTTAAAGCTAAATTAAACAAAAGACCAATTGGAGAGATCCCGACAATTTGGATAGATAGAGCACATGGAGAATCAAAATTTAATCTAAGAAAATTTCTTCCAAGTTACTGTTATTGGGTTTTCAGGTTATTATTTCGTAAGAAATGAAAAAAGTATTACTTACAGGATCAGAAGGCTTTATCGGTGGGTACATTGTAAAAGAGCTATTAAAACAGGGATACTATGTAATTGGTATTGATAATTTATCAAAATATGGAAAAATTGTCAGAAATCATTCTGAAAATGAAAATTATAAATTTGTTGAAGGAGATGTAAAAAATAGAGAACTCCTCAAAGAAAACTTAATAGATGCTGATTTTCTTATCGCTGGAGCAGCTATGATTGGAGGTATTTCATATTTTCATGAGTTTGAATATGACTTGCTTTCAGAAAATGAAAAAATTATCTCTGCAACGATTGATAGTGCAATAGAAATAAGTAAAAAAAACAATAATCTTAAAAGAGTCGTTTATTTAAGTTCATCTATGGTATTTGAATCTACGGAGATCTATCCAACTAAAGAATCTGATTTAAATAAAATTCCACCTCCAATTAGTTCTTATGGGTTTCAAAAGCTGGCTGTAGAGTATTTTGCAAGATCTGCATATTCACAATATGGTTTAGAGTATTCAATTGCAAGACCATTTAATTGTGTAGGAATCGGGGAGGTAAAAGCTAAAACTAATAAAAATCTCACAGAAAACTCAAAGAAATTAGCTTTAAGTCATGTTGTACCTGATTTAATTTTGAAAGCATTAAATTATGACGATCATTTGGAAATTTTAGGAGAAGGAAATCAAATTAGGCACTACACCTATGGTGAGGATTTAGCCGAGGGAGTTTGTAAATTGTTAACACATCCAAATGCAAAAAATGAAGATTTTAATTTATCAACAAGTCAATCAACAACAGTACTAGAACTAGCTGATTTAATATTTGATAAAATTTATCCTGGACAAATACCAAAATACAAATTTGTTGATTCCTTCAAATATGATGTTCAAAAAAGGGTTCCATCAACAGAAAAAGCAAAAAAATTATTAGATTTTGAAGCAAAAACTTCACTTTCAGAAATGTTAGATATCGTAATACCGTGGATTAAAAATGCAAAAGAAGAAGGATTCTTTTAAATTTTTTTAAATACTTTTAATAGCTTAAAAACAAGACGATTATACAAACTTGTCTTTTCAATAATCTTTCTATAATATGAAAAATCATTTTTAGTATCTTGCTTTGGCTCAATTTTGCTGTAGCTTTGTTTTTGAAAATAATTAAGTCTTATATTTGGTGTTGATATCAAATATTTTTCACTGGCTCTTGTATGAGTTGCTTTTTCATGCCCTAATCCAATATTTTTCACTAAATTATATTTCGGAATTATCGAATATTTGTTTTGATAAAAATTAGAAAAAGATAATCCATATGCCCAAGAATCCAAATCATTGTAAACTACATCTTTAAATCTTGTTACGTAATATTCTTTTTCAAATTCAGAAAAAAATAAATTTGTTAAGTCTAATTGTAAGAATTGTTTTAAATTTTTCTCATTCAGTTCAATTCGGTTATCCCACTGTGATTTCCAGGTAGCCCATCCCCAAATGTTTGAATACTTTGAAAAATAGTAGTTATTTATACTTTTAGCTTTAATCAAGTAGTTGTAGCCAGATATTAAGTTTACATCATTATTTGAGTCATAAAGTTTGAGCATTTTTTCTGCGTAAGTAAAAAAATCTAAACTAGGTAAAGTATCATCTTCTAATATTATTAATTTAGAGAATTCTTTAAATGATCTGTCAATAGCATTTGTTACAGCTTTTTTACAACCTAAATTTTGATCGTTATAAATTTTTTCAAACTTTAAGTTACTTAGTTTTTGATCTATTTCGGATCTAATTGAATCTATTATTTTTTTATCATGAATATTTTTTGATCCATCTGATGATATGACTAAATTGTTAGGTTTAATTTCTTTAATTTTATTTAATACTTTCAGGGTCGTATCTAATTTATTGTAAGTTATAAAGAGTATCGGAATGTTAAATGTTTTTCTTTTTTCCATATAGTCACATAGTAATTATTCAAAATATACAGGCTTGAACTTTATACCCTTATAATTTGATAAATATTTGACTGAATCTTTAAGGCCATGACCATGTTTTCGAACTGCTAAAAATGGGTAATTATATTGTAAATCCCTATTATCAATAAAATGAGTTTCATTTTTAGCTGTACATCCCCCAAGAGTTTTTGTGAGGAGGCTAAATACACTTTGGTCATGTCTATTGTCCTTAAATTCATGATGATTATCACCATCGTTGTACTTATCAGTGATTAAATAAGGATCTTTATCCAAGAGTTTTTTATATTCTCTAAAATAATTTTCCGTATGTTTATTTTTTTTAAATATCATATGGGTTGCCTCTAATTGTGTAGATTTTGCAATTTCAGACTCTATGTTTACGTTAAAATAATCAAAAAGATTTGAACTCGTATATTGAATTTCTTTGTGTTTTGATTCGCACTCAAATAAAAAATTTCCAAACTCTGAAGAATTTAATTCTTCAATATAATTGAAAAATTTATTTTTAGCAAAATAATTAAATGACGACCCTGCATCACTATAAACAACTAGATCATTTTCATCCAAATCTTTTAATGATTTATCAATTATTTCGTGTTTCCATATCCAATAACCAGCCCCGCGTGGTTCACTTAATATTTCTTTATACTTATCTCTAAAGCTTTGATCTAAAAAAGAGTTGTTAAAACCACTTACATTATCAAAAAGCCCAGATTCTTTAGCAAGGTTTACTAGGTGTAATTTTGCAATCCTAAAATTTTTAGTTCCGAATGTAATGAAACGAATTTTTTGTTTAGAAATATTTTTATTATTTTTTGAATTTCTTATTTTTTCTAAAAAATAAATATCAGATAATTTTGATTTTTCTCCTAAAACATTCCAGGCACTGTCATCTCTTAATCTATGAAAATGATTCAAGTTTTTATTGAAAATTATTTTTCCACCGTTATTTAAGTAACAAAAAGATAATGCAATTGAGCATGCGGCAAGATTATCCACAGGTTCATTCACAGCGCTTTTTGTGAATTTTAAATAATCTTTTTTTAAGAATATAGGATTACCAATGTTCAAAATTGATTTTAAAGTTCTATCTTTAAAAAAGCTTGTATTTGAATTTAATTCCCTTTTTACATCATATAAATTTAGGCTTTTATTTGTTTTTGTAAAAAGAACGTCATTTTTTCTAAAAAATAATAAATTCTCTATAAATTTGGACTTTTTAAATAATTTAATTTTTGATGGTAGGTACAATTCTCCAGGGTTAATTAATTTCAAGTTATCTTTATTATTTAAAAACTTTCTAGTTCTTTTTGTAATAACATTATCACTGTCAACTTGATATATTATTTCATTTGATGAAAGCTCAACTCCTTGCAGTTTATTTCTGAAACCCCCTAAGTTTTCTATATTCTTTTTAAGACGGATATTTAAATCCTTATATTTTTCACTTACTAACAATTTTTCGATAATGCTCACTTCACTTTGTTCTGAATTGTCATCAACAATAATTATCTCATTAAGATATTTAAGACCTAAGGAACTATCCAAAAGCTCTTCAAGATATTGTGATGAGTTAAATGTAGGTATAACAAGAGTAAAACTGTTTCTCATTATCTATAATTATATTACTTTAAAAATCAAATAATTATGAAAAGAAAACTACCTGTTGATTTAGTTGCTATTTCAACAAATAAAGTAAGTGAAACATTAAAAGCGATTGAATATTCTACAAGAGAATTTGATTTTAATAATGTATATTTTTTTACAAATGAAAATATTGATACAAATTTTGAAATTATAAAAATTCCAAAATTTAATAACATAATTGACTTTAATAACTTTACTTTAAGTTTAAATAATTACGTTGTTTCTGAGTTCGCACTTTTAATTCAACATGATGGACATATTGTTAATCCAAGTAATTGGAAAGATGAATTCCTCAATTTTGATTACATTGGTGCTCCTTGGCCATTAGATAGTAAATGGAATAAAAGATGGGATTCTTACCCTAGAGAGATGGCTTCAAAAATTATTACTAACTTATCATCTAATAGAATAGGTAATGGTGGTTTTAGTTTACGAAGTAAAAAATTTTTAGAATATGCATCTGGATTTAAAAAAGACTTTTTTGAAAATGGGGTACCCGAAGATATTTTTTTAAATGTATACAATTATGATTTAGCAAAAGATTTTGGAATAAATTATCCAAGTATTTCTACGGCTTTAGATTTTTCTTGTGAAACTCCTCTTAAAAAATCTGACTATTCAAAAGTTAAGAAATATCATTTTTATAATAAAAATAATCATTTTGGATGGCACGGAAATAAATTTTTAAATTCTGGGAAGATACTAAATTTAAAATCTAATTAAATCAATAATCTATTTGTTATATTTTAAAAATTTTTAAAAATACAAATTTCAAATTAGTAACATATTTAGTAGTGCCATCAACAAACAGTAAAGACTTTATTGACTCTGAGAAATTTTCTAAAATAGCTGATTTCATATTTTCTGAATTTACTTCTATTGATGATTTCCAAATTAAAAATAAGAACTCAGACAAAACTATTCTAGAAACAAAAAATGAAAAAAAAATAAACTATGTCTGGTACGTTTCAAATAAACTAAATATTTCTGACGATTCAATTATTTTTTGTCAAACTGATTTGGTTGAGCATTTTTTTTCTATTTTGAAAAATTATAAAAGTTTAGAAAATATTATTCTTATTACCCATCAATCTGATACTAAGGTAACTAAGAAATTATTTAATTTAAAACCTCCATCTGTTTCCAAATGGTTTTCTACAAATGTTTGTTACGATCATAAGGATCTAATTCCAATTCCAATAGGTTTAAATAATTCTTTTTATGAAATAAATCCAAATATTCATGATTTCAATGAAATAAAAACTCTGCCATTTAATAATAAGCTGGATTTTATATATGCTAATTTTAATGTAAATACTAACCAGTTTCATAGATATAGTGCTTTTAAAAATGCCTTAAATAACGAGTCGTTTGTTACTGAAACTGATAAAATTTCAAAAAGTGAATATTTAGAAAAAATTTCTAAATATAAATATACACTTTGTCCATGGGGTAATGGATTTGATACTCACAGAGTTTGGGAATCAATCTATGCTGGGTCAATTCCAATTATAAAATCAAAAAATTCATATGTTTTTGTTGATAATTTACCAGTATTAAGTGTTTCTTCTTTTAAAAATATTGAAATTGAAAAACTTAACCTTGATACAAGTAATTTCAACTTGGAAAAAATTTACTTTAAATATTGGGATGAAATTATAAATAGTGAAAAAAAATTGAACTTACCAACTTTATTAGTAGATGATGATATAACATCAGAAAATCAGTTATTCAGATCTAAAAAAGTAAAACTTCAAAAATATAACAGTTCAAAAAAAAGAATAAGAAATATTATTTTTAAGGTTTATAAAAAAGTCAATAGAATTTAAAAATCAAATAATCCTCAATCTAAATTTAAAAGAATATTTTCTTTAAGCTCATTTGTAAGAAATGATATTCCTTCAAAAGATAGGTGATTATCATCAGTATAAAATATTTCAGTACTTGATGATGCGAAGCAAAGACCATTCTCTATCTTGTTACAAAAATATTCTTCTGAATTAATACGGACTATATTAATTGGTTCAAGCCTATCAAGAAAATCTTTAGTTTCTTTGATATATTCCCTCCATTCTGCGAAAGGAAGAGTAATAGGTTCACCCCAATTAACCTGCTTATACAAATAAGATTTTGCAATTGGAAAATCATAAGTCGGATATGGATAAAATATGAAAAGTTTATCTGACAGTTCAGCTAATGTCGATAGTCTTTCACTAAGCTCATCTTTGTAACTACATTCTTCGCATTGCAATTGGGCCTTACCGATTTCCTCATTTAACCATAGGTCAAACCTACCTGTTGTTACAACAATATCTTCTTTAGTAACTCTCTTAACGAACTCCTCAAAATAACTACGTTCACAAGCTCCAACATATTCTGTTGAATCAACTTGGCCAGATATTAAGCACCTACCACCAGTTCCATTTTTGATACTGATATTGTAATTCTCAGATAATATTCCTAAATCTCTTAAAACAGATACAGAGAAAATATTTGCATGAGAATCGCCAAAAATATAAATGTTTGGTTTATTTTCATCATTAAAAAAATTACATGTTCCATCAATACATTTAAAATTTTTCCAATTTGTTAAGTTTTCTTCATTGTTGTTTGGATAAAAATTTGTATTTATTGAATAGAAAATTACTTTTTCAGGTAAAAAATCATATCGCTGTTGATACCCTGATGTATTTTCTGAGGATATATAAAAAGATATTGATACAATCATCGTTACAGCTAATAGTATTAAAGTTGGAAATAGCTTTTCATGCTTAATAAAATAAATCTCAATATATTTCCACGAGAAAAATCCAATAACTAAACTTGCAGAAACCAATAAAAATTTTTCTAGAACATCAACTGTATCAAAAGATCTTTCTAAATAAACTCTATAAATACTAAAAATAGGTTGATGAACAAGGTAAATCGAAAAAGATGATAGTCCAATATATTTAATCACTTTATTATTTATTACTTGTTTTAAAAATCCATGAGGTTCAAACATCAAAAAAAGTGAAGTTCCTAGTAAAACAAAAAGTTTTGGCTCAATTTGATTAATTTGTGAATCTGTAAAATAAAAACATCCAAATATCATAATCAAAAAACCAATATTTTTAATGTATTTAGTTTTATATGTTTTGCCAATAAGCATAATTAAAACACCCAACAAAAACTCCCAAGCTCTGTACTGTATAAAATAGAATTTATCGTTCGTTTGATTTGTGCTATTAAGAAACAAAGATAATAAAAACAAAATGAGTACTGCATACTGATACCTTTTTTTGGCTAAAAAATAAAGTAAAAAGCATATAAGTGGAAAAATTATATAAAACTGTTCCTCAACACTTAAAGTCCACATGTGCAAAAGAGGCATTTTTTTTGCCGGTGCTGAATTGTAAAAATCTAAATTTCTAAAATAATAATTTGAATAAAAAAATAGGGAAGATATTAATGAACGAGAATATTCTAGTAATTCTTTTGGAACTAATAAAATATATGAAAATGGAATTGTAAAAATTAAAGTTGTCGTAACAGCCGGTAATATTCTTTTTGCTCTTCTTTTATAAAATTCCTTAAATGAAAATGAATTTTTTGTTAGTTCAGAAAAAATAATATTGGATATAAGATAACCCGATATAACAAAAAATATATCTACACCTAACCATCCTCCCTTAAATAATTGAAACTCTGCGTGATATAAGAGTACCGAAATTACCGCAAGTGCTCTCAGCGTAGTGATATCTTCTCGAAATTTTATTCTTTCAACACTGATATTTAGAATTTTCATATAAAAAAGAATTAAAACAATGAATCAAAGTCAACAAAGTTGACCGCACCCAAATCTTTTTCAGAAATTATTGGGTTTTCTACCATCCAATCTATATCAAGACTTAATGGATTAATTGATTCATCATGTTTTTCATCGAAATCTTTTGATTGTAAATAAACTACAACTGCATACTCTGACAGTACTGAAAATCCATGTGCATACCCTTCAGGAATAAATACAGCTAAATTATCATCTCCATTCAGCTTTATTGAACCATGTTCTCCATATCTCTCAGAGGTTTTTCTAATATCTAAAAAAACATCATTTATCTCTCCATGTAAACATGTTATAAATTTACTGACTTCATGTGGGGGATTTTGGAAGTGTAAACCGCGTATAACATTTTTTTTTGAAGTTGAACTTAAAACTTCAGAGGGGTTGGGCATCAAATTTTTTAAATTTTCGCCAAAAATTGTTTTTTTAAATGTCCCCCTAGAGTCACTTAAGTATTTTCCAGAAATAATTTTTATTTCTTCATGATTATTTGAAAAAGATTTAATTTGCATAGTTTAAATATGTTTCCACAAGACCGCTTGATATCTCTTTAATTTCAATACCCTCATAATCAATCACAAAATTCTCATTATTTATATATTCATTCTCATGAAAAATTAATTTTTTTTCATTACTTTTTTGAGTTTTTTTATAATCAAATAAGTACTTGAATATTGAGCCAATCTGTATAGATCTATTATTAATAAAATAGGAGCTTTTACTTTCCTCACTATTTGCTGCAATTTCCAGTCTTTTTACAACGTCATTAACATGCATCAAATTAATTAGATTGTCAGGATTATTCAATGGATTTGGTTTTTCATTAATGATATTTTTGATAATTAATGGTATTACTTTTTTTCTTTTATCAATATTTCCATAAGTATTATCTAAAAATATTTCTTCAAATTTTATATTATTTTTTTGACAGTAATCATAAAGAAAATCTGAAAACTGGTTTTTTGTTTTTGTGTAATAGCTTTCTCTTTCTTTATCTTGTTTATAAAAGTTATACATTGAATTTGTGTATACTATTTTTTTTAGATCAAAGCTTTCTAAAAAATTTATTACTTCTTTTCCATAATCTATGTTCGCATCTCTTATCAGATCTTTATCGGTATCCATTAAAGAGAAATGTGTTGCAAGATGGATCAGTACGCATGATCCAGTTATTGATTTAGGTGAAATTCCATTCTGGATAATAGATATGTTATTTTTTATATCTTTTTTTAATATAAATGATTTTGGATATTGCAGTAAAAAGTTTGAACCGATGTAACCAGATGATCCAGTAATTATATAATTTATTTGGTTCATAAGAGAATTCTAGCTTCTCGTTCATCTAAACTTGAAACATGGAAAGTATAAATCAAGTAGTTATTCTTGCAGGCGGTAAAGGTACTCGTATGAGAGAAATGACAGAAGATCTTCCAAAGCCAATGGTTCAAATTGGAGGTATACCGGTAATTGAGCATTTGATACGTATATTCGAGAGCTATGGAAAATTTAACTATTTGATTTGTACTGGGTATTTAGAGGAATATATATTTGATTACTTTAAAAGCTGGAGCAATGTAAAAGTTCTATCTACTGGTGAAGAAACTAATACAGGGGGAAGACTTTTTAAAGTAAGGAAATATCTTGATAAAAATTTTATCATTACTTATGGCGACGGTCTTGCGAATGTAAATATTAAAAAATTAATTGATTTTCACCTAGAACACCAATTGATTGGAACTATTACAGTTACAAATCCTACTTCAAGATTTGGACTAGTAGAATTTGATGATGATTTGAATGTCGAAAAATTTATTGAAAAACCAAAACTATCAGGATTTGTAAACATTGGATTTATGGCATTCAAAAAATCATTTATTGAGTATCTTAACGATGATTCAACACTGGAACTTGAGCCAATAATTAATTTAACAAATTCAAATAATTTAAAAGCATTTGTTCATAAAGGATATTTTGAACCAATGGATACATATAGAGAATATCTAAACATGAATAAACTATGGGATTCTGGCAATGCTCCTTGGATAAGGTAATTAAAACTTAATATTTACTTTTTATTTATAAAAATATTGTTGTGACCAACACCAAACAAAAATGTAAGTTTTTTTTCTTCCATCATCATTCTAAAAACCTCTGATGGACCAGGGTGTCCTTTAAAAGTATTAATATCTTTATTTGTATATTCAAAATCAGTATAAAGAGATGAATCATCGATAACTAGAATCCCATTTTCACTGAGAGAATTTATTGAATTTTTAACATCATTTGAGACAACTTCATAATCATGATTACCATCGATATATATTAAATCCCAATTACTAGATTTTATAAATTCAACAGCTTTTTCACTTGTAGAATATTCCTCTAAAATATTTGGCTTTTCTAAATTAAAGAAGTCAAAATTTTTATTTATATCTTCTTTGTAATTTATCTTCAAATAATCAGATTCCTCATCGCCCTGATCATTTAGAGGAGATATACCCCAAATGTTAGTTTCATATTTATAGAATTTTGAAAGTAATTGAAATAGTGATAATGTTTGACCTCTATAAACACCTATTTCTAAAATATTTTTTGGTTGAAATGCTTTAAATAAACAATCCCACATTCCATGAAAAGCATCTTCTCCAAAGCCTCTTTTACTAATCTTGAAATAGTTCCTATGTTTTCTAACTAGCCTATTTGAATAAAAATTAAAATAATCTAAAAAATATTGATATGTTAAATTACGATTTATTGATCTAATTTCAGCAATACTTTTTGATTTAAAGGTAATAAATTTATAAAAATTTTTAAATTTATACCGATTGTAAATTAAGTAATCTTTAAATGTCATTTATGAATTTATTCTAGACAAGTATAGGTCAAGATTCATGAAAAATATTTGTGGGCGCTACAGGATTTGAACCTGTGACTTCTTCCTTGTAAGGGAAGCGCTCTGCCGGACTGAGCTAAGCGCCCTGAAGTTTTATTATATTACTTATTAACTTATGTACCGAAATTATTTTTAATAA
>MDTD01201933.1_pt1 | contig 63042 bp, 32 predicted proteins | sample 811221 | NCBI WGS metagenome assembly MDTD01 (sample SAMN05326646, study PRJNA326480) | marine metagenome | isolation source: seawater | place: Pacific Ocean: South West | collected 2011
GCTCGCGCGCGTCACCCGATCCATTCGACCGAGCCTCGCCGCGACGATCGATCGATTCGAGCGATGAGCGTTTCCAGAGAGTGAATTGAATGAATGAATGAATGTCGCGCGTCCCATTCCCCTCCCCCCTCGCGCCGACCCACCCTCCACCACACACCGTTCGCATCGCATCGTCTCTCACCTCCACATCGCGCCCTCGCGCGCGACGCGTCGTCCCCGCGCGTCCGGACACCACCACGGCGCGTCGCCCACGAATCGTCGTCGATTCCCGCATTCGCATTCGCATCGCCGTCGTCGTCGTCGACGCCGTCATCGCCATCGAGGAACACGCGACTCGACTCGAAACGAAACGAAACGAAACGAACGCGCGAACGAACGCGTCCACTCGGATCGCGCGCGCGTCCGACACTCACGCACGCACGCACGCATGCATCATCCGCATCCATCCACGCGGCACCACTTTGACCGATCATGACTCACCACCGAGGGACTCGATCGCGATCGGTGGCGCGGCTGATTTCGCGCGCGCGATCGTGATCTCGGGCCGTGGGTGCCGATTCGACGAGTCACGACCCGTCGTGGAGTCCCCCACCCCCGACGCCCGCGATCGATCGAGCCGCCGATCGCGGGGATGCGCCCGTGCGAGGATGGTGTCCATGTCACCGGTCATGACTCGTGGTACTATGTGCAAACAGTAGTGCCCATCGGGTTCAGTCCCCGGCCCGCCCCGCATTCGCGCATTCGTTCGACGACGCGACAGACGACGACGCGACGGACGACGACGCGACGAGATGGCGAAGAAGACGGTCAAGGCTGGGATGAACACGTCTCGAGACGGTTTGGTGGACATGGGCACCGTTCCGGGGACGGTGAAAACGCTGGTGCGACGAATGCATGAAACGGCGAATCGCGGCATCGCGGTAGGGGTTGGGGACGCCGAGGGGAATGACGCGGATTCGACGAGAGACTGACGGGACTGTGTGTGTGTGTGTGTCGACGCGGTGTAGAATAGGAAGAAGAGTCGTAAATTGTACAGGACGTGGAGCGAGGCGGAGACGCGGGCGCTCGCGGCGGGGGGGGCGGAACACGGCGTCGGGCAGTGGGCGAAGATTAAGCGGGACGCAAAGTACGCGTCGACGCTGTCGATGCGATCGAACGTGGATTTGAAGGATAAGTGGCGAACGGCGAAGACGGGGCCGTCTCCGAGGAAACCGAGGTCGCCGTCGTTGGGACGAGGACCGGTGTCGCCGGTGGGCGCGTCGTCGCCGACGGCTGCGGCGAGGGCGGCGGAGTACTCGAGGTTGTCGCCGACGGCGAAACAAGTGTTGAATGAACTTCGAGCGAACGGGCAAGTGCCGGCACACGCGGAGCACTTGTCGCCGTCACCGATTCGAATGTCGGTGCCGAACGCGGCGGAGTACGACGACGACGAAGGTTTCGAGGACTACCGGTACGGATCGCCCGAACCGACGACGGACGCTGTCGATGATAGATCAAACTGCAGCATGATGTGAAACCCTGAAAACGGGAAATCGCCGTGTGTACTCTCTAGTTTTGAAATAACAGCTACTACTCTATTCATATTCTCGTGATAGTCAATTGATACAAAAATCGTTGTCCGTCTTGCGGACGATTCGCCAAGGAGCCAACCGTCCATTCATTCTAATCGTGACTCGCCGCCATCTCGAACCATTGTCGCAACAAATCGCTGATGGTAGCGGGAAGTTGCGACACGTCCTGCACGAGGACGTAGAACGGGAAAGGGAACGAGTCAAGGTATTTCTTCATCACCGGTTTGCCGTTGGTGAACGATACGCTCTGCATGTTGAGCAAAGAGTTTTTCGGATTGTCGAGCACGATGAAGGCGACGAGAAGACCTCGCTGAGCGCCAATCTCGCGCATGCATCGTCGAAGCGCTTCCTTCTCGTGGAAACGACCGTCCGCAATGATGAGCACGAGCTGTTGAAGCTTGGTGCCGCCGCCGCGAATTTGTTCTCGAGCGACGTTGAGATGTGCCGCCATCGTCTCGAGAAGCTGCACCATCGGACGATCGGCGAGCGTGTTATCCTCGGCGAACGAAAGCTTACTAACGAGCGACGGCCCCTCTTTATCGGTGAAAGGAGCCCCGAGGGGATGGAGCGTGCGCACGGCGTTCGCACCGGCGCCGAAACCGACGACGCCGATTTCGCCGACCTCCAAACGCGCCATGGCGCGCGCCAAGAGCACCATCGACTCGAGCGCGATGTGTCCGCAGTGGTTCTCCGCCATCGAGCGCGAATCATCGATCGCCAGCATGACTTGATACTTGCGAGACGACGGTCTCGATCTACGGAGCCAGATTTTATCCTTGCGGAAATCGCTCGCTATGTACGGAATAATCTTTCGCATGTTTAACCGTTTTCCGGTTTTGTAATCGCCCTGGAGACGACTCGCGAGCGTCGGTTCGAGGATCAAGCGCAACTTTTCGGCGAGCTCCGCGGACAGCGTCGTCGTGAGCTGTTCGAGCTTTCGCCACAAGTCTTGGGCCTTGGCCTCGTCGCCCGCGGATGATTTCTCTCGCCACTCGGTGAGACTGCGTTCCGCCTCGGCGCGCGCGCGCTCGGCGTCCTCTGCGGTGAGTTCGCGCTTGACGTCGTTCGACGACGAGCCGATCGAGGTGTTTTCGAGCTGTAACGCGATGGTGGATTCCTCTCCTGTCTCACCCTCACCGCCGGCGACGAGTTCGTCGTCCATCTCTTCGTCTTCGACGGCGTCTTCGCCCTCGAGCGCGGCGGCGCGCGCGTCGGCGGGGGCGGGCTCCTTCTTCGGACCCGACGATTGTTTCTTGCGTTGCTTAGAAGACGCGTCCACGTCGTCGTCAACCTCCGCGACGTCATCGTCGCCCGGTCCTTGGTCTCCGTCCTCAGGCAACGCGGCGCGGTCGTCTTCGCGCATTTCCGCGCGCTCGACGTCTTCGCCGCCGCCGTCGTCGTCGTCTGGCGCGTCGTTCATAGTGTGTCGGAGCGCCTGTTCTTCGGTCGCGTTCGCGAGCGTTTGCATGCCACCCTCACCATCCGCATTCTCGTCACCGGTCGCGCCGTCGTCCGCGTTGCGCTCAAACTCGTACTCGTTTCCTTCCGCCCCCGCGTCGGCGCCGCCGCCCTCTTCCGCCTCGGTCTCCGCCGCCGCATCGCCGACGACGTTGAGTCGCTCTCTCCAATTCTTCAGCGCGTCACCGAGCGACCGGTGCGGGTTCGCATCCTGTTGACGCTGCGGTGGTGGCGGTCTCGCGTCGTCGTCGCCGGCACCGCCTCCCGTCGAGGGCGCGACGGTGCCTTCGCCACCGCTCGCGCCGCCGCCCGTCCCTTCGCCGTCGGCGCCGGCGCTCGCGGCGTCCGCCGACGATCGCGGCGGTGGGAGCTGACTCGCGTCGTTCGCCGCGTTCTCGTCACCGTCGACGTCGGCGTTTGGTTTTTGCTCGGTGTCATCCTCGCCTAAACCCTCGGACCCGCGCGCGCTCGCGCCGGCCTCGCCGCCTCGTCCCCGCGCGTCGTCGACGTCGCGATCGCCGCCGCCGCCGCTTCCCTCACCCTGCGGACCGCCCTGGTCCCCGGTCTCGTCCATCGCGTCGTCGCCCGCGACGGCGTCCTCGTTGAGATTATCCGTGGCGAGTTCGTCGTCGTTTTCTTCGCCGTTTCCGTCTTCTTCGTCGACATCCATGACGTCTTCGGTGAGCCCGCCGTCGCTGTCGTCCTTCACATCGCCCTCGGCGGCGTTTTCATTCGCATCATCAGCGGGCGCGTCCTCGTTCGCGTCGCCCTCGAGTTCTCCCGCGTCTTCGTCGCGCATGGACTCGTCCTCGTTCGCGTCGTCGCCGCCGTCTTCCTCGTCCTCGTCCATCGCGAAATCGTCGTCCAATTCCAATTCCTCCGGTTCCGGTTTCGAGGGATCGAACCCGTGATTCTCTTCCATCTCTTCATCGTTGACTTTCCCATCATCATCGTCGGCGTCCGCCGCGGCTGGATCGTTCTTTCGATCGTCATCCTCGTTCGCGTCGTCTCGCGCGTCGGCGGCGTCCTCATCCGGATCCTTCGGCGGCGCGGCGTCTTCTTCCTCCTTGCCGCGCGTCTCCGTCTCTCGCTCGTCGTCCTGTTTCACGCTCGATCCCTTTTCGTACTTCTCGGGCGCTCGGTTCTTCTCGTCTTCGTTCGCGTCGTCCTCGTCGTTCCACATGCGTTCGTCGATGACGTCGCCGTCGTCTCCGTCCTCGCCCATCTCCTTCTCCGCGTCTCGCGCGGGATCCTCCTCGTCGTCGTCGTCGTCTCCGCCGGCGTCGACGTCCTCCATCGTCCCTTCGAAATCGTTTTGCATCTCGATCCCACCGTCGTCCTCCTCGTCGCCGGTGTTCTTTTCGTCCTTTGTTTCGTCCTCGTCTCGTTTCTCCGCGTCCTCCGCGCCGAGAATTTGATCCTCGTTTTCGATTTCGTCGGCGACGTCCCTCTTGCCCTCGCCCGCGCCCATACCGGTGCCGGATTGATCATCCATCATCCCCCCGCCGCTTTCGCCGTCCGTCTCCTCGGGAGGCGCGCAGAACCCTTCAGCGCACAGACCGAGGAATAACGCGGTGAGCACGGACTCGAGCTTACACGAAGACCTGTGAAAGGCGACGTATTCGCCGAGAACGACGCGCGTCGCCGTCGAGAGCACACCGAGCAACGGCGCAATCTCTCCGACGCGCGCGGCGACGAAACGCGCGACGACGGCGTCGCCGAGGACGCGCGATTCATCGATGATGGCTTTCACCTCGCGCACGACGTCTCGCGCCGCGCGGGCGATGCGGTCGAGACGGTCGGGAGAGACGGCGCCGCCGCTCGCGGCTTCGTACGTGACCATCGTGCCGTCCACCTCTTCTTCCTCGTCTTCGCCCTCGGGAACGATTTCGCGCTTCACGGTGATGGGTTTCGACGCGGCGTCGACGCCTTGCACCCAAAGCAACGTCGAGCGCACGAGGTCTTCGATACCGCGTCGAAGGGTTTCGAGACGCGTCGTCACCGACTCGACCGTCGCGGCGTCGGCGGGGGCGTCGGCGGCGACGACGGGTGAGACGCCGGCGTCGAAGTCTCTCGCGAATCGCGCGACGTCGTCGTCGACGACGGATCGAAGGAAATCCCAACCGGGAACGACGGCGGCGCCGCGCACGCCGACGGTGGCGTCGACGGCGCGCTTTTCGACGCGCCGCTGCGCCTCCGCCAAGACGACGGCGATTTTCGCAAAGGCGTCGAAATTGTCGCGAATCGCTCGCGACGCGTCCCCGGAGGCGACGACGTTCACGCGCCACGGTTCCTCAGAAACGTCTTCGTTCCCGACGCGCGCGTCCGCGCGCTCCAACGTCGACGCGATGAACGGATCGAGACGTTCGCGCGCGAGACGCGCCAGGTCCTCGCACGCCGCCAACGCGTCGACGACGACGGATGTCATCGTCTTTGCCTCGGCGAGCGGTTCCGCCGCCGACACCGCCTTGTTCAACAACGCCGCGTCCACGCGCGCGGCGTCGAACCGGTCGACGACGCGACGCTGTTCGATCAACCACAGCTCGGTGAATCGCTGCGCGGGGACGATGTCGCTCGCGCGCGTCATCGCTCCGAGCGCGTCGCCCGCGAGCTCGAGCTCCGTCCGCGCCGTCGCCGCGGCGGCGATTGTCGCGCGTTGACGTCGAATGATGTGTAACAGGTGTTCGCACGAGCGCGTGGCGACGTCAACCTCGCGACTCGTCAAGTCTGGGTTGTGTTCACTTCGCGCGCGCCAGAGTCGTTGCACGCGCGCCATCGAGCGGTAGTAATACGCGTCCGCCGACGCCAAGGCGTCGGACGCGTTCGGACCGAGTCGATCGAGGTTTTTAGGACGCTCCATCGGTCGTTCGGTGAACCACGACGTCGCCGCGCGGTGTTCCGCCGGGACCGCGCCGCGAGAGTGTTTCACGCCCATCGCCGGCAACGCCTTGAGTAAATCCTGAAGCGCCTTCTTCTTGATGGCTTTCTTCGCCGATGTATCCTCGCGAAGCGCGCTCGCGCGGCGCGCGATCGTGGATGCGAAATCATCGAGCGATTCCGCGCCCGCCGTTCGCACGTCGTGACCTTCCTCGTCGTTGAGCGCGCGGTCTAAGATGGCACCCGCGCGTTCGACGAGCGCGGGAAGGCGCGCCGCGTACGACGTCTCGTCGGCGTCGACGCCCGCGCGAATGAACTCTTCGCGCAGCGTGCGCGCGATGTTCGACGCGCGCGCAGTCGCAGCTTTCGTTCGCGACGTCGCCTCGTCGCACGCCGCGCGCCAGGACGCGCGTCTCGATCGTAAGAGATCGAGCTCCGCCTCGCGCGCGACATCCGCCTCGGCTTCGCGCGCCGCTCGCGCCGCCGCGAGCTCTTCTTTCGTCGACGTCGACGTCGGCGCCGCCGTCCCGACGCCGCCGTCGGTCGTCATCTCCTTAAACCCGGTCCGCGACGCCGCGGACTCGAGAATCGGAAGCGCCAACCCGTTGAGTCCGGTGTCGAACGCGCGCACGAATTTGTGCAGCGACCGTTGATTCGCCTCGCCCTGTACCTTCATCGCGTGGTACCCTCGGTCCTCCCACTTGGCCAGTTTGGCGTGATCGCGAAGTTTCGTCTCGCATGGTTTTCGAATGGACTCGACGTGCGTCTCGACGACGGGTTGGAACTGCGCGTAGTATCTCCACACGTTGTACAAGACGGCGCGGAGCGCGTCGTCTCGTTTCGTCGCGACGGCGCCTCGCGCGAGACACGCGCGCGTCTCCACATCCATCTCGGCGTAAAAGCACCACACGAGCTCGAGTCTGGCGTCGAATTCACCGATGGTTGATCCATGGAGGTACTCTTCCAACGCCATCGTGACGTTTCGAATCTTTTCCATGTCGAGTGTGGCGTCGAGTTCGTCGTCGGCCGCGTCGGCGTCGGCGCCGACCAACGCGCGCGATTTCATCGAGCTCAATAAACGACGCAACGCGAACCACGTGCGCTTGGCCCTCGACGCGTGTCGCTCACTGCACCGAGCGAGCAAGCGCGGCCACGTGCGGACTTCGCGCGCGCGCCATCGCAGCGCGAGCTTTGCGCACTCACTCAATTCTTCCCGCAACGACGTGTGCTCCGCCGCCGACTCTTCCCAAATCTGCGCCCTGGCGAGGAGAAGTTCGATGCCCGTCAACCCAGATTTCACCGGTCCGAGCAGGGGGAGTGCGAGCATGCGATCGCAAATTTGCGTCAGTTGCGTCAACAGCGGGTGCTCCGGCCATTCCTCGAGGAGCTTCGTCAATCGACGTCGAATCGTCGCCACGGGCGGAACGAGGAGCGCCATCTCGCCGGGACATCCGCCGACGGTGAGCTCGGCGTCGAGCGCGTCCGCCGCGGCGTCTTCGTCCAATTCAGCGCGCGTGCGCATCGACGTTTGCTTCGCTGACTCCGCGTCGTCGCGCGGAGACGAAGAAAGCGCCTCCACGGAGAGCGCCGGTTTCGAAACGGCGGAGTGTTCGAGCGCCACGCGAAGGGAATGTCCCAAACGCGAGGCGTAATCGACGGACACCGGCAGCGAGAGTTGACTCGCCTTGAGCACGGAGACGCCCACGTCGTACGCGCGCGCGAATTCAGACGCTCGAAGAGACTCCTCCGTCGTCAGATGACGCACGTATTTCCCATACTTTTCGAGCCTCGTCGATTGCACGATTTTCTCTTGCGCGCTCGTCGACTCGTCGGCGAACGCGCGCGACGGCGCCCCGCGAAGCGTCGCCAACGCGGCGTAGTGCACGTTGACCAATTCTTCGGCGAGTTCACCTTCGAGAATACCGGCCACGCGTGCCGCTCGAGTCACGTCCGTTTCGTCGTCCTCCTCCTCTTCCTTTCGATTCTCCTCCTCGACGCAATCGTGTTCGAGAGAGAGCGGCGCGTCCGGCGTGTCTTTGAAATCGGCGTACTCGGCAGCGAAATCCTTAAACGCGATGCGATACGCGCGTTCCTCGGTCTCTTCATCGTTTCCTTCCGCAGCTTCGTACGAGCTCGGTCCTTTCGTCGCCTGTTTAAACACCTCCGTCGCCAATCGTTCCGCCTCGGCGTCCTCTTCGCGACAACTCTCGTAGAGCGCCGCGAACGCCGCGAAACACTTTCTCAAGCGTTCCCAACTCTTTACGCTCAGCGCACCGTCCCGCCTCGCCTCAGAAAACGCGCTCGTGAGCGCGACGCGAAGCACAGCCACTTCTAAATCGCCAGATTTTGGATTGAACGTGAGGTGCGCCGTCGCCGCGTTTTCCGCCGCGCTCAGCGCGCGAAGGACGCGATCCTCGCTGAGCGCGAGCGCCGCAGATCCCTCGAACGATGAAGTCACGACGGTAGGGAACGAGAAAAGCGCCACCGCGGCGGTGACGAGTTCGCCTTTCGTCTTGGCCCGCGCGCGCGCGGCGTCGGCGGCGAGGGCGAGACCTCGACGGATCTCGTACACGGCGAGCTGGAGCGGCTGCGTCATGTCGCGGTACTCGGCGTACTCCTCGTCGAGACGCGATATCCACTGCTCGCTCGATCCGAGCCACGTCTCCGCCTCCATGATGGCGCTCTCGTCGACGTCTAACGCGGAACACCGGTCCAATATGGAGATTAGTCGCCGCGCCGAGGCGAGACCGTCGCGGAAGCGCGAGACGTCGCGGCGAAGCGCGTCCCATCGAGACGGCGTCGGTCGCGGAAGCGCGAGCGCGCGAAGCGTCTCACGTTTCTCGACAATCTCCGCGCGACGTCGCTCGCACATTTGCACGCTATCCTCGTCGATCGCTGGCGCGGATGGCGTGCGTTGTTGCCATGTCAAGACGCCCGCGAGCGGTTCGACTTCGCGAGAGAGCGTCGCGTCCAAATGCCAACACTCGACGCGAACGATCACCGCGGGATCGGATAATCCAGCCGGAAGTAACAGATTGAGCCTGAGCACGCCCAACAGCGCCCACGCGGTGCCTCGTCGTCCTCTATCGCGGGCGGCGGATTCCCCAGTGAGACTCGCCGCCCTGAGGACGTCTCTGTGCGACGCGCCCTCGCACACGGCGCGTGCGAGCGGTTCGAGCGCCGTTTCGCGCAACGCCTCGAGCGGCGGGTACGCCTCGCATAGAGACGCGCACGCGCCAGTGAGCTCGGCCAACGCGCTCTTCGCTCTCGCCGGCGACGGCTCGCGCGCGAGCTCGATGAGCGCGTCGACGGCGTGGAGTAAAGCATCCGCGCGCGACGATTCGTCGTCGAGCAACGTCTTGTGACAGAGGAGCACCTGCGCGAAGAGACTCGCCAGCGAAAGCCAATCCTCGCGCGACGCCCGCACGGGATCGTCGCGTTCGAAGCGCAACAGACGCGACGCCATGCGAAGCTGTGCCATTCGCGGAATGCGTTCGGCGCATCCGACGTCGGTGTCGTGCGCGACGGCGGCGGCGAACGCCGTCGCCGTCGCGCGCTCGAATCGCACGGGGCCGCTCGCGGCGGTCCAGAGCGCGGAAACGGGGCTCTCGACGGTCGAGTCTCCCTTCATCTTCGGTAACAGTGACGTTGGCACGCCGTCCATGGCATTGTTCCACTGAGACGCGTGCCAACGCACCCACATGTCGTGTAAATGTTCGCTCGCGCCTCGCGAAGGTTCGAGGACGTCGACGTCTCGCGCGTCTCCGTACAACCAGAGTAACTGGCGGTGCGCCGCGAAATCAGCCGGTGAACGCGGGGATGCGACGATGCCGAAGGTGATGTCCTGCGCGGCGAGCGCAGCCTCGTTCGCGTCCATAGCTCGACCGTGTCGTTCGAACATTAATCGAGACGTCAATCGACTCAAGAGCTTGGATTGAGACGCAATGGACCACAGTTCGGCGATGGGAAGCAACGCCGCGTTCAAGCGCGAGACGGTCTCCCATTTCATCGACCACGGCGGGAACACGAGCGTGGGGTAAGCGGGGACGGAGACGTCACCGATCGCGCCCAGTCTCCACGGTTCGCCCGCGTCGATAGATTTGAGAAGCTCGTGCGCGGGCAAGTCGGAAATGTGTCGTAATTCGCGAAGCGTCGCTTCGGCATCCTCCATCGACTCCACGGAGACGTCCACGCGCACGCCCGACGCTTTTGCTCGGTCTTCGCATTTATTTCCGAGTAAGCGAGGGATTTCTTCAGCCTCGCGCTCCATCTGTGCGTCGACGGACGCGGCGTCGTTCGCGTCGACGTGCGTCCACGCAAAAAAACATAATCCTTCGAGCGCGGCGGCGCGTAACTCCACGCCCGCGCCGAGCGCGGCGCACGCCGCCGCAAACGTAGCATTGTTCACGGAGTCGTCACCCCCGAATCGTCGTCTCGTCAACGCGCGATCGAAATCGGATGAAAACGTCGATCGAATCTGCAACGCGTCGCAAATGTCTCGCACGTTGGTCTCCGACTCGAACAAGTTTCGCGTCTTCGGCAACGACGGTCGACCGGCGTATTTCCAGAGGAGGGGATCGATCGGTCTTCCGTCAGGGATTTCCAACGCCGAGTCCATGAGCGCGCCGGCGTGTTGTAGTTGTTCGACGACGAGCTTGATGGAATCAGCGTCAAGGGATTCGTCGGCGAGAACGCTCGCGAGCGCTTCGCGGACCTTGGTCCACACCACGGCGATGGATTCCACGACATCGGCGAACGCAACGAGACCCGTCGTTGGGTCTATCTTCAAAGATACACCGCTGGTGGTTTTGAGAAGATCCTCTAACCGAAGGCGCCAGTTTTGAAACTCGACGACGGATGAGTACGAAGGCGACTCAATCGACGCGCAGAGAAGACGCAAGTACGCATCCTCGAACGCAGCGCACGTGCCCAAGAGCACGCTGACGACGTCCACGCACGAGTGTACCGGGGCAGCGCGCGTGCGCGCAGCTTGATCCGCGCTTCGCCACACGGAGAGTTGCAGACACGAGGCGGTGCCGACGCCGACGGCTTCCGCGCTGCGTTGCACGTGGATTTCCGTCTTCGTCTTGTGCGCCACACCCTTCGCGACGAGCGCTCTCAACACCAAATCATCGGCGCGAGGAGACGCACCGTATGGATGCTCTCGAACCAACGCGAGCGCGTTCATGATGCCCACGACTTCGTCGTTCACCATGGGTACAGATTTGATGACGCTCAATTCGACAAACGTCGAGAGCCTCGCGACGATTCCGTCCACGTTTCGCACGTCATCATTCGCCAAGGCTCCGTCGATGATGTTGTGCGCGCTCGCGTGAAGTGATGACACGAGGCTTGAGATGTGTCCCTCGTCCTCGACCGCGCGAACGACCGCAGCCTCGAACCCGACGCGGCGCATGGCAGCGTCGACCGGCAACGCGCCGGCGACAAGAGGCGACGTGTCTCGAACAGTCGCATCGCGCGCGAGCTGACCCGCCACCTGGGCGACGATGCCCTCGAACAGCGCCGTCTGGGAACGGTGTCGGCTCTCGTCGTCGTACGCGTTATAGTTGAGCGAATCGTTCACCACGCCCGCGTTCGGCCAACACATGGGCTGAAACATGACGGATCTCGCGTGCGCGTCCGTCGCGTCGTGTTCGCCGGCGGCGATTCGACGCAACGAGGCGAACGCGCGCGAACACGCATGTTGAAATGCATCGAACGCTGCTCGACGAAGGTCCGCGTTCGCTTCGCCTCGCATGTACACCTGACTCCAACTCGCGAGCATCGCCGCCTGCGCGTCGTGTCCTCGGCATAGCAACTCCGTCGCCAACGTCGCCCACTCCGCCGCTTGACGCGAGGACGCGCCGCGCGCGCCCGGTCTCGACGATTTCACTAGACCTGCGTGCGCGTCGATCATGATGGTTCGAACGAAACCTCCGGGAACGCCGACGGATTCGAGCACTTTGGACGCGTCGTCGTCCGCCGTCGGCGTCGCCGGCGGCGTGAGCAGAGGATCCGGTAACGTCACATCCGGCGCAGGATCGACGACCTCTCGCGCCGGGAGTAAGAAAACCTCAACACCTCGGTTTCGCATCGCTCTCGACACTTCCCCGTGGCGAGGATCGATCGCCAAGAAGAGTCGAAAGTTTGGATGCGCCTTGACGACGCGCGGTTCGCCGTTAATCAAGCCGCACTCATTCACCAAGAGGAAACCTTCGGGTTCGAGGAGCGGGTTCAATCGATCGAGCACCGTGGGCGAACACAGATTTGCATTCTCCAGCAGCACCCACTCGCCGTTGATGACGGCGTTCAAGAGTACGCCGTCGACCCATTCAAATTTACCCGCGTCGGGAGACGGTCCCGGCGCCCACGCCGATTGACCGACGCTCTTGACGCACTCTTTCAACGCGATGGAACGCGCGCCGCCGTCGATGTCATGCAGCGCCTTCAACACGTCCATGAGCGCCGCGTACGAGTCTCCGCCGGACATGTCGACGGACGTGCGCATCACGCGCGTGTACCGCTCCCAGAGCGTCCACGCGCGTTCGACGGCGTCGACGTCGGTCCACGTCACCGCGTCGCCGCATCGCGTCTGAAGCGCGGAGAAAATGTCCTCTTCGACCTTTGCCCGGTCTCGACTCGGATCTCGCTGTTCGAACGAACCGAGGAGTTCGCTCGTGTCAGTCGCCGCGGTGAGCGCGGCTTGTCTGAGACGATTACCCGACAACGCGGCGAGCATTTGCACGATCGTCGTCTTGCCGCTCGCCGACGCGCCGGCGAGAATGGACATCCACCCTCTCTGTACGCAGTGTGCGACCGCTTCCAGAGCGTCGAATTGGCCTGGAATCAATGAGTATTGCGATTCGGCTGCGTCGAACATCTTGGTGTCGCCGCACGCGATGCGCGCGGCGCCGATACACAACTCTTTCCCGCTGACGAAGACGCGTCGTTCGGCGGCGGGGTGCGGCGCATATCCGAACGCGTCCTCGAACAACTGCCCACACCGCGCGCGATCTTCATACGTTCGCAGACGTTGTAAGAACAAGGTGCCGAACAGACGTTCGACCGCGACGGCGGGTGCGAGCGTGGTGGATCTCTCGGCGAGATCGCACCAGCGCAAAATGTCTCTCAAGTTGAATTCCCAGGGCGAGCCCGCTCGCGCGAACGTGCCTCCGGGTGCGTTCGTCGCGTGCGCGAGCGACGCGTTGAATCGAACCATCGCGGACACGCTATCATCCGGAATTCCAGGATGTAACGCTCTGGAGATGTGATGCAAATCATCCGCGCACATGGGCTCAACGTGGACGCGCGTGAAACGGTTGAGAAACGACTTTGGCAATCCCTTTCGTCCGCCTCCCTCTTGCACGGGATTCTGGGCAGCGAACACGCGAAAGGTCGGTGGACATCTGAAGGTTTGCCCGAGCTCGGGCACGAAAACCTCGGCTCGGTGGTCCAACACGGCGTTGAGACCCTCGAGCACTGGTTGCGGCGCGAGATTTAATTCGTCGAGGAGCACCCAGTCGCCCGCCTTGAGCGCGGCTAAAAACGCGCCGTCGGACCACACGAACTCGCCCGCGGCGCCTCCCGCGGCGGGTAAATCCGCGCCGAGCAAATCCATCATGCCCGTCTGTTCGCTCAGATTGAGACGCACAAGTTTATGACCCGACGCCGCGGCGAGAGCCGAGATGATGGACGTCTTCCCGACGCCCGGACTCCCTTCCAAAAGAATCGGTTTGCTGAGTTGCATCGCGCGCATGATTCTCGCCGCGTTTTTCTTCGTCGACGGTGCCGAAAGGGCGAACCCACCGCGCGAGATGTCGTGATTTCCACACGGAATCTTGAACGGTTCGACGCCGAAGTATCCGTCGGCGTCGATTTGAAACGTCGTCCCGTCGGCGCCCTCCGGAGCAGCAGCGAACGCGAGCGTGGCGCGTTCCTGCACGAAAAAGGAGTAAAAGTCAGTATCGGTCGCGCGCGCGCTGTCGAAAATACCGAAAAAACGCGATCGGTTCCTCGGGGTGCTCAGGGTTGTGAGATGTTGTCTCTCAGTGCCGGAGCTCGGAAACTTACCAGGTACAACGAAGCATCATCGCACCCCCGGTGAACCGCCGCGTCGAGACGCGTCGCTTCGATCGCACGCACCGTTTCAGTCATCTGTTCGCGCAAAAATTCCAAGCATTTCAATGTGATCTGTCTCGCCGCTTCCTCCGGCATGCCGAGACCTAAACCAAGTCCGTCCAAGAGCGTCAGATAGGCGCCATGCGCGTACGCCTCGGAGGGTCGCAGCGGGACGCGGCGGGACGAGTCCACCATTTCCCGCATAAAGTTGGCCCAACCGATCAGATCGCGTACCGCCAGAGCGGCTCGTGCCGTCGAACTTCCCGCGTTTTCGTGGTAGAACTGCCAGAATTCTGCCAAGTGTTTCGCAAAAACCGCGAGATTGCTCTCCGACATTCTCTTCGCAACGATGTTCTCCATCTCGCTGGCTTTACCCACGCTGCCGATCCACACCTCGGTGAAGCGATTGCGTAGGGCTGGCGATAGTTCCTTCTTACCAAAATCGCCGCCCGGGTTCATCGTGGCGAGAATCAAAAAGTTTGGATGCGCCGTGAGCTCTTCCACTTCGGCACCGCCCTTTTCGGGCAGCGTGATTGAGCGGCCGGGTTCGAGCACAGAGTTCAATCGCTCGAGAACGGAATCTTCCGCGAGTGAAAGCTCGTCCACGAGTAATATATCACCGTCGCGCATGGCTTTGATGAGCGGACCGTCTTCCCACGCGAACGGCGCGGCTGTCTTTCCCGCCTCCATCATTTCATGGCGCTCGGCGGTTCGCGTCGGTCGGAACCCGCCGATAAAATCGCTCGTCTCGGTGTGTTGATGGCAGTTTAGGATTCGAAGCTTTTGACCGCGCAAAAGCGCAAGCAGTTGACAGACGGATGTCTTCCCACATCCAGTTTCACCGACGAGTAGAGCGGGCTCCTTGTGATTCATGCATCCCTCCACTAGTGCAAACAATCGTCTCATGGCGGGCGTCCACGCGATGGTTTGCGCCAAAGCCGCGGCGTCCGCCGCTTCCAAGCCACCCATCTTTTCAGCTTTCGCCGCCGCGTCGACCAAGCTCTTCTCGAGCACGCCTTCCTGCGCGGAGGCGTAGAGCGTACTTTCGACGAGAGGCGAAACCTTCAAACACTTTTCAAGGACTTCTCGGATGGATTGTCTCTCCGCGTCGCTGCGAAGACGTTCACCGAGAACTCTGAAGCCATCCGCGGCGAGTTCCTCGTAACCATTGCTTTGACGATTCGCCCATCTGAAGAGATCTCTCGCGGTGATGTAACCATCCTTACCGGCGAACGCGCGCGAACCTTGACGTCTTCTTTGTAGCTCTCTCATCACTTCGACGAGTTTCACGCAGTACGACGGTGCAATCTCGCACCGCGTGTTCAGAATAGTCTTGAGCTCGTCGTCTGGAATATCACCGATGTGAAGCTCCATGAAACGATTTCTAAAAGCTTTGCTGAGCACCTTTCTGCCGCCGTACACCGCGCCGGGTGGATTTTGCGTCGCAAACAGCATGAAATGCGGGTGCGGTCGAATGGTCTCTTGAAGTTCGGGCACGAAGAGTTCCCGATTATCATCCAGCAACCTATTGAGCGCTTCGAGAACATCCGTGGGCGCTAAATTGAGCTCATCAAGCACGACCCAATAACCTTTACGAACAGCTTGGACGAGAGCGCCCTCTTGGAAGACAAGTTGGCCTGCGGAAGAATAAAACAAACGACGTCAGAAAAAACATCGGAAACACACGTGCCGCGACGATATCGAGAGATTTCGGGCTCCACGCTGTTCACGTCCTGAGTACCAGGTTCTACGCTGGCGTTCGGCGACGCCAACACGCGTGTCATCCACGTTGATGTTCGGCCACTTTCCGAGCCCCCATTCCCACAGAAAACTGGAAGACGGCTAACGAACTAGTGGCCGGTGCGAAGCAAGACGAGCGATCGAGAAGGAAGTACGCACCTGTCTCATCAGTCACGTATGTACCGAGATACTCTTGCAAATCGGTGTGTTCGTGGTTGTTGATGCGCATAAATCGATGCCCTGTTCTCTGCGCTAGGTACTCGACGAGCGACGTCTTACCGCTCGACGTGGGACCTTGAAGGAGAATGGGGTGTCGACGCAATAACACTGCGCGCGCGAGATTGGACAAGTGCCCTTTGACGGTTTCCGTCACCACATATTTTCCTGATTCGGGATCCATTCGCGGCAGGTCTCCCGCCTCGACCCAAAAGTGCTCCAACAGCACGTGGGTGTCTCCGGCTGGAGGATTCGGTGGAGTTTTCATAGCCTACAATCGAACGCACGTCGAGGTCAGTGTCTGAAGCAAGCGCGGTCACGCACATAAATGTAGAAAAACGTCTTCCAACACATCAGCAGATCAGTGATGGAATAGGTATTGTTTTTCATTCATGTACCGTCTGTGGCGTCGAACGCCGAAGCTCACAAATTCCATGGAAATTGAATTGAGAGCGTGCGAGACGGAAGTTGAGCGGGAGTCGACGTGCGCGAACGAGTGCGTACCTTTAACGGGGTTCCACGAAGAAGATGCTTGATCATGAGCTTTTCGAGGACTTCGCCGCTTTCCGTTTTCAATAGCGTCAGGAACGACATGGCGAAACCGTCAAAGAGAGCTCGCTGTAAACCATAGATACCAGTCGCCGCGCGCACGTACTCGCACGCGCGCGATAATGTACGCAACGAGTACTGAGGCTTTTGATCAGCGCTATCCAAAAGCGTCGTGTGAGCAGCCTGACGAGCGGAAATGTAGAAGTCAACAATGTCGTCGACTTGTACGCCTGGCACTCCATTCAGATACGTGTGCACGATCATCGCGAGATCGTCTCTACCCTCCGTTTCTCCGGCGTAAATCTCGACAAATCTATGCTTCAACGCCGTGGGAAGATCACGCTTCCCGACGTCGGTCGCGGGGTTCATCGCACCGAAGAGTCGAAATCGTGGATGGCGAGGGATCGGCTTGCCGTCGCCGCGCTCGCTCAACACGATACTGCCAGTTTCGCTCTCTAAAATACCTCCGATTCGCTCGAGCGTCTCCGCCGGTGCCAGGTTAATTTCATCCAACAGAATCCAGTGTCCCTCGCGAAGCGCGGTGACGAGTGCTCCTTCGACGAAAGCGAACACTGGTCCTCCGTTTTTACTTGCGTTCGTGGAGTGTTCAACGGTGCTCAAATCGCGCTCAAACTCGCGCCACTCGGCGACGAGATCAGCCGGAAGCGCACTCGTCGTCTTTCTACGTTTATTCCCTTTCTTTGAGTCCGACTGGCGACTCTTTGTCTCGGTGTCGGCAGCCTCTGCGGCGAGCTTTGCTACCCGCTCGACGCCGGCTCTAAACGCGTGCAGCAGATGCGCCCATTTGCGCTTCTCCGCGTAGCGGGCGATGCGAGTGAGGAACTCTGCGTTCGCTGCGGACGGAAACGTCTTGTTGAACGCGTTGTGGAACTTTGGGAGCAGTGGTAGACACAGGTGGCGCGTGCTCACCGGTTTAAACCCACCGAGGAAGTCCGCCGACTCAGACTGGTTGCTCAAGTTAACGACGGTGAGTGGAGCTCCGACAAGTCTCGCGAGCTCTTGAATGAGCGCCGTCTTCCCCGTGCCTGTCTCGCCCACCAACAACACAGGTTCTGTGAGCTGTACCGCCGCCGCCGCGCGCTCTAACAATCGCGTCGCGTGTCCAGTTCTAGACCACTTGGCGCCTCTCACATTCTTGCCACCGACGGGAAGCACGCACCGGCCGATGGTGATCGATTGATGACCCTCTTGAATCGTCGGCTTGTGTAATCGATCCGTCGCGTCCGCGGTCTCTTCGGATGGAAGCCCCCAAATGGCGGCGATCATCTTGAGCACGCGTCGGCGGCCGGGACCCGCGGGTAACATGCCCGCGAGAACGTCGGCGGCTTCGTCGTACGCCGCCGCGCGAAGCTGCGGCGGAGGCGCCTTGTTCGGACGCAAAAGCGCGACTTCGTGCGAGCGAAGCGCGACGATGCGCCGCGCCCATCTGAGGAAATCTCGCAGAGTGAACGGGCGCCCCGCGTGCACGCGCGATAACGTGTGGTTAGCGTCGTTGGCTTGCGCCTCGAGTCCCGACGCGGCGCGTTCGGAATCCGTCGAACAGCTCATGGCCTCTTGTATGCCGTAATCTTGTTCCGTCAAAGCTCCGAGACCCGCGGATTCCCCCGAGGCGGCGCCACCTTGACCGCACATGTGTTGAACCTGACGCACGGTCGCGAGCATGGGCTGCGTGAGCTCGGCTAATTTGGGATACAACCCGCACAGGATAGCCGTCGCCTCGTCGCCGCGAGGCGGTTCGACGACGACGCGCGTCCACAGTCCCGCGAGAGGATCGGCGCCGGTAGAGCTCGATCGTCCCGCGTCCGTCGTGACGGACCCGAAGAGTTGAAAACCCGGCGCCGCCTGAATGCTCTCGCCTCGACCCGGGACGTACAACTTGCGCGTCTCCAAGAGCGGCACAAGCGCCGAGAGCACCTCGAACGGGGCGAGATCTATGTCCTCGATGAGCACCCACACGCCCTTCGTCACCGCCTGCGTCAATGCACCCGGCTGCCACTTAAACTCTCCCGGCGCGGCGCCGCAGACGTACGCCCCGAGAAGAGATTTCGAATCCGTCTGCGCGTCCAGGTGCAGCGTCACGAAATCGCCGTTCCCCGTCACGTGCGCCACCTCTTCGAGCACCGCCGACTTCCCGCATCCCGCCGGACCCTCCAACAACACCGGTCTGTTTTGACACAGCGCCAACGCCACCGCTCCGAGATTGCGTCGCGCGCTCTCCGTGTACACCATCGGTTTTCGACCGCGCCCGCTCGCGCTCGCCGCCGACGCGCTCCTCCTGCGCACCTCGACGCCTCCGATTCGCACGTACCCATCCGCCGGCGGCGCGCGATCACCATTCGACAAATCCACATCCTCCATCGCGATCTCATCTCGTCCGGGACTCAACCAAAACGCGCCGCGCTCGTTGACGAACGCCAACGTCCTCGCCTCTCTCCTCGCGCCGTACGCGTGAAACGCGCGCGCGTCCCTCGTCGTCGCCGCGCGCATCTCCCACACCGCGCGCGTCGTCAGACCCATCGCCAACCCGACGAGCGCGCACGCGTTATACCGCACTTCATCGGATTCCGAACGCAACCACGCGATGCTCGACGACCAATCAAAGCTCCGCCGCGTCGACGGACACCTTCGCCACAGCGTCTCCAGCGCGCGCGCGCACGCCGACGCCTCCTCCGCCTCCATGGTCGCGCTCCTCGCTACCATCCGTCGCACCGGATCGACCACCGCCGACGAACACAAAAACTCTTCGCACGCCGACGCGCAGTGCGGAAGCAGTTCGCACACGTCCCCGAGCGCGCGCGTCGTCGTCTCCGCGTCGCGGTCGCCTCTCGCGCACTTTTCACAAATCTTCACCGTCGTCGCCACCATCGCGCGTCTCAGGCACGCCGCGGCGACGACGCGATGACGACCGAAATCCAAGACGACGTCCGCGCACGCCTCGACGACCGCGTCGACGCTCGCGCGACGATCGCGCGCGGTGGTTTCGCATCGGTCCAACGCCGAGGCGGCGGCGGCGCAGAGTTCAGACCTCGCGACGCGCGCGCGAAGCGATGACGCGGCGTCCAGCGCGTCGCGGCGCGCGCGAGACGTGCCGTCGGCCTCTTCCGCGTCGCGACGACGCATCGCGCGCGACGCTCGACGTCCCGCGTCGACGAATGCGACGACCATCGTCTCCAAAGTCATTCGACAGTGCGCGACGCGCGCCGACATGGCGCGCGCATCGCTCCACTCGCGCGACGTCTCGACGGGGAGGGACGATGACGTCTCGTACCACCGTCGCGGCACGCCGACGACGGCGCGGCGAGACGCGCTCGTCGCGACGGATGAACGGGGCAGAAGGCGATTTCACGGCGCCTTCACCGGTGGCTTCTCCGCGGGACACTTCAACACCGTGGGAAGCGTCGAAGGGTTCACGCCGCGAACGTTCGCGTCGACGCGCGCGGACGCGCGCGGGAGGAAGGTGGGCGCGCAGTCGGTGGTTGATTTCATGGATGAGGATGAACGCGCCGAGTACGAGGCGACGACGCTGCGGGCGAACGCCTCGTACGATACGTTCGGTGAGGGAGCGCGAGAGGCGCACAGGGAGTTGGCGTGGAATCGAGCGCGCGCGGACGGGGAAGCGGGGACGAGCGCGGCGTTGGGAAAGTCGGACGCGGTGGCGGATTTGGTGGCGCCGACGGCGTCGGGCGTCGGGACGCGCCTGTTGAGACGCATGGGATGGCGACGCGGGCGCGAGAGTGGGAGTGGGCGCGCCGTGGGCGTGGATGGATTCGTATCCGTTGATTCGGCGAGCGGGGTGGAGGCGCCGGCGTACGTGATCGATCCGAAGAACGATCGACGAGGCGTCGGGTACGACGCGTTCGTGGGCGCCGAGGAGTTTCGAGCCGCCGCGGGACGGAATCGTCTCGCAAAAGAGCGCGAAAACGCCGGCTTGGCGCGAGGACGCACGAGAGGGGAGGCGTTCGGTGTCGGCGCGTTCGAAGAGGAGGACGAGTGTCTGTACACGGAGGATGAACCGAAATTGAACGAGTACGCGTTCGAGTTGGCGGAGGAGGACGAGGACGCTGGCGACGGCAGAAGACGGCGCGCGTCGGGCGCAGTGCTAGCGCTCGGCGCGACGACGGTAGATGGGTGCCTCGTGCGTGGATTTCAAGTCTCGAGCGACACGATCGCGCCGCCGAAGTGGTTCGAACCGCCAGTCGTGCCTCGAGATTTTAAACCGCGAGGCGCGCGAATCGTTACGGCGACGACGACGTCCGAGTCCATGGCGGCGGCTCAACCCGCGCTTCCGCCCGAGGCGCCGCCGCCGAAAGACGCTGAGCGGAAGAAGGTGATCGACACGCTCGCGACGTTCGTGGCGAAACACGGAACGCAGTTTGAAGACATGGCGAGAGCACGTCAGGGCGAGGAGGATGAAAAGTTTTCCTTTCTCTTCGGAGGTCGCGATTCCGGGTATTACGCATGGCGCGTCGCGCGAGCGAAGGTGGAGCACGCCGCGGACTCGGCCGCACCGCCAGATCGTCGATCCCGACCTTTGGGCATGGAGGAACGCGCGCGCATGTTGGGTGAAAAACCGCTCCCGACATCGAGCGCGGCGACCGGCGAGGCGGCCATCGCGCCCAGACAAAAGTTGAGCATAGAGGGCATCGCGAGCGACGACCGAGCGCGCATACAAAATCTGTTGAGCAAAACCTTCACGTCCGGAGGCGTTGTGGAAGCGGCGCAAGTTGAAAAGGTGGGTTTGCACACGTTGGAGAAGACGACGCCGAAGAAGATCGCTCCGCCCGAGGAACCGGACAGAAACCAACCGTCCGAGGCGTCGCACATGCCCATCATCGCGTCGAGAAACACGATCGAGTGGGCGCCAGAGCCATTATTGTGCAAACGTTTCGGGATCGCCGATCCGTACGCCAATCGCGCGCGGCCGGACACGAACGCGTACAAGTTTCGTTCGGACGCCATCACGCTCGACGCCACGAGCGCAAAGGCGCGGGAAAACGCGCCCAAGTACCTCGACGTGCCGCCACCGCCCGAGACAACGCGCGTCGACGTTCCTCCCCCTCCGCCGACGACGACGTCGAGAGAGGTCCCGCCGCCGCCTCCGACGCGGGAGGCGACGATGGTGGAGGTGCCTCCCCCTCCGCCGCCGCCGAAATTCGTCGAAAAGCCGATGGGACTGTTCAAGGCGATTTTCGAAGACTCGGACGACGACTTGGACGCCGAAGAGAACGAAAACGAGACCGAGGCGGACGTGGACGCGATTAAAGCCGCGCTCGCGGCGAAGACAGCGCCGCCACCGCCGTCGGGGCTGCCGTCGCTGCCGCCGGCGGAGAGACCCATGTGGTCGTCGGCGGTGATGGCGAAACCGCGCGAGTCGTCTGAGCGCGAGCGCGAATCGTCAAAATCGAAAAGGAAACGGTCTAAAAAGGAAAAGAAGAGCAAAAAGCACCGCTCGAAGGATAGTAAAAAGCATAGAAAACGTAGAAAGAGTTCGAGACGTGATTACGATTCGAGCTCGTCGAGTTCAAGCGACTCGAGAGACTGATTATTGCAATGCATTACAACCAAAGCTCGCCTACCTACACTTCCGTCTGCGTTTGCGGGGCTTCTTCGTCGCCGAGCGAATCGAAGTCCACGATGGGTTCCGCGCTCGCGCCCACGAAGAAGAAGATGTTTTTCACCATGTCTTCGCGAATTGTTTCCACCAGAGAGACGAACGCGCGCGCACCGTCGATGCGGAACTCGTCTCGCGGATCCAAGAGACCGAAGCTTCGGACTTGCACGCTCGTGCGCAAGACCTCCATCTGCACGAGATGGTTTTGCCAGAGATCGTCGACCGCGCGAAGCGCCCACAATCGCTCGACGGCTTCGAGTTCTGTTCGTTCGTAATCTTGCGAGGCTAATCTCGCAAACCTGTCCAAGTACATTTGCACCGCGCTCTCCGTGAGATAGGATCGTAGGTTTCGAGCTTTTTGGACGTGCCAACCCTTGCCCCAACGTGTCACGTAGTCCGAAGACTCGGTTTGGCGATCTGGTGGCATCAATCGATTCGCCAATCGTTCCCGTAACGCTTCGGACGAAGCCTCTGGTTCGATGTCACTCACCGTCGGGCCGACGATTTCGTCTTCGGCGTACACGACGTCCACGCCGCCCACCGCCGCCTTCACGACGACCGCCGGCGCTTTCAGTGGTGGTAACTCTCGCGGCGCCGGTAACGCTGTACCGTTCACGACTGCGTCGCGAATATCCTCCGGATTCACGCCGGCGAGATAGTGCGGCTGGTCTCCCATCGGTAATCCTTTCAGCGACAACGCATGATCCTTTCGACCGACGAAGACGCATCGCAACTCGCGCACAAGTTGTTCGTAGTTCCACTTTTTAGGATTCACGCGACCTGCCACCCCAGCGCGCTCACACGCGTCGTCGACGGCGCGAGCGAAATACTTGAACAAGCGCTTACGGAGCGTCGCTTGGCTGCTCAAGAGAATTTGTCGGCGGAGTTTGTACACGGCTTCACGCTGACCGTCGAGGACGCGATCGGACTCAAAGGTCGACTGTCGATGAGAGGCCAAGTAATCTTCGATTTGCTTTTGCACGTCCCGAAGTTGATTGTCGACCATGTCTGACAAGATTGGCGCGTTCTCCTCGACCCCGGCGAACATCCACAATTTGTCGCTTCCCCATCCGGGGCAATACGTCTGTAACAATTCGTCTTCAGCGGACACGCAAAACACCGTGCTTCCGGGATCGCCTTGTCGCCCGGCACGTCCGCGGAGCTGATTATCGACGCGCCGGCTGTCGTGAATCGACGTGCCGATCACCTGAAGACCTCCAACCCGTCGCACCTGCTCGCGCTCAGCGGCGCATTGACTCTGACAATCGCCCAATACCGCGTACGCCGCCGAGTGAATAGCCTTGACGAGCGGTCGATTCTCCGCCGGGTCGTCGATGGAGGTGTTTCGGCGCAAACACTCCTCGGCTTTCTTCAACGCCTCGCCGATGAATTCATCGGCTTGTTCTAATTCCATCGAGCCGGCGACGTGCACCGCCGACTGCGCCACGATCGTCGCTTGATTTAGAGTTTGCTCGGTGAGTGGAGAGAGCTCCACGTGCATGAGAAGCGCGGCGTCTTCGAGATCTCCGAGACACAATACCGGCCACAACTTTTCTTTGAGTGCGCGACGCGCCAAACCCTCCGCGCTACCGCCGAGCAAGATGTCAGTGCCGCGACCAGCCATGTTCGTCGCGATCGTTACGGCGTATTGCCGACCCGCCTGCGCGACGATCTCAGCCTCTCTCGCCGCGTACTGCGGACGAGCGTTGAGAAGTTCGTGCGGAATGCCCTGAATCGTCCGTCCGTCCGGGGTCTCCCACAGGTACTCGTCGAGCACCGCACTCAAAAGTTCGGAATTTTCAACCGACGTTGTGCCAACGAGCACCGGTCGACCGTCCATGTGACAACTGAGGATCAAATCAGCGACCGCTTCCCAACGCGGCATCGATCGTAAAAACAATGCAGTCGGTGCGTCTTGTCGCAGGTTCGGCTTGTTCGTGGGAACGCACGCGACGCCGAGACCGTATGTCGTGAAAAACTCTTCAGATTCGGTTGCCGCGGTACCGGTCATCCCGCTCAATTTCCTGTACAACTTGAACAGGCACTGGTACGAAATGGACGCGATGATTGCGTTTTCGCCATTAATCTCTACGTCTTCCTTCGCTTCGACCGCTTGATGCAAATTGTCGTTCCATCGTCTGTTCATCTGTATGCGGCCCGTCGACGGATCGACGATGATGACTTTGCCGTCGCGCACGATGTAATCGATATCTTTTATGAACAGAGATTTCGCCTTGACCGCGAGCAGGATGTATTTTCCCCACGGATTTTGAGCGTCCCACAGGTCGGAGACGCCGAGCATGGTCTCGGCGCGATACATGCCCTCATCCGTCAACTCAGCCGTTTTCTCCTTCAACACCACCTTGTAATCGCTACCTTCCACCAAGTTTTCAGCCACCTTGGAAGCCGTGACGTATCTATCGCTGTCGTTCACTGCTCCAGTGCCAGTGATCAACAACGGATTTCTTCCTTCGTCGATCAAGACGCTGTCGACTTCGTCCACGATGGCAAAATTGAACGGACGCGTGAGCACGACCAATTCCTCGGCGTCCGTCGCCATGTTATCGCGCAAGTAATCGAAACCAATCTCCGTGTTCGTGACGTACGTGATATCGCACGCGTACGCCCGTTTCCTCTCATCCGAGTCCATGTCGCTCTGAATTACGCCCACGGTAAGACCGAGATAGCGATAAATTCTTCCCATCTCGGTCGCGTCCCGAGCCGCCAAGTAATCATTCACCGTCACCACGTGCACACCTTTCCCCTCCAACGCGTTCAAATACGCCGGCAACGTCGCCACGAGCGTCTTACCCTCTCCCGTTCGCATCTCCGCCACCCAACCCTCGTGCAACAGCGCTCCACCGATCAATTGCACGTCGAAGTGTCGCAGTCCCAACTCGCGCGTCGACGCCTCTCGCACCACCGCGAACGCCTCGACCAAGATGTCATCCAGCGTCTCTCCCGCGCGCAATCGCGCGCGAAACTCATCCGTCTTCGCTCGCAGTTCGTCCTCGCTCAGACTCTGCACGCGCGAGTCCCACGCGCGCACTTTCTCCACCACGCGCTCGCGAAGCGCCTCCACCTGTCTGGCGTCCCCGTCCCGCCAAAACGATCTCGACGTCCCGGCGCCTCGCGCGCTCACGAGCGACGTCGACGTCGGATGGTCGTGATCATACGCGAGCTCGTCGTCGTCGAACGAGGACGACGCGGACGTCGACGCGTCCTCGCGGTGCGTGGAGGCGGCGCGCGTGCGGTGTTCGAAAACATTCATCGTGCGTCCGCGACGCGCGCGCGGGAGCGCTCGAGCGGTGCGAACGCGCGCGGAAGGCGCGACGCGCGCACACGGTGTGGTCAACATCGTGCGCGAGCGTCTCGACGCGCGCGCGTCGGCGTCGTGGAGTGGCGACCGGCGTTCGAGTGGTGTTGTCACTTTTCTCGAGCTCCGTCGACGCGAGCGAGGCCGGTAAAGCGCGACGCGAGGTGCGCGCGCGTTCGAGGTGCGATACCACGGTAACAATGCTATTGTACACGTCTAAAATACTCGTTTTCGCCGCCGCGCACGCGCGCTCACTGTTGATCGTCGGGCTCGCGTTTCGTCGCGTCGGTCGATCCCGCGAGCCACGCCTCTAATATTTCGTCTCTTCGCGAATTTCTAAAATCGCTCCATCCACCGACGTCGTTCGACGATGTCTTTTCATTTTTCCTGCGCTCGCTCTCCGCCTTTGCGCGTTCTCTTTTCATCCGGCTCTTCGTCTTGAGTTGTTTCTTCAACGCGGCTCGCCGTTCCTTTGCGTCGTCGCCCTCGACGTCTCGCAGACTCTCGAGTTGACGCTTAAAAATCGTTTCAGTCTTTTCAATCACCGCGCGTTGCTTTTCAATCCTCACGACGCCGAATTCACACCCCTCGGCGTCGCACGGCACCGTTCCGAGCCCTCGACACTTGGAACAACTCGCGCCGCCCTTCGGCCGCGCCACCGCGCCGCCCGGTTGATCGAAATCCCCGATCCAATCCAAATCCTCCCTCTGTTTCCACCCCGCGCTCCACTCCATCCTGTCCTTCAGAGACGCGACCGGCACGTCCACCGTCACCGACGTCTCGCACGTCGCTCGGAGCGTCGCCGTCTTGTTCCGCGGCGAAAACGCCACGCACTCGAAATGTCTCCACCCCCTCGTTCGTCGATGCGCCGTCCACCGACTCCCCAACGCCGTCTTCGCGTCGACGACGTTCTTCGAGTGATACCCACCGGGCGGGAGCGACCCGCGCCCGCCGCAATCGCGACACTCGCGCGCGCCGGTGTCTTTACACCTTTTGCACGAGGGCGCGGGGACGACGTCTGCATCGTCGACGCGCCGCCTCTCGAGCGCGCGCGGGGGTCTGCACTGACGCGCGATGCGTCGGTGACGCATCGGTCGTTCCACCGACGCGCGCGCGAGCGACGCGCGCATCTCCCGCGACGTCGTCGAGTGGCGCGGCGTCTCAGGGAGAGGCGCGGCGACGCGAAGAGACGCGCCGGAGGAGACGCGCGGCGAAGAAGATGCAGAAATTTGCGAGCGTGAATCTCCAATCGATGACGTCGATGGGGGTCGTGCACGCGAGAAAGAGGGCGAAGAGGCAGGTTTGGTAGAGCGCGGTCGTCCACGTTCGTGAGACGCGTCCGGGGAGATTGACGACGCGCTCGGCGCACACGCCGGCGGTGTTGACGGCGAAGAAGGTGACCCAGTGTGAGTCGGAGAGACCGTGGAAGAGGAGTGAAAAGGCCATGACGACGATGATGGAGACGATGTTTGAACCGAGCGGTCTGTGGATGTAGGTCACGAACATGTCGTGCAAACTCACGTGGAAGCGTCGCCAAAACGACGTAAACGACGTCGCCGAAGACGTCCAAAATTCGAAGACATCGCGCGCGACGACTTGACCCTCGAACACGGCGAGCGCGTGATGGAAGTTAAAAACGAGCGTGGGACCGGTCCAGACGGCGGTGGTGTGCGTCCAAGCGAGCGCGAGTTTTCTGGCTGTACCGAGTCCTTCGTCGACCGGCGACGAAAGCGTTCGGCGCGCGAAACGGAGAAACGCGTACCACGCGAGCGAATCCATCATCTCCAGCGCCGCGTACGATGCCCGTCCACGGAAATCGCCACCGTCGCATCGTTTCGTCTCAAAGTCTCTGTAAAACAAAAACGGCCCGCACTGACGAAGACTGGGATAGAGGACGTACCTGACGCATCGCGCGAAGCATATTTCGCCATGGCCCAACGCGCAATCGACGGAGTACGACATCAAGCGCAACGCGTCGTACCGAAACGCGCGATGTGCCGTGAACGACGTGCGTCCCATGAACCCTCGCGCGCCGACACTCGCCAACTCCAAACGCTCGCCGACCGCGAGCGCCGCCGCCATCGCGCACGCGCACGCCGCCGTCCTCCTTCCCGCGCCCCATCCTCGCGTCCCTCGCGTCCGCGCCGCGAGGATATGAAACACCATCGCCGTCGCTACCACTCCGAGCGTCCACCTCGCCCCGTGCGCCGCGCACGCGATCGCCAAGCACGCCAGCGTCCGCGTCAACCTCGATCGATCGAACCATGCATCGTCCACGCGTCCCGCGACCGCGTACGCGATCGCGCACGCGACTTCGAACGACGCGCACGACTCGACGTATTCCTCCGCGCGTCCGCGCGCGCGCCCACGGCCCGCGCGCATCCGCGCCGCGGTCTCGCGCGTCGAATCGCGGGGTGACGGTTTACCTCCTCCAATCGAAGCGTCATCCATTCATCATCGAACGCGACGCCTCGGCGCTCGACGTCGACGTCGCCGTCGAGCGCCCGCGAAAGCGCCGACCGTTTCCCGACGAGCCGCGCGTCGGCGTCGACGCCGATCGCGCGCGCGCGCTCGAGGCGTCGATCGAGCGCTGCTCCGCGTGTGCGTATGCACCTTTCGACGAATCACGACTCAACGTATACCCCCCCTCGAGCGAGTGGATAAGAGACGGATCGATCGCGCGCGCGACGTCTCGACGACACGCGACGACGCGCCGCGACGGTGATCGATCGCGATGATGCGCGCGAACGCGAGCGTGAGATGCGTCGCGCCGACCACGCGCGCGAACGACGGTGGGCGCCGGCGACGACGCGCGCGCGCGGCGACGACGACGACGCGCGCGAGCGGCGACGCCGGGGCGCGCGAGGTGGACGTCGTCGTCGTCGGTGCGGGCGTCTCGGGACTCTCCACCGCGTACACGCTCAAGAAGAAGAAGGCGCCGGAGACGTCGGTGCTCGTGACGGAGGCGAGAGATCGCGTCGGGGGGAACATTCAGAGTAAGAGCGACGGGACGTACGTGTGGGAGGAGGGACCGAATTCCTATCAACCCGGGGATGCGATCTTGACGCTGGCGTGCGATGCGGGCATGCGAGATGACATCTTGTTGGCGGATCCCGCGAGTAATCGGTACGTGTTGTGGGATGGGAAGCTTCGAATCTTGCCGCACAGCATCGAGAGCGCGGTGCTCGGGGACTTTTTGACGTGGCCGGGGAAGATTCGCGCCGGTTTGGGAGCCATCGGAATTCGACCGCCCGCGCCGGAGAATAAGGAGGAGAGCGTCAAGGAGTTTGTGAGTAGAAACTTGGGAACGGAGGCCTTCGAACGGTTGATCGAACCGTTTTGCTCGGGGGTGTACGCTGGGGATCCCGCGGCGCTGTCGTCGGTGGCGGCGACGGGTCGCGTGCAGCGACTCGAGCCGCTCGGTGGGTCCCTCGTCGCCGGGGCCCTCATGGCGCAAAAGGAAGCGGCGCAAAACAAAAAGCCGCGCGATCCGCGTTTGCCCGAGGTGAAGGGCCAGACGGTGGGTTCTTTCCGCGGTGGTTTGAAGACGTTTCCGGAGGGCTTGGCCAAGCAACTCGGCGACGACGTCGTCAAGTGCAACTGGAAGCTCGTCTCCGTGTCCAAGGCCTCCGAGGGTGGCTACGAGTGTGTGTACGACACGCCGAAGGGCCAACAGACGGTGACAACCAAGTGCTTGTTGCTCACTGCGCCGGCGTACGTCACGGCAGAAATCGTCAAGGCTATGTCTCCGACGGCGGCTGACGCGCTCAACAAGTTTTATTACCCCCCGGTCGCGTCCGTGACGGTGTCGTACAAGAAGGATTCGTTCCGTTTGGACGGTACGTCCGCGCTTCCGGAGGGTGGTCTCACCGGTTTCGGCCAGTTGCACCCGCGCTCGCAAGGCATTCGCACGCTCGGTACCATTTACTCGTCGTCTCTGTTCAAGGACGACAAGCGCCAACCGGACGACGAGTTCATGATCTTGAACTACATCGGCGGCGCCAGAGACGTCGCCATCAAGGATTTGTCCGAGCAAGAGCTCGTTGAACAAGTGCACGCCGACGCGTTGAAAACCATCCTGAAGCCCGGCACGCCGCTCCCGAATGTTGTCGCCGTCAAGGTGTGGGAAAAGGCCATTCCGCAATTCAACCTCGGCCACTTAGACGTCCTCGCCGAGGCTGAAAACGCCCTCAAGATGGACAACTGCGGCGAGAAGGACGGCTTGTTCCTCGGCGGCAACTACACCGCCGGCGTCGCCCTCGGCCGCTGCGTCGAGTTCGGCATCGACCAAGCCGACGAAGTTTTAGATTACCTCAAGACCGGCTCCAAGGTCAAGACGGCCGCCGTTTAAGCGTGTAAAGTCACATAAAGCTTCATTTGCGCCTATGTTTCCGTTTGCTCGACCATCATCTCGATCGAACGCGTCTCGATCGCCCGATTCTTTTCGTCACGTCGCGCTGGCGATTTCGAGCCTCTGGTGACGAGGATTACTGCCAGATCGGCAAATTACCGCGCGTGGCGTGGACAAAACCTCGCTCATCGAGCGAGCGTATCGCACACCAAAGAGTTCGCACTCGCATCGACGCCGTCGTGCGCTCGTCGAGCTCTCTCCACCGTCGCATCGCGCGCGCGAGTCGCAAATCGAGCGTAATCACGAATGGGAGTTCCAAAGTTTTTCCGATGGCTCGCCGAGCGGTACCCGCTGCTGCAACAGGAGATCGCGGGGAACCAAATCCCCGGAATCGATAATTTGTACCTGGACATGAACGGTGTCATTCACAACTGCTCGCACGGCGCGGGGACGGACGTGAACACGCGAATGTCAGAGGATGAGATGATGTCCAAGGTTTTTGCGTATTTGGATCATCTGTTTCGCATGACGCGACCGAATAAGATGCTGTACATGGCGATCGATGGGGTGGCACCGCGAGCAAAGATGAACCAACAGCGGAGTCGACGCTTCAGAAGCGCGTCGGAGGCGGCGAAGGAACGCGAAGAGGCGAGGCGGAGAGGCGAACCGGAGCCGGAGGGTGAACCGTTCGATTCCAACTGCATCACGCCGGGCACCGAGTTCATGGCGCGATTGACGGAACATTTGAAGTTTTACGTGAGAAAGAAGCAAACCGAGGACCCGTTGTGGGCCAAGGTGACGGTCATCTTGTCAGGTCACGAAGTCAGAGGTGAGGGTGAGCATAAGATCATGGAGCACATTCGATGGGCGCGAACGCAACCGGATTGGGAACCGAATCAGACGCACTGCCTGTACGGTCTCGACGCCGATCTTATCATGCTCGCCCTCGTCACGCACGAGCCGCACTTTTGCTTGTTGCGCGAGGTGGTGAAGTTTGGTGGCGGAGAACGCGGACAACCTAGCCGAGAAATTTTGTCCAATCCCACCGACGAAGGCTTCATCTTGCTTCACATCGGGTTGTTGCGCGAGTACTTGGACTTGGAGTTCCGGGAAAAGAATTTACCTTTCGGGTATGACTTGGAGCGCGTCATCGACGACTTCATCTTGTTGTGCATGCTCGTCGGTAACGATTTCTTACCTGCCCTGCCGACGCTCAACATCGCAGAGGGTGCGTTGAACACACTCTTCAAGGTGTATCACGACACGCTGCCGATGCTCGGAGGATACATCACGGGCGACGAGGGCGGGGGAACCTTCAACCCCGAACGTTTAGAAAAAATCATGAGCATCATGGCGACGTTCGAACGCCAAGTCCTCGAAGACCGCGCGATGGACGTCGAAAAGGAGGAGGAAAAGAAGGCGAGAAGAAAAGGACGCAACAACGCCTCCGTCTCGGATCTCACGGTGGACGAAAAGTTCGATAAAGACATGGCTGAGATGAGCGATACGGATGGCGTGCCGCAAGTCTCGTCGGATCCGACGATGATGAACGCCACCAAGCGGGCGTTAATCTTGGAGGGCGGCGAGGAAGGCTTGCAGGCGTGGAAGGACACGTACTATCGCGAAAAGCTCGGTCTGAAGATTGGCGAAGCCGCGCCTTTGAAGGAGATTCGACAGGCGTACTTTGACGGTTTGAACTGGGTCTTGAGATATTACTATCGAGGCGTCGCGTCCTGGACGTGGTATTACCCGTACCACTACGCGCCAATGGCGAGCGACTTGTGCAATGGCATGGGTGGATTAACGTCCGAGTTTGATTACGGCGAACCCTTCAGACCGTTCGAACAGCTCATGGCGGTACAACCGCCGTCGAGCTCGAAGCTTCTGCCCGAACCTTTCCGCCACTTCATGGAGGATCCGAGATCGCCGCTCGCCGAGTTTTTCCCCGAAGACGTTCCGGTGGATTTCGAAGGCAAGCGTAACGATTGGGAGGGCGTCGTGCTGTTGCCCTTCTTGGATGCCGATCGCCTCAAGGCGGCGGTTGCATCCGTGGAGGCGACGCGATTGACTCAAGGCGAGATCGCGCGTAACGTGCCGGGTAACTTGATTTACTTTACGCACGCTCCCTCAGGCGCGGGCGACGTTCCGAGCACACTTCCGAAATCGTTCGCCGGTTTGTTCCCGGCGAAGAGTCGAATGACGATGAAGTTACCGCCCGGTGAATTCCCAGACGACATGAAGTGCTTCGGTGGTGATGACTCCGTCTACCCGGGCACGACGCTCGGTCTCGAGAGTCCGAGCGGGTTCCCGACGATTCGCACCCTTCGAGTGTCCGGCGCGTTGAAAACCGCCGGCGTCAAGGTTTTTGGAAACGCGTCGAAGAAGGAATCGCTCATCATTCAGATCGATGGCATGGACGAGGAGTTGGTGGGTGGATTAACGGGTAAGAGCGCCAAGGACATCGCGGCGGACTTGGTGAACAGACGCGTGCAAATCAAGTGGCCATACCTGCAAGAGGCGCTCGTCGTCGGCGTCTCGGATGCCAAGGAACGTCTCGTCGCCATGCCAGGGAAACCGAACGAGTTTGCGAGTAAGCCGCACGGATCCGCGGAGTGGGGCGCCGAGTTACAAAAGGTGACTCGAGAGTACTTGGAAAAGTACGGCGTGAGCGCGGGTCGATCCAACATCGCACTGCACTGTCGCGCGTGCGAAGGACTCGTGCGTCACCCCGACGGATCTCTCCAAAAGCGCTTTTCGAAGACTGAGATGACGGTGCCGATTCAACTCGTCATCGCGAGACACAACGCTCCGTCCGCGCGAATGGAGGAGCGCCCGGCTCTCGAAGCGGGTGAAGGCGCGGGTGATTTCGCGGAAGGCGACGTCGCGTTGTTCCTCGGTCGATCGCACTTCGGCGCGCTAGCCGTCGTCACTGATGTCTCGACGAACAACTTGGCGGTGTCGCTTCACCCTGTGCCGCTCGACACGGGCGTCTCGAGGCGAATCTTAAACGGTGTTGGTCAGAGATACATGAGCAGCGGTGAGTTGGCTCGAAAGCTCGGTATCAATCCAAAGGTGATCGGTTGCATCACGGGCGCCGTGTGGGTGCAAGAAAACGCGAAGGCGTCTCGCCACGACAGAGTCGACGTGGGTCTGAACCTCAAACACAACGCTAAGATGCTCTGCGTGTCTGGGTTTTGCCGACCGATGCAAGGGGACAAATCCGGTTGGGAGTACAGCCAAGAGACGCTCCGCGTCTTGCAAGAGTACAAGCGCGCGCACCACTGGGTGTTTGCCGCCGTCGATTCCGTCGACGACATGCGCGATGGTGTTAACTTGGAAGACGTCTTGCCGGACATGCCCGAAGCCGGTCGATTATCGGCCCTGAAGAGTGCCAAGGCATGGTTGAAGGCGCATCCGATCGCGCGTCGTCCTCTCGTTCCGGCATCTTCTCAAGTCGCGACAGAGGACGCCATTCGAACACTCGTCAGTACCACCGCGGGCGGTTCCAAGCAACCGAAGATCGTCGACCTCGAGGGCGTGTCGCCGCTTCTGCTCATGAAGCCGGTGACCGATGGTGCCGTCGTCGATTTGTACGCGGGCGGTGACTTCGAGCTGGGTGATCGCGTCGTCATGGTGGGTGACAGCGGACAACCGTCGTTTGGATCTCGCGGCGCCATCGTGGCGGTGCACTCATACATGGACGCGCACACGCAAGACGCCCACGCAGAGTCCGTCGAAGTTTTATTCGACGACGATTTCGTCGGGGGTAACGATTTGCACGGCATGATCTCGAACAAGCGAGGCGCGATGCTTCCGGTCGCGCAGTTGATCAACTTGTCGCACCCCCCCGCGATGCCGAACCTCGGCAGCGCGGCGCCGAAGGTTGTCGTCAAGGATGCCAAGGGAGACATGAGCGCGCCGACACAGTGGAGCGAACGCGCGCCTAAGATTGAGCGCGAAATCGTGCCCGAGCCCAAGCTTCCGGAGAAGGGATCGAAGGGATTCGCGAGCGCCAAGGGTGCCGGACGCGGAAAGGCGAAGGTCACCGCAGGAGCGGGTTCGCCGCCCCCGACGGCGCTTCCTAGCAACACTCGTATGCTCTCCATGCTCAACAACGCGAAAAAGAACGCCGACGATGCGAAGGCTGCGAAACAGAAGAGCGCTCTGAGCGTCGCCGAGCTCGAGGCGCAGATGCTGAAGATGATGTCGCCGCCGAAACCCGCCGGTAAACCAACCGCCGCGAAGAAATCGGCCGACGCGAAGAAGAAACCCATGAACATCAAGGTATTGGAGCAAAATATGCTCAAGGGTGCGGCCAAAAAACCGTCCCTGGCCCCGGGAATCCCACCCAAGCTTCCCGAGGGCGATGCCCCGAGAAAGCCTCGCACGAAGAAGCCCGCGGCGGCGCCGCAGCCGCCTCCGGGCCCTCCGCCGATGCCCTCCTCCTCTATGCTCGCGACAGCCACCGAATCCGCGCCCAAGAAAGAGACTCCACCCTCGGACGCCACTGAGCCCTCGGAAGAGGCATCCAAGCCTCTACCTCGACGCATGGTGCCGAGATTTCTTCTCCGCACGGGAAAATCCTAAACTCCTTCGCCGCTCCGCGCGACGCTCGCGTCGACATGTTGTATCACGAATAGGTCTTCCATCAGTCTCGCCCCCCCCGAACGTCCCCGCGTTCGCACGTCGTCGCCTCGAACACGCATCGCGATCGATCGTAAAGCTCCACGGTCGGCGCGCGTTCCCGTCTCGATCCCTCAGTCGCGACTCGTCGCCGCCCTTATCCAGTGACGAGAAAAAGATGACATCCCCATCGCCCTCGCCCGCCTCGTCGTCAGTATCTCACGCGACGCAGGATATGCTCGCGTCCACGATGCGCGCGACGGCCACAGTCGCACCCCGCGCGTCCGCGACTCGCGCGACGTCCGCGCGCGCGCCCGCGCGCGGCGCCGTCTCGACGCGCCCGAAGATCCAGCTCACCGCCCGCGAGGCGTTCTCGCGCCCGCAGCGCGCGCGCACGACGGCGAACGCCTTCTTCAACGGCTCCGGCGATGATTCCAACGCCGACGGCGCGACGCAGCGCGTGAGCACGGACAGCGTGATGATCGATCCGGTCGTCGGGGCGAAGCGCTTCTCGAATTATTTTTGGGCGGGCGTCGTCACCACCGGGAGCACGGGTTTCCTCATCACCGGTCTGTCGGCGTACTTTCATCACAACTTGCTCTTCTTCTTGGACGCGAGCGACATTAAGTTCTTCCCGCAAGGACTCGTGATGTCGTTTTACGGCGTCGCGGGGGCGATGTTGGCGACGTACCTGTGGTTGACGATTTCTTGGGACGTCGGCGCGGGATACAACGAGTTTAACAAGGATGAGGGCATCATGCGCATCTTCCGATACGGATTCCCGGGTAAGAACCGTCGCGTGAACTTGGTGAGCGATCTCGCGGATGTCCAGGCGGTGCGCGTGGAAATCAGCGAAGGGGCGAACCCGAGACGCGTGGTGTACGTGCGGTGCAAGGGGAAGCGGGACATTCCGTTGACGCGCATCGGGCAACCGTTGACGCTCGCTGAGGTGGAGCAACGCGCGGCCGACCTCGCGAAGTTCCTTCAAGTCCCGATCGAGGGTCTTTAGACACGACGGAGCCTTTGTTATTGCATCGTACTTAGATATTGTGTTATTGTGTATTGTATCGAGACTCGTCCGCAGCTCACCGCCGAGCCACGGACGCGCTCGTCGTCACTCGCGCGCGCTCGGGTCGCCATGCGTCGAGACGCGACGCGTGGGACGCACGCGCCGTCCACCGTGCGCGCGTCTTCCCTCCCACCGCGCGTCGTGGACGACATCGCCGCCCTCGCCCCCGCGCTCACCGCCGCGAGCGCCGCCGTCGAATGCGCCGTGCTCGCGAGGGAGCGCGCCGTTCTCGACGCCCTGCGACGGAAATCGCACGCGCAGCATCGATCGTCGAAGCATCACGCCGCGCTCACGCGCGCGTGCAAACGCTCGAGAGATTACGACGCGGTGAACGCGCGCGCCAAGCTCGCGGCGCTAGCGGCGGACGCCGACGCGTGCGCGCGCTCGGGACGCGTGGCGTACGGTGGTGACGCGCTCGTCATGCCGGCGCGAGCGAGCGCGGACGAGTGTATGAGGGCGCTGTACGCGTCGTGCGCGCTCTTGGATGAACTGCGAGGGGCGAGCGAGGCGTGCGTGGAGGCGTTTGCGGGACAGCTCGCGCGCGGGTATTTCATGCCTCTGAGCGCGACGGCGACGGCGTGCGCGAGTCGCGTGCGGTGCGAGAGCTCGCGAGCGATAGAGGAGTTGGTCAAGGCGTATAACGTCGTTGCGCGCGTGCGTGAGTCGTTACCACCGCCGGGAAGGTTTGGTTCGGCGAAGGGCGAGGGCGGGAACGAAGCCGCGTTGCCGCCGGCGGAGCTGCGCGTCGCGGCGGCGGAGGATGGAAGCGCGCGCGCGGTGGCTTTGGGTGATGACAAGGTGAAGACGGACGGGGAATTGGACGTGCGATGGCGAGGCGCGCTCGTGAGCGAGGACGCGGGCGAGAAGGTGGCGACGCCGATGGACGTGGGCGACGCCGATATATTTTCAGATTTGGGCGTTCGCGTGGACAGAGCCGACGTCGCGATGACGTCGGGTCAAGACGTCGTCAGGGTGGCGAAGAGTTCGCAGGTACCGCAGACAAAGGCTCGAAAATACGAGCATACGGTGAAACCCACGATGGCTGGAGGACTCGGGCTCGGCGCGATGGACGCACCGACGAATCCGTTCGCGTCCAAGAAACGTCGGAGAAAGAAAAAGTCTGAGGAGGACCCGAAGGGCGCGGGGGATAAGAAGAAGCAGAAGAAGGAGCAGAAGGAGCGGGAGAAACCGAAAAACGCGATGGAGGCGATCGAGCGTCTTCGTCAACTCAGTGGGTGCTGGTGAGATAAAAATAGTTTATCGTTATGTTGTTGTTGTATCATTACAAGCGAGCGCGCTCGCCCGCGGGCGAGTCCTCCCATCAATTCAATTTATCTACATCGTCCCAAACCGACGTCTCAGTTCATGGACGCTAATATTTCGTGCGTGTACATGGTCCATCGATCGGAAATCTCGCGCTCGAGATCCCTTGAGCTCACGAGCGCCGATCGTTGCATCGACGCGGCGCCCGTCATCATAAACAACGACAGCGACACGACGACAAACAACCAAAACATGCGCACCGTCGCAACGATGACGGTAAATATGAGCGAGCACGCCGATCGCGTGCACGTCCACGCGCGCGATTCGACGCGACGCGTCGTCGAACATTCCTCGGGTGCCGATTTCTTCAAAACCACCGCGCGTGTCTCGTTCGCGCGCATCTTCGTCGCGCTGTCCCACACGATCGACCCGTCGACGTAGTCTTCGCCTCGCGCGTTGACGCGCGACGTGAAGGCATCCGCGACCTCCTCCACGCGCGCGATTCGAGCCGAGAATTCCGCAATCTGTTCATCCAACATCGACGCCAAGTCTCTCAACTCGCGTCTCGCCTCGCGCGCCATGGCCGTCGCCCGACTCGCGTCCGCGCTCACCGCCTCCTTGACGTTTCGCAAGCGCGTGCTGAACGTCTCCACCGCGCTCTCGACCGCGGCACGCGCGTCCTCGACGCGCGCCATCGTGGTCTCGTTCTCGTCTCGAGTGATGACTTTGACATCCTTCTCGTCGTGCTGTCGCGCGATCGCGAGCTCGATCGCGCGCGCATCATCCTTCGAGAGACGACGGACGTCGTCGCGCGCGCGTGCGTCGACCGGATCGTCGGCGTCGCGCATGACGGTTCGTCGAGACGCGCGTCGATCACTGCCGCGGTCGCTGTCCGTTCGTCTTCTCATTCGTCGTACTCGACGCCGGCGAACACTAAGCCCAACGCGGGTGCGGGCGGCGCCGCGGCGCGTCGTTCACGCCCTTCCGCGAGACGGAGTAATACCTCGTCGTCACCGGCGTGCGACGCCGCCTCGCGGGCGGCGGTGGCGCACAGGCATCGAACGAGTTTGCGGAGAAAGCGATCGGCGACGAGTTCGATGACGACGACGCGGCGATCGTCCGCGTCTTCGGTCGTCGCCGTCGCGCTCGCGCGGGCGACGCGACTTCGACGAACGCCGTCTCGCGCGGAACCGACGCTCGCGCCGTCGAGATCGGGCACCCGCGGAAGTTCAGCCTCGAACGCGCGAGCGACGCTAAACGTCACGTCCGAGCTCGATCCCGTCGGCGTGCCTCGAGCGAACGCGTGCATGTCCACGGCTCTCCCGATCGTCACGAGCGGTGCGAGTATCCTGTTCACGATCTCTGCGTCCAATTCGGCGATCGGCGTTCGCGTCTCCGTCAACATTTGCCGCTTGGGAATGATGTAGACGTATCTCCTCGCCTTGGCCGCAAACGTGGCGTGAAACGAGCTCTCCACCACTCTCGTCTCCGACATTCGCCACGCGCGCGCGCGACCGGGCGGACTCTCGTTCACGGCTCGCTCGATGTCCTCGACGCCCACGTCCGATTTCGTCCAAAACGACACGCAACTCGCCGCCGCGCTCACCCCGCGATCGGTTCGACCGGCGCTCGGCGCGGGCCGCCGTTTATCCAACACCGGTCGCAACGCCGCCTGCAACGCCGCCGTCACCGATACCTCCCCCGGGACGAACGCGTTCTCATCGTACCCACCGTCACACGACGCGTTCCACGCGAATCCTGCGAACGACGGCCCATGATACGCCAACCTCGCGCGAAACGTCGTGCGGCCCTCGCGCGTCTTTTTCGACGTCGAGCCCGCCGTCTTCGACACCGTCGCCGTCGTCTCCACACCCGCCGGTCGCAATCCCTCACTCTCATCACACACCGCGCGAACGTCTCCCAAACACGTCGCCCCCGTCACCAATCCGGCGTAAAACGCATCCACCGCGCGCCACCGCCTGTCGTCGAGAAACGCGTTTTGTTCAACCGGGTCCCACCTGGACAGATTAAAGTCCCTCCCCGCGCGCATCTCCGTTCGCGCGCCGTCGCGCTCGACGGCGACCACGAGCGATCGACACGCGTGCCCTCCGTGGTCGTCCTCGCCCGCGTCTTCGGCGCCCGCGTCGGCGTCTTCGGCGCCCGCGACCGTCGACATGGCGAGTCTCGACGCTCGCGCGCGCGCGACGACGTCGCGTCGCGCCCGCGAGTGTCGAGACTCGCGCGCGAGGACGACGACCGAGCACGCGCGCGTTCGGTGCAGCAGACGGCGCATGCGCGGTCGCGCGCGCGAGACGCGGGCGTGTGACGGCGACCGCGCGCGCGCGCTTTTTGTCACCACTTTTTGACGGTTAGGCGAATCGCCGGCCGCGCGCGTCGGGGCGATGGACGACGAGGAGGAGGAAGACGACGGCGCGCGCGTCGATAACGATGGTTCGTCGTCGTCGGACGCCTCGGACGGAGGGCTCGGTGGGGAGGTCGGCGCGCGAGAGGCGCGGGATTTCTTTGATGCCGACGCCGATGCGCGAGACGAGGCGGCGCTCGTGCGCGCGATGGGGGGACCGAGCGCGGGCAAGACGGACGCGATGTTGAGTTGCCCGGGATGTTTCGCGCTCGTGTGTGCGCTGTGTCAGCGACACGAGCGGTTTGAGCAGTACAGGGCGGTGTTCGCGAGAAACGTCGAGGTGGACGAGACGAGCGCGTGGCGACCGAGCGACGATGTCAAGATGGAGGGAGTTGAGGGCGAGAACTCGGCATGCGATGAGCGGTACAGGGAGGTGACATGCGAAACGTGTCGAACGGTGGTCGGAGTGATGGATGAGGACGAAGTGTATCATTTTTTTAACGTCTTCGCGAGCGCCGGATGACTGACGAGACACGTCGCGAGCGGGGACATCGTCTGCAGTCGTCCGCGCTGACGTCGGTGGTGAGCGACGCGTGGTGTTGACGATACGAAACGACTCGCGCGTCGATGAACGATGCGCGCGAACGTATTTTCGGAGACGTCGACGATTTTCGAGAGGATTTGGCTCCGGAGAGCGGGTCAACCGAGTTGACCGCCGAGCACGAAAAAAGGCCTCCGGACGTCGTGGGAGCGGATTCGACCGCGCTGCGAGTGAAAGATGTGTTATGGGATTGGTTTACGATTCAAGCGTGCGTAGCCGCCGGTCTCGTCGCCCTCACGGGATATTTCACATTTATATCCACCTCAACGTGGCGCAAGTGCACCGAGACGCTGAGCGTAGAGTTTAGAAACACAGCGGGACGCGAGGAGGTTGTGCGATCGTTTTTGCGGTGTACGTTCGGACGTGAACACGGTAAAGGGTATCGACCGTGGAAGATGGGAGACTTTTCAGTCTTGTTCGTGCGCATATCGACGTTGGCGTACTTTGGTGAGGTGATTTTCCATCAACTCAGCGCATGGCACGCGTCGAAACATCGTAAATGGCGAACAAAGCTCGCAGTACAATCGTTTGCGGGCTATTACATCGTCTATTTCGTGATGTTATGCATCTTGGGATACCATTCGCAGTATTCGCAGCTCGTGTGTATGTCGTGTTTTGGAGTGCTTTTTTACTGCGGCGCGACTTCCAAAGAATTCTGGTCCACAAAGGGGCTGAGCTGGATTTACACGTACGTTGTCCTGCTGTCCATCGTCGCTAAAACCTTCGTTGAAATTTTCATGATCGTCGCCGCCGATCCAAACGTCAGCGCAAAGCTGAAATTGGGATTGCGATTTATTTTGGTTCCCTTGTTTTGGGAATTCGTGTGCGCCATCGAACGTCACTACGCTCGATTGAATCCGTCTCCCGGTCCGTGTCTCCAGTTGCCTTATTTTGTCTCGTTCACGCTCCAACAAGCCTTCTTTTCGAGATACATCATGTTTCTTATCTCCGCTGGCGGTGCTGTGAAAAACATGGCCAACGTGCAGGCGGTTCTATCTTTGCACGAACTCATGATAAACGTGGTACAAAAGGATCGCGACATTTATCTCGTGAAATTGTTCTTGGGAAAGCAATCGGCAGATGCCATGCTCATATCTCGTAAACAACACGACATCGTCGCCCTGAACTCGATCGTATCGTCTTTCGCTGAAATATGCGCCGTCATCGTGATTTCGCTATATTTGTACGTCTTCAGAATGGCGAGCGTTGGAAACGAGAGCATCGTGGATTTGCGAGCGTACGGATCGCAAGCGGTCAACTTGATTGCGATCGAAGTTGTTCTTTCATTTTTCATCATGTACGTGCAACAGCGATTCCACGGAATACGCCATGGTGATGTGTTTCCACGAGGAAATTTTGTTGATCGCCGCGGCTGGTTTCGAATAAGCTACAAATTCGTCGTGTTCATGTGGATCACGGTCATGATGGCGCATAAAGTGACCATTTATCTCGTCGGCTCACAGTTTCACAAGTACCTCTGCCCGAGGATCAACGACGATGGCGACATATTTTCGTATCAGTGCACGACGGAGGATCTGAAGCTCGCTCCCGGCGGTTTTTACCTGAATCCCGACGCGTTTCTAATACAAATGTTCGACACACCCGTCGTTATGCGTGAATGAGTTACGGTGTAATTACAGCTAATGTTCGGAGACTGCCTCTAACGGTTCGTGTTCGGTCGGCGGTTGGGGCATCGAAAGCGATTCACTATTGTTGCGCGAATGCCCGCCTTCTTTCGGGCGGCTGGAAGAGGGGGCGTCAAACTGTTGTTCCGGTCCCCATACGTCGGCAAACGACAGCTTGCGTCTATGCTTGGGCGCCTTAATCTCCTCCGCGCGCACGGGCGCGATGCCTAAACTTTCAACGACGACGCCGTGTAAAGTACCCATACGTCGCGGAGACGAAAATTCAACCTCAACCTTCGGCTGCGCGTCCGAGTCTTCGCTTTCTGATTGGTGATCTCTCGCCTTTTTTCTGCGCGCATCTCTATCTTGCACCGCTTCGGCCAACGAAGGCGCGATGAAACGTCTGATGGTCACTCCGGCGATGTACGGCAAAATAGACATCAGAGCGACCGGCCAGAAACCAGCCCAGAATTTCAAATGTTGCGACGTAATCGGTAGGAAAGTCTTGTAGCTGTACGTCGAATAGTACACTTCGGTTTCACTCAGAGCTATGTTGAGTAAGAACCACAGAAGAAGCGAGCCCCAAATCACGACGTGATGGAACCACGTCCAGAAGTTGCACATCAACCCGAGCTGAATGTTGAGCGCGAATAAAATCGCGGAATACAACGTCGTGCCGATCTCCCACAATCCAAAGGGTTGGCCCTCCTTGGTATCAGCCTCGCCGCGATGCACGCCGTAGAAGACACCAAAGAAAGTGATGATCGCGACATAAATACCGTAGGCAAACCACGCCAAACGCCTTCTAGACGTGAATTGCGTGTTCGATTGCGTTTCCTTGTACAGCGCGGGAACTTCGAGCGCGCTCTTCGGGCGCACGTCTTGGTCAAGGATGCCCAACGCAAGAACCGGAAAGTTAGTGAAGAAGATGTTGAAAGAAGACATCAACCAATCGTTGTACACCGTCTGCCCACTCGCGTTGGTGAGTAAGTTGTAAATGAAAATGGTCAAACCGAACGCAATGTTCTTGAAAAAGAAGTATGTCACCATGCGAGCAATTCGCTTGTAGTTGTAGCGACCGTGCAGGAGGATGAGGCGCTCGAGGAATCGGAACTGCGCAAAGGCGAAGTCAGACGCCATCACGGCTTGCATACCTTCGGCCCCACTGATACCGACACCGATGTGCGCGGCCTGGATCATCCCGACATCATTCGCGCCGTCGCCAATGGCCAACGTGATGCGCCCAGAATCCTTCACGAGCGACGTCACGAGAGCCTTTTGCAGAGGAGACACTCGACAGCAGATGACCGCGCTGCACTTGGTTCCGAGCGACAAGAAACTCCCAGCGAGCTCCTTATCGAGCGCGAGCGTCAAAGACCGACCATCGATGACCATGCCAACTTCCGCGTCGAGTTGTTCCGCGGCTTGCGCGTCGACGAGGCCTGCTTCGATTTGTTGTTTCACCGATGCCATCGCCAGAGTTCTGAATGTTGCGCTATCAATCTCACCGTTATTTTCCTTCTTCACCAGTTCTTCGACGTTGATGACCCGAAGCTTCATCTGAGGCGTGATTAGCGAGCACGCTTGACCGATGTTGATGGCGGTGTCTTGCTTGTCGCCAGTGAGCACCCACACCGCGATGTTCGCCTTCATCAATTGCTCGATGGTTCTCGGCACGCCGACTTGGAGCTTGTCCTCGATCGCGGTCGCGCCCAAAAGCGTTAGGTCGCGCTCGATGAGTTCGTACACCTTCGCCAACTTGTCTTCGCGATTCTCGATCGCTTGACTCGCCTTCACAAACTTCTTGTTCCAGTGTTCGTACTCGTCTGTACCAACCTCGCGGCGAGCGAGGCACAGCGTGCGCAAACCGCACTTTGCCCACTCGTCCATGTGCTCCTGCGTGGAGTTCTTGAAGTCGTTACCGTTCGCTGACAAGCGTTCATAAATAACGTTATCGGCACCCTTCGTGAAGAGTAAGATTCTTCCGTCATCCTTGCTCTTGACGACGACGCTCATGCGTTTACGCGCCGAAGAAAATTCCAGCATGTTCAACACGTCGTACACGACGTCCTTCTTTCCAGGTCGGCCGTTGATGAACGCCTCCTCTTCGATCGTGACCGTTGAGGCGGTGCGTTTCTTGAAAAAGAATCCGAAACGTTTCGCCGCCACGACAAAAGCCAGTTCGTCGGGACTTTCGGCTTGATAGACGATTTCATCCGGCACGGGATTTCCTTCGGGAATGACTGACTGACAAATGGCGAGCACTCGGAAAAATCCGAGGCACAGATCGGCGTCGGAGCGTTTGCCCCACGCGCCGTTCTCGATTCGCTTATCTCGGAAGTTGAAAGAGGGTTCGATCGCGCCAGCGGTCTTTGGCGGCGCCGGCTTGCCAGCGCGTTGCAAAATAGCGCGTTCAATCTCCGTCACGCCTTCACCGTAGCTCACTCCACCGATGGAACACTTGAAGAACTCCATCGAGTTGCATGTCAAGGTCCCCGTCTTATCACTCAACACAGTGTGCACCATGCCGAGTTCTTCGTTGAGATTCGTCGTTCTGGCGAGCGCCGGAGTGTCCGTCTCGGCGTGATACATGGCTCGGTCTTTGTTCAAAAACACGAACCCTTGAAACACCTTGACGATCTCCAACGACACGTACAGTGAGATGGGAATGAGATAACCGTATAAGACGTAGGACGTGAAGAAAGACACTACGCCGACCATGACCTTGTTGTCCGGGTTGAACGTGATGTCTTGCAAGTCAACCTCCAAGTACCAGTGATTGTGCGAACTATTGGAGATCCACTGAGAACAGTAAATCGCTGACGCCGTGCTCATGACGAAGAGTGCGATCAGCATGGTGATGACAACCCCATCCATTTGTTTCTCCAAGTGTGAGCGCTTCGACGGCGTAGCCGTCGCATTCATCATCACTTTGGAGTCGTGACCGGTGTAGATGGCGATGCCAATGACCCACTCCGTGTTGCGAAGACTCGAACCCCGAAGCAACACATTCGACGGATTCAGCGAAACCTTTTTGGACTTTTTCACTAGCGGTGCTCCGATTCCCAAGTTGCCTGAATACGTGTAGAGCGAGTTGTTCGGGTGTTCGCACTCGATGTACGACTGTCCCGAGCACAACTTGGACAAGCCTTCGCGATCGAAGGTGACGCCATCGACTTCGACGGAACGCTTCGTTTTCAGGTTGGTCTCACCGTCCAGATTTTTCGTCTCTACGTAACACGTGTGCTCATCGTTCGACGAATCCAACATGACAATGTCGCTCGGAAAAAACTCATCCCTCACCACGCGAACCACGTTGCCAACCTCCAAGCCTCGCCAGTCGCACTTTTCAAACGTCGTTCCATTAAATCTCTCCGCCGCCGACGTGTTCTGCTCGCGATCCTGCACGTGTCTCTTGTAATCCTCTATCGCTTCCTTACACAACGACACCCCGATCACCAACGTCAACGGCGTCCACGTCGTATACGGCTGGATCGGCGACACCGTATCGAAGAGCGAGATGATCGCCACCGACAAAAAGTACAGATTCGCCACTCGTCGAAACTGTTCGTACAGACCCTTTGGAAAAAACGTCGCCGGGTTATACTTCCCCGTGCTGATCGAGTTACTCTTGAATCGATACGCGATCGGCAGATCCTTCGTGTCGTTCGGTTTATCGGCGCCGATGACGAGCCGGCGCGACTCGGGCTCGGCGCGCCTCCCGCGCAATTTATCCATGACCGTGCGCGATCGCTCCATCTTCTTGTCCGACATGCTCATCGCGCGCGAGGGAATTCGCGGCGCTCCGCGCGCGTTCGTTTCCGGGCGCGCGACGCGTCTCTCGCGCGCGCGAGGACGCGATCGAGTCGACGGGTGCGCGAGGCCGTTGGCGACGATCGGCCGCGGGAGCGCTCGCGCCTCGGTCTCGCGCCGGTGCGCGGCGCGCGGCGGAGCGCTCGAGGGAGCGCGAGGGACACGAGTGGAGTCGCGCGCGAGGTCAACGCCCGTGCGCGCCCGCGGCGTGCGTCTGACGCGAGCGTTGCGTCGGCACGCGGTCGGCCTAATTCTTCTCCGGAGCGCGTCGAATGGGTATGATTGAGTTGTGAACCGTCGATAGTCTCTCTTGGAGGAAAATGAATACGCGAATACAGATCACAACTCGAACGACTCTACGAGGGCGCGACCGTGCGTTTGAAACGGTTTAGGACGCGCGTGGATTACCCTGCGCGTCGAGGTTGATCCACTCGGAGTCACCGAGCGGCGCTTTCTCGGAGGAACCGACGACGGCGATGGCGGGCGGAACGCCGGCGAGATACTTTTTGGCGGCGGAGGCCAAATCCGCGGGCGAGCACGAGAGCAATCCGTCGCGGAACTTTTGACGCTCGGCTTCGGAGACGCCAGAGATGAAACCGGACTTGCCGCGAGTGCTCGGCGCGAGCGGGGCGTCGAGCTGCTTGAAGGCTCGAAGCTGCGCCTCTTCGAGTTCTTTCTTGGTGATGTTACCGCTCTGCGTCGCCCACTCGATGGATTTGGTAAACGTCTCGAGAGTCTCGGTCGTGTTCGGATCTCTGTACGAGTAGAAGGAGAAGAGCGATGACATGGGGTCGGAGGCGCAGCCACCGCCGTAGGCGCCGCCCTTTTCGCGAATCTCGCGGTGGAGGTATCCTGCGCTCAAGGCTTGCGCGAGCAAGAAGAGCGCCGGAGCGTCGGGGTGCGTGTACGGCAGAGCCGGAAGCGCGGCGGCGCAATAGTTCGTTTGACCCGGAACGGAAACGAACACTTTAGACAGCGCCGGCTTGAACGACTTCAGCTCCGTCTCCACGGTGTCCGCCTCGACCGGGCTCTCGGCGATGGGTTTGATTTCCGACAAGAACTTGGCGAATCGGCGCTCCGTCGCGTCGAAACTCTCCTTCTGGCACGCGATGCGACATCTTTGCACGCGCTCTGGTCGAAGGACGAAGGCAGCGATCTCGCTGAGAGCGGTTTCCAATTCATCGATCGCTTCCTCGTTGGATAAGCGCGAGACGAGACCGACGTGCGGCAAACCGCTCGTCTCATTGGACAATTTTGTCGTCGCGTTGATTTGCGCTCCGGCGAGACTTCTGGCGTATTGCATGCCCTGTTGTCCGACGGATGCACCGAGCGCGGCCGCGCGACGAGAAAGGAGTAACTTGACACGGTCCTCTTCGCCTCTCCACTTGGACGTCTGCAAGTCGGTGAGAATGTCAAACATCGCGTCCACATTGCGCTCGAGCGCGTGGCCGCTTATCGAAAGCGAGACTTGCGGCGTCGCCTTGCCGTCCACAGACGGTCGAACGACGGTGTCAACCTTGAATCCACCAGTGCGAAGCTTGATTTCCTCGGCCAAATCCTTGTACTTCATCTTCTCCGTACCGATTTGGTCGATGAAATCCGCGAACATGTCGACGTACTGCACAAGTCGTTGCGGAAGGCCGTCCATGTCAAAGTGCGTGCTGAAGTAGACGACCCCGTTCGTCGGTTGCTCGTCGTACTGAAGCGGTACGTTACCGGCAATCTTCATGCTCTTCGAGCCCCAGTGTTTGATTTCCTTTGGCACCGCTTCCGAGACGACGAGGGTGGGGAGGACGGATACGTCTTCCTTTTTATCTTGGTTCTCCTTGAGAACGAGTGCGTCGGCGACAATCTTGGCCTTTTGCTCCTCCGTCAACCTCTTTTCGATGCCCTTGAGCTTCTTCTTCTCCGCGTCGTCGAGCTTTTTGTCGTAATCAGCGTCCGTGCGCGCCGTGATCGTGAGGCGGTGCTTGTTATCCAAGAACCACTTCTTGATGAGCTTTTGCCAATACTGCGGATCGGCGTCGAGCGCGGCGTTGAGCTTGGCGGCGAGCTCTGGCGTTCGCAACGAGCGCAACGCGTCGCCGTCGTGTACCCACGTAGAAAAGGAGCCGAACCCCGTGTATAAACCAAACTGCGTCGTGACGACCGCGGCGTCGAGTTCAATTTGGTGCATCACCGCCTCGACGCGCTCGCGAGGGAAACCTTCACGAGAGATGCGCTCGAACACGTCCATGATGATCTTTTCAACCTTGGCCAAGTCCTTCTCGGCGACGTCCTTGACACCGACGGAATACGACGTCTCGCGTCGCGAACCGTCGTACCCGGTGCCCGGAGCGAACGCGCTGCCGAGTCTCGGTTCGAGGAGCGCCTCGTAAAAGTACGATTGCGGACCGCTCGTCAACAAATCGCTCGCGACGCTGAGGGCAAAGTTATCCAAAGAGATGGGATCGTCGATTTGGTTCACCATGAGCCACGCGATGGAAACGATCGATTGCTTCTCCTTGTCTGCGACGACGGCGTCCGCCGGTACGGTCACGTCCACTCGCTTCGGCGCTGTGAAACGTCGCTCGTCCTCGACGACGAGCTTACTCACGTCCAAGCGATCGAAACGACTGAGCGCGGAATCTTCAATCTGTTGCAGGGTGTCCTCGAGCGGTAAATCACCGTACGTGTAAAATTTGGCGTTCGACGGATGATAGTGCACCGCGTGGAACGCCTTCAACTGATCGTACGTGAGATCCGGAATGTTGATGGGATCGCCGCCGCTGTTCCAGTGGTACGTGCTCGTGGGGAACAAATGTTCACCGAGCGCTCTGCTGTAGCGAGAGGCCTGCGAACCCATCGCACCCTTCATCTCGTTGAACACGATACCCTTGTAAATCAAATCACTCGTCGGATCGTCCATCTTGGAGAACTCAAAGCGATGTCCCTCTTGCGAAAAGTCCATGGCGGCAATCTTCGGGAAAAACGCCGCGTCCAAGTACACGTCGAGCAAGTTTTTGTAATCCGTGCGATTCATCGTTGAAAACGGATAGCACGTAAAATCGCTCGCCGTCATCGCGTTCATAAAGGTGCTCAGCGATCGTCGCAACATGTTAAAGAACGGGTCCCGCACCGGAAACTTTTCGCTCCCGCACAAAACCGTGTGTTCCAACACGTGCGCTACACCCGTGGAATCTCTCGGCGTCGTGCGAAACGCGACGTTAAACCCAGAGTTAGAATCATCCGCGCCCACGTGCAGATGCTTCGCTCCCGTCTTGACGTGTTCTAACTCCACCGCCACGACGTCGTACGGCATCACTCGTCTCGTCGACACCACCTCGAACGCCCCTTTCGCCAACCTCGTCCCCGGTCGCAGCGCCTCCAGCTCCGCCAACGCCCTTTTCGCATCCTTCGCCCCGTTCACCATCGTCGCTCCGTTCGTCTGCGCGCGCATCGCCGCCTCGACCGCGCACACCGCCCCCACCCCGGCCGCGCTCCCGATCATCACCTCCCGACGCGTCGCGCCTCCGTCCGCCGCGCTCCGCCGCGTCGTCACCGCGCGTCCGCGTCCGCGCCCGCACGTCAATCCCCACGTCACTCGCGGGCTCGTCACCGTCCTCGCTCGAAGCATGCGACGACGCCCGCGCGGTGCTGTGACGACACGATGACGACATCCGAATGCCATCCATCCGATGACGACGTCGAATGGGATGCGACGGATGCGCGATGACGCGCGCGAATCGGACGGACGCGACGTCGGGGGAGACGAGACGACCGCGCGAGGCGAACGAAGGAATTTTTTGCGACCTCGTCGACGCGCGCGCGAGGAGCGCGCGCGCGCGGTCGAGGCGTGACGCATCGTTTCGAGCGTCTGTTGACGTTCCCGCGCGCGACCGCGAACGCGTGGGAACGGGAGAATGCGGCGCGTCATGCGCGCGTTGGCGAACGCGTCGGTGACGCGCGCGAGTGGGAATGCGTTCGTGACGACGCGGTCGACGGCGTCGGCGCGGGCGCGGGCGCGGGTGGCGATGAAGTCGAGCGTCGGGGCGCGGCGAGAGGGCGCGCGCGCGCGCGGGACGGTCGACGACGGCGCGGCGGGGTGTCGTCGCGACGGCGAGGGAGGAGGCGAGGGAGGAGGCGCTGGCGCGGATGGGGGTGGCGAGCGTGTGTCCGGGATGCGGGGTGGGATTGCAGAGCGAGGATAAGAACGCGCCGGGGTTTTTCGTGATGCCCAAAAAGGTTTTGGAGGCGGCGAGCGCGCGCGCCGAGGACGAGGACGAGGACGAGGGCGGGGAGGAGGCGTTTGAACTCGACGAAACGTTTGAATTCGGTGAGGATGACGACGATTTCGACGACGAGGACATCGACGAGACGTACGTGCCGCCCGGGTTTGAGCTGGCGGATGAAGAGAACGTGAGCGCGCTGAGCGCAGAGGAGGCGGAGGCACGGTTGGATGCGTTGAATTCGTTATTCGCGGACGAAGAGGACGAGGACGACGAGGCGACGAAGAGACGGGCGAAGAAGAAAAAGGGTCCGCCGGCGGTGGTGTGCGCTCGGTGCTTCGCGTTGAGAACGAGCGGACGGGTGAAGAACGAGGCGGTGGAGATTTTATTGCCGTCGTTTGATTTCTCTCGCGTCATCGGCGATCGATTCGAACGACTTACAACAAAAGGGAGCGCCGTGGTGTTACTCATGGTGGATTTGTTGGATTTCGACGGATCGTTTCCGGTCGACGCCATCGACGTCATCGAGCCGTATTCGGAGGAGGGCGTCGTCGACGTGCTCCTGGTGGCGAACAAGGTTGATTTGATGCCGGTACAGTGCACGCGCACGCGTCTGACGTCCTTCGTTCGACGTCGCGCGAAGGATTTCGGTCTGTCACGATGCGCGGGCGTGCACTTGGTCAGTGCCAAGGCGGGCATGGGTGTGCAAATTTTTGCCGACCAACTCGAAAAGTTGCTGGATAGGGGCAAAGAGGTGTACGTCGTCGGCGCCCAAAACGCCGGGAAGAGTTCTCTCATCAATCGTCTGAGCAAGCGTTACGGCGGTCCTGGTGAGGAAGACGGCGGTCCGATCGCGAGCCCGCTGCCCGGGACGACGCTCGGGATGGTGAAACTTCCGTCGCTCTTGCCCAACGGCTCGGACGTGTACGACACGCCGGGATTGTTGCAGCCGTTTCAGCTGTCGTCTCGCTTAAACGGTGAAGAGATGAAGATTGTTTTACCGAACAAGCGCGTGACGCCGCGCACATATCGCATCGAGGTCGGAGGAACGATTCACATCGGCGGTTTGGCTCGCATCGACCTCTTGGAGTCTCCGCAGCGCACGCTCTACCTCACCGTGTGGGCGTCCAACAAAGTGCCCACGCACTACGCGCGATCATCCAAGGGCGCGGACGCTTTCCTCGAGAAGCACGGCGGTACGAAAATGACGCCGCCGGTCGGCGAACTTCGCATGCAACAGTTCGGTAAGTGGGGTTCGCGCATCGTCAACGTATACGGAGAGGATTGGAAGTCGTCGACGCGCGACATCTCGATCGCGGGTTTATGCTGGATCGGCGTCGGGTGCGATGGAAACGCGTCGTTTCGCGTGTGGACACACGAGGGCGTGCAAGTGGTCACGCGCGAGGCGTTAGTTCCGGACATGGATAAGAGCCTCATGTCGCCCGGCTTTTCGTTCGAAAACGTCGGCGGCGGTTCGTCCAACAAACGCCCCAACGACCGCGCGAACAGACAGCGAGGTCGCGGCGGCGGCGGCGGGCGCGGACGATCGAGATAGACGGTTTTTTAATTGTACAACACCACACATAGCTACTGTAGACGCGAGATAATTTAATACGGTCTCTTTCACTCGTCGCTCGTCGTCGTCTCACGCCGACGAGTCCCCGTCCTCTCCCTCGACCTCCTCGGCGTTCTTCTCCTTGAGTTTGTTCATGAGTTTGTCCGCCATCCTTTCCTTCCAATCTCCACCCTCGGCGGGTTCCGCCGTCTTCTTCACCTCGCGAACTTCGCCATCCTCTCCCATCTCCAGCTCGCGCTCCATGGATTTCGCCACCCCGAGCACGCTCTTCCCCATGATGGCAGCCGTGACCACATCCGCGAATACCAAAATCGCGCCCAATTTCCCAAATTTCGTCGCCGTCGCCGCCACGTCCACCGGTTCGCGCTCCTCTTCGGGTTCCTCCGTCGTTCCTCCGTCGCCTCTGCCCGCCGCCTCGGCCCGCTTCTTCGCCTCCGCCTCCGCCGACGCCGTCGCGCGTTCGTCCAACCACGCCGCCGACCCCGCGTCGTCGTCCCCGCTCGCCGACGCCTTGATAATCTCCACCAGATCGACGTCCTCATCGAACGTCGTCTTCAGTAACCAATCGATCGGCTGTCCCTCGGCTTCGGACGACGAGGGCGAGGAGACGCCGATGAGACCGAGTCCCGCGAGCGTCGCGGTGAGAGCATCGCGTCGACGCGCCCGCGGCGTCGCGCGCGCGGCGCACGCGCGAGATGAACGTTTCACGCGCGCGCACGCGCGAGAGGACGCGCGAGAGGCGACGTCGATCGCGCGGGACATGGCGCGAAGAGTATTGGCGCCAAAATCATTGTTTGTGGAGATGAAAAACTCAAATCGAATGATTACGGACGGTCGCGCGGCACACGGCGTCGCTCGTCCGTCGCGTCGTCGACGCATGCGCACGAGCTTTGACGCGCGAACACCACACGCGCTCGCGGTCGCGCCGAGGACGAGCGCGCGAGGTGGACGAGCGCGCGCGGGTGCGTTTGAATCGTCGAAAGATTGTCCCGAATCCACCGTCATGGCGAGTCGGTGGGCGCTGCGCGCGATGCGCGGACGAGGACGCGTCGCGGTGGACGGCGATGGGATTTTTGGCGCGAGATCGGTGAAGACGGCGGCGAGCGGGTGGCCGGAGGGCGGACGAGGTGGGACGGATCCGAGAGGGAATTTTCAGCGAAACGCCGCCGACGCCGGCGCCGACGCGGGCGGCGAACAGAGACGACCGGCGGGGGCGAACGTGCAGTGGTTGCGAGGACAAGGTCAGGGGTCGACGAACGCGGGGACGAGATCGGCGCCGAGAGGTACGCCGATGGCACCGCCGCAACAGAGAGGACGTCCGAGCGTGCCGCCGCCGCCGCCGCGACAGCAGCAACAATCGCAGGCGAGACAAGGACACGGCGCACCGCCACCGCGACAACAACAACAGCAACAGCGTCAACAGGAGCCCGCCGACGCCGCCGCGAGTAATCCTGGACAATATTTCAGTACGCCGGCACCGGTGGTGCGTCGATCGAAACCCGACGCGGAGGGCGAGTACGCCGCCAAGGCGAGCACGGGACCGCCTGGCCTGCGAGACGCGTTGATGGATCACGGCATCGTGCTTCAGAGTTATACCCCCGGACAGCACCGAATCATCTGTCCGACGTGTAACGGTGGGTCCTCGGGCGAGCGTTCGCTCGCGGTGCACGTGGAGGACGACGGGAAGAGCGCGCAGTGGTGTTGCCATCGCGCCAACTGCGAGTGGTCGGGAGGGACGAGCACGGACGGTCGCTCTCGCGCGTCTCGAGGCACAGACAGCGCCGTCTCCAACAGACGAGTCGCGAAACCGAAACTTCCAGCGCCCGAGGATTTACAGCGCATCGGTCCGGGGGAGATGACGCCGGCTGCGGCCAAGTGGGCGGAGATGCTCAAGGCGCGCGGGATTTCGTTGGAAACCGCCGAACGCAACGGACTCGCCGTGCAGCACGTCTACTCGCCCGCGTCGGGCGGTTACGTCGACGCGCTGTGCTTTCCGTACATGCGCGACGGTGAATTGATCAACATCAAGTACCGCGGTCCGGATAAAACCTTTTGGCAAGTCAAGGGTGCGGAGAAAATTTTGTACGGATTGGACGACGTCGTCGGCGAGGAGGAGGTGATTCTCGTCGAGGGCGAGATGGATAAACTCGCGTTGGAGGAGGCTGGGTTCAAAAACGTCGTGTCCGTTCCCGACGGTGCGCCGGGTAAAGTGCGCGACGGTCCGACGCCCGCGCCCGAGGAGGATAAAAAGTACGAGTACCTGTGGAATTGTCGCGCGCAGCTCGATTCCATCTCTCGCTTTGTCATCGCCGCCGATTCCGACGGACCTGGTCAGGCGTTATCCGAGGAGCTCGCGCGTCGTCTCGGCAAGGAGCGATGCTGGAAGGTGAGTTGGCCGGAGGGATGTAAAGATGCGAACGAGGCGCTGCAAAAAGAGGGCGTGGACACCGTGCGCGAGTGTCTGACCACGGCGGAAGGCTTTCCGCTTCGCGGCTTGTTTCGATTTTCCGAATTCGCGCCGGAGATCGAGGCGTACTTCAACATGTCCACCGCGAACGAGCTTCGAGGCGTCTCCACGGGGTGGAGAAACATCGATAACCACTATCGCATCGTCCCGGGCGAGCTCACCGTCGTGACCGGGGTGCCGAACAGCGGTAAATCCGAGTGGGTGGACGCGCTCATGTGCAACCTGGCGGTGCAACATGGATGGTCCTTTGCGTTGTGCTCGCTCGAGAACAAAGTGCACGAACACGCGCGAAAGTTGGTCGAAAAGTACGTCGGCGAACCGTGGTTTGAAGGTAAATATTCCAAGGCGCCGCGCATGAACCCGGACACGATGCGCACGGGCATGAAGTGGCTCAACGATCACTTTGTGCTCGTTCGACACGAGGACGACGAGCTTCCCAGCGTGGATTGGATTTTAGGATTAGCGCGCGCAGCCGTCTTGCGCCACGGCATTCGAGGCTTACTGATCGATCCGTACAACGAGCTCGATCACAAGCGCCCGATCGGACAGACGGAGACGGAATACGTCTCTCAAATGCTCACGCGAATCAAACGTTTCGCCCAGCACTACGACGTCCACGTCTGGTTCGTCGCCCACCCTCGACAATTGCACAACTGGAAGGGCGAGTGTCCCGGTCTGTACGACATCTCCGGTTCCGCTCACTTCATCAACAAGTGCGACAACGGCATCGTCGTCCACCGCAACCGCGACGAAAAGCTCGGTTCACTTCGCGAGGTTACCATCAACGTGCAAAAGGTGAGAAACAAAGTCGCCGGCTCCATCGGCGACCCGAAGCTCGAGTACCAAGTCTCTAACGGGCGATACGTGGACGTGTAGACGATCCACGACATCGACGCACAAACAAAAAGGAAAAAAACAGCGCTTCTTTCGTAGTAGTTCTCTTCTCCTTTACAAAAAAAATACGTCGTAGATGATCCGTCGTCGCCGCGGCGCCGCGGCGGCTCCGCCCGCGCCCTCGTCTACCCCTCGATCGATCACAGCGTCACCCCCGGAAAGCACATTTCAAACGTCTGTTTCGGGTGCTTGTTATCGCTGTGTTCCTTGAGCTTGATCGGCGCGAGCGTGCACATGAAACTCGCTCGACACACTTGGCAAATCGTGGACATGGCTTTGGCGTTGGATTTCAACTGCGATCCGGCGGCGGCCTTTTGCGCCTTTTCCAGCGCCTTTTTGCGCGCGGTGGCGGACTTTTGCGCGTTTCCCCCGCCCATGGCCTCGAGCGTTCGCGCGTCGACGACGTGTGCGGGGACGTCTCGGAATCGCCGGCGCGGATGCGGGACGGGACGGGGCGGCGGAGGATTGGTTTCTTGAGTCATGATCGGTGAAGGAGTCCCTTGTGGGTGCGACGAGAGGTCGGTTCCGGACGCGCGGGCGGGAGTCGTCGACGCGCGGGGGCGATGTCGGCGCGCGCGATCGCGCGAGTGGGGAGAGACGTTCTCGAGCGACGCGTCGCGTTCGCTCGCATCGCGCATCGCGCGCGCGCGGACGCGGCGTCGACCGAATCAACGAACTCAGAGACCGAAGAGGGGGCGTCATCGGTGACGCGATCGACGTCTTCGTCGTCGTCGGTGGACGAACTCCGGCGCGCGTTGGCCCGAGGGCCGGGATTTGATGATTTCGTGCGCTCGGGGGCGACGTACAGCGTGCCGGCGCCGAAGAATTTGAAGGATAAGACGACGAGAAAGCCCTCGTGGCTCAAACGCGAGGTGCCGGGGGGCGAGCGGTACACGGAGATTAAATCGAAACTTCGCGAGCTCAAGCTCGCGACGGTGTGCGAGGAGGCGAAATGTCCGAATTTAGGCGAGTGTTGGGGCGGTGGAGAGGGGCGAACGGCGACGGCGACGATCATGATCATGGGCGACACGTGCACGCGGGGGTGCCGGTTTTGCGCGGTGAAGACGTCGAGGGCGCCGCCGCCGTTGGATAAGGATGAACCGAAAAACGTGAGTAAGGCGATCGCGGCGTGGGGATTGGATTACGTGGTGTTGACGAGCGTCGATCGAGACGACGTCGAGGATCAAGGGGCGGGTCACTTTAGGGAGACGGTGCAGAGGCTCAAGGCGTCGTGCGACGTCTTGGTGGAGGCGTTGACGCCGGATTTCAGAGGTGAGAAACACTTGGTGGAGCTCGTGGCGAGCTCGGGATTGGACGTTTACGCGCACAACGTGGAAACGGTGCCGGAGCTCCAACGCGACGTGCGCGATCGAAGAGCGAACTGGGATCAATCCATCGAGGTGTTGAAGCACGCGAAAAAGTCGGGGGCGAAAATCACCAAGACGTCTCTCATGCTCGGACTCGGGGAGACGCAGGAGCAAGTCATCAACGCGCTCAGATTGCTTCGCGAAGCAGACGTAGACGTCGTCACGTTCGGTCAATACATGAGACCGACGAAGAAGCACCTCGCCGTGGTCGAGTACATCACCCCCGAGGCGTTTCAGCGGTATCAAGAAATCGCCGAGAGCATGGGTTTCTTATACGTCGCGAGCGGCGCCATGGTTCGTTCGTCTTACAAGGCGGGCGAATTCTTCCTCGCAAATGTCATCAAGGAGCGCAAGGCTAAGGAGACGAGCGTGGGCGCGAACGCGGCGTAAAGCAAGTAAGTCCGTCTCTTTTATTCATTCATCGTTGTACCAGTGTTAGAGAATTTGTATATACGAGTTCGACGCATTCGTTGAGTCGACGCGACACTCCTCGCTCTTTGCTTTTATTTGTTTGTCAGTTTTGTCTCGTCTCTCTCGTCAGTGCACCCTCTGTCGACAGAGGTGACGAATCAAATCGGTCTCGTCGTCGACGAGATAAATCTCGCGAATCTTAATCTTGAGTAAAAGAATCTTGAACGAATACTCGATGTGCCACTCGCTCCACTCGCGAATGTCCGCCCCGCGTCCCTTGTACGTCGGCCCCTGAACGTTCATCTGCACGTACCCGAGCGTTCTCGCGTCGCCTCGGGTTGATGATAATCTCAGTCTCGAGGACATTCGACGCACGCTCTCGTTCAACGACTCGCACACCGCGTCTCGTCCCTGGAAAAAATCCCCGTGCACGTTGAGATAATCCACCGTCGGCGCGAACAACGATTCAATCTCCTCCCGCGTCGCCCATTCGAAATCCTGTTCCCGAATCGCCGCCCCGAACGCGTGAGACACGGCGACGACGCCCCTGGGCGCGTCCCGCTTCGTTTTCCCTCGCCACTCCTCGTCCCCGCGCACCGCCGCCAACTGCGCCGGAAGATCCCGCATCCGCTCGAACGTCCGCTCAGACTCCGAATCACACCGTTCTTGGTCGATCAAAAACTGCGCCGATCGTCGCACCGTCTCGCTCTTCGACTTCAACGCGCGCGCGATCGTCGGATGGAGCTCGCGCGACGGTTTCCTCTTCACCCGTCTCGACGGCGGATCCGCCTCTCGTTTCGCCAGATCCATCGGATCGAATTCGCTCGCCCCGTCTTCGACGGACCCATCGTTCGCCGTCGTCGCCGTCGTGTTCCCCTCGGCGTCGTCCGCGCGCGGTGGCGTCGCGCGCGACGCGCACGCGCCCATGACGACGACAGTCTCTTCGTCTCCTCTTCTCGACGAAACGTCTGTTCGCTTCGCGCGAACGCGCGATTCGCGATCGTCCCCGCGCGCGCGCCCGCGCGACCGTCTCGCGCGTCGTCGCTCGACGCGCGCGCGCGGTGAATATTTCTTTAAATCCGTTCGCGAGGCGCGCGGTCTCGCGCTCGCCTCGCGCGCGCGACGAGACGCGCGTCGAACGCCTCGGGATGATCGAACGCGGAGTTCAACAGTAAAACGTAATGCGCCAGGTGTGCGCTTTGACACATCTCGACGCGCGGGCGTCGGTGACGCGCGAGGAAAGCGGGGTGTGACGCGCGTAAACGAACGCGAACGCGTCGTGGTGCGCATGCTCGCGGACGTTGAACCGGCGCGCGCGGCGTACGTCGCCGTGGAGGCGCTCGTGAAGCGCGGCGGCGCGTTCGGGGGTGAGGTGTTGGGCGCGGCGATGGACGGGCGCGCGGGCGCGGAGACGACGTGCGCGGATCGAGCGACGCGTGAGGCGCAGGTGAAGGCGTTGTTCACCGCGCTCGCCACCGCGCGCGCGGTGAAACACGATTCTCAAGCGGTAGAGGTGACGAAAGGGGTGTTTCTGGGAAGCGTCGGCGCGGCGAAAAATCGAGACGGGTTGCGCGCGCTCGGCGTCACGCACGTGTTGACCGTGTGCGAGGGATTACCGCGGAATGGGTTTTACCCCGATGATTTCGCATACGCGACGTGTGCGGTGCGAGACGCGCCGGACGCCGACATAGGCGCGCACTTTGATTTCTGTTTCGACTTCATTCGCGACGCGCTCGCGCGAGCGGACGGCGGCGGGGTGTTGGTGCACTGCTTTCGGGGAAAGAGTCGAAGCGCCACCATCTGCGCCATGTACATGATGCGCGCGCTCGGAATCTCGTACGACGAAGCGATGACGGCCGTGCGCGCCGTGCGACCGACGGCGGCGCCGAATTCGGGGTTCGAGCGCGCGCTTCGAAGACTCGACGCCGGACGCCGCGAGGCGACGCCGGCGACCGCCGAGTCGCCGACGAAAAAAGCGCGCGCGTCACGGCCGTGACGTCACCGAGCGTCACCATCGCTCGAGACCGGTCGGTGACGCGCGTTCGCGCGAATCCAATCGCCACCCAGTCTCGACGGCGCTCGTCTCGAAGACGACGACGACGCGCGCGCGGCGCAGTAGCAGCAATTTTGTTTTCTAGCCTTCATCTTGACCGAACGCCTCACACGTCGACCGTCCCGCCGAACGCCGTCGTTCGCGCGAAGGACGATGCGCACGCCCGAACCACCGCCCGAGGCGCCGCGAACGCCGCCCGCGCGCGTCGACGTCGACGCGGGCGCGTCGGATCGAGCGCGATGGGACGCAATCGCGAATGGATTGCTCGACGTGCCTCGCGCGAGCGTCGCGTCGCTGGCGACGACGGTGGAGGGTGTCGTGGAAGATTCGCGCGCGATTAAACTGGAGCGTCAGGCGGTGGCGAGAGAGTTGGCGGCGATGCGACGATACGTCGCGGAGTTGGAGACGGAGGCGGCGGCGACCGCCGAGCGCGCGAGACGACTCGAACGGGAACGGGACGAGGCGCGGGCGGAGGCGAGCGCCGGTGATGCACTGGCGGTTGAGCGCGCGAGAGAGCAGATGATCGAATTGCAGGCGCGCGAGCGCGACGCGCGGGATCGGGAGATGGCGTTGATGGAACGCGAACGCGCGGCGGAGACGACGGAGGCGAGAGCCGAGGCGACGAGACGGCGAGAGGAGCGATTAGACGAACGCGAACGCGCGATGCGTCGCGCGAGGGAGGACATAGATTCGAGGGACGATGAATTGACGCAGGCGTTGGTGCAGATGGATCGAGAGAGCGATGCGGTGCGTCGAGAGATGGAGACGTTGGAACGCCGACGGAGCGAAATCGTCGAAGAGCTCACCGAGCGAGAGGTGGAGGTGTTACGGCGAGAGGAGAGCGTCACCGAGCGAGAACACGAATTGCGCATCGTCGAGGGACGCCTGGATTCGCTCAAAGAGCGCGCAGCCGACGAGGAGGCTCGCGTGCGACGGGCGATGGAGCGCGCCGACGCCGCGGAGAAGCGCGAATCCGACGTGGCCAGACGACTGGCGGAGATTGAAAACGACGAACAGCGTGCGAGATCGAACCTGCGAGAGACGCAAAACGACTTGACGCGCGCGATCGAGTCCAGGGCGAGCGTGCAGCGCGAGGTGGACTCATTGAAGAAGGAGGTCGAGTCCCTGCGCGACGAGGCGGACGCGTTCGCCTCCGAAAAGGGGCGACAGCTCAAACTCATGGATAGCGTCCGCGCCGACTTGGACGATCGCGAACGCGAGACAGCGGACGCAGCGGAGATCGCGGCGAAGGAATGTGAAGCGATTGCCGTCGCGTGGGACGAAGTGGAGACGATGCGAGGGGATTTGGAGCGTCAGGAGAAGATGATCGAGGAAACGGCGGCGCGACTCGAGGACAACGTCACGGCGTTCGACCGAGACGCGACGGCGATGCGCGAGCGTGAGGAGACACACGAGCACAAACAACGCGAACTCCGCGAACACGAAGAGTTTCTCGATCGAATGGCGCGAGAGAACGAGACGCGCGCGCGCGATCTCTCCGCGCGAGAGGTGGAATTGGACGCGAGACGACGCGAAGCCGAATCGCGAGAGGCGGAGATCGCAGAGTGGAAGCCACAGATTGAAGAGTTCCGATCCAAACGTACCGAGTTCGAGGCGCAGATGGCGCTCGTCGAGACCGCGAAGACGGAGCTCGAGGAGACGCGCGCACGCGAACGCGAGCTCGACGAAAAGGAGGCACAATTAGAGCGCCGCGAGGAAGCGGCGGCGCGACAGTTGAGCGCGGCGGCCGAGGCGGAGGTGATTCTGAACGAAGAGAACGCCAAGTTGGAGCAAAACCTTCACGAATTAGCTCCAAACTTACTCGCTGCCGAGCTCGAGCGCGAGATCGTCGATTTGAAGATGGAGTTGGAACGCGCGAAAGCGACGGCGAACGCGGCTTTGGCCAACGCCGACGTCGAGCGCCGCCGCCGCGAGGAAGAGGCGAGTCAAAGGTTTGACGTCGATCCGTTCGCGCCGGGCGCGGGCAACGACGACCATGACGACGACAGTCGAGAGGACGACGCGCACCGCGAAGAGCGCGCGCGCGCGGAGGAACTTCTCGAGACGAAGACGGCGGCGTTGCTTCGAGCCAACGCCCTCTTGGACGCCAGAGAAAACGAACTCGCCACGCGCGAATTCGCGCTCTCGGACGATCTCGAGCGCTTGGAGAGCGACACGACGCGAATGATGGCGCTTCGAGACGAGATCGACGACAAGTTGCGCGCCGTCGCCGCGAGCGAGAGTCACCGAGACGCGCGCGGCAACGACGACGACGCGCGCGCGACGACGACGCTCGCCGAGGCGGAGCGCATTCGAAGCGTCGCTCGCGCGCACCTCGAGGCGGCGCTCGCGACCGCCGAGGCGGCGCGTGCAATCAACGACGCGTGCGAAAAGCGCGAAAAAGAGAGCGCGGCTGCCATCGAGCGCGTCTCCTCCATCGTCGCCTCGACGGTTCGCGCGTCTCGCGCCGCCGCCGGCGCCGCCGACGAGCGCGAATCAAAGATGGAACTTCTCGACGCACAGCTCGCGTACGTCGCCGAGGCAAAATCCGAGCTCGACCGTCGTGAGGCTTCCGCGCGAGGCGATGCCTTCGTCCGTGCGTCTCACGACAGATCCCTCGCCGTCGACTCGGCGCGCGACCTCTCGCGCGCGTCTCGCCTCCGCGCGCTCCGCGGCGAGATCACCGACGCTCACGCTCACCTCGACGAGTGTCTCGAGACCGCCGCCTCCGATCTCAACCACGTCGCCACCACCATCGCCGCTCCAACCGACGTCGAGCCTCTCCGCGCCTCTCTCGCGCGTCTCCGCGTCTCCGCGTCCCGCCTCGACGCCCACCGCGAAGACCACCGAGACGCCGACCGCGAAGACGTCCTCGCCCATCGTCTCCGCGCCCTCGAACGCGAGATTCGACGCGCGGGCGCGTGGTTCGATCGTCTTCGCGCGTTCATTCGAAGCGCCATCGACCGAGACGCCGTCGATGCGCAGTAAAAGAAATCAGTCTGAAATCTTCGCGTTCCATGTCTGTCCCCAACCAACTGTCTCGTCGTCATTCCATCGGTCAAACGCGCGCGCGCGATGACGACCGACGTCGACGCGCGCGCTCGAATTCGCGCGATGCCGAACGAGACGCGATCGACGCGCGCGGAGGAGACGGAGGAGGAGAGCGTCGACGCGCTGTGCGCGCGATTGGACGCGACGACCGCGGCGGTGGCGCGCGAGACGCGCGAGATGATGACCACGACGGGCGAGACGAACGAGAGACGCGCGCGGGACGAGAAGCTTCGAGAGACGCACGCGAGGGTGGTGACGTTGAATCGAGAGTGCGCGGCGGCGAGCGCGCGGGCGTCGGCGTACGAGTCGAGGGTGATGGGAGAGAAGACGCGCGCGCTTCGGGCGGCGTTCGAGCGGTGCGCGGACGTCGCGAGACCGAGGGAGAAGTTTCGGTTTAAATCGAGAGGGACGACGAGGAGGAGGAGGAGTGGTGGTGAGGGGAAGGAGGAGGAGGAGGAGGGGATGGGCGCGGTGGGAGAGACGGCGACGTCGGGGGAGACGGGGGCGGGAGAGACGGCGGCGGCGGCGGTCGTCGACGACGACGGACCGGGGATCAGGGATCGATCGAACGAGACGATCGTGGCGACGGACGCGACGGAGGAGGACGATTACGCGCTGGAACGGTTGACGGATTGCGATGTCTTCGTCTTCGGCGCGTGTCGCGCGCTTCGAGCGTACGATTTGAAGCGATGTCGCGTGTACGCGCTCGCGGTGTCCAGAAGCGCGCACGTGGAGAATATCGTCGATAGTGTGTTTTGCGTCGCCGCGCGTCAACTTCGCGCGCACTGCGCCAGACGCACGCGGTTTCACGCGCGCGTCGCGTCGAGACCCGTCGTCGAGGATTCGCGAGACGTCGCGTTCGCGCCTCGCGTCGCCCTCGAGGACGCGCACGCGTCGGCGGATGATGAACTCCTTCGGAAACACGGATTAGACGTCGAGAACGGACTCTGGCGCGAGGTGGACGATTTCTTATGGCTCAGGGCGAGTCAATCGCCGCACTGGCGCGAGCTGGAGGAGGACGCGCGAGACGCCGACGCGCGAGACGTTCGCGCGAGAGCGGCGCGCGCGAGAGAGGGACTTTAGAGGCCCGCGACGCGATCACCGACGCCACAGGCAGTGCGTACACAGCGGTGGTTTACTAGTAGAGCGACGCGCGCGATGATAATACTACAACGTACGACGACGACGTCGACGACGACAAACGCGAGCGACGAGCGATTCCCGTCACCCCACCGACGCCCCCGGAAATATGTCTCGACTCAGTATCGGCGGCGCCTTGGACGCCCACACCGGTCGCGTCCCCGACGCCGCCTCCCTCGCCGTCGTCTCTCGCGTCCTCGCCTCGCGCCTCGCGCCTCCGCCGCCGCCGCCGCGTCTTCGCGTCCCCGGCCGCGGCCCCGGCTCGGCCTCGGCCCCGGCCCCGGCCCCGCTCGCGTCGTCCTCGTCCTCCTCCTCGTCATCGATCGTCGTCTCGATCGTCGCCGCGAACGACACCTTTCTCTCCCTCCTCTCCTCCCGTTCGCCCCGTTCGCCCTCGCGCGTCTCGCGTCTCGCGCTCGACGCTCGAGATAACGACCTCGCGACCGTCCCCGACGCCTCCTCGCGCTCTCTCGCGCTGTCCGAACGCGTCAGCGCCCTCGGCGTCGCACCCCGCGCGCGGGTGTCGTTCTTTGTCTTCCCCTCCCTCGTCCCGTCGCCCATCGCCTCGTCATCGCGCGGCGTCGCGCGCGATGCCGGCGCTCGAGACGGCCAACACCTCGACCACATGCCGCGCGCGAGAGAGGGACGACGCGGTTCGAACGAACGAACGAACGAACGAACGAACGAACGA
>MDTD01063766.1_pt1 | contig 62984 bp, 58 predicted proteins | sample 811221 | NCBI WGS metagenome assembly MDTD01 (sample SAMN05326646, study PRJNA326480) | marine metagenome | isolation source: seawater | place: Pacific Ocean: South West | collected 2011
ATGCGCTGTGGTGCCGCCATCAGCGACAATGATGGAGCCGGTCATGTAAGAGGCGGCGTCCGAGGCAAGGAAGGCGACCACGTTTGCCATTTCCTCCGGCTGGGCGCCGCGGCCCATTGGGATGCGCTTGTGCCATTCTTCCGGCAGGCCGGGCATCTGGTTCAACCCGGCCGTAATCGGTGTTTCGACGAGACCGGGGCACAAGGCATTTACGCGAATGCCGTCGCGGGCATGGTCCACCGCAAGCGCCTTTGTGTAGTTGATCACGGCCCCTTTGGCGGCATTGTAGGCGGCAAACCTGTAGTCCCCGCCCAGGCCTGAAATGGATGCTGTGTTCACGATCGCGCTGCCGCGGGGCATATGCGGAATGGCATGGTGGCAGGCATAATAAACACTGTGCAGGTCTACCGCGATCACCTGTTCCCACTGGTCCGGCGGCAATTCCACCGTGTTCGCGAAACTGCCGATACCGGCATTGTTGAACAGGATGTCGATCCGTCCGTGCGTGTCGGCGGCAGCCTTGATGAGGGCGGCGACCTCTGCCTCTTTCGAGACATCGCAGGTTGCGGCCATGGCATCTGGGCCGAGCTCTGTGGCGAGAGCGCGGGCCGCATCTGCGGAAATATCCGCCAGCACAACTTTCGCGCCTTCGCTTGCCATCAGGCGGGCGGTGGCCGCGCCGATGCCGGAGGCCGCGCCGGTAATAATGGCGACCTTGTTTTCAAATCGCTGTTTTGTCATCCGGTGGCCGCTCCGTCAGGACAGGACTGAGCTGGGAGGTTGCTCGTCCGCCCAGACGGAGCGGCGCTCGGAGATCACCTCCGAAATTTTCTGCCAGGCAGGCAGCGTCTTCGCGAGGAACTTGATGTCGAAGTCTTCCTGGGTGCGGAATTCAAGCACTTCCACGCCGTCGGGGCCAGGCGTGTAGCGATAGGCCTTGCCCGCATCCAGGAAGAAACCGTCGCCCGGGCCCAGCGTGTCTGTGCCCAGTTGGAGGCTGCCAGCGACGATGTAGTAAAGACAATCAGAATTGTGCGTGTGCAGAGGGAGCGGGAAGCCGCTCTTGAACCAGGCATGGGTGAGGCTGAATCCCGGCTGCGAGAACAGGGTCTTGACCACATTGCCCTCGGCAAAACCGGCTTCCAGCGCTGCGCCGATGCCGGCTTCGAGGTCGGGGGTTATGTCCGCCACTTCCATATGCGCCGTCTCGTCCAGCGAGAGCGATTCGGATGTGCGGAAAATCTGGTAGCCGGTTGCTGCCGGTTTTTCGGCAGCGGGTGCGTCGGTCATGTCTGTGTTCCTCCAAGAAGCCGCAAGAGTGTTGCGGGGCACGCCTGCAGGCGCCGGTCTCATGACCGTGTCTACCTGCGGGTGCCAATATGCTTGGAAAACATAAATAGTCAACATTGACTAGTATTGGGCCGGCGCGGTTGACGCGCGCAGGGCGCTGGCCATTATCGGCGCCGGCAGGGCAGGAAGCGGCGAACGGAATGACCGAAACAAATGTGCACGGGGGACGGCGGCGGACACGCCGCGGAGAGGAAACCCGCAAACAGCTGATCCAGGCCTGCATCGATTGCCTGAACGAGCGCGGCTGTGCGGGGACCTCGATCGAGGCGGTGATGTCGAAGTCCGGGATCAGCCGCGGCTCCGTTCTGAACCAGTTCCCGACCCGGCTGGACCTAATGGCGGCGACCATCGAGGCGGCCATGCGCGCCATGATGGCCGATACGCGCGCCCGGTTCGATCGCATTGCCGACCCGGTCGAGCGATTGCGGCGGCTGTGTGACCTGTATTGGGAGACGCTGAGCCTGCCGATGTCCGCGGCCGTGACAGAAGTGCTGCTCGCTGCACGCTGGGACACCGAACTGGCCGCGATGCTGATCCGCGTGACGCGGGAGATCGATATCGAGCTGGATGCCAATACCCGGCGTCTCGGTGCCGAAGCCGGCGTGAATGATCCCGACGCATTGGTGGTTCATACGCGCATGCTGATCCTGTCGCTGCGGGGCATGACGCTGGAACTCATGTTCGATCCAGAGCGCCAGGTTATCCACCATGCCCTGGACGAAATCCGCGCGTCCCACGACGCCTTCTGCGACCGGATGCTGTCGGACCCGGCTTAGCCGGGCAGCTTGTCCGGATTGCGCATGGCGTAGAGCCAGCCGATGCGGCCATCAGCGGACGGCGCGAGCGTCAGGACAAGGTCTACCCGGCCGTCCAGCCGCCGCACGATCGCGGGCGCACCATTGGCAAGGCTCGGCTCCACCGACCATTGGGCGGTTGCTTGCGCGGCCTTGGCCATGACCGCCATCAGTACCTGGGTGATGTCTTCCGGACCGATCAGTGGACGGAGCGCTGCACGGGCCTTTTTGCCACCGTCCGTGTAGGCCACCGCGCCTGGCGCAAAGAGGGAGAGCGCCGCGTCATGGTCCAACGCATTGGCCGCCGCGATGAAGCGCTGCAGCAGGTCCGCCACTTCGGCGGGCGGGGCATCGAAGCGCGGGCCGTTTTCCTGCAGGCGCCGGTGCGCCCGGCTGACCATCTGGCGGCAGGCAGCCTGGGACTTTCCTGTGATGGCGGAGATTTCGTCATAACCGGCATCGAAGGCCTCGCGCAGGATGAAGGCGGCGCGTTCTGTCGGCGACAGGCGCTCCATCGCCCAGAGCAGGGCCAGCTCGCATTCCTGCGCGAGTTCGAAGCGCTTTTCGATGCCGAGGCTTTCGCTCTCCACCAGCGGCTCCGGCAACCACGGGCCGGGATAGGTCTCCCGCCGCGCCCGGGCCGAGCGCAGGGCATCGATAGCGATGCGCGTGGCGGTGCGGCGCAGCCAGGCGCTGGGGTTCTCGATGGCTTCGTGGTCGGCCCGCTCCCAGCGCAGCCATGTGTCCTGCACCGCATCCTCGGCGCCCGCCCGTTCTCCCAGCATGCGATAGCACAGGGCTGTCAGGGCCGGGCGCTCGGCTTCGAACAGGGCAGTGTCGGCAGTCATGCGGCGAGCTTCACGACCTTGCCGCCAAAGTCCAGCCTCTGGCAGGCCTGCCCGTGGCCAAGGCCACGTTTGAGAACGGGATAGATGCGGCCGGACGCGGCGGCGAAAGCGCAGGAGACGGCGGCTTTCTTGCCGAACGCGCTCTCAATCTCGCGGCGGAGGTCATCGGCGCGCGGGTCGCCCGTGATCGCCATCATGGCAAAGCGGAAGCCGAGCCCGGTCGCGCCTGCGTCCTGAGGACGGCCTTCGGCGCAGGCCTGAAGGCTAGCCGGATCGGCGCCGCCCTCAAGGGCCATGTCGACGACCAGCTGGGCGCACGGGCCGCAATCGCCTTCCAGTGTGGAGGCGAGGAGGGCGCCGGTCCAGACGGCCTGTCCGGCGGCCGGGCCGCGATATTTGTAGAATTGCGGCAGGCGGCCGAGCCCGATGGCCGCCGCCGGGCTGACGTCGATCAGGCTGTGCATATAGCTGACATCGTAATTGTAGTGCCGGCCCATCTTGCGGGCTTTGCTGCGGAGGAATTTGCGGATCATGCTCTGATCTCCTTTCGGGTAAAAGTGAGGGCGGCGGTGAGGGCGAGCCAGGCCGGAAGCTGGATACCGGCGAGGTTCACGAACGCGATCTGATCGAATGGCAGACCGCGGGCGATCCAGATCCAGATATGGAAAATCGCATGCAGGGCTGGCCATGCCGCGCCGCAGATGGCGGCCGAGCGGTCGACCTTCAGCGCGCTATACGCAAGCGCCCCGGCGCTCATCCCGAAAGCGAGGGCGATGTCTCGTACGAAGTGCAGATTGAAGGGCCCCATCATCGCAACACCGGGCACTGCGCCGTACCAGAAATGCGGCGCAAACCACATAGTCAGAGCATTCGCGGAATGTACCGCAGCGATGAGGAAAAGGATTGGTCGCCACATGTCATTTCTCCTGTTTCAGGGACATGACGAGACAGCGCCCGGTTTTGTGACAGTCGATGCTGTCAGGCAGGGTCCGGTACTGCGCTATGGCAGCCCGAAGGCTGCCGTGGACCCCGTCAGATCGACAGGCTCCACGGCCTCTGGATCATTCGTCTGCGGAGTCCAGCATTGTCACTTCATTCATCAGGTACTGACCGGTGATCTTGCGAAGCTCCGGATACGTCTTGGCGGTTTCGCGGGAGCTGTCCTCGTTGGCATTGCCCCAAGCGGTCATGAAGGCATCGTATTTTTCCTTGGACGGGCCAAGGTCCGCCATGCTGGCATACTTCACCGACAGGAGCATGTTGAAGTCGCCGCTTTCCGGAAGGGTACTGACGAGGATCCTGTAATCCTGGATATGGCCGAGAGATTTCGCGACCTCGTTTGATTCAATCCAGGTAGATTTGAGCCCTTCGAGGTAATAGTCCCCCATATTTGCATCGACCTTGATGGTCGAAATTTCCCAGACGGAATCGCTGACTGTGTAGTCCTCGTAGACTTCCAGTTGTGCGAGTGCCGGAGTCGCGAAAGCCGTCAGCGCCGCTGACATGAGTAGTCCCTTAATGTACATTGTATGTCTCCAAGACATCTGGAGCGCTTGTGTGCGCTTACGTGGCCCAATAGCCATCATTAAGGCATCGTAATGAAATCTGGTATTTCAAGCAAGTGAAACACGATCCGTAAGCAAATAAAAATATACGGACTGATCAAAAATCAGATACCGGAATAGATGCCCGCCTGTTGTGCCGGCTACAGATATAAGGCGTTGGCTTTCCGTATCCGGAAAACCCTACGCATCCATCTCTTCTGCCGCTTCGAGCCAGGCGTGTTCAGCCTCTTCGGCCGTTTCGGCGTAAGCCGCGCGATCTTTCAGGAGCTTTTCAAGCTGGTCCGGCGGCGGGGTGCCTTCGGCCAGCTTTGCGTCGATCCGTGCGATGGCGGCGTTGGCCTTTTCCATCCGTTCCTCGGCTTCGCGGGCGCGCTTCTTGAGGGCGGAGAGGCGCTTCTTGTCTTCCGGCGAGGCGGCAGGCTTTGCCGCGGCCTGCTTTGGTTTGGCCTCTTTCGCTTTCGCGGCTTTTCCTTCGGCGCGGTCAGCCTTCATGACGAGGGCGCGGTAGTCTTCGAGGTCCCCGTCATACATCGTCGCGCGGCCATCCTTGACCAGCCACAGCCGGTCGGCTGTCGCTTCGGCGAGATAGACATCGTGGGTGATCAGCAGGACGGCGCCGGGAAAATCGTTCAGCGCGTAGATCAGCGCTTCGCGGCTGTCGATGTCGAGGTGGGAGGTCGGTTCGTCGAGGATCAGGATGTGCGGCGCACTGTGGGACATGAGGCCCAGCAGGAGGCGCACCTTCTCGCCGCCAGATAGTTTCTCCACCTTGGTTTCCACCTTCTCGGCGGAAAAGCCCATGGCGGCCGCGGCGGCGCGGACTTTCGCCGGCGGCGTGTCAGGCGGCAGCAGGCGGCGCACATGGTCCAGCACGCTGTCGCCTTCGGACAACTCGTCCAGCTGGTCCTGCGAGAAATAGCCAATGCGCACGGCTTTCGGCGTGACGCGCTTGCCCGCCATCAGCGGCAGGCGCTCGGCGATGGATTTGACCAGCGTCGTCTTGCCCTGTCCGTTGGCGCCGACAATGGCGATGCGGTCGTCCGGATCGAGGCGGAGGTTCACCTTCGACAGGATACGCGCGTCTTCGCCATAGCCGAGATCGGCGTCCTTCAGTTCCAGCATGGGCGGGGCCAGCTTGTCGGCGGGCGGCGGGAAGTGGAACGGCGTCGTCCGGTCGGCAACCGGGATGGAGATGTCCTGCATCTTCTCCAGCATCTTGATGCGGGACTGCGCCTGCCGGGCCTTGGAGGCCTTGGCGCGGAACCGGTCGACAAAGCTCTGCAGGTGCGCGCGTTCCTTGGCCTGTTTCGCTTGCTGGGATTCCAGCTGGGCCAGCTTGGCGGCGCGCAGTTTCAGCCAGTCGTCATATCCGCCCGGCGTGATCGAGAGCTTCTTGTGCTCCAGCGCCATTGTGTGCGTCACACAGCGGTTCAGCATTTCGCGGTCGTGGCTGACGATCAGGACCGTGTACGGATACTTTCTGATATAGGTTTCCAGCCAGGCGGCGCCTTCAAGGTCCAGATAGTTCGTCGGCTCGTCCAGCAGCAGGAAGTCCGGCTGCGAGAAGAGGACGCCGGCAATGGCCGCACGCATGCGCCAGCCGCCGGAGAATTCCTTCGTCGAGCGAGCAAGGTCGTCATCTGAAAAGCCGAGCCCGTGCAGCACTTCCGCCGCGCGCGCTTCGGCCGACCAGGCGTCGATGTCGACCAGGCGTTCATGGATCTCGCCGATCCGGTTCGGATCGGTCGCCGTCTCGGCCTCCTGCATCAGGGCGTGGCGCTCTGTGTCGGCGGCGAGGACAACGTCGAGGACCGTCTCGTCCGTCGGGGCGACTTCCTGTGCGACCCAGCCGAGCCGGGCGCCGGTGTTCAGCCGGATCGCCGCATCATTTGTCGGATGTTCCACATCCTCGCGGATCAGGCGCAGCAGGGTGGACTTGCCGGTGCCGTTGCGGCCGACAAGGCCGACTTTCCAGCCGGCCGAGATCTGCACGGAGGCAGATTCGAACAGGGGCCGGGCTTCGACCTGAAAATCGAGGTTGGTAATGGTGAGCATGGGCGGGGGTGTAACCGGGCCTGTGGTGAATGCAAGGGCAGGCTGCGGTAGACCCGGAAAAGGGGCCCGCCATGCCGTTGGTCCGGGGGGCTGGACCTGGCATGGCGGGCGGTTTCGCTGTCCCCAAAGTGCGGTGGGAGAATGGGGAAATGGTATCCACAGCGAAGAGGCCCGCGTGCGGGCTTCAAAGACAAGACGTGCCAGCCCGGCGCTTTATCCAGAAAATTTCAGCGGATGATGAATAAAGGTGCCCGCCGGGCCAGACCGGGGTCCGATTGGCGCGGCGGGCTGTTCAATTCCGGCTGTTTCAGGGGTGCCGGAGTGAACGGGACTCGCCTGTAAGACGTCGGGCCGAGGTCGTTTATCCAAAATGATCAGGACCGAGAGAAACCCCGCCATGTCGTCCATCTAGGGGGGTGAGGACGGGGCGACATGGCGGGCGGTTCGCCGTTCGGTTTCCAGGGGGGAAGAAACGTTTCGAACGGGACCTCTCTCGTCCTGCTCATATGGGTAAAAGGGGGGCAGATTCCATCCGGCTCACGCGTTCGTGAGAGGTGAAATTCCGGTAAGGAATCCGGGCCGGAAAAGAGCCGGAAAAATGGAGGTGCCCGCCATGCAGTCTGTTGGGGCTCAGGGGGTCAAGACAGACGGCATGGCGGGCGGTTCGCCGTGTCATTTTCAGGGGAGGAAACCACAGCGAACGGGACCGGTTGCGGCGAACCGCATACAGGTCAAACGTGTCGCCGGGCATTTCCCGTCGCAGAAATCTGAATTGTGGCGGAAGTTTAATCTGAGGCGCGCAAAGGGCCGCTGGCCTATTTTACCGCCTGTAGCTCGCTCCAGTATTCGATCGGTGGCACCTCGCGGACCATCTCTTCGACCATTGCAGCGAATCCGGCATTGAAATATCCGGCGGTCAGGCCCCAGAGCGCGCGGGCCCGTTCGGTGCCGAGCACGAAATAGATCACACCGCGATAGGTTTCCCAGGACTCCTTGTCCATGGCGCCGGACTTGTATTGCAGCCACTCATATTCGCGGGCGCGCATCTGGCCGATCATCCAGAAAATCACTTTTGTCTTCTCTTCGAAACTTGGTGTTTCGGCTTGCGAGAGTATGCGGCCGAGTTCGGGAAACTCTACAAATTTGTAAACGCCGGTCTGGTCGTTCGCGAGCTGTGTCTGCCGCGACTCCGAGCGCAGCAATACGGTGCCTTGCCGGACCTGTATCGTAAGGAAGATCAGGGTTGCGGCAACGACAATGACACCGGCGATCTGCGCAACATAGGCAATCTGCTCAAGAGTCATTGGGTCTCCAATTCCGTGACCAGGTCAGTTGCCCGGCTTTCAAGGCATGACGGGAACGCGAGGGTAAGGCGGCGGAGGATCATGGGGCGGCCTCGCTCTTGCGCTGTGAGGCTGGCGTGCCCAGTTCCTTCGCCAGTTCGGCGTCCAGGTCTGTCAGGACCGCAACGCGGTCTTCGTAGCGTTTAAGATAAGAATTCAGACGCGCATTGTTGTCGGCATATTCGCTAAGGAAGCCCCTGTTCCCGCGAATTTTGTCAATGTCGCAGCGATACCGCCACACCATCCCTTCGCCGGCCGGGTTCGCATTTGGGGCCGGGTCGTCCGGATCATCGGCGCGCCCCACTTCGAGCTGGACGGCGTCCGGATAACGGCTGTGAAGCCGAAAAAGTTCGCTGACCGCTTCTGCCCGCGCACTGCGCGAGCGTTCCTTTACAACCGCATAGTCCCGGAGGGCCGCCTTCACGGAGGGATTGGAAATCAGGTCAAAGCGGCCGGAGGCAAGAAGTTCATCAAGGCTTGGCAACTCTTCGGTGGGCGAGGGCAGCCAGTGGGAGACGACCAGAGCCCAGCACTCATCATTGGTAAAGGGCCGCGACGGTGCGAGCGAGAACATGACGGGATGAGCGCTTCTGAGCAGCTCCAGGCGCGGGCGGTTGTTGGCCAGCTCTTCTTCCTGCGTGTCCAGAAGTGAACGGGTTTCCTCCTGCAGGCGCATGAGCAGGACCTGCTCGCTGTCTCGCTCGACCCGCGCCGCGTTCCAGTTATTGACCTGAAGACCGATGAAAACGCCGAAGACCACGATCAGGGTTTCGATCACCACGGTGAACCAGTCCTGTTTGCGAAGGGCTTCTGTCAGGCGGCGGAGGATCATCGTGTTGTCTCCAGATCAGACACCAGTGATGCTGCCTGTCGATCAAGATACTCAAGCAGTGACCGGAGCCCCGAAAGTCTGTTCAGTCGCGCATTCAGCTGGGATCGGAACGCCGCCGATTCCCGGAGGCTTGCGGTTGAGCGCATAACGAGAGCAAAGTCGTCTGGCGGCTGACAGTCCTTGTAGAATGTGGCGGGGGTTGTACCTGGCGAGCTGGGCTCGAGACTGGCCGCTGACAGACAGTCGGCCATAAGCATACCGACGCGACCTTCGATTAATTGGTGCACCAGATCGGCATAGGCGGACCTGAATGTCAGCGATATCTCAATCTCGTGCGCGGAGTCTTCATAATAGTCGCGTAGCCGGCGTTGCATCGATCCGCCGGCGATGAGGTCCAGATCGCCAGCGTTCTGAAGCTCTTTGTATATCTGCGCCGACAGCGCGAACGGCCATTCGCCGCCGGCAATCCAGCTGTCCCGGACAAAGCGCCACGTCTCATCGACCGTTTCGGGCGGATCGGACCGCAGAGCGTCATCAACGCGCAGGGCGGCTTCCAGGACTTCCTCGTACCACTGCCGACGAATGGCAAAGGCATCAAGGTCAGCGCGCAAATCGGCAATTAGTCTCTCACGCGAGGTCTCCGCCTGAATCCGATCCCTCCGCGCCTCATTCCAGTTGTTGACCTGCAGACCGATGAAAACGCCGAAGATGACAATCAGCGTCTCGATGCCGACCGTGAACCAATCCTGCTTGCGGATCGAAGTGGCGAGGCGCTGGAGGATCACAAGGAATCCTCTGGTGTCGATAGACAGAGCCGCATTCTGATTGTCCCCCAAGCTCAAAGGCTTGAGGTCATCCTAAGCGGTTTTGTTGGGCTGACAACAAAATGTCAGTCGGGCTGTCACTTGCCGACATACACCAGCGTGCGGCGGGGCACGTCTTTCAGGAAGGTGGCGAGGTCTTTCTTCGAGAAGACGATGCAGCCATTCGAACGGCCGAGCTTGCCCCATTTCTGCAGGAAGGTGGGTTCGGCATAGTCGGCGGCATGGATCACGATTGCCCGGTTGCGGGCATTGGCATTGGTCGGGTCCAGCCCGTCCAGGCGGAGCGACTTGCCGTGCTTGCCGACATATTGTTCGGCGAGGAGGTAGGCGCCTTGCGGGCTGGCAGAGGAGCCGGGCACATCGGAGAATTTGTCGAGAAAGCCATCATGGTCAGGATCGGAGCCGGAGCCATGGGCGGCGCGGAAGGCCTCTTCCACCAGCCCGGTCTCCAGATTGACCAGATAGGCGCGCTTTTCGCTGGACCGGCGGGCATAGTCCACGATGACCAGATGCGTCGGGTCGGCCGTATCGCCATGCGCCTTCAGGGAAGCGAGGGCCTTGCCGAGCAGGTCCGGCCGGATCAGGCCCTGCGGATCGAGGGGAATCGCGGCGGCTGGCAGGGCGGTGAGGCAGAGCGCAGCCAGACAGGCCGCGGCACGGGTTGGGAAACGCTTCATGGGGCTTTTCCTTTCCTTACAGGTGCGACAAGTGAAGCAGGCTTTGCCGTTAGGGAAGTTGCCTTGCTATGATGTAGCATTCTACCAGCTTCGCGCCAGAGCATGAAGGTGACAAGCCCCGCCAGACATACACTGGCGATACAGATGATGGTGATTGCGGTCATCAGGGTTTTGATCTGCAGCATGGCGCACGTCTTTCTTTCAGACGGGCATACGCGGACGTCGCGGAAGGCCTTGGCGCAGCGTGGCCCGTGAGTATTGTATCTTCTGAGAAATTGCGGAAATGAGGGCAGGAAAATGGCCGACGCGCCGAAAGCTAGCGATCTGTTCAGTGGCACCAAAGAAGTCGCCGAGTCACACCGGTTCGATGAGGCCGCGCTGGCCGCCTGGATGGAGGAAAATGTCGAGGGCTATGAAGGCCCGCTGGAAGTACGCCAGTTCAAGGGCGGTCAGTCCAATCCGACCTACCAGCTGGTGACGCCGAACAAGAAATATGTGATGCGCCGCAAGCCGCCAGGCAAACTGTTGCCCAGCGCCCATGCCGTCGACCGGGAATACCGGGTGATCTCGGCGCTTTATCCGCTCGGCTATCCGGTCGCCCGGCCCTACGGCCTGTGCACCGATGAGAGCGTGGTCGGCACAATGTTTTATGTCATGGACATGGTGGAAGGCCGCATCCTGTGGGACGGCACCCTGCCTGACTGTGAGCCCGCCGAGCGCCGCGCCATCTATGAGGCCAAGGTGAAGACCTTTGCCGACCTGCACAATGTCGACTGGCGTGCGGCCGGCCTCGAAGGCTTCGGCAAGGAGGGCGACTATGTTGCCCGCCAGATTCACCGCTGGACGAAGCAATACAAAGCCTCCGAGACCCAACACATTCCGGAGATGGAGCAGCTGATCGAGTGGCTGCCGAAGAACATCCCGCCGGGCGACAAGACCACGATCGTGCATGGCGACTACCGGCTGGACAATATGGTGCTGCACCCGACCGAGCCGAAAGTGATTGCCGTGCTCGACTGGGAGCTGTGCACGCTGGGCGATCCGCTGGCGGACTTTTCCTACCACCTGATGAACTGGGTGATGCCGCCGGGCGACAGCACGCGCGGGTCCATCATGGCGATTGACGACCTCAAGGCCTGGGGCATCCCGACCATGGACGAATATGTCGACCTCTACTGCAAACATACCGGCCGCGATGGCCTGCCGGAGCTCGACTATTACTTCGCTTATAACGGCTTCCGCCTCGCGGGCATTCTGCAGGGCATCATCGGACGTGTCCGCGACGGTACCGCCAACAGCGCCAATGCTGAAAGCAATGCCGCGCGCGTCGTGCCGCTGGCGAAGTTTGCCGCTGACTATGCGCGCCGTGCCGGGATGCCGGGGTGACACCTGATCCATCCGGTGACGGGGACAAGCCTGCTCGACAGACACATCGCCTCGGGCGGCGGGACCTGATCCTGCTGACCCTGGCGGGGGCCGTGGTGACGGCGAACGCCTACTACATCCATCCGATCATTGCGCTTGTGGCAAAGGACTTTGGAGTCTCGCCGTCCGAGATCGGGCTTGTTCCAGCGCTGAACCAGATTGCGCTGGCGCTGGGCATCCTGTTGTTGCTGCCACTCGGCGACCGGGTCTCGAACCGCAAGCTGGCGACCATCTTCGCGACTGGACAGCTGGCCGGGCTGATCGTGATGGCTTTGGCGACAAAGTTCTGGGTGTTTGTCGCCGGGTCCACATTCCTGGGCTTCTCGACCATCACGCCTTACCTCCTGCCGGCTTATGCGTCCAAACGGGTGGCGTCGGAACGGCTGGGGCAGGTCACCGCGACGCTGACCACCGGCGTGATCGGCGGCATCCTGTTGGCGCGCGTCGGGGCCGGCTGGGTCGGCGAACACCTTGGCTGGCGAACGGTCTATTTCATCGCAGCGACGGTGATGGCAGCGGTCACGTTCATGTTGCCTCGGATCATGGACGAACGCGAAAAAGCAGAGGCAGACGCACCCAGGCACACTTATGCCGGTCTGGTCCTTTCGGTGTTCCCGATTATCCGGAAGCATCCTGAAGTGCTGCTGTCCGGTACGATCCAGGGGCTGGGTTTCGGCATCTTCCTGTCTGTCTGGCTGGGCCTTGGCCTGTACCTGACCAGCCCGGCCATGGGCTATGGCGCCGATACGGTGGGCTATCTTGCGGCGGTGTCGCTGCTGAACCTCATGACCACGCCGTTCCTGGGGGGCATTGCCGACCGGGTGGGGCCGCGCAAGGCGCGGGTGTTCGTTTCCATGATCCAGTTCTGCGCGGTCTGCCTGTTGGGCCTGTTCGGCCACAGCCTGTGGCTCCTGTTGATCCCGATCATGTTCATGAACGTCGTGGGGCCGTTGATCGACATCACCGGGCGGATGACCTTCCTCAGCTTGCCGGCAGACGTACGCACCCGCCTGATGACGGTCTACATCGTGCTGATGTTCACGGGCGGCGGCCTGGCCAGCTGGGGCGCGACCTTTGCCTATGAGCATGCCGGCTGGCACGGCACGACCACGCTGACGCTCTGCCTGTCGGCTCTGTTGATGACATTGTGTTTCCTCGGCTGGTGGTTTGGACCGGAGCGTCGTGGAAAATTCGCAACTGGAGAATGACATGGCGATTCTGAAACGCGTGAGCATCTTCCTTGCTGCGCTGATCGTGGCGGCGGGGATCGGCTGGATCCTGATCGGGCCGGACTGGCGTGCCCTGCTGGCCCACCAGCCCTATGGCCGGGACATCCTGTTCTGGAACCAGGCGCAGCGCGATGCCGGTTTCCGCATGATCGACCGCATTCCATTCGTGATCGAGTCCCACACGATTGAGGCCGGGGGAGACGTGCGCGAACTGCCGGAAGGTGAACCACTGGATACCGGCATCGACCTGGACGCCTACCTTACGGCCAACCGGACGGCAGGCATTGTCATCCTGCAGGATGGGAAGATCCGGCTCGAACGCTATGAAATGGGCTTCCGTCCGGATGGCCGCTGGACCAGCTTCTCTGTCGCCAAATCCCTGACCTCCACCCTGGTCGGCGCGGCGGTGAGGGATGGTGCGATCAAAAGCCTTGATGATCCGGTGTCGGACTATATCGACGAGCTGAAGGGGTCTGCCTATGACGGCGTGACGGTCGAGCAGGTGTTGACCATGACGTCAGGCATCGACTGGAACGAAGATTACAGTGATCCGGCCTCCGATGTCGCGCAGTTCGATCTGCAAGAGGCAGCGCCCGGCAAGAGCGCACTTGCGACTTATATGGCTGGCCTCGGCCGCGCGCATCCTGCGGGCGAGGTGTGGAACTATTCGACCGGCGAGACGAACCTAATCGGCGTGCTGGTCAGCCGGTCAACAGGCCGGGAGCTGGCCGGGTATCTATCCGAAAAGATCTGGACGCCCTACGGCATGGAAAGGGACGCGACGTGGCTGCTTGGCCATGACGGTCATGAAATCAGCGGATGCTGTATCCAGGCTTCGGTACGGGATTTTGCCCGTTTCGGCCAGTTCATGCTTGAAGGCGGCTCGGACGTGCTGCCGGAAGGCTGGATCGCGGCGGCCACGGTGAAACAGGCCGACATCGGCTCACCCGGCGAGGGCTATGGGTATCAGTGGTGGACCTGGGATGACGGGTCGTACCAGGCCGACGGCATCTTCGGGCAGGGCATCTTCATCGATCCGAACCGCAATCTCGTCATCGCCTCGAACGCCAGCTGGACCTCGGCATTGGGCGACACGGGCGGCGAATGGGAAGCCCGGAAGGGGTTCTACAAGGCAATTCAACACGCCATCGATATGGAACTCGCGACACCGCAGGGTGACGCCGCGCCATGATGGTGGCAAACTTCAGGAAAAGGAGACGCCATGACCGAGACGATCAAGGGGCCACTGCGCGCGCCCGTACAGATGCTTCAGGAACAATCCTATGACGGGCACAAGAGCCTGCACGATGACAGCGAGGCCGAACGCCTTGGCATCAAGGCCGGTCCGATTGAGGGGCCGACGCATTTCTCGCAGTTCGTGCCCTACCTTGCTGATATCTGGGGCAATGACTGGTTCGAGCGCGGCTGCTTCTCCAGCCACTTCCTGAACATGGTGTTCGAAGGCGAGAAGGTGCGCGTCGAAGTCGACCGGCCCGCGCCCGGCGAAACCCGCACGATGTGCCGCGCCTTCAAGGAAGATGGTACACCCGTGCTGGAAGCAAGCGCCTCTATCGGGCCGGATCATGGCGAAACGCTGCTGGAAGGCCGGATGAAGAAGCTGCGCCCGCCGAGTGACCTGGTCATCCTCGAAGACATGAAAGTCGGCATGACGGGCATCGCGGATGAAACCGTGACCATGGGCATGGACCAGAATATGGGCAATCTTTACCCGTTCTCGCTGGCAGAGAAGCTGAAAGTCATTACCGAGCCAATGGACGTTTACTCTGACGCGTCCGCCGGGCCGTGGGACAAGCCGATTGTGCCGCTGGAGATGGTCAGTGTGCTGGGCAATTATTCCAGCCGCACCGCGAAATTTCCGGTCAAGCAGCCGGCGATCGGCCTGTTTGCGGATCTTGAAGTGCGCATGGTGAAGGGGCCGCTGCTGGTGGGGGAGACCTACATCCTGCGCCGTGAAGTGGTGGCCTTGTCGGAAAGCCGCCGCGCGGAGAATTACTGGATCCGGACCAAATTCTACGATCAGACCGGCAATACGCAGGTTGCGGAAATGCTGCTCAATCACGGCGTTCTGAAGGCCAGCTATCCGGCCTACCCCGCCGACAAGCTGCCGGCCTGAGGAGGGCAAGATGGCGCTATCCCCGGAATTGCAGCCGATTGCAGCCCGTGTCGATCGTGACGGATGGGCCATGGTTTCTGTCCAGAAGGACCCGGCGGATCCGGAATCCCGGTTGCTGTTCACCGTAACGGTCGGGATGCAGGAGAAATTCGGGCTGCCGGAACTTGTCCTGTTCGGTCTGAACAGGACGATGGCGGAAGGCATGATCCACAATGTGGCCGCCCGGCTGGTGAAAGAGAAGAGCTGGACAGACCAGCCTTTGCGCATGGATGGCGTGCTGGAGGGGGAGGAAGTCGAACTTCGCCCGGTGCACGACGAACACCTGGGCGAGGTCGGTGCCATCAACATCATGATCCGCCGCGAAACCGGACGTCCGCCGCTCTCAGGAATGATCCAGGTTTTCTGGGCAGGCGACGATGGTCGGTTCCCATGGGACCCGGAGAGCACGGATACGTTCCGCGACCAGCCGCGGCTCGATATGTCCTGGGAGCAGGGCAAGGGATGAGCGGGTTTGAGACCATTCTCTATGCCACACAGGACGGGCATGCGCGTATTACGCTGAACCGGCCTGAGAAGCTGAATGCGCTTTCCTTCGTCATGCAGGCGGAATTGTCTGCCGCGCTGTGGGAAGCGGACAATGACCGGTCCGTGCATTGTGTGATCCTGGAGGGCGCCGGCCGCGCCTTCTGTGCCGGGTATGACCTGTCCGGTGCCGACGGAGAGGTGCCGGTGTCGCCGGTGGAGAACAAGGACGGGAAAACCTATCGCGGCCATCGCAGCATTGATGACGATGCCTGGCAGCTCGAACGCCAGCAGCGCTGGCGGATGGCGCTGTTCGACATGCACAAGCCGGTCATTGCCAAGGTGCATGGGTATTGCCTGGCGGGCGGGTGTGACCTGGCATTGCTGGCCGACATGGTCATCGCGGCGGATGACGCGACGTTTGGCTTCCCCCCAGCGCGGGACCTTGGGGCACTGCCCAATAATTTCTGGGTCTATAATTGCGGGCCGCAATGGGCCAAGCGCCTGCTGTTGACCGGCGACACGGTGACTGGCACCGAGGCGCAAGCCATCGGCCTGGTCATGAAGGCAGTCCCCGGCGATGATCTTGAAAACGAAGTCGTCGGTCTCGCCGGTCGGATGGCAAAGATCGATCCGGATCTGTTGTCTGCAAACAAGCGGATCGTGAACCTCGCCATGGAACTGATGGGGGCCCGCACCCTGCAGCGCCTGGCCGTGGAGAACGATGTGCGCGGGCATAATACGCGCGCTGCCGATGGGTTCCGGGCCAGCGTCGCCGAGAAGGGGCTGAAAGCCACGCTGCGCGCCCGCGATGCTGCGTTTGGCGACGGACGCGCCCGCGTGTTCGGCCCGGAAACAAGAGATGAAAATGGCCGGCTGACAGGCCTGGAGGAGAGCGAATGAAGGCGCTCCTCTGCCAGGCTGCCTGTCACATACTTCCGTCCGGCGCGCGCCAGATGGCGCAATGAAAATGATCCTGAACCTCTGATCGAAAGTGAAGACAATGCATACAAAGCTGATGAAACTGGTAGCCGGCGCAGCGGCTGCAACGGCCCTAGTCGGAACGGCTGCCGCCCAGGAAGCGGTCATCCACGCAGGCTATCTGCTTGCGACGCCGGGTGACGGATATCTCCGCAAACAGACGGTTGTCGTTGAGGACGGCCGGATCGTGTCGGTTGAGGCGGGCTACAAGCCGGGGCCAAAGGGCGTACCGGTGATCAATCTGCGCAATGCCTATGTGCTGCCGGGCCTGATCGACAGTCATGTCCACATCACTGGCGAGTCCGGCCCGGGCGAGCGGATCAAGACGTTTGAGGACACAACGGTTGACCAGGCGTTTGACGGTGCAGGCTATGCGCACAAGACGCTGCTGGCCGGCTTCACCACCGTGCAGGATGTTGGCGGGTCGAATGATGCCGTGTTCGGCTTGCGCGATGCTATTGCCAAGGGGTTGGTGCCCGGTCCGCGCATGCGGGCGGCAGGGCAGGCCGTGTCGGTCACGGGCGGTCATGGCGATATCAACGGCTATGCGCCGGACGTCATGGCGCTGTTTACCGGTAAGAACATCTGCAACGGCGCGGATGATTGCCGCCGGGCGGTTCGCCAGCAGGTGAAAGAGGGCGCCGATGTCATCAAGATCACCGCGACAGGGGGCGTGCTGTCCAACACGAAGGCCGGTCTTGAGCAGCAATTCACCGATGAAGAGCTGGAAGCCATCGTCGAGACCGCCCATTCGATGGGCCGCCAGGTGACGGCGCATGCCCATGGCAAGGTGGGCATCGAATCCGCCCTGCGGGCAGGTATCGATTCCATTGAGCACGGCACATACACCGATGATGAGACCATCGCCCTGTTCAAGGAACACAATGCCACATTGGTGCCGACCGTTCTGGCCGGGTCCACGGTGACCGGCTGGGTGGATGAGCCATGGCTGCCGGCAGCAAGCCGTGCGAAGGCGGCCATTGTCGGTCCGCTGATGCAGGACATGCTGCGCCGCGCCCATGAGGGCGGTGTGACGGTCGCCTTTGGCACCGATACCGGCGTATCGAAGCATGGCGACAATGCGCAGGAATTTGCCCTCATGGTTGGCGCAGGCTTCTCGCCGGAAGAAGCGATCCGGTCTGCCACTGTGGTTGCCTCCGAACATGTCGAGATGGATTCCGACATTGGCACGATCGTTCCGGGCAAATATGCCGACATCATCGCCGTGACGGCTGACCCGCTGAAGGACATCGCCGAGCTGGAAGACGTCGACTTCGTGATGAAGGGCGGCGTCGTCTACAAGGACGAGAACTGACCGCAGTCACCGGCGGCGCCTCGCCCGGCCCGCGAAGGGTTTTGACAAGGCGGGGCGAACGCCGGATGCTGCGCAGCGATCACGGGCCAACCGGCCCGGATCATGCATGGGGCTGTGAGAAGCACGGTTTCTGAAGGCATAAGGAAAGACAAGATGGCTCTGGCAACGCGTATGGTTACCGGCGCTGCGGCAGTCCTCGCACTGGCCGCCTGTTCGGGGCAGGAAAGTGCTCCAGGCGTTCAGAAAACGGCCGCTGCGGCTGAAGCGGACTGTATTCCGATTTCCGACGGCACCTACCAGATCCGGGATGGCAAGATCCTCGTCATGCGAGCGGACGCCTCGTCCCGTCCTGAACCAGCCCCGATTGTGGACGTGGCCGGCGAGCCGGTTGGCTGGGCTGCGAAACTGGAGCGGACCTTCGCGGCGACCGGCTATCCCTGGCTTGGCCTGCAGGTGCGCGACGGCGTTGCAGCTGTTGTCGGCACGGCGCCGGGACTGGCCGCCCGGGATGTCAGCTTCCTGACGGCGAAAGCCGCTATCCAGAACGACCCTGAAGGTGCCGAAAAGGTCAGCCTGATCGTGAATGCGATGGCGGTCGAGGGGCGCGAGGATACGCTGGGCGCGGGGCTGACACGCCTCATGAACAGCGACCTGACGCTGAACGATTGCCAGGACGCGTTCAATCAGACCCTGCGTGTCGACGATATCGATTTCCCGGTGAACATGGCTGTGCTGAATGCAGCGGAACTGCCGGTGGTCGATACGGCGACAGGCATCGCCAGGCTGTGTTCCGCCTACAATATCGAGATTGCCGAGCATACGGACTCGCGTGGCTCCGACAGCTACAACCTCCAGCTTTCGCGCCAGCGGGCAAACGCCATCCGCGACTACATGATCGAACATGGTGTGGATGAGGCCGTGCTGACGGCGGAAGGCTATGGCGAATCCCGGCCGGTCGACAGCGGCAATTCCGCAGCCGCCCGCGACCGGAACGAGCGGACCGAGTTTACCGTTTCCGCACGCTGAGGGCAGTTGCGTCGGCGGGTTTTCTCATTCGCTTCATTGACTGTTCATACAAACGAGGCCATGTGGCCAGTGTCGAAGCGCTGTAACGGGCGCATGGAGCAGGCAGCGTGAAACGTGCAGCGGGTTTTCCCGCCGCGACCGGCCAGCTCCTTCAGGCATTCAATCAATGCCGTTGCCCCTGATCGCGCGGGGCTTCCACAAAATTTAACCCTTCAGGGCAGGCAGCGCGCAGGCATGCCGCGCGCCCGCTCGAATGAAAGACTATACATGACCAAGTTTTCAGACCTCGGCCTGAACCCGCTGCTGATGCGGGCAATTGCGGAAGAAGGCTACGAAACGCCGACTCCGATTCAGGCACAGGCCATTCCGCTGTTGCTGGAAGACAAAGACCTTCTGGGCATCGCGCAGACCGGTACAGGCAAAACGGCCGCTTTCGCGCTGCCCACGCTCGACTTCATGCTGGAATATCCGCAGAAACGCCGGGCACGGAGCGCACGCGTTCTGGTGCTTGCGCCGACCCGCGAACTTGCCGGCCAGATCGCCGAGAGTTTCCGCACCTATTCCCGCCATATGGACTGCAACGTGCAGACCGTGTTCGGCGGCGTGAACATCAAAACCCAGCGCCGTGCGCTGCAAGGCGGTGCGGATGTGCTGGTGGCAACGCCTGGCCGTCTACTCGACCTCGTTGGCCAGAAGGCTGTCAGCCTCAAGGAAGTCGAAGTCCTCATCCTCGACGAAGCCGATCAGATGCTGGACATGGGCTTCATCCATGACCTGAAAAAGATCGTGGCGCAGGTTCCGAAAGACCGCCAGACGCTGCTGTTCTCCGCAACCATGCCGAAGCTCATCTCCGACCTTGCCCAGCAATTCCTGGACAAGCCGGAGCGGGTTTCCGTAACACCGCAATCGACCACGGCAGAGCGTGTGGACCAGGGCATCTACCACGTGTCCAACAATGACAAGCTGGATCTCCTGTTCGACGTTCTGAACAATCCGGAGATTGATCGCGCCCTCGTCTTTACCCGGACAAAACATGGCGCCGACAAGGTGGTCCGCAAGCTGCTCGCCAAGGGGCTGGACGCGAAAGCCATTCATGGCAACAAGTCCCAGCCGCAACGTCAGAAAGCCCTGGACGCTTTCAAAAACGGCAATTGCAAAGTGCTGGTGGCGACTGACATCGCCGCGCGCGGTATCGACATTGACGGCATCAGCCATGTCGTGAACTTCGAAGTTCCGAACGTGTCGGAGCAATATGTGCACCGCATTGGCCGTACGGCCCGGGCTGGCCGCACGGGGCTCGCCATGTCCTTTGTCGCGGAAGATGAGCGTTATTACCTGCGCGATATCGAGAAGACCATCGGCATGCAGATCGACGTGCTCAAGGCGCCGGCGGATTCCAAGGTCGACCTTTTGCCGACCCCTGACCCGAACGAACGCCTCTTCAAGCCGAAAGGTCCGGCACGTGGAACCGGTGGCGGTGGTCGCACTGGCCAGCGGCGCCCGCAAGGCGGCTCGCGTCCGCAAGGCAAGCCAAAGGCTCATGGCGCAGGCAATGGCGGCAAACAGGGCGGCCGTAGCCGCGGCGGGAAGAAGCGCAACCTGGAAGGCGCGCGCGGCTAGAGACTGGCGCGCAGCTTCGCCCACCGATTCGCAAGATCATCCCGGAAGGCTGGCGCGGCAATCGCGATCAGCCTTTCGGCGCGCTCGTCGATATCTGCCGTGGCCAATTCGGCCACACCATACTCCGTCACGACATAACCCGCTTCGGCACGGCTGAGCGTGACGGTTGGGGATGCGAGTTGAACCACGATGCGGGAAACGCTGCCGCCACGGGCCGTTGCGGGCAGTGCGATGATGCTGCGTCCGCCGGCTGAAAGCTGGGCTCCGCGCACGAAATTGCCGAGCCCTCCGGTCGAGGCGACCTGACGTCCCTTCACCCATTCCGAATTCAGCTGACCGAACAGGTCGACCTCCACGCCGCCATTGATTGCGGCGAGGCGCGGGATCGCGGCCAGTACCGGCACCGAATGGGTCACGCTGACAGGCTGGAAATTGAACCGCGGATCGGTCCCCGCAGCGTCGTAAAGCGGCGGCGTGCCGATGGCTGTCCCGGTGAGGATGGACCCCGGCTCGGACCCGATGGCCCCTGCGGTCACAGCGCCGAGTGCCGCGTCCGTGATCATGCCTGTGTGAATACGGATGTTGCGATGGTGGGCCGCGGCCGCCATGGCGATCTGCTGCACGCTTCCGATACCCGACTGCACCGTGAATCCATCCCCCATCAACGTGGCGGCATGCGCAGCGATGGCTGTGGCCTCGTCGGACAGGGGCGGGTCGGCCAGCGTGATCAGCGGCGTGTCGTCTTCGACAACATCCGTGAAAGCCGAAAGGGGCAGGCGCGGCGCATCGGCCGGAAAAGGCATGTCCGACCGGATGACGGCAATCAGGCGGACTTTCTCACGGCCTGTAACGGCAGGCGACATGTCTGTCCCCAGGCTGAGGGAGACATCCCCGCGCGCATCAGGCGCTGACACGGGGATGAACGCCGCATCCAGCGGAACGTTCTTCAGCCATTCGAATGCCGTGGAATAATGCACGGGGTGCAGGCGATAGCGCCCGGCTTCGAAACTCGCGCGGTATTCGGAATAGAGAAATGTTCCCTCGGCGGCCGCGCCGGAATGAAAATCCGTCCATGCCGTCCGGTTGATGCCCGGCAGCCAGTGACCAATGAAGGTGGCGCCGTCGGCGAGGTCTGGCGTTTCACGAAGGGCGCTGGCCAGGCAAGCCGGCTCAGCGGGGCCGCCAGGGACATAAATGCGGGGCGCCCCGTCCGTCGCACCCCGTATGTCGAGAAGCAGGTCCCGGACAGTCGTCACGCATGCCTCACGGCGTGAGGATCAGGCCGGACGCCGGGCTTACATCCGCATCCAGCGTCTTCAGCCAGGCACTGGAAATCGCTTCATGCCCCTTGGCCTGTTTCGGTTTCACGAATTTGCGTGAGGCCTTGTAGAAACTGAGAAGCGATTGGCCGAGCTTGGCGTTGAGGGTGCTTGCGCCCAGTTGCTTGGTGCGTTCAGCCGCATAGGTCGGGACGAAGAAGAACTCCGGCTGCGGATCTGGCAGCTGGATCGGGGCACGGTTTCCTTCCCAGTCGGTCACGCCGATGACCAGGCTGCGGACAAGGCGGTCCTTCAGGGCATTGTGCACATCCGCCGTCAGGGTCGGGCGTCCAAGGAAGTCGACAAAGGCCGTCAGGCCCCGCGCGTGAAGGCGGTCCGCATCGGCGTAGGTGCGCACCCGGCCATATAGCCCGGTGGATTCCACGAATGACTTGTTGCCTTTCGACGTCAGCGCGACGGTGTCCACAGTGCCGCGTTGTTTCAGGCAATGCGCAAGCGCCAGGGCCGTCTTGGACGACGCTGAAGAAATGACAACCGTTTCGGGGATGGGGTCGCCCGTTTCCATCAGGGAATCGTCGATCATCCATCCGGTGGTGAACAGCGGGCGGAACAGCATCTGCTGTGCCTCAGACTCTGCATCATAGGACGGATCGGCAGCTGTGAAGATATAGGTGTTGTAGATCGCGGCCATCGGCTGGCGGTGCGCGGCGCCATCGATAAAGCTGGCCTTGCCAACTTTTGAGGGCTGCACATCGAAGCGATCCGAGATCGGAAGGTATCCATAGACACGCTGGCCCTCTGTCACACCTTCGGCCTTGGACTCTTCCACGGTCGCAAAGCCCCAGACCGGCACACGCCCGAAGGCTGGGTCGGACGCCGGGAAAAAGTCCCAGTATTTCATGGCGTCGCCGAACGTGGCGTAGGTGACATTGTTGGCGGTCAGGGCGAAGGCATCGACTTTCAGCCGGGCACAGCCATCGGCCAGCGGTGCAGGCGGCTGTTCGGCCCAGTGAACCTCGCGCAGATCGTCGCGGCGGATGAGAAAATCGCTCATTTTTTCGCTTTCGGTGACTTTCCTGTAAAGGCCCCGATTCGCGCCTGCATGTCAGGCCCCACGCCTTCATTATTGAGGACTTCCCATTGCAGCCCGCTGTCCATGTCCCGCGCGTCCGTGGCTTCCAGAAGACGCTTGTTGGCGGCGTGCGAAAAGGCTGAGTTGGCCGTGATCTGCTGTGCCAGTTTCAGGATCGCGGAATCGAACTCGGCATCCGGCACGACCATTTCAGCCAGACCAATGCGGAAGGCTTCCCCGGCGCCGATCATTTCGGCGGTAAACATCAGGCGCTTTGCGGTTGCGATCCCCACCCGGCGGGGCAGGCGCTGGCTCATGCCCCAGATCGGTGTCAGCGCCCATTTCGCGTGCGTGTCACCGAAGCGAGCACTTTCGGCCGCCATGATGAAATCGGCCGCGAGAGCGACTTCCAGAGCACCGGTGTAGCAGTGGCCGTGCACGGCTGCGATCACCGGCTTTGGCAAACGTTCCATCAGGCGCAGGGTTTCCGAGTGCCAGCCGCGCGACGGCACCGCTTCACCCTCGGCGATATCGGCCAGATCGTGCCCGGCGGAGAAGCATTTTCCTGCGCCGCGCAGGATCACGCAGCCGACCGTGTCGTCCTTGTAGAGATCGGACACATGCGCGCGAAGTTCGCGGAACATGCCAACGGTCAGCGCATTCAGCTTGTCCGGGCGGTTGAGGGTGAGGATGGCGCAGCCATCATGGTCCTCGCGGGTAACTAGTGTATCGCTCATGTGCCGAGATCCACCATCAGGCTGGAAATGGCATGGACGAAATTGTTCGGCGCGATCGTCTGTTCTCCGGTCCATTTCACGTTCGGGAAGCGTGACAGAATCTGCCGGTAGGCCGCTTCAAGCTGCATGTTGGCGACGCGCTGCCCAAGGCAGACATGGGGTCCGTGTCCGAAAGCAAGGTGCTCCTTCGCGTTGTCGCGGGTGATATCGAAACGGTTTGGGTCCGGGAATTTTTCCGGATCACGGTTCGCGGCCGCATAATACATCACCACCTTTTCGCCTTCGGCAATCGGCTGGCCGCCGAGCTCTGTGTCGGTAGTTGTCGTGCGGCGCATATAGGTCACCGGTGAGACCATGCGAATGGCTTCATGGACGAAGTTCGGGAACAGGTCTTCGTTGGCCTGGAGTTTCGCTTTCTGATCCGGAAATTCCGTCAGCAGGCGCATCGTGCCGGAGAGGGAATTCCGCGTCGTGTCATTGCCGGCGAACACGATCAGCAGCCAGGAGCCATCGAGGAATTCGGGGCTCAGCGGTTTGCCGTCGATTTCGACATTGGCGATGGCAGACAGCAGGTCTTCCTTCGGTTCCTTGCGGCGCTCGGCCAGCAGGTGACGGCCGAATTCGAACATGTTCTGGATTTCCTGCATGAACGCCATCATCTGCTCCGGCGTCACATTGCCGAGGCCTTCCTGTTGGGCCTGGTATTGGGACGTTTCGAGGAAATGCATCCAGTGAACCAGCTTCGGCCGGTCCGCTGGCGGAACACCCAGGATTTCGCACAGCGTGAACAGGGGGAGTTCGGCGGAGAACATTTCCACCATGTCCACGACCGGGCCCTGTTTCTCCATCGTGTCCAGCAGTTCGGTCACATAGGCATCGACGCGCTTTCTCAGCTCCGCCACGAAACCGGGACGGAAGAAGTGCATGTGCTCCATGCGCAGTGGCGTGTGATACGGGCGGTCTAGATTGATCAGGCTGTTCAGGCTGGATGAGTGTAGCAGCGGGTGCCGCGGCTGATCCGGCAGGCCATAGGTCATCAGGATGCCGCCGCGCTGCGACGAGAATGTCGCCGGATCCAGCTCGACCTGCTTGACCAGTTCGTAGGGCGTAACGGCCCAGAAACCGGCAGCGGCTTCCTCCGGGTGCCACATGACGGGCGCCTTCTCCCGCATCTGGGCGAAGGCCTCGTGCGTGTATCCGCCATGCCGGGAGAACACTTCCGGATCGGTGAGGTTGACCGGCGGGTCGAGATCGTAAACCGGCTTGTTCGCCGGTGCGTGTGGCGGGGATTCCTGTTGATAGGTCTCGGTTACATTCTGAAACGTCATGTCGGGTCTCACAAAACCTGTTCGATGGGGCGGATCACGATGTCGTTGAGCACCATGTTGCGCGGGCTGGCGATGGCGAAGTGTACGGCTTCGGCGATGTCTTCGCCTTCGAGGCCGGTATAATTGAACCGGTCGCCAATGCCGGCCAGAACGTCGGGATCCTTGATCGAATGGCCGAGTTCCGTATTCACCTTGCCGGGATAGATCGTTGTGACACGGATGATTCCGGCCGTTTCCTTTCTCAGGCCTTCAGAGATGGCCTTCACCGCATGCTTGGTGCCGCTGTAGACGGCGGAGGTCGGATTGGTCATCAGGCCGGCGACGGACGAGACATTGATGACGTGCCCCTCCTTGCGCTCCAGCATGTGGGAGAGCACGGCGTCGATGCCGTAGAGCACGCCCTTGATGTTGACGTCGATCATGCGGTCCCACTCCTCGACGCGCCGGTTGGCCAGCGGTGAGAGCGGCATGATACCGGCATTGTTGACGATGACATCGACCTTGCCGAAATGCTTCATGGCGGCCTGGCCCAGCGACAGCATGTCGTTGTGATTGGTGACATCTGTCACGCGCCAGGAGGCGTTCGGTCCGATCTCTTTCGCAAGCTCCTTGAGCCGGTCTTCCCGACGCGCTGCCAGCATGACCTGTGCGCCCGCTTCGGCCAGGCGCATGGCTGTGGCGGCGCCGATGCCGCTCGATGCGCCCGTAACGATGACGGATTTGCCTTCTGCAGACATGCATTGCCTCCCTTTTGGCGATCGCCACGGGCGGCATGCCGATGGCCGTCTCAGCGTGGCTTGTTGCGTTTCCTGCTGCCGGACAGCTTACCGGAAGGGGGCTTGGTGCCAAGGTGTGACTTGGGGGAAGGAGGCTTGGCCTGGGTCGTCCATTCCTCGTTTGGTTTGGCACGTTTTCCGTCGCGGGACCGGGCGCTGGGCTTACCAGCTGCTTTCGGGCCCGATTTGGAGGCAGGTTTCGGCCCTTTGCGCGGATCCGGTCTGCCTCGGCCTGAGCCGGTGCGGGCGCTGCCTGTAGGCGCGCCCCTGGAGGCCGGGGCAGGCGTGCCGGTGGTCGAATGCAGGTGTCCGATGGCCTGCTGGACAAGGTCTGGTGGCACTTCGTCGACCATGCCGGGTTTCAGGTCTGCGAGTTCAAACGGGCCATAGGACACGCGGATCAACCGGTTCACGATCAGGTTTACCGCTTCGAGGGCTCGGCGCACCTCGCGCTTCTTGCCTTCCGACAAGGTAACGGTCAGCCAGGTATTGGCGCCCATTTCGCGGTCCAGAACGGCGGTGATGGGCTGGTATTTCACGCCCTCCACCGTGAGGCCGCTCGCAAGTTCCTCGATCTTCTGGGGTGTCACGGTGCCCTTGGCGCGCACCCGGTAGGTCCGCTCCAGGCCGCTCGATGGGAGCTCCAGCGTGCGCGCCAGCTCGCCGTCATTAGTGAGCAGCAGCAAGCCTTCGGTCGTCAGGTCCAGGCGCCCCACGGTCACGACACGGGGGAGGGAACGCGGAAGCTCGTCAAAGATCGTGCGGCGGCCTTCGGGATCCGAATTGGTCGCGATCAGGCCGGAAGGTTTGTGGTACCGCCAGAGGCGGGTCGCATCCGGGGCGGCGATGGTGCGCCGGCCAACCCGGATCAGCTCCCTGCCCGTCACCTTGAAGGCCGGAGAGGTCAGTTTCTTGCCATCGACGGTAACTTTGCCCTCTTCGATCATGCGCTCGACCTCGCGGCGGGAGGCGACGCCAGCACGGGCGAGGGATTTGGCGATGCGTTCGCCCTCGCTCCAGTCAGGCTCTGCGGCGGGGTCGCGTGCTTTGGGGGATTTGTGTCCGGGGCCGGGCTTGCCGCCCGGTTTGCCTTTGGCGCCTGCAGGTTTGCGGCGCGGGCGGCCCGTCTCTCGACGCTCCGTCATGATGGCTTCCTTTCAATGTCAGAGGCCCGAATCCGTCATCCGGGCCTCCGATGCAAGGGATTTTGGCCGTCGCTTACTTCGACAGCTCCGTGATCAGCACGTACCAATGATCCAGCGCGCCGGGGATGGAGGCGACCGGCACCCGCTCGTTCAGGCCGTGGGCATACTGGTCCGAAGGCCTCATGAAAATGCCGGTGACGCCATAGGTGTCGATGCCTTCCTTGCGGAAGAACAGGCCGTCCGTCGTGCCGGCGGACATGGAGGGGATGATTGGCAGGCCGGGGGCCTGGGCATCCACCGCCTTGCGCAGCGCGGCCAAGACTTCCGGGTGCAGCGGAGAGGTTTCGGACTGTGGGAACTCCTCCGGAAAGGTCACGTCTGCGCCATCGCCGGCCAGTTCCTGCAGTTTCGCCATCACGTCGCGCGGCGGGATACCGGGGAAGATGCGGCAATTGATGTTAGCCACCACACTTTGCGGCAGGGCGTTTGGTGCATGGCCGCCCGTGATCTCGGTCGGCACGCAGGTCGTTCGCGTGATGCCGACAAATTCAGACTCCTGCCCGATCCGGTCGGCGGCGGCCATATCCGTCGGGTCAGCGGCAAAACGGGCCATCGCTTCGCCGAGGTCCCCCTCCGTGCGCTTGGCCGTCTCGGCGAAGAAGGCGAGCGTCAGTTCGCTTGTCTCTACCGGGAATTTGTAGGCGCCGATCCGCTCCAGCACGCCAGCCATATCGACAATGGCATTGTGCGCGGTCGGGCGGCTGGAATGGCCGCCGGGATTGGTGATGGTGATCTTGAAGTCGGCATAGGTCTTCTCGCCGGCCTGCAGGCTGTAGAAGGCGTAGGTGCCGTCTTCATTCAGCGTGCCGCCGCCGCCATCCGCATTCAACACGTAGCGCGCATTCCGGTAGAGCGGAGCAATCGTCTCGGCGGTCTTCTGTGCGGTTTCCTCATCACCCGTCAGGATAAGGACGATGTCATTTTCCGGCTCAAACCCTTCCCGCTTCAGGCGCAGCAGGGTGGTGACCAGCATGGTCAGGCCGAACTTGTCGTCCAGCACGCCGCGCCCGTAATAGTAGGTGCCATCCGTTTCCATCGTGAACGGGGCGCGTTCCCAGTCGGCGGGGTCTGCTTCCACAACGTCCATATGCGCGTTCAGCAGGATCGGGGAGTCGGAGTTCTTGCCGTGATAGGTGGCGATCAACGTGGCAGTCTCACCCAGCGGCACAATCTCGATGTCTTCCTTCGCGAAGCCACCGGCCTCCAGTTCGCCGGCAAGATATTCGGCATAGGCCGGAACCTTGCCGCGTCCGGTGACGGTGTCGAACGCGACAGACTGGCCGAGGATTTCGGTCGCCTTGTCGACATCGACCTGTTCGGCACTCGCCGTGGTCGGCGCGGAGACACACCCGACAAGAAGAAGGGCGGCGAGGCTGGAGAGGAATTTGTGTTTCATTTCGTGAAGGTCCGGATGATGTCGTAGATCTGAACAAGGTTGGCACCGATTGCCAGGCCGATGATGATTTCAAGCGGGATCCAGACCGGGATGAGGCCCTGAGCCCGGTTCCGGTCGCGGTCCGCAAACAGGGAGATCAGCCGCCCGATGCCTGCGCCGATCCAGCCAAGCGCTAATGGCAGGGCGGCGAAGCCGGCATAGATGGCAGGCAGGTTCAGCGCGATCAGAAGGGCAGACAGGTGCGCCATCAGGAACAGGCCGCCATAGGTGGCCCGGAATTCCGAATAGCCGCCGGGCCGGGCAGGATCCGGATCTTCGACAAGACGCACGACACCGGACGCCCAGCGCGGGGAGATCAGGGCGCCAAGCCCCATGGCGGCGCCGGACGCAAGGGCGATGCAGGAAATGATCTGGCCGTAATGCATGAGGACCCATCCTTTCAGAACACGGGAACATTAGGATGCTTTTCGCCCATGTCTAACAGTGTCTTCAGTCCTCTTGGCGGCGGGACAAAAAAGCGCCGGCCCAAACGGACCGGCGCAGGAGAGAGGGGGGATTGTGAAATTCCGTGCTTACGCCTCGCGCGCTTCCTCATTGAGGGAGGTGAAGGCATTGATGCTGGGCCGGCCGAGGAAGTAGCCCTGACCCCGGCGGACGCCGAGCAGTTTCAGCGTCCGGAGTTCTGCTTCGGTCTCGATCCCTTCGGCCACGATCTGCGCGCTGGTTTCGCGGGTGTAGTGCAGCAGGGCGGAGATCAGCGCGCGGCGAGCAAGGTCGGCATCGACATTGCGGGTCAGGCTGATGTCCACTTTCACGAAATCCGGGCTCAGCTGTATGATGTGGCGCAGCGACGAGTGGCCGGCCCCGGCATCGTCCACCGCGATGCGCAAACCGCGCTTGCGCAGTGGCGCCAGGCATTTCGTGAACAGGTCATAGTCCTCGATTATCGCGTGCTCGGTAATCTCAAGCACGATGCGCGACAACGGAAGTCCGGAAAAAGCAGGCGCAAAGGCCGGATTGATCACGGTCTGCGGCGAGGCATTCACCGAGACATACTGATCGGCCGGCAGCACGTTCAGCGCTCGCACGGCGTGCCGGATTGCGGCCAGTTCCAGTTCCGCGGCGAGGCCAACTTCAGCAGCTTCCGCGAACCAGATGTCCGGTGTGCGGTACGGCTCAGCCGAGAAGCGCGACAGCGCCTCGAAGCCTTTGGGCTGCATGTCGCCAAGGTCGACAATCGGCTGGTAGGCGATTTCGAATGCTTTCTCTTCCAGCACGGATTCGATGCGGATGCGCTTTTCCCGCATGACGCGTTCAGTCCGGTGATTGGCATGGATCTGCTGCGTCGCGAGGTTTGCGAACAGGCGCATGGTCTCGAGATCGCGGGAGTTCAGGCTGGTGTTCGGTTTCGGGCTCAGGCAGGCGAACATGCCATAGATCGTGCCGTCTTCCAGATGGATCGGAATGGCGATGTGAGACCCGATCGGAAGCGTACGGGTGATCGGCAGGGAGGCGGCCAGCTGGTTTTCGGACGTGTCCGCAATCATCTGGGGCAGGCGGCCGGCGACGATCAGGCCGCAATAGCCTTCGTCCATGCTGCGGCTGGCGCCGGCGCGGATCAGGTGTTCGTATCCGGGCGCATCGACGTTGCGGTACACAACCCGGCCATTCACGAATTGCGACAGGTAGGCCACCGGCATGTCGAGGTGCTCGCGGATCGCCCTCAGAGAGGAATCGATGATCTGCGGCGAGGTCTCCGACGGACCTTTCAACATGGATGGGTCGAGTTGGAATGCGTTCATCAGTGCCCTCCCGGCGAGCGCCTGGCAAAAAAGTAAATCCCCCTGCCGTCCTGGCAGCTGCCGGGAAACATAATTAGCTTTTTTTAAGCAAGCGGTGCCGGAAACGGGGGAATTCAGACGGGAGAGTTGCCGACTTGGAAACCATGATGCGCTAAGACAGGCTCGGGGGAATTTGGGGCTTCAGGTGACGCCGGCGTCTTTCCAGGCTTCCTTGGGCCAGCGGCGATGTTGCCAGAACCACTGACCGGGATGGGCACGGACCTGCGCCTCCAGGAATGTGTTGATGCGCGTCACCGAGCGGAGGATGTCGGCATCGGTGTCGCCTGTATCCTCCGGCACATAGGGCTCGTGGAATTCGATGTGGAACCGGGCCGGCCCGGTTCGTACGGTCGAGACCGGCACGATCGGGACCTGGTATTTCAGGGCAAGGCGGGTTGGTCCCGGGGCAGTCATCGCCTCCCGGCCGAAGAAGGGCACTGAGACACCTTCATTGAATTTCTGGTCGTTCATCAGTGCGATGGGAGCGCCCTTCGCCAGCGCCCGCATCAATTCGCGTGTGCCGATGCCTTTCGGGGCGTTGATAGCCGTGCCGTAGTCGTGGCGCAGTTTCGAAATCCGGCGGTCGATATGCGGATTGTTGAGCGCCCGGTAAGTCATCACCGCCTGCGGAATGCGTTTGGTGATCGCTGCCGGCATGATTTCCCAATTGGCGAAATGCCCGGAGATGAACACCGCGCCCTTGCCGCTGTCGCGGATGCGGTCGAGAATATCAAGACCTGTGATCTCCACCCGGCCAGACGTATACGGATCGATCTTCGGGAGGTGAGGCAACTCGCCCGCCGTCCGCCCGGCCGATTCCCAGGCGGCGAGGGCCGTTTCTTCCACCTGCGCTTCGGACCAGTCGGGAAACGCCATCTTCAGATTGCGCCGCACCGTCTTGTGCTGGGAAAAACGGGGGCCGATTTTGCGCAATAGCCAGCCGCCGAAATTCGAGGCGCGGTCGGGGCCCATCGCCTTGACCGGGGCCCAATAGATCCAGTCCCACGCGAAGGTTTCCAGCCGCCACTGGACCCGCTGCCAGAAGCTGGCGCGGTTATCGATGTCCTTGGGGCGGACATATCCAGTCTTCTGCTGTGGATCGCTCATGCTTCTTTCGGACCGAGAATGGGGGCGAGGAGCGCGGCAAGCGCTGCCTCATCCTCAAAGCGGGCTTCGACGGGGAATACAAGAATGCGCGCGCGTTCTTCTGCAGGCAAGCGCACATGGTCTTTGGATGTCGTGATCAGGCGGGCACCGCGGCTTGCGGCGAGATCATGGAGGAATTTGAGATCGCTGCTTGTATAGGCATGGTGGTCGCCATAGGGGACGCTGTCCTGCAGGTCGGCGCCCGCTTCGGTCAGGCTGTCGAAGAATTTCACGGGCCGGCCGATCCCGGCAAAGGCCACCAGCGGCCCCTCCGGCACATCCCCGGCAGGTGCCAGCCCGGCCCGGACCACTGGCAGGCGGGATTTTTGCACCGCCGACAATTCCTTGCCTTCGCCCATCAGGATCACGCCATCGGCGCGCGCCAGGCCATCGGCGACCGGTTCCCGCAGCGGTCCCTTGGGCAGGACATGTCCATTCCCGAAGGGCGCGGCGGCGTCGATCACGATGAGGGAAAGGTCCTTGGCGACAGACGGGTTCTGGTGGCCGTCATCCATCACGATCAGCTCCACGCCGTCTGCGGCCATCGCGCGCGTGGCGTCGGTGCGGTCCTTCCCGATCCAGGCTTCTCCCGTTGCGGCCAGCATCAGCGGTTCATCGCCCACGTCGCCGGATGTGTGCCTGGCAGGATCGACCTTTAGCGGACCCTCCATTTTGCCGCCATAGCCCCGGGACAGGCTCGCAGCGCGCAGGCCCGCCTCAGCGGCCCGGTGCCGGATGGCCTCGACGACCGGAGTCTTGCCAACGCCGCCGACCGTGAGGTTGCCGACACAGACGATCCGTGCCGGGATGGCTTCGGGCTTTGCACGGGCAAGCTTGCGGCGGATGCCGAACGTGTAGAGTGCCGCCAGCGGTGTCAGCAACAGGCGGGTCAGGGGCGCGGCTTCCCGGGATCTCGGGTCGAGGCCGGCCGACCAGAAATGCGGCGCCTTCATTCCAGCAGTCCCTTTTCGGGCAGGAGCGAACGGATCGCCTCCAGCGTCGCCTGCATGGGGGCGTCGGCCTCGTATTCCAGCAGGTCGAGCGAAGAACTGGAGGGCGGCGCCATGGTGACCAGCGCCCGGCCGATGGCTTTCGGCGTCTTGAGCAGGCGGATCAGGCCCCGTTCGGATAGGTCTTCCATCATGTCTGCGAAATTGAAGACGTCCGGGCCGGAGACGACAGGTTTTCCAAGACGGATCGGTTCCAGCGGATTGTGTCCACCGACATCCGGCGTGTGTCCGCCGCCGAGATAGACCGCATCGGCGAGGCGGAACCAGACGCCCATCTCGCCCATCGTATCCGCGAGCAGGACGCGGGTGTGCAGGTTCGGGGCCTCACCGCGGGACCGCCGGGCGAACGGAATATTGCGGGCGCGCAGCAGGTCCTCGATCACCGGGCCACGCTCCGGATGGCGCGGTGCGATGATGAGGGCGGCATCCGGCGCAGCTTTCATCGCATCGAGGAACAGGGCCTCTTCACCGTCATGCGTGGAGGCGGCGAGATAGCATTTGCGCAGGCCTTTGAAGCCCTCATGCATCCGGCGCAGCTCGACGTCATTGGCGGAGGGCGGCGGCAGGGCAGATTTCAGATTGCCCGTGCAGACCACGGGCTTTCCCATCAGGTTTGCCAGCCGACGGGCCGTATCCTCGTCCGCGGCGAGTACGGCATCGAACCGGCCGACCAGGGCACGGAAGGTCTGATGGAAGCGTTGCCAGCCCTGCGCGGATTTTTCCGTCATGCGGGCATTCACCAGCGCGCGTTTCGCGCCGGCCTTTTCCGCCTCCAGGATCAGGTTCGGCCAGATCTCGCCTTCGCCGAAAATGCAGAGGCTGGGTTTCCAGTGGCGGATGAAGCGGCGGGCGGCGGCGGGCGTGTCGACCGGGGCCATCGTGTAGACGGCATTGTCCGGCAGCATCGGTCCCATCAGCTTGGCAGAGGTCTGTGTCTGGCTGGTGAACAGGAGCATCAGGTCCGGCCGTTCGTCCAGCAGGCGGTTGCCGAGTTCCAGCAGCAGACGGCTTTCGCCGACGCTGGCGCCGTGCAGCCAGACAAGCACGCCATTATTGCGTAGCACGGGCAGGTGCCGGGCCATCCGTTCATTCCGGCGTGAGAAGTCTTCCTTGCCCTGTTTGACCCGCGCGCTCAGCACGAAGCCCAGGAAAGGCGATAGCGCGCTGGTGAGGACGCGATACACGTGCAGCGCGAAAGTCATCTGGAAGCGGGATCCGTTTCTGTTTCCGGTGAGCGGCCGCACAGCATATCAGCCCGGCGCGTCGCTTCATCAAGTCGAACCTGCAATTCTGTCCGCAGCGCTTCGGGGCTGGCGGAGCGGGGCGCGTCGATCGGCGGCCCCAGAATGATGGCCCCCCGGGTAAAAGGGAAGGGAATCATGAACCGGTCCCAGGTCTTCAGCCGCCAGCAGGGGGTGACCGACAGGGCATAGGGCACAATCGGGGCACCGGCCCGCTGGGCAATCATGACCGCGCCGGGACTGACCTGTTCGGCCGGGCCGCGGGGACCGTCCGGCGTAATGCACACCGCATTGCCGCTTTTCAGCAGGCGGGCCGCTTCCGCAATGGCGCGGGCGCCGCCCTTGTCCTTGCGCTTTTTCTTGTTTGCGGCTGAGCCGCGGATGGCGTGCAGGTCGAGATGATCGATCGCTCGGGCCACGGCTTCGCCGTCCGGTGACAGCGAGATCAGCATCGCCGCTTTGTTCACGCGGTCATTCCAGCCGCGGATGAAGCGGATCCAGCCCGTTGGCAGGAGCATGATCCGGGAGTGCCAGGACGCGACGACAACGCCGTCATTGTCCCGCCAGGCCTGACGGGCAGCAGGGTCCACCTCGACCGTCCAGCGGATTGTGTGGGCCACCATGGCCATCCATGCCCAGATCAGGCGGCCAAGGATGGCGGCAACGATGGAGGAGCGGAGCAGCGATTTCATCGCGCGGCTTATAGCGTGCTTTGCTGAGGGGACCACGTATTGTCTCAGGTGGCCTGCTCTCAGGTGATCTCTGGGGAAACGAAATGAGGGAACGGAAATGGTGGGCGATACAAGGTTCGAACTTGTGACCCCTGCCGTGTGAAGGCAGTGCTCTACCACTGAGCTAATCGCCCGTTCCGGAAAAAAGCGGGGTTAATCTGCCTGAGTCGAGAGGTCAAGCGCGGAAAGCTGAAGCGTGTGCATCGGCATTCTGTCCCCCAATCGGACTACATTGTCCCGAGAGTTTTGTGACAAGCGGGTCATAGCAGCTATGCAAAGATATGCTGCAATGCATGGTTTGGGGGCAGAAATTTCGAACGGCAATTACGGCGGGAATGAGGCTGTCACCTATCTGCGGGACAGGCGTCGTATAAGGGATTTACGCTTTAGTACAGGAACACCGTAAACATTGGCAGCGAGATTCCGGAATATGAACAGCTGTTCATTCTGAACGTTTGTTCATCGAACAACATTACGTTGGTTTCATTTGAAATAGGTCTTGAGATTGCGCGCCAACATTGTCATTTTGCAGTCACACGAGACGAGCCGAAAACGGTTCGCAGAAATGTAGACCCTAAGAAGGACAGGCAGGGGCTGTTAAAGCCCTGAAAAACAAAAACGCCTGGAGAGAGAGAAAATGAAAGACTGGTGTGACGAAGAAGGCGCTAAGCGCCTGCGAGAAAAAATTGCTGCCTATTGGGCCGAGCGTGGCTACGAAGTGGATGTCGACCTTGTCGATGCCGGCTTTGTACCTGCCATGCGCAGCGCCCGGACCGACGTGCGCAGCAACATGATTAACGGCATGCCCCGCCGCCGGATCAATCCGGATGCGTCGGCTGCACGTCCGAGCTATCGCCCGCGCGCTGAAGCCACGGCCTGACTGATCAGGCGCGAGAGCGCCTCAGGCAGTTGGGAGTAGTGTGAAACGACAGCGTCCGCGCCAATCGCTTCCACAGACTCGGCTTCATAGCCAAATGGTACAAATACAAAGGGCAGTCCGGCATTCCGGGCTGCCCTTTCGTCTGTCCGGCTGTCTCCCACCATGATGGCCCGGGCCGGATCACCGCCAGCGGCGTGGACCGTGCGCACGATATGGTCCCCATCGGGTTTCTTCGACGGAACGCTGTCGGCGCCGATGATGGCGGCAAAGCGGGGCGCAAGGCCCAATGCGTCCAGGAGCTTGTCGGAGAGATCCTGCTTCTTGTTGGTGCAGACCGACAGGATCGCGCCGTCGGCCGCAAGGCCATCCAGGATTTCCGGCGCCTTGTCGAACGGGCGGGATCCGATCGCGATGTGTTCTGAATAGTACACAAGGAAACGGGCGAAGAGGCCTTCCAGTTCGGCGTCGGACGGCGTCAGTCCCTGATGGGACATGCCCTTCTGGATCATTGCCTTGGCGCCATGGCCGATCATTCCGGCGACGGTCTGCAGGTCCACGGTTTCAAGGCCGGCATGATCAAGGACATCGTTCAGCGCAAGCAACAGGTCCGGCGCGGTATCCACCAGCGTCCCGTCCAGATCGAACACCACGGTCCAGCCGTCCAGCGATCCTGTCATGCTTGCTCCAATTCCTGCTCGCCCCTCGCCTTGAATCGGCCTTTGATCTAGGCGAATGGGCAGAAGAAAGCGAGAGGGCCCTGTCATGAGCCAGACTTCCAGATCCCGCGCCGCGGTAATTCTCGCCGCTGGCAAGGGCACGCGGATGAAATCGAGCCTGCCCAAGGTGATGCACCCGGTCGGTGGACGCCCCATGGTGGATTGGTCGGTCGACCTGGCCCGCAAAGCGGGCTGTGCGAAAATCGTGGTCGTATGCCAGCCTTCCCAGGGGCTGCTGATCGAACACGTCGCCAGCCTGTCCGGAGACATTCAGGTCGCATTTCAGGATCCGCCCATGGGCACCGGCCATGCTGTGCGTTGTGCAGCCGATGCGCTTGCCGGATTTCAAGGGGATCTTGTCGTGCTTTACGGTGACTCCCCGCTGGTTCCGACGGACGCCATCGAGGAACTCTTTGCGTCGCTGGAGGAGGGCGCCACAGTCGGCGTGCTGGGGTTCGACACCCGTGACCCGGGCCTCTATGGCCGCCTGATCACGTCGGGCCATGGTGAACTGGAAGCGATTGTCGAGGCGCGGGAAGCGACGCCTGAGCAGCTGCTGGTCACGCTCTGCAATTCCGGGGTCATGGCGGCCGGTGCTGACGACATGTTCCGGCTTCTGGAAAAGGTGACAAACGACAATGCCAAGGGCGAGTATTACCTGACCGACCTGGTCGGGCTGGCCCGCGGCGAAGGCAAGCGGTGCCAGGCGGTCCGCTGCGGTGAAGAAGACCTTATCGGCTGTGACTCCAAGGCAGACCTTGCCGAGGCGGAAGCGATTTTCCAGGCACGCCGGCGCCGGGAAGCTCTGGACGGCGGGGTGACGCTGATCGCGCCGGATACGGTGTTCTTTGCGTACGATACCGTGATTGAGCCGGACGTGGTGATCGAGCCGAATGTCGTTTTCGGGCCCGGTGTGACCGTCCGGTCCGGCGCGCAGATCCGGGCCTTCAGCCATCTCGAAGGCGCGCAGGTCGGCCAGTTTGCGTCCGTCGGGCCGTTTGCGCGGCTTCGCCCCGGCGCAGTGCTGGATCAGGCGGCATTCGTCGGCAATTTCGTCGAAGTGAAGAACGTACACATGGCCGAAGGCGCCAAGGCGAGCCATTTGTCCTATCTGGGCGATGGCGAGATCGGCGCTGGCGCAAATATCGGTGCGGGCACGATCTTTTGTAATTATGATGGCTTCTTCAAATACCGCACGACCATTGGCGACGGCGCTTTCATCGGGTCCAACTCGGCTCTGGTGGCACCGGTGACCGTCGGCGAGGGCGCGATTGTCGGCAGCGGCAGCGTGGTTACGAAAGATGTCGCGGCCGGTGCATTGGCCGTCGCGCGTGGAAGACAGGTGGAACGCGAAGGCTGGGCGACGGCGTTCCGGGAGAAAATGACGGCAAAGAAGGCCGAAACGAAAAAGGGCTGATCATGGCGAACGAGCTGGAAAAGCAGAACGCGGCCGCCGCGGCGATGGAATTCGTCGAAGACGGCATGACCATCGGCCTCGGCACCGGCTCAACCGCGAAATACTTCGTCGAGATGCTGGCCGAAGAGATTGCTGATGGTCTTGTTGTGCGGTGCATCGAGACGAGCGAACAGACCCGCCGGCAAGCTGAAAGCCTGGGGATCCCGCTGATCCCCTCCGAACAGGTCGAACGGATTCACCTGACCGTCGACGGCGCCGACGAGGTGGATGAGCATGGTTTCCTCATCAAAGGCGGTGGCGCCGCCCTGTTGCGGGAGAAGATTATCGCCAACGCGTCCGATCACATGGTTGTGATTGCTGACCCGTCGAAACAGGTCGACCGCCTCGGCAAGTTCCCCCTGCCGGTGGAGGTGACGCCCTTCGGCTACACCATCACCGCGAAGAAGGTTTACGACGCGCTCTGCTCCAGCGGCATCGACCGCCCGCGCGTGGAATTGCGGGCCCAGCCGGGCGGCAGGCTGGTTGTGACCGATGGCGGAAACTACATCCTGGATTGCCATTGCCTGAAAATTCCCGATGCCGAATCCCTGGCCGCGCGCCTCTCGGGCGTGCCGGGTGTGGTCGAACACGGATTGTTTATCGGCATCGCCCGGACGGTCATTATCGGCAACGAGTCCGGGGCGACAGTGTTTGAATTCTGAGCCTGCGCGCCCATATGCGCCCGCAGACACGCACAAGACTTTCAAGGAAATGACTTATGGCTGAGCACGCTTATGACTTCGACCTGTTCGTGATCGGAGGCGGCTCTGGCGGAGTGCGCGCGGCGCGCATCGCAGCCATCGCCGGCGCCGGTGTGGGCCTGGCGGAAGAATACCGCATGGGCGGCACCTGCGTGATCCGCGGCTGCGTGCCCAAGAAGTTCATGGTCTATGCCAGCCAGTACGGCAAGGACATTGCGAAGTCTGCTGGCTATGGCTGGCGCGTGGGCGATGTCTCGTACGATCACGGAACATTTGCTTCCGCGATGCATGCCGAGGTGGATCGCCTGTCGGGCATCTATTTCCGCAATCTCAAGAATGCCGGCGTGGACATCTTCGAGGAGCGCGCCGAATTCGTCGACGCGCACACGGTGCGCCTGAAGAAGAGCGGCAAGACGATCACCGCGGAAAAGATCCTGATCGCCGTGGGCGGTGCGCCGTGGCGCCCGTCGCCGGAAGAACTGCCCGGTATCGAATACACGATCACATCAAATGAAGTCTTCCAGCTGGAAGCGCTGCCGAAGCACGTCGTCATCGCAGGCGGCGGTTATATTGCGGTGGAGTTCGCGCACATCTTTGCCGGCCTCGGCGTGCCGACCTGCCTTGTCTATCGCGGCGAGGAAGTGCTGCGCGGGTTCGATGCCGATGTCCGCACGGCTGTGCATGAGGGCCTGAAGGAGGCCGGTGTGCGTGTCGTCACCGGCGCCGTCTTCGACGCCATCGAGAAACGCGACGATGCAGACCTGCCGCTACACATCACCCTGTCCAGCGGCGCCCATATCGACGCCGATGTTGCGCTGATGGCGGTTGGACGCCGCCCGAACACGGAAGGGCTTGGCTGCGAAGCCGCCGGGATTGAACTGGACGACAATGGCGCCGTCAAAGTGGACGAATGGTCGAAAACCAATGTCGACAGCGTCTGGGCCGTGGGCGACGTCACCGACCGTGTTGCGCTGACGCCGGTAGCCATTCGCGAAGGCCACGCCTTTGCCGATACCGAGTTTGGCGGCAATCCCTGGCATTTCGATCATTCGGATATCGCGACAGCGGTCTTCTCCCAGCCGGAAGTCGGCACGGTCGGCCTCAGCGAAGCCGATGCCCGCAAGGCCTACGGCGCCGACATCGACATCTACAAGACCAATTTCAAGCCGATGAAGAACGCCCTGAATGGCGACACCAGCCGTGTACTGATGAAGCTGGTCGTGCGGGCGTCGGATCAGAAGATGCTCGGCGTCCACATGGTTGGCGACGATTCCGCCGAGGTCATTCAGGCGATCGGCATCGCCATCAAGATGGGCGTGACCAAGCCGGACTTTGACCGCACCTGTGCCGTCCACCCGTCTGTGGCGGAAGAATTGGTGACCATGCGCACGAAATGGGTGCCGGAGGTTGCGACCAACGCTTAGTGCGTCTCGTCGCAAAGCTCTTTCAGTTCCAGCGCAATCGTCTTCAGGCTTTCCCGGATCTGTTTCAGGCCGCCACCGCGGCCTGAATGGATGACCAGTTGCTTCCAGGCCGGCTGGCCTTCCTGCGGCGGCTTCACGGCCAGATGCTTTGACCGCGGCAAGGCAGACTTCAGCAAGGCGTCAGACAGCGGGAAGCGGGCAACATCATCGAATGTGCCGTTGCGGGCATCCGCTTCGAAGGTTGATTGCTCTGACCGGCTGACGGCGTTGAACAGCACCGACAGAGCCGGGCGCTTGCCGACCGGAATTTGCGTTCGCAACACCTGGTCCAGCAGTTTCACGCCGCGCAGGGAGTAGATGTCGGTGTGCATCGGCGCCAGCACGCGGTCGGCCGCTTCCAGGGCGCAGCGCGTCAGGAAGGTTGCATTCGGATTGGTATCGAACACGATCAGGTCGTATTCGCTGCGATAGAAGTCCACCTGCCGCAGGAAGTGGCGCTTGATCTGCTCAAGGGCGTCATTGTCGGTGGCGAAAGCGTATTTTGAAATCTCGAACTGGCCCGAGATGATGTCGAACCGGCCCGGCGGGCTGTTGCCCTCGGCCATGATGTCATGGACGAGATAATCGCGGGCCACCGGGGCGAACGGTTCAGTCGACAGGTTCAGCCAGTGCTCGGCCGGGCTCTCTGCGTTGCGGGTGTGCAGGCGGGAGCGTTCGAACAGCGAAATGACCGACTTGTCCGCCGCCGCGCTCTCATCCGCCACGTCCATCTCGTAGAAGGTCTGGGTCAGGTTGTATTGCGGGTCGAGGTCGATCAGCAGGATGCGGCCGCCGGCCATTGCGTGCCAGGCGCCGAAGACCTGCGCGGAGACGGTTGTCTTGCCGACGCCGCCCTTGAGGTTCATCACGGCGATGACCGGGCATTTCTTCTTGTAGGCGTCCAGCGTCTGCTGGACGAGCTGGTTCAGGCCGTCCGGCGTGGTGCTGGACAGGCGCAGGTTTGGCTGGACTTCCTGCTTGAAGAAGCCGTTCATCCGCGCCTTGTCGATCTGGTAGGGGATCAGCGGCAGGCCGCGGGCTTTGGCGCGCTCGATATCCTGGCGCACCGTCTTCGATCGCACGGACGTGGCCGAGACCAGCACGATCATCGCGAAGGCGTCGTCGATGTCGCGATTGTTGCGATCGCGGTCGTTATCGTCGTCCGGCGCGAATTTTACAGGGATCGACTCCGCCCGCATCGCTTCGTGAAGCTTGAGCAGGTCGTCGAGGTCCAGCGTCGAGTGGGTGATGTAGACGTGAGACATGATCTCCCGGCGGTCCCTTCAGGCTTGCCTCAGGTCTTATGTAACTAAGATGAGGCGGAGTGATTCCGCCAGCGTTGTGCTGTGAAATTGTGGTGAAACTTGAGCGATCGCCTGCCATGTGATTAATGCGGCCATCAATGGAGCGTAAGATGAGCAACTGGACCCCTTCCGACTGGCGCGAACTGCCGGCGAAGCATATCCCGGAAGATTACCCGGATACTGCAGCACTTGCTGCAGCAGAGGACCGTCTGCGCTCATTTCCGCCGCTCGTTTTTGCCGGAGAAGCCCGCCGTCTGAAAACCCGCCTTGGCGAGGTTGCGGCCGGTAATGCTTTCCTGCTGCAGGGCGGTGACTGTGCCGAGAGCTTCAAGGAATTCCACCCGGACAACATCCGTGACACGTTCCGCGTAATTCTGCAGATGGCTGTCGTGCTGACCTTCGCCGCCGCCAAGCCGGTGGTGAAAGTGGGCCGTATTGCCGGCCAGTTCGGCAAGCCGCGCTCCTCTCCGATCGAGACGATCGATGGCGTCACGCTGCCGTCCTACCGGGGCGACAACATCAACGGCATGGATTTCACACCGGAAGCCCGCATGCCCGACCCGGATCGCCTGATTCAGGCCTACTCCCAGTCGGCAGCGACGCTGAACCTGCTGCGCGCATTCAGCCAGGGTGGCTATGCCAGCCTCGCCAATGTGCACCGATGGATGCTCGGCTTTGTGGATCGCAGCTCTCAGGGCGAACGCTATGAGAAGCTGGCAGACCAGATCTCGGCCTCGTTGCGCTTCATGGAAGCGGTTGGCCTGAACGCCGAAACCGTGCCGCAGATGGCGCAGGTGGAGTTCTACACCAGCCACGAAGCCCTGTTGCTCGGCTATGAGGAAGCACTGACCCGCGTCGATTCCACGTCTGGCGATTGGTACGACACGTCGGCCCACATGCTGTGGATCGGCCACCGGACCCGTCAGCTGGATCATGCTCACGTCGATTTCTGCAAGGGGATCAAGAACCCGATCGGCATCAAGTGCGGCCCCGGCATGGAGCCGGACGAGCTTGTCCGCCTGATCGAGACGATCAACCCTTCGGACGAGGCCGGGCGGATCACGCTGATCTCGCGCTTTGGCTCCGATGGAGTGGCTCAGGGGCTGCCGCCGCTGGCGCGCGCCGTGAAGGCAAGCGGCCGGACTGTGGTGTGGTCCTGCGACCCGATGCACGGCAACACGCTGAAGACCGACTCCGGCTTCAAGACGCGACCGGTGGACCGTATCCTCTCCGAGGTGAGCCAGTTCATCGACGTCATGAATGCCGAAGGCTGCTATCCGGGCGGGGTCCATTTCGAGATGACCGGCCAGAACGTCACCGAGTGTATCGGCGGCGCACAGGCTATCTCCGAGGACGACCTTTCCAGCCGCTACCACACGCACTGCGACCCGCGACTGAACGGCGAGCAGGCACTGGAGCTGGCTTTCCTGGTGGCAGAGAAGCTTCAGGCGCTCGGCAACGGCAAGGACGCGGCCCGCAAGGCCGGCTGACGCATTTTTTCTGATTGGCCGTAACCGGCCGGATGCGACAGCCAGACCCGTCTCCTTAAGGACACGGAAAATTCACAAGGCCGGAGCCAATCCGGCCTTGCTTCGCACAAAGCAATTAAACATGACACACAGCCCGGCGCCTGACGCCGGGCAGAGGGTATTCCAATGCGGAGCATGAACTGGCCGGCCTGGGTCCGGCTTGGGGACATTGTCGATTTGTTACGGCTGTCGGTGCCGATCGCCATCTCGCGGATGGCGATGATGCTGATGAGCATGACCGATGCGGTGGTACTGGGGCAATTCGCGCCCGGTGAGCTGCCGTTCGTTCTGAACTCCTGGCTGCCCATGGGCGTGACGCTGGGGTTCAGCATGGGCATCCTGATCGGGGTGCAGGTGCTGACGTCGGAAATGTTGGGGGTCGGCCGCCACGCCCAGTCGGGCCGGATCTTCCGGCGGGGGCTGGTCGCGGCAACGGCGCTTGGCGTGGCGCTTCTGGCACTCGTGGTTTTGACTGCCGAGCCTTTGTTCCACTGGTTGTTCGTCGAGATCGCGCCAAGCTCGGACTCGGCGAACCTGGCCAATCCTGAATATGTTGCGGCATCGACGGCGTCGGTGACCCACATCCTCGCCCTGGCCTTGCCGGGCTTTACCATTTCGACCGTGTGCGGCCTCTACCTGGAGGCGCTGCGCCGGCCGACGCTGGTCGCCATCATCAGCTATGGCGGCGTCTTGCTGAACATCGTCCTGGATCTCGCCTATGTCGGCGGCTTCTGGGGCCTGCCGCAAATGGGCGCGGAGGGCGTAGCCATTGCAACGACCGGCTCGCGCTATGCGATTGCCGTGGCGATGTTCGTCGCGGTCATCTTCCTGACGCCGGCTTTCCGGGCATCGCCAAAGGCGGAACCGGGGGAGGCAAAGCGCCAGTTCGAGGTCGGTATCGGTTCGGCCATCTCCAATGTGGCCGAGTGGGGCGGGTTCAACCTGACCTTCACGATCGCCACGTGGATCAGCTTGTCGGCAAACACGGTGTACGGATACACGATCCAGCTCGTCGGCTTCTGCTTCATGTTCTACATGGGCATCGCTTCGGCGACGAGCGTCCGGGTGGCCGAGGCCTTCGGCCGTGGCAACAAGGATGAGGTCGTCAATGCCGGCCGGCTGGGGATTGCGGCAACCATCCTGACGGGGACCACGCTGGGACTCCTTCTGGTCGTCTTCCGCGAGCCGCTTTCACACCTTCTGGTCAACAAGGAGGCCCTGATTGACGGTGTGGCGATCGCGCCGGCGATTGCCTCGCTCATGTTCCTTGCCGGGGCGATGACCCTGTTCGACGGAATGCAGGCCACAGCGTCCTTCGCGCTGCGGGCACAGGAGATCGTCTGGTCGCCGAGCCTGATTCACATCGGCTCTTTCTTCCTGGTGATGCTGCCGGCCTGCTACTGGCTGGGCATTGTGGAGGGGCATGGCGCGAAAGGCATGATGGAAGGTGCCCTGATCGGCGTGTTCGTGGCGGGGACGTTGCAGACGCTGATGCTGGAACTGAAAGCGGCGCGCCCCTTGAAGGGACACGCCGCCTTGAAACTCTAATATTCCGGTAACGGATGGACCGGTCCTAGAGATCCTTCATTGCGGAGGCTGGCTTGAAGGAAGCCGATGTCTTCTCCGGGATCTTGATTGGTTCACCGGTTGCCGGGTTGCGGCCGGTGCGGGCATTGCGGGTTTTCGGCGCGAATGTGCCGAAGCCTGCGATGGCGACCTGCTTACGCGATTTCACCGCGTCCGCGATCGTGTCGAATACAGCATCAACGGCCTTGCCGGCGTCGCTTTGCGACAGACCGGAAGCAGCGGCCACTGCCTTCGTAAGTTCACCCTTGTTCATACGGGTTCTCCTCTGAGTTAAACGGCGATGCCCCGCCGTTGTTTCGACTAGTCCACGATTCGGAAACCCTGAACACGCCGGATTCCCAATAAACACGGGCTATGTGCCCGGAATCCAGCCCTCTTCGGCCTTAATTTTCGTATTTTCGGCCGGATCGAGCCCTTTGGCTGTGGAAAAAGCAGCTGAAAGTGCCCCTTTTCCGTCGAGGGCCGCGAAATCATGGGCGATCCCCCGGACCTGGGCTGCATCCACCGTTTCGCCGGATTCGGGGATTGCCTTGGTCAATGAGGGGTAAATCTCGGTCATCACGACTTTTATGTCAGTGAGCGCTTCCTCAATCAGGGGTTCTGACGGGTCGAATTCAAACGGCCATATCCGAGCCTCAGGCCATGCCTCACGAAGGGCGTGGACATGCGGAATGCCGGTCAGGGACTGGCTGCCCACGCTGCCGGTATAGGCCAGCTGCCAGACAGACTTCGGTTGACCCAGTTTGTTGTCCCGAAGGTAGGTTTCCACGATGCGGTATTCCGGCAGGGCGGCGTCGGTGAAATCGGGCTTGGTGCTGCCCAGCGTTGAGACGACATCGCGCGCCGGCGCGCCCCAGAAGGGAAACGGCCCCTTCGAGATCGCATAGTTCATGCCGGCGGCAATGGCGTAACGTGCATTGGAATTGTCGGGCTTGTCCTTCAGCTTCGAGGCGAGATGCTCGTGCATTGCCTGCCACGGCGCCTTGCCGTCCAGCTTCAGGCCGAGGGCCTCCGCCGTGCCGGCCGGATAGCCGAGCGAGAAGTCAAATCCCAGAAGGACACGGTCGCCACGCTTTGTCAGCTTACCGACCATGTCCTCAAGGAAACTGCGGGCTTTCAAGCGCGTTTCGATATTCACGGCGCGGTACTGCAGCTTCAGGCGTGCGTCCTTGGCCAGGATCCCAATCCAGATCGAATTGGGCCCGGTCACAGGCTTGGACGCCGCGCTCCAGTCCACCATGATATACGCGTCGAAAAGGGCCGCCATGACTATCCCAGTTTAACAAGCATCTTGCCGGTATTGGCTCCGCTGAAGAGACCGATAAAGGCGTCCGGTGCCTTGTCGATTCCCTCCATCACGGTTTCCTGGAATTTCATTTGCCCTGCCGCAATCCATTTGGCCATATCCGCGAGGAAGGCTGGCTGCATATCGGCATGCGTAGAGACGATGAACCCCTGGATCTTCAGCTGTTTGCCAACGACCTGGATGATGTTGTGCGGGCCAACCGGCGTGCCGGTCTCATTGTACTGCGCGATCATCCCGCATTCGGCGAAGCGCGCCATCGGGCGTGCAACTTCGATGGCAGCGGTCAGGTGATCCCCGCCGACATTGTCGAAATAGACGTCGATGCCTTTCGGGGCGGCTTCGCGAAGCGCTGCGACAAGGCCGTCGAACCCCTTGGCTTCCTTGTAGTCGATCACGTGATCGGCGCCGAGCGACTTCACGAACGCGCATTTGTCAGGCCCGCCCGCTGAACCGATCACGGTGCAGTTCTTGATCTTGGCGATCTGGACCACGGTCGATCCGACGGCGCCTGCCGCACCGGAGACGAACACCGTGTCGCCCTCCTTCAGTTCCGCCACACGCAGGATACCGGCATAGGCCGTGAGGCCCGGCATGCCCGCGACGCCGAGAAAGGCGCTGTCCGGCAGGCCGGTGTCGCCCGGCAGCTTTACCGCCATGGCTGTGGCCGGATCGCCGACCCAGGCTGTGCGCCAGCCATTCATCGACTGGACGAGATCGCCGACCTGAAAGTCAGGATTGTTCGATGCGGTGACACGGCCAACGGCGCCGCCGGTCATTGTTTCGCCGATGCCGAAGGGCGGGACATAGCTTTCACGGTCGTACATTCGTCCGCGCATGTACGGATCGACCGACATCCACGAGTTCTGGACCTGGATTTCGCCGGGGCCGGGATCGGCGATCTCGACCGTTTTCTTCTCGAAATCTGACTGCTGCGGCAGTCCGACGGGGCGCTGGGCGAGGGCCCATTCGGTTGATGTAAGTGTAGCCATTCGTGATTCCTCCTGCTTGGTTTCTTGTGTTTGTCTTGCGCCCTAGTTGGGCGCGCATGCCAGCGCTGTGAAGGGGTGACCGGGAAGAAACCCGCTGCGGCACGGCTGTGCCACGGCCTTGATACCATGGCAGTTGGGTGCCATTCCGGTCAGGACAGAGGGGCCAGGACATGACGAAGCTCAAAGTAGGCGTTGCCGGTGCCGGGGTGTTCGGAAACTACCACGCGCAGAAAGCAGCTGCATCGGTGAAGACCGATCTGGTCGGTGTCTACGATATCGATCTGCCCCGCGCGAAGGGCATCGCCGAAAAGTTCGGCGCAAAAGGTTTCGACGACTACACGGCTTTCCTGGATGCCTGTGATGCGGTCGTCATTGCCGTACCTGCCACCTGGCACGAGCCGCTGGCGCGCCAGGCAATCGAGGCGCACCGGCATGTCCTGTGCGAGAAGCCGCTGGCCCTGACCGGTGCGGCAGCGCGTTTTCTGGCAGACGAAGCCGCCGCGCATGGCCGCATCCTGCAGGTTGGCCATCAGGAGCGTTTCGTTGCGAAGGCGATGGGCGTGCTGGCGATCGAGGAAACGCCGCTGCTTCTGGAATCCGTCCGCGCCGGCCCGCCCGCGCCGGACAATCGTGCGGGCGATGTGTCGGTCATCTGGGATCTGATGATCCACGATCTGGACCTCGCCGCCATGATGCTCGGCAACGAGTTCACCGGCGTGAGCGCCACCGGGCGCCGGGTCCATTCCGAGCATATCGACGAGGCCACGGCGGAATTCTCCTATGCCAGCGGCGGGGTCGCCCGGCTGACGGCAAGCCGCGCGGCGCCCGAACGCCAGCGGTCCATGCACGTGGTCTACCCGTCGGGTGAAATCTCGATCGATTTCCTGACCCGCAAGGTGAAGAACTCCACCCCCTACGAGATCAAGGTCGACATCGCTGCGGAACTGCCGGACCCGCTGGGCGCGGCGGACGAAGGGTTTTATGCCGCTTGCCTGGGCCTGGCGCGTAGTCCGGTTCCGGCCCACGGCACGGTCGGGGCGGTGGCGATGGCGGAAGCCGCCGAAGCCGACATTCTGGCAAAGATCGACGCCTGATCAGGCGTCGCCGCGCCGCGCAGCCTGTTTCGGATCATGCTTTGGCGCAGGCGCGAGGCGCATGACTTCGGTCTGGAAACGCTCGTCATCTCCATCCAGCAGGAAGGGCAGGGCGCTGCCGATCGCGTCGACCAATGGCTCGAACCATTGGAGGTCCGCCTTGGTGAAGTCCGACAACACGTGCGGCATGACCATGGCCTTGTCGCCCGGATGGCCGATCCCGATGCGCACGCGGCGGAAGTTTTCCCCCAGATGCGCCATCATCGACCGCACGCCATTATTGCCGGAATGCCCGCCGCCGCGTTTGACGCGCAGCCGGCCCGGGGCCAGGTCGATCTCGTCATAGAACACGGTCACGTCGTCTGCCGGGCGCTTGTAGAATTGCAGCACCTTCGACAGGGCGCGGCCGGTCTCATTGTAATAGGTCTGCGGTTTCACCAGCAGCACTTTCTGGCCGCCGACAGTGCCTTCCGCAATCAGGCTTTCGAACTTCGAGCGCCAGGGCCCGAAATTGTGCCGCGCGTGCAGGGCATCCAACACGATGAAGCCGGCATTGTGCCGGTTTTTTGCGTAGCGGTCTGTGGGGTTTCCCTGCCCGGAAAGGATCAACATGAGGAATGCGCCTCCTGCCGGAGCTTGGGGTAGAAAGTGAACGGCCCGCCTGGCAACATAGGACAGGCGGGCCGCACGTTAAAGGATGGAAGGCAAGAGACTTAGTCTTCTTTCTCTTCGCCGCCTTCTTCTTCAGCAGCGGCTTCTGCTTCTTCCGTTGCTTCTTCGTCCGTGTCCTCTTCGACCTTGGCCGTGCGGCCAGCGATCGTGGCGATGGTGAAGTCGCGGTCGGTGATGGTCGGCTCCGCATCAGCTGGCAGCTTGATGTTGGAGATCTTCACATTGTCGCCGATTTCCAGCTCGGAAACGTCGGCTTCGAGTGATTCCGGAATGTGGCCGGCCGGCACAAGCAGTTCGACCGTGTGGCGCACCACGTTGAGCGTACCGCCCTTTTTGAGGCCCGGGGAGACTTCTTCACCGACGAAGTGAACCTGCACTTCGACCTTGATCTGCTGCTTGGCGTCGACGCGGAACAGGTCCACGTGCATCGGCTGGTCGGAGACCGGGTGCAGCTGGATTGCCTGCGGGATCACCAGCTGTTTGTCGCCGTTGTGGACCAGTGTTGCGGTGGAAGACAGGAAGTGGCCGGTGTCGATGGCCTTCTGAACTTCGTTGCGCTTCAGGCTGATGGCGACCGGGTCCTCGCCGCCGCCATAGAGGACGCCGGGCACAAGGCCTTGCTTGCGGGCCGCACGGGCGCCGCCGGAACCGATGCGCTCACGCAGTTCGATATTGAAGGTAATCTGTTGTTTTGACATTGTTTTTCCTTTCGCCCTCGACTCCGCCCCGCCGTTCCGGTGAGGTGAGAAGCTGACACGTGCGGCCTCGCGCCGTCGTTTCTGAAGGCGCGCAGGTAGCCCATAAGCCCTGTATTGGCAAGGGTTTGAGGCATGTCACGCATTTCCCAATCAGGTCCTGATCCTGCCCGGTTTTCCCCTCCGACCAAGGTCTGGGGTGGCCGCCAGCCGAAATCGCGTAAACTGGTGAAAAGAATACGGGAGGAAAAGATGCTGAAAGCGCATGTGATGATGGCCTTTGGCCTGTTGATGGCCGCGATCTATGCGGTGCGTCTGGCATCGGGCTTCAGCCTGTCGGACGGGTTTGGCCTCGGCGAGGCTTACCTGATGGGCGGGGTGGGGCTGGCCGGGGCGCTCTTGTGGAGCGGCTGGAAAGAACGCCGCTACGCCAAGCGCATCCGGCAGGAAAGCTAAGACCAAAGTGGGGCTGTCTGGGACAGCCCTTTTACGTCAGCGTGCAATCTGCGGCTGACGCACCCAAACGAAAAGAGCGGCCACAGAAGCCGGATACGGCATTGGCCAACAAGGCCCGGCAAGGGCCCCGGTAAGGGTCAAAGGGAGGAAACGGAAACAATGACTCATAACATCAAAGAGATTGATGCGAAGGGATACTGGCGCGACGTCATCAGGCTGACCCTCAGCCTTCTCGCCATCTGGTTCGTGGTTTCGTACGGCGCAGGCATCCTGTTCCGCAGCGTGCTCGACCAGGTCTCGATCGGCGGTGCGCCGCTTGGATTCTGGTTCGCGCAGAACGGATCCATCTACGTCTTCGTCGGACTGATCTTCTACTACTGCCGGGCGATGAACCGCCTGGAGAAGAAATACGGCGTGGAGGCCTGAGACGATGGGCGAGCAATTCTGGACCTATTTCTGGGTCATCCTGACTTTCGGGACCTATATCGGCATCGCCATCTGGGCGCGGGCCGGATCGACCGACGACTTCTATGTTGCCGGACATGACGTCCACCCCACCGTCAACGGCATGGCTACGGCGGCCGACTGGATGTCGGCGGCCTCGTTCCTATCGATGGCGGGCCTCATTGCCTTCCTGGGCTATGGCGGCTCGGTCTATCTTATGGGCTGGACCGGCGGTTATGTTCTGCTGGCCCTGCTGCTGGCGCCGTTCCTGCGGGAGTTCGGCAAGTTTACCGTGCCGGACTTTGTCGGCGACCGGTATTACTCGACCACCGCCCGCCTGATCGCGGTCGTCTGTGCCCTGTTCGTGTCATTCACCTATATCGCCGGACAGATGAAAGGCGTGGGCGTGGCCTTTTCGGGTTTCCTCGGCGTCGAGTTCAACACCGGTATCATGGTCGGCATGGCCATCGTGTTTGTCTATGCGGTGCTGGGTGGCATGAAGGGTGTGACCTACACCCAGGTCGCACAATACTGTGTACTGATCTTTGCCTATACGGTGCCAGCGGTCTTCATGTCGCTGATCGTCACCGGCAATCCGATCCCGCAGCTGGGCTTCATCTCCAATGTGAAGGGCGAAGACATCTCCATGCTGGAGAAGCTGAACACCGTCGTGACGGATCTCGGCTTCATGGAGTACACACAGACCGACAAGTCCATGTTCGACGTGTTCGCCATTACCGGCGCGCTGATGTTCGGCACGGCGGGTCTGCCGCACGTGATCATCCGCTTCTTCACCGTGTCGAGCGCTGGCGCTGCCCGCGTATCGGCCGGCTGGGCGCTGGTGTTCATCGCGCTGCTCTACACGACCGCTCCGGCTGTGGCCTCGCTCGCGCGTCTCAACTTCATCGATACGGTGAATGAGGCGACCTATATCGCCAGCGATGCCGATTATGACACCGAAGCGACCGCGATCATCGCCGATGGCGGCAAGCCGATCCCAGCATGGTTCAAGGACTGGGAAAAGATCGGCCTGCTGGAAGTCACCGACAAGAATGGCGACGGCGTCGTGCAATACCGGGCAGGGGACGACAATGAAGTCACCAAGCTCGACCGCGACATCATCGTGACGGCCAACCCGTCCATTGCGGGCCTTCCGGCCTGGGTGATCGGGCTTGTCATCGCGGGCGGCCTTGCGGCGGCCCTGTCGACAGCGGCCGGCCTCCTGATGGTGATCTCGTCGGCTGTCAGCCACGACCTTTGCCGGCGGACCTTCTTCAAGGGCATGACCGACAAGCAGGAGCTGCTGACTGCACGGGGGGCCGCCGCAGGCGCGGTGATCCTCGCCGGGATCATGGGGATGAATACGTCCGCACTCGGCTTTGTGGCGCAGGTGGTTGCCTTCGCCTTTGGCCTCGCGGCGGCGTCGCTGTTCCCGGTCATCCTGCTCGGCATCTTCTGGAAACGGATGAACCGCGAAGGCGCGATTGCCTCGATGCTGACCGGTCTCATCACCACCTTCTGGTACATCTACCACTTCAAGTTCGTGGATACGGATCCTTCGCACTGGTGGCTGGGCGTCTCACCGGAGGGGATCGGCTTTGTCTTCATGTTCCTGTCTCTGGCTGTCGGTGTCGGCGTGGCGCTCGTCACAGCCCCGCCGCCGCAGGACATCCAGGATCTGGTGGAAGACATTCGTGTGCCGGGAACCCGGACACCGCACGGTATCGCCGACGCGGAGATGCAGCCCGAATAGACGGCGGCAATCCACACCTCTCCCAACCTGGGCGGTCCGGCAGCACGGACCGCCCATTTTGGCATTCCGGCCCCAGACCTTGGGCGAACTTGCCAGACAGGCGCCCGGCGGGTGAAGATCTGGCCTTGAGGAGATTTCGTCCATGCCAGTCTGGCTGATCGTTGGGGCAACAGGGCTGTATGTGTTCGGCCTGTTCGCCATCGCCTGGCGGGGCGACCGGCGCGCGCTGGACCCGTCAGCGAAACGCAGCCCCTACACTTATGCCCTGGCGCTGGCGGTCTATTGTACCTCCTGGACCTTTTTCGGGGCGGTCGGCACGTCCGCCACCAGCGGGTGGGACTATCTCGCCATCTATCTTGGCCCGGCGCTGGTCTTCCTGTTTCTGCCAGACCTGATCCGTCGCATCGGCGATGTCGCCCAGCGGGAGAGTATCTCCTCGCTGTCGGACTTCCTGTCGGCCCGGTATGGCAAGAGCCGCGGGGTCGGGGCGCTGGCCGCGCTGGCGGCGGTGGCAGGCAGCCTGCCTTACATCGCCCTGCAGCTGAAATCCGTCGGCATGAGTTTTCAGGCGCTGGCCTATGGGGCGGAGAATGCCGGCACCCGGCCGGCCAGCCAGACGGTCCTGTTCACGGCGCTCGCCATGGGAGTGTTCGCCATCCTGTTCGGCGCCCGCCAGTCGGATGCCACGCGCCGCAATGCCGGCCTGATGCAGGTGCTGGCGCTGGAGGCGATCATCAAGCTGGTCGCCCTGGTGGCCGTCGCGGCGCTGTCCCTGTCGCTGATCACGGCGCCGGATATCGATATTCCGGCCCAGGCGACGGCGCCGTTCGCCAATAGCGGTGTGTCCCAGCGCCTGGTTGTCATGACGATCCTGTCCATGTGCGCGATTATCTGCCTGCCGCGCCAGTTCCACGTCGCCGTGATCGAGCGGCGGGACCGGCGCGAAGTGCAGACTGCGCGAATTGTGTTCGTCGCTTACCTGGCGCTGACCAGCGCCGTGGTCATCCCGATCACGATTGCGGGCCTGTCGACGCTTGAGGCAGGCGTGTCGCCCGACCTGTTCGTGCTGGACCTGCCGCTGGCGCGCGGTGACGGGCTGCTGGCCTTGTTCGTCTTCCTTGGCGGCTTCTCGGCAGCGACCGGCATGGTAATCGTCTCCAGCGTCGCCTTGTCCACCATGGTGACCAACGACCTGATCGTGCCGGCCGTGATGCAGACCGGGCGGTTCTCCAGTCTCAGCGGCAATTCCGGTGCGCGTCTCACCATGATCCGCCGGGCCGTGATCATCGTCATCGTCCTGGGGGCCTATGGCTATTACCGGCTGGCGGGGACAGGCGAGGCGCTGGCGCAGATCGGCCTGTTGTCCTTTGCCGCGGCGGCCCAGTTTGCGCCCGCCCTGATCGGCGCGGTCTACTGGCGCAGCGGGCGGCGCGCGGGGGTCATGTGGGGACTGGCCCTCGGCATGGGCCTGTGGGCCTACACCCTATTCCTGCCCGCCATCCTGCAGCATGATCGGATGGCGGCGGCTGTGCCCGGCTGGCTGGACCCCTACGCCTTGTTCGGCGCGCCATTCGACGACAGCCTGATCCATGGCGTCGTGTGGAGTCTCGGCGCCAATATTGCGGCCTATGTGACCCTGTCGCTCCGTTCGCGGGAGCGCCTGCGCGACAAGGTTCAGTCATCAGTCTTCGTCGGCGATCCGGAACCCCTCGGCCACACGGAGACGGGCACGTCGGACCCGGTGGCATCGGTAACGCCGAACGGGCTGAAAACACTGGCCTCCCGTTTCCTGAACCCCGAAGCGGTCGAACACGCCTTTGCCGATTTCGAGCGCGTCTCGGGCGTTCCCGCGTCGGGCGACGGCGCAGCGGACTGGCAACTTGTCCAGCGAACGGAGCGCTTGCTGGCCTCCGCGCTAGGGGCATCGTCGGCGCGGGTGGTGCTGGCGTCTGCCATCGGCGGCAATCAGGTGGCGCTGCGGGACGTCCTGTCCATGCTGGACCACAAGACGCAGGCCGAACGGTTCGACCGGCACATGCTGCAATCCATGCTGGAGAATATCTCGCAGGGCATCTCCGTGGTGGACGCCGACCAGCGCCTTGTCGCCTGGAACACCGCCTATCTGGACCTGTTCCATTATCCCAATGAACTGGTCACGGTCGGCACGCCGGTGGCGAAGCTGATCGAATACAATTTTAAATCAGGCTGGATCGACGGTGACCCGGCCGAGGAGACCCAACGCCGGGTCGCGCACATGCGGGCCGGGCACCAGCACACCTATGAACGGCGCAATCCGGACGGACGCTACCTGCGCATTGTCGGCAACCCGACGCCGGGCGGTGGCTATGTGACGACGTTCACCGACATCACCGAGGACAAGCTGCGGGAGCGGGCCCTGATCGAGGCGAACGAGACGCTGGAAACGCGGGTGCGTGAACGCACGCACGACCTTGAAGAAATGGCGCAGGATCTGGACCTTGCCCGCCGCGACGCCGAAGGGGCCAACGCCTCCAAGACGCGCTTCCTTGCGGCGGCCAGCCATGACCTGCTGCAGCCGCTTAATGCGGCGCGCCTGTTTCTCGGATCCATCCGGGCGGACGAACAGGGGCAGGGGCTGGTCTTGCGCGCCGACAAGGCCATTCAGTCAGCGGATGAACTGATCCGCGGCCTTCTGGACATTTCCCGGCTGGACCATGGCAGCATCGCGCCGAAACCGGTGCAGTTGCCGGTCGGGCCCTTGCTGGAAGACCTGGTCGAGGAGGCGATGCCGATGGCCGAACAGGCCGGGATCGGCATGCGCATCGCGCCCTCCAGCCTGATGGTGGAGGCGGATCCGGACTTCCTGAAAAGCATCCTGCGCAATTTCATCTCCAATGCCCGGCGCTACACGCGTGAGGGGGCTGTGCTGGTCGGTGCGCGGCGGCGGGGCAACATGGCGCAGATCGAAGTGTGGGACACCGGTCCCGGCATTGCGGCAGACGCCCTGCCGCTGGTCTTTGAGGAATTCCGGCGCTTTGAGGATACCGACAATACGGGCATTCGAGGCGCGGGGCTCGGTCTGCCGGTGTCCAAACGCCTTGCCGACCTGATGGACGCCCCGATCCGGATCCGGTCCGTACCCGGAAAGGGCAGCGTGTTTTCCGTATCGGTGCCGCTGGCGGCGTCTTCCGGTAAACGCAAGCGCGCGGTCGCCAGAAGTGCGCCGCGTCGCACTGTCAGCCTTGAAGGGCTGCGGGTGCTGGTGGTCGATGACGAAGCGGCCATTGTCGATGGCATGACGGCGCTGCTCAGCGGCTGGGGCTGCGAGGTGCGCGGCGCCCGCACCGTCGCCGGGGCACAGGCCTGGCTGGAAGCAGAGCATTTCGATGCGATGATTGCCGACCTCAACCTGCAGGATGCCGTCGACGGGTTTGACCTGATCGCGATGAGCCGGCCGAAACTGCCCTCGCCGGGCAATGTCCTGTTGCTGACGGCAGCGGCCAATGACGCGGTACGTACACAGGCCGAAATCGATGGCATCGCCATGCTGCGCAAGCCCGCCGCGCCGGACGATATCCGCCGCTTTCTCGAAGACTTGCCGCAAGGCGTCTCCGCCTGACAGCGGACCTCAGAGGGAAATCGCTTCCTTGTAGATGAGCAGTGCCTGGGTGCGGTTGTTGGCGCCCAGCTTGCGGAAGATCGCCGTCATGTGCGCCTTTACCGTGGCGACGGAAATATCCATCTCATAGGCGATCTGCTTGTTCAGCAGGCCGTCATTGAGGCCGGACAGCACCTTGCGCTGGGCAGGCGTCAGGTCTGCCACACGGGCGAGCAGCGCCTCCCGTCCCGCATCGGCGGCGGTATCGCTTGGCGGGAACCACTGGCCGCCGTCCAGCGCGGTGGCGAGTGCGGCGGAGAGGTCGTCCATCGACATGCTCTTGGGCAGGTAACCGGCGGCGCCGAGGGCCTTGGCGGTGCTGAACGCCTGCTGGAAATCCGTCGCCGAGACGACCACGACCGGACAACCCGGCCGGGCGGCCTGCAACCGGGTCAGCCCGTCGAATTCCTGTATATCGCCGAGTGTCAGGTCCAGCAGGATCAGATCGAAGGATTGTTCTTTCACCTTGGAAAGCGCCTCCGCCAGGCTGCTGGCGTGATGCGCGGTCGCGCCATCCGGGAATGCCGTGCCCAGCGCCGCTTCGAGCGCGTCACGGAATAACGGATGATCGTCCACAATCAGGACGGTCGGAACCAGTCCCATACTGTTTGCCTCCCCGGCGCCGCGAATTTCTCGATCCGCGGTCTGCGACTTGTTGAGAGAACCATACCCCGGCGGAAAGGGATGTCGAGCGTCATTAGACTTTTGTCGTAGCACCAATGGCCAATAGCGAGGTTTCCGCGCCGGAAGGATACTCCCTGCAAATAATAAGGCACGGGAGGAAACTGATGCCAAGGACAATTAGAGGTTTATTGCTGTCGGCGTCTGCCGCAGTCATGGCGCTGGCGGCAAATGCAGAGCAATCGGTCGAAGAGCGCATCGCGGCGCTGGAGGCCATGGTCGCCGACCTGAAGGCCGAGCTTGCCGCCGAAAAGACGGAAACAGACGCCGACATCGTGCGGATCGAGACAACGGCAGCAGAGGCAGCCCCCGCGGCAACTGCACCGAAGACGGACGGTTTCCTTGTCGGCGACACCACGTTGAAATTCGGCGGGATCGTCGACCTCGACGTACACGCGACCTCCCTCAGCGATGGCAGCATCGCGTCGAGCTCCATTGCGCGGGATTTCTACATTCCGGGGGCCACGCCGGTTGGCGGGGAGGGTGCCGATTTCACGGACTTCACCGCCGAATCCTCCCGCTTCTTCTTCTCGGCGTCCAAGCCTGCGGGAGAGGACACGGTGGAGGGGTATATCGAGCTGGATTTCCTCGGCTCCGGCCAGGGCAATGAGCTGGTCTCGAACTCCTACTCGCCCCGCCTACGCCGGGCATTCGTCAAGTATGGCAACTGGCTGGCAGGCCAGGAATGGTCGACCTTTCAGAACACATCCGCCATTCCGGAAAGTGCGAGCTTCCTGATCCTGTCGGACGGCATGGTGTTCATCCGCCAGCCTCAGATCCGGTATACGAAGGGCAACTGGATGTTCGCCCTTGAGAACCCGAACACGACCACGCTGAATGCCGGGTCGCGGGATGAAAACCTCCTTCCGGACGTCGTGGCGCGGTACAATTTCAGCGGCGACTACGGCAATGTCTCCGTGGCCGGCATCGCCCGCCAGCTGCGCGCGGATTTCGGCGCATCGGAGGATGAAACCTTCGGCTACGGCGTCAGCGTGTCAGGCCGCGTCAAAGCGGGCGCGAAGGATGACATCCGCTTCAATCTCGTCGGCGGCGAAGGGATCGGACGCTATGTCGGTCTGGCCGCCAGCCGCTCCACCGCGCTTGATCCGAACGGCAAACTGGAAGCGATCCCCAGCTATGGCGGCCTGGTCGCCTGGCGCCACCCATTCGGTGAAACGGCGCGGTTCAATGTCGGCTACTCCGGCCTGTTCGTCGACAACCCAGACTACCTACCGGCGAATACCACGACCAGGTCTGTCCAGTCCGCTTATGGCGCCATTTTGTGGGATGTCGCCCCGAAAGTGACGGTCGGCGTGGAGCTGCTTCACGGCATTCGTGAAGTGGAATCAGGGGCAGATGGGGCGATCAGCCGCTTCACCTTCTCCACCAAATATGCATTCTGAACGACAGGACGAAATTTCATGCCCTACGAGGAAACGACAATGAGCGATCAGCCAAAAATCTACCCCGTTCCGGAGGAATTCGCGGCGAAGGCCAACCTGTCGCCGGAAAAATACAAGGAAATGTACGAGGCCTCGATCGCGGATCCGGAGGCGTTCTGGGGAGAGCAAGGCAAGCGGCTCGACTGGATCAAGCCCTACACCACGGTGAAGGATGTCTCCTGGGAGACCGGAGACCTGCACATCCGCTGGTATGCCGATGGCGAGTTGAACGTCACCGCGAACTGCATCGACCGGCACCTCGCCACGCGCGGCGACAAGACGGCCTTCATCTGGATCGGCGACGACCCGGACGAGTGCCACAAGGTCAGCTACAAGGAGCTGCACGCCGCCGTCTGCCGCTTTGCCAACGTCCTGAAGAAGCTTGGCGTCAAGAAAGGGGATCGCGTCACCATCTACATGCCGATGATCCTGGAAGCGGCCTACGCCATGCTGGCCTGTGCCCGTATCGGTGCCGTGCACTCGGTTGTGTTCGGCGGCTTCAGCCCGGAAGCGCTGGCCGGCCGGATCACGGACTGCGATTCCGGTGTCCTGATCACCGCGGATGAAGGCGTACGCGGCGGCCGCAAGGTGCCGCTCAAGGTGAACGCAGACAAGGCGGCTGACCTCTCCAACGGCACGCTGAAAACGATGCTGGTGGTCAAGCGCACCGGCGCCGACATCAACATGGTCGAAGGCCGGGACCACTGGCTGCACGAGGCGGCCGAGGACGTCTCTTCCGACTGCCCGCCGGAACCGATGAACGCCGAAGACCCGCTGTTCATCCTTTATACGTCAGGCTCCACCGGCAAGCCGAAAGGCGTGATGCACACGACGGGCGGTTATCTCGTCTGGGCCTCGATGACGCATGAATACGTGTTCGACCTGAAGGAAGACGATGTTTACTGGTGTTCGGCAGATGTGGGCTGGGTCACCGGACACTCCTATATCGTGTACGGACCTTTGGCGAACGGCACGACGACCGTGATGTTCGAAGGCATCCCGACCTATCCGGACGCCAGCCGCTTCTGGCAGGAATGCGACAAGCACGGCGTGAGCATCTTCTACACTGCGCCGACCGCGATCCGCTCGCTGATGCGAGAAGGCGAAGACCCCGTGAACGCGACCTCGCGCAAATCCATCCGCCTGCTCGGCACGGTGGGCGAGCCGATCAATCCGGAAGCCTGGGAATGGTATTTCCATGTTGTGGGCGATGCGCGTTGCCCGATCGTGGACACTTGGTGGCAAACCGAGACCGGCGCGACCATGATGGTGCCGCTGCCCGGCACGACGGACCTGAAGCCAGGCGCGGCCAGCCACCCGTTCTTCGGCATCAAGCCGGTTCTGGTGGATGCCGACGGCACGGAATTGCCGGGTGCGACGGAGGGCAATCTCCTCATCACCGACAGCTGGCCCGGCCAGATGCGCACTGTCTATGGTGACCACCAGCGCTTCGTCGATACCTACTTCACCGCCTATCCGGGCAATTATTTCACCGGGGATGGCTGCCGCCGCGACGAGGATGGCTTCTACTGGATCACCGGCCGTGTGGACGATGTGATCAACGTATCCGGCCACCGCATGGGCACGGCAGAAGTGGAAAGCGCGCTGGTCAGCCACGACGCCGTGGCCGAGGCCGCTGTGGTCGGCTACCCGCACGACATCAAGGGGCAGGGCATCTATGCCTATGTCACGCTGGTGCAGGGCGTGGAGCCCGATGAGGCGCTGCGCAAGAATCTCGTCCAGCACGTGCGCGCAGAGATCGGTCCGATCGCGTCACCCGACCTGATCCAGTTCTCGCCGGGCCTGCCGAAGACGCGCTCCGGCAAGATCATGCGCCGCATCCTGCGTAAGATCGCCGAGAACGAATTCGCGAACCTCGGTGACACATCCACCCTGGCCGAACCGGAAGTTGTCGATGACCTGATCGAGAACCGGCAGAACAAGGGCTGACGCGGCTCTGAGCGGATAAAGAAAAGCCCCTGCATTTGCGGGGGCTTTTTTATTGCCTCAGATCGCGGGCAGGTCGACGCAGAAGCGGGCGCCGCCGCCGTCTCGATTTTCGGCCCAGACCTTGCCGCGATGGGTGGCGATGATTTGCTTCACGATCGAGAGGCCGAGGCCGGAATTGTTGCCGAAGGCGGTGCCTTTCGGGCGATCCGTGTAGAAACGGCTGAAGATGGTTTCCAGCTTGTCAGGCGGGACACCGGGGCCGGTGTCTTCGACCTTGATACGGGCGATGGTCTGCGGGCCATCATTGGTCTGGTCCAGCGTCACTTCCACCACCGCGCCCGGTGGGGAGAAGGAGCGGGCATTGTCGATCAGGTTCCGGATCACCTGGCCGAGCGGCCCTTCACGGCCCTGCACCAGCAGGCGCCCGCCCATTGTGGCGTCGTGGAAGGAGACGGTCACCGCCCCTTCATCGATGGCCAGCGAGTCATAGGTGCTGACCACATCGCGCACGAAGCGGGCAATGTCGATCTGCTCGTTCGGCACGCGGGTCATTTCTGCTTCGAGACGGGAGGCGTTGGAGATGTCGGTAATCAGGCGGTCCAGGCGCTTCACGTCCTGCGCGATGACACCGCGCAGCTTCCCCGTCAGCTCCGGGTTTTCCTTCACGCTCTCCAGCGTCTCGATGGCGGAGCGGATGGAGGTCAGCGGGTTTTTCAGTTCGTGCGCCACATCGGCGGCGAATTGCTCATTGGCCTGGATGCGTTCGATCAGTGCCTCGGTCATACCCTGCATGGAGGTGGCCAGGTCGCCGATCTCGTCCTTGCGGGAGGAGAGCGCGGGCACGTTGATCCGTTCCGAGGCGCCTGCGCGGATACGGTCTGCGGCCACCGCCAGACGGCGCAGCGGCCGCGCGATGCCCAGCGTCAGCAGGACCGACGTGATGAACGCCACCAGCACCGCGACGCCGATGAAGGGGAGCAGCGCGGCCCGCTCGGCGCGGATGATCTCGTCGATGTCGGAGGATTCCAGCGTGAGCACGCCGACAACGGCGGAGACGCGCTGGATGGGCATGGAAACGGAGATGATGCGCTGGCCGCGGTCATTGAAGCGCTGGCTGGCCGCTTCGCCGCCCTCGACGGCTGTATCGAACTCTTCTTCGAAGGTTTGTGTACGTACGGCATCGGAAGACCGCCGTGGCATGATCGGGCCGAACACATGGGCGGCCCATTCCGACAGGTTCCGGCCCCAGCGGGCCACCCGGCCCGGCTCTCGCAGCGGCGGCAGGGCGTCGATGTCCACTCGTTCGGACAGGTAAAAGCTGTCGCCCACCATTTCGCCGTCGGGCAGGTAGATGCGCGCGCGCACCCGTTCAGGCAGGTTGAGGCGGACGATGGTTTGCCGGGCGGCGTCAATGTCGAGCGCCGGCTGGGGCGTCGTGGCATCGTCACCCAGCAGGCTGGTGAAGATCTGCGCTTGGGCGACAAGGTCCTGTTTTTTCGAGACGACGAACCCGGCGCGCATCTCGTTCAGGAACATCGCCCCGACGATGAGGATCGCAAGGCCGGCAAGGTTGGACGCGAAAATCAGCCGCGCGATGCGGCTGCCGAACACCACCGAACCGTTCAGGCCGGCGCGCGGTGTCTTCCGTGTCTTTTCCTTACCGGCCATGCGGTTTCTTCCGGTTTGCCCTGATCAGGCGTCTGCGGCGACGCGCATCGAGACGATCTTGTCCGGATTGCGCGGCGGTTCGCCCTTGGCCAGCTCGTCGACCACGTCCATGCCTTCGGTCACCTTGCCCCAGACGGTGTATTGCCCGTTCAGGAAGGCGGCGTCGTCAAAGCAGATGAAGAACTGGCTGTTGGCCGAGTGGGGCGCCTGGGTGCGCGCCATGGAGCAGGTGCCGCGCACGTGCGGCTCGTCATTGAACTCGGCTTTCAGGTCCGGCTTGTCGGAGCCGCCGGTGCCGGTGCCCTTCGGGCAGCCGACCTGGGCCATGAAGCCGGGAATCACGCGGTGGAAGACGATGCCGTCATAGAATCCCTCGCGGGCAAGTTCCTTGATCCGCTCGACATGGCCGGGGGCCAGGTCCGGGCGCAGCTCAATCGTGACGCTGCCTTTGGAGGTTTCGAGGAGGATCGTGTTTTCAGGGTCGGCCATGGGAGTTCCTGTTTCTTGTGCTAATCTACAGACTGGCTATTGAATGAAGCCCATTGCGGCAAGCCCGCGCGGCAGGAATGTACCGGCCGGGCAGGGTTCCGCGCGACGTCTGAGGACCTCATGATCGCACCCATATTGTCGATTGTTATCGCCGGGATTCTGGCAATTACAGGCCTATTGCATGCCCTTTGGGGCATGGGCGTGACCTTTCCGGCCGCCAATGCGCAACAATTGGCCCGCATGGTCGTGGGCCGGCGCGGGATCACGAAAATGCCCTCAACGATGGCTTGCCTGTTCGTGGCGGCCAGCCTGTTTGCCTTCGCCTTTCTGGCGCTGGTGCTTGGGGGATATGTGCACGTGCCGGTGTCCAAATGGCTGCTCGCCGCAGCCGGGGCGGGGGCCGCGCTGGTTTTCATGGGACGGGGCATCCTGGGCGTGCTGCCGGCATTCGAGCAGGCGCTGCCGGAACAGCCATTCCTGTCGCTGAACCGGCGGTTCTACTCGCCGCTGATCTTCCTGATCGGGGTCGGCTTCGCCCTGCTGACCCTGGCGCTGCCCTATTGGAGCTGGCGCCTGGGCCTGCTGGGCTAGGGCCTATTCGGTGTAGCGGTAGCCGACACCGTAGAGCGTTTCGATCGCGTCGAACTCTTCCGACACTTCGCGGAACTTCTTGCGAAGCCGCTTGATGTGGCTGTCGATGGTGCGGTCGTCGACATAGATTTGGTCGTCATAGGCGGCGTCCATCAGCTGGTCGCGGCTTTTCACGTAACCCGGGCGCTGGGCCAGGGCCTGCAGGATCAGGAATTCCGTCACCGTCAGGCGCACCGGATGGCCGTCCCAGTTACAGGCGTGGCGATTTGGGTCCAGGGTCAGCTTGCCGCGCACGATCGGCTTGTGATCGCCTTCCTCCGGGCCGGCCTTGCCACCGCGGGCGCGGCGCAGCACGGCCTTCACCCGCTCTGCCAGCAGGCGGTTGGAGCAGGGCTTGCGCACGAAATCGTCGGCGCCGATGTTGAAGCCGATCACCTCGTCGATCTCCTCGTCCTTCGACGTCAGGAAGATCACGGGCAGTTCGCTGGTCTGGCGCATGCGGCGCAGCAGTTCCATGCCGTCCATCTTCGGCATCTTCACGTCGAGGATGGCGATGTCGGGCGGGTTCTCGGTCAGCGCGGGCAGGGCGGCCTCACCATCATGATAGGTGCGGACATCATAGCCTTCGGCCTCGAAGAACATCTTGAGAGAGGCGACGATGTTCTCGTCATCGTCCACAAGCGCGAGAGTTGTCATAGTCCGGTCCTTGTCCGCCAGTTTCGACCCTGTGTGGGGCCGGTCAGCTGTGGAGTGAAACATGGTTCGCGTCATGGAAATAGCCTCCCTTAGGTACACTTGCAATGAAAGGCAGTGAACCGGGCGAGCGCTTGCTCACATTAAGGCGCTTTGGAGGTCAATTGCGGCGAGCGTGCCTTGAATGTTTCCAGCAGTGGGGCGGGTCCGGCATGATCCGGTATAGTCCGGTATAGTCATGACTGGTCATCCATGATCACGGCGCAGTCCGGTTTGGTCATCCGGTATTCCCCGCAGGCGTCACGCCCGATGGCCACCGGCCATCTGGGCGTCCATCTCCGAACGAACCGGCATGCACGTCACGACATGACGTGCCCGCGATAAACATCAGAGATGGATCCCCAGACCGCTTCGCGGCCGGGGATGACGCAAGTTGAGAGTTATCCACCAGGAAGTGCGCTCCATCCTGCCGTTGCTATTGCTCC
>MDTD01126437.1_pt1 | contig 62920 bp, 60 predicted proteins | sample 811221 | NCBI WGS metagenome assembly MDTD01 (sample SAMN05326646, study PRJNA326480) | marine metagenome | isolation source: seawater | place: Pacific Ocean: South West | collected 2011
TCACGCCAGATCAACAACCAACAGAAGGTGATACGCCATGGCCAAGTCTACCCTGAAGACTCTTCCACAACCAGAAAAAGACGTTATTGATCCGCTGACCGAGCTGTTGCGGACCGGGGCGCACGAGCTGATCGCGCTGGCCGCGTTGCTGGGCGACCAGGCCAAGGGCTTATCGGCCAAGACCATCAGCCGGTTGAAGTAGCACTGGACCGATGAGCACCGGAACTGGTGTCAGCGTGATCTGAGCCAGAAGCGGTAGGCGTACTGGTGAGTCGATGGCATCTACAGCAATGTCCGTATGGAGGATCGCCTCTGCCTGCAGGTGATCATCGGCGTGACGGAGCATGGGCGCAAGGAATTGGTCGCGGTTGAAGACGGCCACCGAGAGTCGGAGGGAACTGCGGCTCACGGGAGACGTCGCTGGCGATGGTCTACACGTTCTGGAGTCGGTGCAGAAGAACTGGAAGCGGGTCAAGGGATTTCATCTGCTGGCCTTCGTGGTCAACAACGTGAAGTTCAAGGACGGCGAGCAGGTACAGGATCAATCAGACAGGAATGCGGCCTGATGCCGTACACCAGATTTGACGATAACTCCAATTATTTTCTGAGGGGATTAAAACAGGCCATGAAAATCATTATCATTACATTCCCCATGCAGCCTACAGGAGTTCCCCATGCCATCCGCCACCGCCCAGGTGACCGTGCCCGCCCCCGGCCCTCTGCTGAAAAAGCTCTGCCGGCATTTCAGCCACAAGGTGGAGGCCACCTTTGACGACCAGTCCGGTGAAGTGCGCTTTCCCTTCGGTACCGCCCGGCTGACGGCCGACGCCGACACCGGGGTGCTGAGCATCCACTCAGAGGCCGAAACCGAGGCACTGCTGGAGCAAACCAAGTCGGTGGTGGGGGACCACCTGGAGCGGTTTTCGACCCGGCATCCGGTCACCGTCATTTGGTCCTGATCCCGCTCCGCCGCCGCGCTCCAGACGGGCTTGGCGGCGCCACTCATCGATTAAATCGATTTATATCTCGCAATTTATCCATTTTTCAGATTCAAATTCCAGACCTAGAATAACCTTATTCCACAAAGCACTATCGAGGATGACATCATGTGGAAAGGTCTGGCGATTTGCGCCGCCCTGAGTGGCGGCGGCTATGCCCTGGCGCGGCTGGCGGGGGGCGGCATCAGCCCGTTGGTCTTTGCCCTGGCCCTGGGGGTACTCGTCGGCAACCTGCCGCTCCGCCCGGACCCACGCCCGCTGGAGGCGGGGCTGAGGTTCGCCACGCGCTGGCTCCTGCGCGGCGGGATCGTCCTGTTCGGGCTGTCTGTCACTCTTCAGCAGGTGCTGGCACTGGGTCCCGGGGTGCTGTTGCTGGATTTCGTGGTCATTGCCACGATTCTGGTTGCCGGTTTCCAGATCGGGACACGCTGGCTCGGACTGGACCGGGAAACCGCTCTACTCATCAGCGCCGGCAGCGCCATCTGCGGCGCCGCAGCGGTGCTGGCCACCGAAGCCACCATTCGGGCGCGGCCCGCCGCCACCGCCATGGCGGTGGCGACCGTGGTGCTGTTTGGCAGTCTGGCCATGCTGGTCTATCCAGCGCTGTTCCCGCTGTTCGGCTGGGACCAGGGGCTCTATGGCATCTACATCGGCGCCACCGTGCACGAAGTGGCCCAGGTGGTGGCCGCAGGCAACGCCGTCGGCGCCGATGCCCTGGCCAATGCGGTCATCGTGAAACTGGTGCGGGTGATGCTGTTGGTGCCGTTCCTGTTCATCGTCGGCCGTTGGTGGCTCGCCCGCCAGCCACGCCCCGAGGGCACGCCGGCTCGGGCCGCCCGGCTGCCGGTACCCTGGTTCGCCTTCGGCTTTCTGGCGATGGTGGGGGTGAACAGCCTGGTGTCCATTCCGGGCCCTCTGCACGACGGCCTGTCGCTGTTGGGGCAGGCCGCCCTGACCATGGCCATGGCGGCCCTGGGCTTCGAGACCCGGCTGGAGAAACTGCGCGCCCTCGGCGTCAGTCCCCTGATCCTGGGATCGATTCTGTTCCTGCTGCTGATTACGGGCGGCGGCGCTATGACGGCTCTGATCGCGACGATCTAGATCCGGGCTGGAATTCGGGGACGGGGTGGCAGGCAGGGCGGAGGATGGAGCTGCAGGGGGGAGTCGAACCCCCGACCTACTGATTACGAATCAGTTGCTCTACCGCCTGAGCTACTGCAGCTTTCCGGGGGCGATAGCATACCGTGAAGTTTTCGAATTGCCCAGTGCCGGATGCCGTTTTTTCCAGGGCACGCCACGCCGGTCCGTCAGGGCCGCTCGCCGCCCGCCCCGGCTTCCGCCAGCCGTCGGTTCAGGCCATCGGCCGGGCGCCAGTGCGCCTCGCCGGTCTGGTCATGGAAGTCGAGCAAACGGGCCTGGATGGTGGCCAGCCCTTCCCGCTCGGCCCAGTACATCAGCCCGCCCTTGTGGGCGGGGAAGCCGTAACCGCAGTTCCAGATCACATCAATGTCGACCGGCCGCCTGGCGATGCCCTCATCCAGGATGCGAAAAGCCTCGTTGACCATCACGTACAGGCAGCGCTGCCGGATCTCCTCGTCACTCACCGTCCGAACCGTCACCCCCTGTTCGGCCCGGAATCGCTCGATCAGGCGCAGGACCTCCACGTCTTCCCTGGGGGTCCGGTCTCCCGGCTCGTAGCGGTAGACCCCGGCACCGGTTTTCTGGCCCAGGCGCCCCTGCTCCACCAACAGGTCCAGCCAGGTCCGGGGTACCGTATCGCCGGCCCGGCGCCGTTCCTCCCGGGCCCGGTAACCGACATCCAGGCCGGCCAGGTCCGACATGGCGAACTGCCCCATCGGGAAACCGAACGCCGTCAGCACCCGGTCGACCCGGGCCGGCGTGGCCCCGTCGGTGACCAGGGCCAGAGCCTCGGCGAGCCGCCGGTAGAGAATGCGATTGCCAACGAACCCGTAACCATTGCCCACCAGCACGCCCACCTTGCCCAGGCGCCGGGCCAGCGACATGGCGGTCGCCTGGGTGGCGGCGCCGGTGGCCGCGCCCTCGACCACTTCCAGCAAGCGCATCACATTGGCGGGGCTGAAGAAGTGCATGCCGATGACATCCGCCGGCCGGTCGGTCGCGTCGGCGATGCGGTGCTGGTGGAAACCCCCGGCTACTACCCCATGTTCGGCAAACTGCGCCTGCAACGGGCCCGAACCATCGGCGTGCCCCGGGGCCCGGACGGCCTGGATCTGACCTGCCTGGAGCAGGCCATCCGCGAACACCGGCCCAGGCTGCTGTTCGTCCAGCCCATGGCCCACAACCCCACCGGCACCTCCATGTCGCTGCAAAACATGCATGCGGTGCTGCGCATCGCCGAACAGCATGACCTGACGGTCATCGAGGACGACCCCTTCGGCGACATCCTGCCCCGGGCAACGCCGCATCTGGCCTCCCTGGACGCCCTCAACCGGGTGATTTACGTGGGTACCTTTTCCAAGACCCTCTCGGCGAGCCTCCGCTGCGGCTACATCGCCGCCAACCGGGCGCTGATCCGGTCGCTGACCGACATCAAGATGCTGACGGTGGTGAACGGCTCCAGCGTGATCGAACGCATGGTCCATGAAATGATTGTCCGAGGCCGCTACCGGCGCCACATGGCGCGGCTTCGGGACCGGGTGGGCAAGGCCGGCGCCGAGGCCGTGGCGGCCCTGCGTGGCATCGGCCTGGAGAACATCCAGCCACCCACCGGTGGCTATTACATCTGGTGCCCGCTGCCCGGCGATGTCGACGGCCTGGCGCTGGCGCACCGGGCCTCGGCCCAGGGCATTTTCCTCGCTCCGGGGCACCTGTTCACCCTCGGCGATCGGGACGCCGCCCCCGCCCTGCGCATCAACATCGCCCATGCCCGGCACCCGCGCCTGCTTCGGTTCCTCCAGGACGAAGTGATCCGCGCGCGGCGCTGAGGCGCCCCTCAGCGGGTGGCCTGGCGAATCTGCTCCGCCACCGCCTGCAGCCGGGGCAGGTAGCTGTCCCGGACCGTGGCCATGTCCACCCGCACTGCGTTGGTGCTGATGTTGATGGCCCCCAGCAACTCGCCGGCACCGGAGAACACCGGCACCGCCACCGAACGCAGGCCCAGGTCCAGTTCCTGGTCGACGATGGCGTAGCCCGCCTCGCGCACGCTCAGCAGCTCGGCCCTCAGCGCCTCCCGGTCAACAATCGAGGCGGGCGTGTGCCGGTGCAGCTCGACCCGCGCCAGGAACGCCTCCAGTTCCGGGTCCGGCAGCTGCGCCAGCAGCACCCGCCCCATGGAGGTGTACGCGGCCGGCAGGCGCGTGCCCACCGCCAGGCTGATGGCCATCAGCCGGTGCCGGGCCGCGGAGCGGACCACGTACACCACGTCATCGCCGTCCAGCACCGCCAGCGAGGACGACTCGCCCAGCTCCGCGGTGATGCCCTCCAGATACTGCTGAATAACGGCCCGGTACTGGTTCGAGGATTGGTAGGCGTACCCCAGCCGCATCACCCGGGGCGTCAGCTCGAACTGGCGCCCGCTGCGCTTGACGAAACCGAGGGCGTGCAGCGTCAGCAGGAAGCGGCGGGCCTTGGCCCGGTCCATGCCGGTCCGCGTCGCCACCTCACTCAGGGTCATGCGCGGGTGCTCGGCGTCGAACGCCTGCAGCACCTCCAGGCCGGAGGCCAGGGCGCCGACGTAGTCGCGGTCTCCGGGTTTGAGTTTCCGATCATCCATTCCATGTTCTCCAACACCAGCCAGGGGCAAGGACGACGAATGGTACCAGCTCGTTCGCTATACGAACATCCGCCGGAGCTGGTGAAAATTTGTTCTTGACGATCCCCAAGCAAACGCGCCATCATGTTCGCATAAAAAACTTATGTTCGTAATACGAACTTAAAGCGACAAGAGAACCGAGCAATGGCTGAATTCCTCTCTCTCCAGAACGCGGTGGCCAAGCACATCCACGACGGGGATACCGTGGCGATGGAAGGCTTCACCCACCTGATCCCCTTCGCGGCGGGCCATGAAATCATCCGCCAGGAAAAGCGTGACCTGACACTGATCCGGATGACCCCGGACCTGATCTACGACCAGATGATCGGCGCCGGCTGCGCCCGCAAACTGATTTTCTCCTGGGGCGGCAACCCCGGTGTCGGCTCCCTGCACCGCCTGCGCGACGCGGTGGAAAAGGGCTGGCCCAACCGGATCGAGGTGGTCGAGCACAGCCACGCCGCCATGGCCTGCGCCTACGAGGCCGGCGCCTCGGGGCTGCCCCTGGCGATTCTGCGCGGCTACATCGGCAGCGACCTGCCCAAGGTCAACGACCAGATCCGCTTCATCGAGTGCCCGTTCTCCGGCGAACGCCTGGCGGCGGTGCCGTCGGTGCGGCCGGATGTGACAGTGATCCACGCCCAGCGGGCGGACCGCCGGGGCAACGTGCTGGTGGAAGGCATCGTTGGAGTGCAGAAGGAAGCCGTTCTGGCGGCCCGGCGCAGCATCGTCACCGTGGAGGAAATCGTCGACGACCTTGGTGCCTCGGTGAACGCCTGCGTGCTGCCGGCCTGGGCCATTACCGCCATTGCCCTGGCACCCGGCGGCGCCAAGCCGTCCTACGCGCTGGGCTACTACGACCGCGACAACGCCTTCTACAAGGCCTGGGATGCGATCGCCCGGGATCGCCAGGCGTTCCTGGCCTGGCTGAACGACAACGTGTTCACGACACGCGCCGACCAAGGAGCCGAGTAACCATGAGCCTCGAATTTACCGCTTCGGAAATGATGAGCGTGACCGCCGCCCGAGCACTCCGCAACGACATGATCTGCTTCGTCGGCATCGGCCTGCCGAGCGAGGCCGCTAACCTGGCGCGGCTGACCCACGCCCCGGACGTGACGCTGATCTACGAATCCGGCACCCTGCAGACCCGCCCGGACGTCCTGCCCCTGTCCATCGGCGACGGCGAGCTGTGCGAATCGGCGCTGACCACGGTGTCGGTGCCGGAGATGTTCCGCTACTGGCTCCAGGGCGGGCACGTCAGCGTCGGCTTCCTGGGCACCGCCCAGATCGACCGTTACGCCAACCTGAACACCACCCTGATCGGCGACTACCGCTCACCCGCAGTGCGCCTGCCCGGCGGTGGCGGTGCCCCGGAGATCGCCACCCATGCCCGGGAAGTGTTCATCACCGTCAAGCACTCCCGGCGCACCTTCGTGAACGCGGTGGATTTCATCACCACCGTAGGCTTCGGCCGCGACGGCAAGGCCCGCGAGGGTGTGCCGAATATCGGCCGGGGGCCATCCCTGGTCATCACCGACCTGTGCATTCTCAAGCCGGACCCGGACACCCGGGAACTGGTGGTCACCTCCCTGCACCCGAACGTCACCCGCGAGGACGTGATTGAGGCCACCGGCTGGGACATCCGTTTCGCCACGCAGCTGGAGCGTACCCCCGCCCCCAGCGCCGAGGAACTTGAGGTGCTGCGCGATCTGAAAGCGCGCAGCGACGCCCACCACTCGAGCCAACCGTGAGGCTTGCCATATGACTGACGTATACATCTGCCATCCCCGACGCTCGGCCATCGGCCGCTTCGGCGGCACCCTGGCCAGCGTGCGCCCGGACGACCTGGCCGCCGACATTCTCAAGGCGGTACTGGCCGAGGCGCCAGACCTGGACCCCGCGGCCATCGACGAAGTGCTGTTGGGCTGCGCCAACCAGGCCGGCGAAGACAACCGCAACGTGGCCCGCATGGCGGCACTGCTGGCGGGCCTGCCAACGACGGTGCCGGGCGGCACCCTCAACCGTCTGTGCGGGTCCGGCATGGACGCGGTGGGTACCGCGTTCCGGGCGATTCGTGCCGGCGAGATCGAACTGGCCCTGGCCGGTGGCGTCGAGTCCATGTCCCGCGCCCCCTACGTCATGGGCAAGGCCGACACCCCGTTCGCCCGGAACCAGCAGATCGAGGACACCACCATCGGCTGGCGTTTCGTCAACCCCTTGATGAAAGCGCGCTACGGCATTGACTCCATGCCGGAAACCGCCGAAAACGTCGCCGAGCAATACAAGGTGTCGCGGCAGGATCAGGACCTGTTCGCCTTCCGGTCCCAGCAGAAGGCGGCCCGGGCCCGGGACAACGGCATCTTCGCCGAGGAAATCACGCCGGTGACCATTCCCCGCCGGAAACAGGAGCCGCGGGTGTTCGACACCGACGAGCATCCCCGCAGCACCACCCTGGAAAAGCTGGCGGCGCTGCCGACACCGTTCCGGGAAGGTGGTTCGGTCACCGCCGGCAACGCGTCCGGCGTCAACGACGGGGCCGCGGCCATGCTGGTGGCCAGTGCCCAGGCGGTACAACGTCACGGCCTGCGGCCCATCGCCCGCGTCGTCGGCATGGCCACCGCCGGGGTCGAACCCCGCATCATGGGCATCGGGCCGGTGCCGGCCACCCGCACTCTGCTGGCGCGCCTGGGGCTGTCGCTGGATCAGGTCGACGTGATCGAACTGAACGAGGCGTTCGCGGCCCAGAGCCTGGCGGTGATGCGAGAACTGGGGCTGGCGGACGATGACCCCCGGGTCAACCCCAACGGCGGCGCCATCGCCCTGGGTCACCCGCTCGGCATGTCCGGCGCCCGGCTGGTGATGACCGCGGCGCACCAGCTGCAGCGCACTGGCGGCCGCTACGCCCTGTGCACCATGTGCATCGGCGTCGGCCAGGGCATCGCCCTGCTGATTGAACGCACGTGACAACCGGTCACAACCACAACAACCAAAACGTCCATCGATATCCAAAAACAACGGTCACAAAACAATGGAAGCAATCACCAACCTTTCCGTTCGCATGGTTCAGCGCTACCTGCCCAGCGCTTTTGTCCTCGCGGTGATCCTCACCGCCATCGTGTTCGTGCTCGGCATGACGGTCTCCGGCCAGTCGCCCGTGGCGATGGCCGGATACTGGGGTGACGGATTCTCGAAACTGTTCAAATTCGGCATGCAGATGGTGCTGGTGCTCCTGACCGGCTACGTGCTCGCCCTCACGCCGGCGGTGCAGTCGATGCTCACCGGCCTGACCCGGCACACCAGCACGCCCCGCCAGGCCCTGGTCCTGACCATTGTGGTCAGCTTCGTCTGCTACTACCTGAACTGGGGCTTTGGCATGGTCGCCGGCGCCATCCTGGCCCGGGAAATGGGCCGGCGGGTCGCCGTGCATTTCCCGCTGATCGTTGCCGCGGCCTATGGCGGCGAGCTGGTGCGGGGGCCCTCCTCCTCCATTCCCCTGGTGATCGCCACCCCCGACCATTTCATGGAGGACGCCATCGGTATCGTGCCGGTCAGCGAAACCCTCTACTCCGGCTGGAACATCGCCCTGACCATCACACTGCTGGTGCTGCTGGTGATCTTCTTCCTGCTGCAAAAGCAGCCCGAGCGCATCGTCCGCCTGGACGACAGCGGCGATGATCGGCCGGACACCCAGGCCGATGCAACCGCCGGACACAGCCCAGCCGAGCGCATCGAGAACAGCCGCTGGCCCACCCTGTTCCTGGGCCTGCTGGCCGCCGCCTATCTGATCGCTCAGGTGGTCAACCAGGGCTTCAGCATCAACCTCAACACCATCATCCTGATCTTCCTGGCGCTGGGCCTGATTCTGCACCGGAATTCCGTCGCTTACCTGAAGGCCACGGAAAAGGCGGTGACGGCGGCCCGGGGCATCATCGTGCAGTTCCCGCTCTACGCCGGCATCGCCGGAATGATGACCAACTCGGGGCTGGTGACCCAGTTCTCCGAAGCGATCATTGCCATCGCGACGCCGGGAAGCTTTCCTCTGCTGACGTTCCTCTCCGCCGGCCTGGTCAACTTCTTCATCCCCTCCGGGGGCGGTCAGTGGGCGATTCAGGGGCCGATCATGATGGAAGCCGCAGCGGCCCTGGGGGCCGACCCCGCCCAGACCATCATGGCCTTCACCTGGGGCGATGGCTGGACCAACCAGATCCAGCCGTTCTGGGCCCTGCCCCTGCTCGGGGTGGCCGGGCTGTCGGCTCGGGACATCATGGGCTACCTGCTGGTGTGGCTGCTGATTTCCGGTGCCGCCATCGCCGGCACTTTCATGCTGCTCGCCGCCGTCGGCTGACCCTCCCGACCCCCGGCCCCGCCGGGGGTCTTCATATCCGCCAGGACAGCGCCAGGGTGCCGTAGGAGAAGTGGCTCTTGTTGCTCTGTTCCTGGTCCGTGGTCGCCCTCAGGATGACCGACACCAGCCAGTCATAGGCCTGCCAGCTGGCCCCCAGCCCCACCTGCCCCACCAGCGGCTTCTGGTCAAACCGGTAGGGGCCGGACTCGGCCTCCAGATAGCTGTAGGGGATGTACTGGCCGCCCACACCCAGGAAAACCGACCAGCCGTCGCGGCCAAGCGCGCCGGGCAGGCCGATGGTGGACGCCGAACCGGAGTAGTCGGGGATGAGGTTGTCGGGCAGCTGGCTGCCGATCCGGAACACCAGCCCCAGATCCAGGCTGGTGCTGAACGTGGACAGCCGGCCACCGGTCATCACCGAAGCCTCGTACTGCCACCCGCCCAGGCGACCAAGCGCCAGCCGCTCCGCGTGCTGAGCCTGGACGCCGCCCACCACGTCAGTGCCCAGCTGGTGGTCCCAGCCGGCCGGCTGAGTACTGCCCACCACCTTGTGAGCCCAGCGCTGCACCGCCTCGGCGCCGCTGTCCTCGCCCACCACGCCGAGATGGACCCCATACCCGGTGACCACGCCGGGCCGGGTGCTCCACAGGGTGGACGACACCGACAGATAGCCAACGTAGGGCAGGTCGTCGTAGCGGGGCTGAACCGATTCGATGTCCTCGGGGGTCACCATCAGCTGGCGAACGCTGAAACTGAGGCTGTGCCCGGTCCCCGGCGCGCCTACCCCCGGCAGGGGCGCCAGCAGGTTCCGGGCCCGCCCCGCCAAGCACAGCCGGCAGTGCCGGTCCCGTTCCGCCGGTTCACTGAGCCAGGACAGCCGCACGCCGTTGGTGTAGCCCTGGTCGGTGCCGGTCAGCAGGTCGTTGTCCCACGACAGGTTAAGCACATCGCCGTGGCAGACGGACACCACCGCGCCCTGGAGCACCAGCACCAGGGCACAACGGGCCAGCACGGGCAACGGGGCCTTGCGCCCCGGGCACTGGGTCATGGTAACGGTTCTCGTGAACGTTGTTCGGGTGAGTGTCAGGATTTCCGGCCGAACCGGACCACCAGCTCATGGAGGGCCTCGGCGATCCGGCCCAGCTCGCCTATACAGTGGGTGGACTTCTCGCCTTTATCAAGGGTCTGTCTGGCCATGGTCGACATCCGGCCAATCTGCTGGTCGATCTGCTCGGCCACCTGTGCCTGCTGCTCCATCGCCGAAGCCATCTGGATGGCCATCCCGGTGATCTCGCCCACCGCGCCATTGATGTCCTGCAGCGCGTGTTCCGCCGTCAGCATTTTTTCCAGGCCGAGGTCCGCGGCCTCCACACCGGAGCGGGCCATGGTCACCGAGCGCTCGCTCCGCTCCACCAGTCCCGACATCACTTCGTGGATCTCGGACGTGGACGCCCGGGTGCGCTTGGCCAGCTCGCGCACCTCGTCCGCCACCACCGCGAATCCGCGCCCGTGCTCGCCGGCCCGGGCCGCCTCGATGGCCGCGTTCAGCGCCAGCAGGTTGGTCTGTTCGGCAATCTGGGCGATGGTTTCAGCCGCCGTGGCAATGCTCCGGTTCTGGTCGGAGACGGCCTGCACCGCCTGGCTGACATCATGCACGGTCCGTTTCAACTGGTCGATGGCGTCCCGGGTGGAGGCGATCACCGACATCCCCTGGCCGGTCGTCTCCTGGACCTGCCGGGCCTTGTCCGCCGTACCCGCCACGTGCGCCGACACCTCGCCGATGCTCTGGGACATTTCGTGCATGCCGGCCGCCGGCCAGCAGGGTCAGGGCCAGTACCAACACCAAGACCAGAAAGGCCGTCGACGGCGCCACCCGGTCGGTCCAGCGGTGGATGGACTTGCCCGCCTTGAGATGGGCCCAGAGGTTGCCAAAGGCCTCCGGCGGCATGTCCGGGTGGCGCACGATGTTGTGGGGCTTGCCGATCAGCTCCTCGCGGGAGAACCCGCTGACCTCGACAAACGCCTGGTTGCAGTGGGTGATGCGGCCCTTGAGGTCGGTGGAGGAAATCAGCTTCTGGGTGGCTGGGAATTCACGTTCAACAGTGGTAACCGGCAGATTCTTTTTCATTGTCTTGCCCCGATCCATGGTGGCCCTCTTGAAGAGTGGCCAGAACGACTCCATACATGAAGCAGTTATAGGCAGATTTCGCCGGTTTTGCGAACCGATGTTTGATTAGGCTGCGACTTTTTTATCCCCACCCTGGATAAAAATCCGTCAATTGGCGATAATGGCCGGCGTTTTTTTCACCAGCACCGTGGTTCGGTCGTTTCTGGATTATGGCTATCATCCATCTGTTTCAACTCGTCATTTTCACTGCCCTGCTGTTCCATACCGTGCAGCTGCTGCCCGCGTTCGGGCAGTTTCTGGGCACGGCGCAATCCGCGTTCCAATCCGGCTATCGCTGCGCCATACTGACTGTCCGCCTGGCCCGCAATATCCTGGGCCTGATCCTGGTCACCGCCAGCACCGCACCCAACCCGGACATCCACGCCCTGGTTCCCAAGGGCATCGCGCTGCTGGTGGTGCTGGCGGTGGTCAATGGCGTCCTGACCCACTTTCAGGACCGGACCCGCGCCGAGGGCGTCCGTTTCTGAACCCGGCCCAGTCTAGCGAGGTACCATGAATCCCATCATCGAACTGCTGCAAGCACACCGTTCCATCCGCAAGTTTCAGGACCGTGAGATCCCCCGGCCGCTGCTGGAGACGCTGATCCGGGCCGGCCAGTGCGCCGCCACCTCCAATCACATCCAAGCCTATACCGTGATCCGGGTGACCGACCGGGACAACCGCGCCCGCATGGCGGAGCTGGCCGGCGGACAGCAGCACATCGTCGAGGCGGCCGAGTTTCTGGTGTTCTGCGCGGACCTGAAGCGGCCCACGGAAGCCGCCGAGCGGGCCGGGGCCAAGGTGATTCGGGGCATGACTGAACAGTTGCTGGTCGCCACCATCGACACCGCACTGATGGCCCAGAACGTGGCGGTGGCGGCCGAATCGGTGGGCCTGGGGCTGTGCTATGTCGGCGGCATCCGCAACCATCCGGAGGCGGTGGCGGACCTGCTGAAGCTGCCGGAGCATGTCTATCCGGTGTTCGGCATGAGCCTGGGCTATCCTGCCCAGAACCCCGAGGTCAAACCCCGGCTGCCACTGGCGGCCATCCTCAAGGACGACCACTACGACGACAGCGACGCGCCGGCCCGGGTCGCGGAGTTCGACGAGACCATGCACCGTTACTACCTGGAGCGCACCGGCGGCAACAAGGACTCCAACTGGTCCCGGGAACTGAAGCCCCTGTTCACCACCAAGCTGCGCCCGCACATGCGCGACTTCCTGGTCAGCCGCGGTTTCGAGATGAAGTAACCAGGATCCCGACCACCTCGTCCACCTGCCGCTTCACGCTCACCAGCCCCGCGCCGGACAGATACCAGAGCCGGGGGTCCAGGTATCCGACCCGGATGTCGCCGGCACCGGCCGACGCCAGGGCCCGCTCCAGTTCACCCCGGGGCAAGGGGGCTTGGCCGATGGCGGCACTGCGGTCCACCACCAGCACCACCTCCGGCGCCATCGCAGCCAGGTCCTCCGCGGTCACCGGATAGAACACCCGGGTGCCGCGCCGGACCGGCTCCACCGCATCCGGAATGGCCGGCGGCACCAGACCCAGCAGCTCCGACACCACCGGTTCCCGGCGCAGGGAGTACCGGCCGCCGTTGTGGGTGATCACCAGGGCCCGGATCCCGGCCGGGAGCGCCTCGCGTTGCCGCGCCACGTGCCGCCAGAGATCGTCCAGCTGATCACGGGCACGGGCTTCGGCGCCGTACAGCGCCGCCAGCCCCATCACCTTGGTTGCCAGCGCCTCCCGAAAGTCGCCGTCGGCAAGTCCGACCTCTCGGACCCGAGCGATCCGCGCCAGCGCCTCCGCCGACTCGCCCTGTCGCCCGGTGATCAGGATCAGATCCGGCGCCAGCGTCCGCAACACCGCCAGATCCGGGACCTTCAGGGTACCGGCATCGGGCAGGCCGGCGGCCACCTCGGCGAGATAGTCCGGTAATCCGGCCTTGGGTACCGCCAGCACCCGTTGCCGCTGACCCAGGGCCACCAGGGTATCGAGGGCGCCGTGGTCATAGCTGACGACGGTGGGCCCGCTGCCGGGCGTGGCGCAGGCCGCCAGGCCCGCGACGGCCACGAGGGTCGCGGCTTTCAGACAGTTGAGCAGTTTCATGAATGTCTCCGATCAGAAATCGACGGTCAGGCCGAGGTTCAGGCGCCGGCCATCCAGCACCACGCCGTAGCTTTCGGTGGTCACTTCCTTGTCGCCGACGTTGTACAGGCCAGCCTTCACCCGGGCCTGGTCGGTCAGCCGGTAGTTCAGCCCCACATCCACGAAGCCGTACCCGGGCGTGCCGTCGCTCATGCTGGTGCGGCTCAGGTAGTCGCTGGTCCGGCCGCGGAGGTTGGTATCAAGCCACAGCCCCAGGCGGCTGGACGCCTGCCAGTCGAGGCCCGCGTTGAACATGTGCCGGGGCACCTGGTTCAGCGGCTCGCCCTCGAACTCGCCGGACTGCTGCTCCGAGTCGGTGAAGGTGTAGCTGGAGCTGAACCGCAGGGTGGAGGTGAGGTCGTAATCCAGGCTCAGTTCGACCCCCTGCATCATGGCCTCGTCGATGTTTTTGCGGGTGCTCAGGAACAGGTAGTTCCGGCCCTGATACTCACACTGCCAAGTGGACGGATCGTTGCGGTCGCCGCCGGGGTCGCAGAACCGATCCTCGGCGATCTTGTCCTCAAACCGGGTATGGAACAGCATGGCGCTGGCGTTCAGCCCCGTGGCACGGTCCCGGTACACGAAGCCGAATTCGTAGCTGGTGCTGGTTTCCGGCTCCAGGTCCTCGTTGCCGATGATCAGCGCCCGCGGGTAACCGGCCGGCGAGCCCCCGCCGCCGGTGCCCCGGCCAAAGCCCTCGGTGGCCTCGGGCAGGCTGGGCTGCTTGTAGCCGGTGGAGACGCCGCCCTTGAGCGTCCACGCCGGGCTCAAGTGGTAGTTGGCGTACAGCCTCGGGCTCAGGTGGCCGCCGAACAGTTCGTCGTCGTTGTAGCGCAGGCCGGTGGTGAGGTTCAGGTCGTCGGTGACCGACCACTCCACCTCCGTGAACACGGCGGCGATCCAGCGGTCGACGCTGGCGGTGGCTGTATCCAGGGTGCCGATCAGACCGTTGGTTTCATCCACCAGATCCTCGTACTTGTACTGGCCGCCGAAGGTCAGCATATGGCGCCCCATGAACCAGGTGCCCTGAGTGTTGGCGGTGGTGACCTTTTCCTTTTTCTCGTCCAGCTGAACCCGTTCGGACACATCGTGCTGCAGGTAGGAATTCAGCAGCAGCCGGCCGTAGCGGCCCTGGTGGGTCAGGGCGTAAACGTCCTTGTGGTAGGTGTAGCTGGTTGCCGTTTCGGTGGCGGCGATGCTCAGCCCCGGGGTGTGCTCGTAATCGAGCTTGGAGGCGGTGTAACTCACGGCGAACTCGTTGTCGTCGTCGGGGGTCAGAATCAGCTTGGCGCCGCCCTGGCGTTCGTCCTTGTCCGGCATGCTCTCGGCATTGTCACTGCCCCCCTCGAAGTGGGACTCCTCCGCGCCCTCCCAGGAACCGCTCACCTGGGCCCCGAGCAGGCCGGGGATGATCGGGCCACCGGCGAACAGGGTGGCCTGTTGGGCATCCTCGTTCAGTTCGGAGAGGGACTTGGTGTACTCGGTGGTCACCGAGCCGGACCAGCGGTCCCCCTGCTTCCGGGTGATGATGTTGATGACCCCACCCATGGCCTCGGAACCGTACAGGGACGACATGGGACCGCGGATCACCTCGATCCGCTCGATCATCGACACCGGCGGCAGGGCAATCTGCTTGCCGCCGTCGTTGCCGTTGGTGTTGATGTTGCGGCCGGCGGACACCGGGCGGCCGTCCACCAGGTACAGGGTGTAGGCTTCGGTCATGCCGCGAATGGTGATGTCCTGGGCGTTGCCACCGCCGTTGACGTAGAGCCCGGGGATGTTCTTGACGGCATCGGTGATGTCATCGTACGAGCGCTTGGCCAGCTCCTCGCCGGAGATGACGGAAATACTGGCGGGGGCGTCCGAGATGTTCTGCTCGAACCCGGACGCGGTCACCACGATCTCGTCGAGCGACACCGCTTCCTCACTCTGGGCCCAGGCACCGGAACCGCCACCGGCCATGGCCACGGCGGAGGCCAACAGGGAAAGACGACGCATGACTATGACTCCTTACGTTGGGATGTTCGACACCATTAAAGATGCAAATGAATCTCATTGGCGTCGAACATTACCACAAGGTAAGTTGTCAGCGGTTGGTATGATGTGTTCCGGATTTCGCAACAAATGGCGCGGCCACCCCGGACGCGCCCCACCACGCCTCAGGCACCGCCGACCGGACGTGGGCAATGAATGCCCGCACCCGCCGGGGCAGGATGCCGTGGGGGTACAGCAGCGACACCGGCAGCACCGGGCCCTGCCAGTCCGGCAGGCACAGCGCCAGAGTGCCCGGATGCGCCCGCAGCCGTCGCTCCACCAGCCAGTGCGGCATCAGGCCGAGCCCACGCCCCTTGGCGATGGCATCACCCTGAACACAGAACTGGTCTACCGTGAACGACCGCCCGGACGGGGCCAGCGGATAGGCGCCGTGGCGCGGGTGGCGCAGCACCAACCCGGCGTCGGCGGAACCGAGCATGTCCACCCAGGCGTGCCGCTCGAGGTCCGCCGGCGAACTGGGGTAGCCGACCCGGGCGAAATAGTCCGGGTGGCCGTAGATGCCTTGGGTCAGGTAGCCCAACGGCTCCACCCGCAGTGCGGTATCGCCGGTCGGGCCGAGCCAGACACAGACGCCGTCGGTCAGCTGCTCCGGTACCGAGCGCTGGGTCTGGACCGACACGTGGAGCGCGTCATGGCCCGCCATGAACGACTCCACCACCGACGAAAACCAGCCCCGGACAAAGGCCTCGTGGCAGCGCAGCACCAGCCGGCCGCTGACTTCCTCGCGCAGCTCGTCCAGTGCCTCCTGGCCGCGGGACACCAGATCCAGGATCTCCCGGCTGTAGCGGTAGAACATCCGTCCAGCCTCGTTGGGCGTCACCCGCCGCGACTGTCGACGCAGCAGCGGTTGCCCAAGCACCTCTTCCAGATGCTTGATGCGGCGACTGAGGGTGGACTTGGGCAGGTTCAGTTCCCGTGCGCTGGCGGTAAGGCTGCCGCTTTTCACCACGGAGACAAAGGCTTCCAACTCGTTCAGGTCATACATGGGCGGCCCCGTGTTCCAGGATTTGCAACCAGTTGTTGCACGCTAGCATATTCAAATTATGAATGCGAACAATTATCATTAGCTGATCACACTCACATACGACCCGCTATTCCCGGTTTCCACTGACTGTTTGCAAGGACCCCAAAGGCATGTTGACGCGTTTTCCCCGCTTGTCCGCCCGATACTGGCGTTGTGCCGCCACCCTACTGCTGGCGCTGACTGTGTCCCTGGCCAGCGCGGCCCCCCGCACCTTGGACACCGCCTTTGGCGAGGTCACCCTCACCGGCACCCCGGAACGCGTGGTCACCCTGTACGAGGGAGCCCTGGATGCCGCCATCGCGGTGGGTGTGCAGCCGGTCGGCGCCATCGTGACCCGGGGCGGTAACCAGGTGGCGGAGTACATCCAGCCCAGGGTCGGCGACGTCCAGATCGTGGGCACGCCGGGAGAAACCAACCTCGAGGCAGTCATCGCCCTGGCCCCGGACCTGATTCTGGCATCCGCCCGCACCACCGAACCCCAGTACCGGCTGCTGTCCAGGATCGCACCCACCATCGTGCCGGACGTACCTGCCTTTCAACCGGACACCTGGAAACGGGAAACCCGACTGTTCGCCCGGGCACTGGACCGCGCCGAGGCCGGCGAGGCGGCGATCGCCCGGGTCGAGGCTCGGGTCCGCGAGGTTGCCCAGCAGCTGGACACCACCCTGGCGCCGGACCGGCGCGATGCCGCGCTGGTCCGCTGGATGCCCCAGGGCCCCCTGGTGATGAGCCGCGGCCTGTTCTCCGCCAGCCTGCTGCAGGCGGTGGGCTTTCAGGTGGACGACGCCGGCATCGTCGAGGCCGGACGCCCCCACAGCCATCCGCTCAGCCATGAGAACCTGGCCAAGGTGGATCGCCATGCCCTGTTCCTGGCGACCCTGAACGCCGACGGCGAGCAGGCCCTGGCCGCCGCCCGCCAGGCCCCGGCATTCCAGCGCCTGGAGGTGGCCAGGAACCACCGGATCGTTACCGTTAACGGCCAGCTGTGGACCAGCGCATCCGGCCCGCTGGCCGCCTTGGGCATACTGGACGACATCGCCGAGGCGCTGACCGACGGCCCCCTGGCCCGGCCGATGCCCTAGTGCTACGACAATCCGTTGCGTCTTTTGCCCGCCACTTCGGTCGCGGGCTTCTTTGCATCCTGGTATCCGCCATGACCACACGCGTTCATTACCTGATCCCCTGGGGGCTTCTGCTGTTGGCGGCACTGGCCTCCCTGCTGTTCGGTGCCGGCTCCCTGCCCTGGCAGGAAGCGGCCTCGGCCCTGGTCGGCCAGGGCCACGAGGACGCCCGTTTCGTGTTGCTGGAACTGCGGCTGCCGCGCCTGGCGGTGGGCGCCACGGTTGGCTTGGCGCTGGGCGTGGCCGGCGCCCTGCTGCAGGCACTGACCCGCAATCCGCTGGCGGAGCCCGGGCTGCTGGGCGTCAGTGCCGGCAGTGCCTTCGCGGTATCACTGGCCATCCTGTTCGGCGCCAGCACCGCCACCCTCACCACCCTGGTGGCGCAGGCCGGAGCCCTGGCCGGCTGCGCCCTGGTGCTGGCGGCCACGCGCCTGCAGGGAACCGGCCAGGACCCGGTGCGTCTGGTGCTGGCGGGGGCCACGGTCACCGGCCTGCTGCTGTCGCTGACCTCATTGCTGATGCTGATCGACCAGCGGGCGGCGGATGAAATCCGTTTCTGGATCACCGGCAGCGTCGCGGGCCGGCAATGGCACCAGTGGTGGGCCACCCTGCCCTCCCTGGCACTGGCCACCGTCGTGATCCTGACCGTGATCAGGCCGCTGGCGTCCCTGGCCCTGGGCGAGCGGGTGGCCATGGGGCTCGGGCACCGGCCGGGGCTGATCCGGCTGCTGGTGATCCTGGTCGTGGCCCTGCTGGTGGGCGCCGCCACCGCCCTGGCCGGGCCGCTGGTGTTCGTCGGGCTGGTGGTGCCCTTCGCGGCCCGGGCGCTGGCAGGCGCCGACATCCGGCGAACCCTCTGGCTCTGCCTGCCCATCGGCCCCGCCCTGGTGGTGTTTGCCGACACCTTGTCCCGGTTGCTGGTGGCGCCGTCGGAACTGCCCCTCGGGGTGATCACGGCGCTGGTCGGTGCGCCGGTACTGATGGTGATTGTCCGCGCCCGGAGGATGCCGACCCTATGACCGTCTCGACGACCTCGCCCCCACCGGCCCGAAGCAACACCCGGATCACCGGACACTGGTGGCTGCGGGCCGGGCGCTGGAGCCTGCTGATCAACCGCCGGGCGGTGGCCCTGAACCTGGTGCTGCTGCTGGTGCTGGCGGCCGTCTCGCTGGCATCCCTGGCCCTGGGCAGCCTGTCGATTCCGTTGCCGGAGGTGATTCGGGCGCTGCGGGGCGAGGGCTCCCCCGTGACGGCCCTGGTGGTGACCGAACTGCGCCTGCCACGCCTGCTGGCCGGGTGGGTGACCGGCGCCGCCTTCGCCCTGGCCGGTGTCGTGATGCAGACCCTGGCGCGCAACCGACTGGCCACACCGGGCATCATCGGCATCGACAACGCCGCCACGGCCTTCGCCGTGGCCTCGGTCGTGGGCACCGGCGTCAGCCTGGCCCCGCCGGCGATGGCGCTGACCGGCGCCGCCTGTGCCACCGCGCTGGCCTTCGGCTTGGCCGGCGCCACCGGCACCCGGGGCTATCGTTTCATCATTTCCGGAGTGGCCATCGGCGCCGTTTCCGGGGCCATCACCCAGGTCATGCTGAGCGCGGTGCCCCTTGATGCCGCCAACGCCGCCTACCCCTGGACCGTCGGCAGCCTCAATGCCCGCTCGCCCGACGCCCTCCGGCTGCTGGCCGTCGGCCTGGGCATCGGCTACCTGCTGGCCTTGGGGCTGCGGCGACCCATGGCGATCCTGCAGCTGCCGGAACCGGTTTCCACCGCCCTGGGCACACGCACCGGTCAGGTTCGCCTGGCCGGCCTGGCCCTGTCGGTACTGCTGACCGGGCTGGCGGTGGCGGTCGCCGGACCGGTGGGACTGGTCGCCCTGATCGCCCCGGAGCTGGCGCGCCTGGCCAGCCATCCCGGCCGCCTGCCGCTGACCGCCTCGGCCTTGCTGGGGGCGCTGCTGATGACGGTGTCGGACCTGGCCGGCCGGCTGCTGCTGTCGCCCCTGGAAATTCCGGTCGGCATCATCACCGCCCTGGCCGGCAGCCCCTATCTGCTCTGGCTGCTGCTGCGCCAATCCCCGGACATCAACCGATGACAGACGCCACCATGACTGACACCACCACCGCCCCGCTGTCGGCCCGGCACCTGACCCTGGCCCACGGCGAGCACACCATCATCCATGAACTCGACACTGCGCTGCCCGCCGGTCAGGTGACCGCCATCGTCGGCCCCAACGGCTGTGGCAAGTCCACCCTCCTGAACGGGCTTGCACGCATCCACAAGCCCCGGGGCGGGGCGGTGCTACTCAATGGCGCCGACATTCATGCCCTGCCGGCGCGGGAAGTGGCCCGCAGGCTCGCCCTCCTGCCCCAGGAAACCCATGCACCGGAAGGTCTGACCGTCGCCGATCTGGTGCGTTTCGGCCGTCACCCCCATCAGCGCTGGCTGCAACAGTGGTCAGAGGCGGACCAACGGGCACTGGAGCAGGCCCTGGCGGCAGCGGATGTGGCCGACCTGGCCGACCGCCCCCTGGACACCCTGTCCGGCGGCCAGCGTCAGCGGGCCTGGATCGCCATGAGCATCGCCCAGGAAACGCCGCTGCTGCTGCTGGACGAACCGACCTCGGCGCTGGATCTGGGCCACCAGATCGAGGTGTTCGAGCTGATCCGGAGCCTGGCCGGCCAGGGCAAGACCATTGCCATGGTGGTGCACGACCTGGCCAGTGCCTGCCGTTACGCCGATCACCTCATCGCCATGCGCGAAGGCCGCATCCTGCGCGCGGGCGCTCCCGCCGAGGTCGTCACCACCGAGCTGATCGAGGCGCTGTACGGCGTCACCTGCGACCTGATGCACGACCCGGCCTCGGGCAGCCCGGTCCTGATCAACCTCCGGCGGGTGGCGCGCTAGGTCCGCCCACTGCCTTCGTTTCGACACCAAACCATCATGGCTCTGAAAACTGGACAGGTCATTGTTGGCGAAGCCCCCTCACAAAGGAGTTGCCAACATGCTCAGAACACTCGCCTGGATCGCGCTGCCCCTGTTCGTGCTCGCCGGTTGCAACGACGACAATGACACCGATCGCGACACGGAAGCGGACGCCTTCACCGTCCACATCCTGCACATCAACGATCATCACTCCCATCTGGAGGAAGAGTCCCAGACCCTGGCGATCGCCGGCGCGGACACCACCTTCGCCCTGGGCGGTTTCCCCCGGGTGGTGGCCAAGATCGCCGAGCGTTCGGCGGCGCTGGACCCGGTCCTGACGCTGCACGCCGGCGACGCCATCACCGGCACCCTCTACTTCACCTCCTTCGAGGGCGAGGCCGACGCCGAGCTGATGAATCAGGTCTGTTTCGACGCCTTCGCTCTGGGTAACCATGAGTTCGACCGGGGTGATGAGGGCCTCAAGGCGTTTCTGGACATGCTCGACAGCGGCAGCTGCAGCACCCCGGTGCTGGCCGCCAACGTCAAGCCCCAGGTGGGCACGCCGCTGGCGCCGGTGTCCGAAACCGACTACCTCCAGCCCTACGTCATCAAGGAGCTGAACGGAAACCGGGTCGGCATCATCGGCATCGACATCGCCAACAAGACCCGGAACAGTTCCAGCCCATTGGCCAGCACCCAGTTCCTGGACGAAACCGAAACCGCCCAGGCAATGATCAACGAGCTGGAGGCCGCCGGCGTCAACAAAATCATCCTGATGACCCACTATCAGTACGCCAACGACCTCCAGCTCGCCCAGAACCTGTCCGGGGTGGATGTCATCATCGGCGGGGATTCCCACACCCTGCTGGGCGATTTTGACGACTACGGCCTGACCGCCGCCGGCCCCTACCCGACCGAGCGCACCGATGCCAACGGCCACACCGTATGCATTGCCCAGGCTTGGCAGTATGCCTATGCGGTGGGCGAACTGAACGTCACCTGGGACAGTAACGGACACGTCACCGGATGCGACGGCACCCCGCACCTGCTGCTGGGCGAACCCATCGTGCGCGAGGACGGCAGCGGCACCGAGTACACCCCTACCGGGGCCGAGCGTGACGAGATTCTGGCCGCCCTCGACCAGGACCCGCAGCTGAGTCTGGTCACACCGGATACCGGTGCCACCCAGATTCTCGATGACTACACTCACCAGCTGGACGCCTTCCGCAACCAGGTGATCGGTACCGCCACCGAGGACCTCTGCTACGAGCGCATTCCCGGCCAGGGGCGCAGCCAGCTGCCCAGCTGCGCCGGCCAGACCGACGTGCGTGGCGGCGACATTCCCAACCTGGTGGCCCAGGCCTTCCTGTACCAGAGCAAAACCGCCGACGTCGCCATCCAGAACGGCGGTGGCGTACGCATCGACATTCCCGCCGGCAGCATCACCATCGGGGACGCCTACACCCTGCTGCCGTTCGCCAACACCCTGACCAACCTGACCATGACCGGCGCCGAGATCCGCCAGGTGCTGAACGAGGCGGTGGACTACGCCCACGACCCGGACGGCTCGTCCGGTGCCTATCCCTACGCCGCCGGGCTGCGCTGGCAGGTGGACATGACCCGAGCGGCCGGCGAGCGGTTGTACAATCTGGAAGTCAAAGCCAAGGGAGAAAGCGTCTGGCGTCCCCTGGACGACGGCGAGACTCTGACGGTGGTCAGCAACAGCTTCACCGCCGGCGGCCGCGACGGCTATGTCACCTTCGGCACGGTCAGCGCGGACGGGCGCGCCGAGGACACCTTCCTCGACTACGCCCAGTCGTTCGTAGACTATGTCACCGACATCGGCAGCCTGAGCAAGCCGGCACTGGAGGATTACTCCACCCAGTCCTACACCGCACCCTGACCTTTCCGGAGCCCGCCGAACGCGGGCGCCTTTCACTCTCCCGCTTGAAATTGCGCCCGGTTGCCGTCATCGTCCAATCACACATCGAACCCTGCCCCGACCGGAGCCGAACATGACCCGACCCACGATCCACGTCTTCCTGTCCCACGGCCTGGAAAGCGGCCCGGGCAGTACCAAGGTCCAGGCCCTGAAGCGGGTGGCCGAGCGTTTCCCCGGTGTTTATGCCGAGGCCATCGACCACCGGCCCAGCCGCGACCCGGACGAGCGCCTGAAGCAGATGCGCGCAGCCATGACCCGCGCCGGCGCCGATCCCGAGCGAACCATTCTGGCCGGTTCCAGCATGGGCGGCTGGGTGTGCGCACAGACCAGTTCGGAGACCCCGGTGCTCGGCTGCTTTCTGCTGGCACCGGCGCTGGCCCTGCCCCGTTATCCACAATCTCGCCCGACCATCCGGGCCCGCCACTGCCAGATCATCCACGGCTGGAACGACAATGTTGTACCTGTAATGCCTGTTTTGGCGTTGGCCCGGGAACAGCAACTGCCGGTGCTGCTGCTGGCCGACGGACATCGCCTCGAACGCAGTGTCGGGCGGGTCGCCGAGGCGTTCGAGGGTTTCCTCCGGCGCTGCCTGCCAGAACAGAATCAGACCTAAATTCATTCACTTAGGATTCACGTAAAGCGCCGGAACGGGAGCAACCGGCGCCCGCCCGTTCCTTGCGAAACCCCGCCCGTTTTGCCAGTCTGTAATGATGCAACGATGGATGAAAGCAAATAACGAGCGGAGGCTACCCGATGAAAACCATGAATCACCTCAGGAAACTGGCCGGCGTATCCATGTTGGCGCTGGCGGGCCTGACCACGGCGAACATCGCCAGCGCGGATACCTGGCGCTACGCCCACGAAGAATACGAAGGCGACGTTCAGGACGTGTTCGCCTACAAATTCAAGGAATACATCGAGGACCACTCCGACCACACCCTGCAAATCTACCGCTTCGGCGAGCTGGGTGAATCCGACGACATCATGGAACAGACCCAGGCGGGCATCCTGAATTTCGTCAACCAATCCCCCGGCTTCACCGGCGCGCTGATTCCCGAGGCGCAGATTTTCTTCATTCCCTATCTGATGCCCACCGACATGGATACCGTGGTGAAGTTCTTCCGGGAGAGCACGGCCATCAACGAGGCGTTTCCGAAGCTGTACGCCGAGAAGGGACTGGAGCTGCTGAAGATGTACCCGGAAGGGGAGATGGTGGTCACGGTGGACGAACCGGTCACCAAGCCCGAGGACTTCAAGAACAAGAAGATCCGGGTCATGACCAACCCACTGCTGTCGGAAACCTACGCCGCCTTCGGTGCCACGCCGACCCCGCTGCCCTGGGGTGAGGTCTACGGTGCCCTTCAGACCAACATGATCCAGGGTCAGGAAAACCCGATCTTCTGGATCGAGTCGGGCGGCCTGTACGAGGTATCCCCGAACTTGGTGTTCACCGGCCACGGCTGGTTCACCACCGCCATGATGGCGAATCAGGACTTTTACAACGACCTGTCCAGCCAGGACAAACAGCTGGTCCAGGACGCCGCCGACTACGCCTTTGAAGCCATCATCGAGCACATCGATGGCCTGGCCGAGGCCTCCCTCGAAAAAATCCGCGCGGCCAGCGACGAAGTGACCGTCACCCGCCTGACCGACGAACAGATCGAGGCCTTCCGCGCCCGAGCGCCCCAGGTCGAGGAGAAATTCATCGAGATGACGGGCGAGCGCGGCAAGAAGCTGCTGGCGCAGTTCAAGGAAGACCTGAAAGCGGTTCAGAACGACTGAGCCTCAACCGCGGCCGGCGCCGGACGGGTACCGGCCCTGGCCGCACGAACCCCGCTCCCGCCAAGGCATCTTCCCGCCGGGAGCGGCCTGACCGGGAGCAACCATCCATGACCGAGCCCTCTCCGGAGATCGAAGACGACACCGGCGCCTACCAGTCCGGCCTGCCGGGATTTCTCGGCACCCTCGATGTCTGGATTTCCAAGGTTGAAGCCGTCATGCTGGCGCTGGGTGTTCTGGCGATGGCGGTGAACACCTGCGCCAACGTCGTCGCCCGCTTCGTGTTCAGCGAAGGCCTGTTCTTTTCCGGCGAAATTAACCGGATCCTGATCATTCTGGTGACCTTCGCCGGCATCGGCTATGCCGCCCGGCACGGCCGCCACATCCGCATGTCGGCCCTGTACGACGCGTTCCCCACCCAAGTCCGCAAGGTGCTGATGATCGTCATCGCCCTGTTCACCTCGGCGGTGATGTTTTTTCTCTGTTATTACGCCTACGAGTACATCCAGACACTGTACAGTCGGGGCCGGATCCTGCCGGCACTGGGCTTCGAGATCTGGTGGATCTACATCTGGGCCCCGGTGGGGTTCGCCATCACCGGCATCCAGTATCTGCTCACCGCCATCAAGAACTTCACCACCCGGGATGTCTACCTCTCCACCGGGGTGATCGATGGCTACGCCGATACCGAATCCGAGGTCTGAAGCCGCCCGGCACACGGTTAAGGAACGTCCCCCATGGCAACCATAATGATGATAATCATGATCGGGCTCCTGCTCCTCGGGTTCCCGATGATGATCCCCCTGATCACCGCCGCGGTGGTCGGTTTCGTGATGATGTTCGATGGCTTCGGCCAGATGGGCACCTTCATCCAGCAGATGATGGGCGGCATCCGGCCGGCCTCGCTGATCGCCGTACCCATGTTCATCCTGGCCGCGGACATCATGACCCGGGGCCAGTCGGCCGACCGCCTGATCAACATGGTCATGGCCTTCATCGGCCACATCAAGGGTGGCTTGGCGATCAGCACCGCCACCTCCTGCACCCTGTTCGGGGCCGTTTCCGGCTCCACCCAGGCCACCGTGGTGGCGGTCGGCTCGCCGCTGCGACCGAAGATGCTCAAGGCCGGCTACTCCGACCCGTTCACCCTGGCCCTGATCATCAACGCCAGCGACATCGCCTTCCTGATCCCACCCAGCATCGGCATGATCATCTACGGGGTCATCTCCGAGACCTCCATCGCCGAGCTGTTCATCGCCGGCATCGGGCCGGGGCTGCTGATCCTGGTGATGTTCTCCGTCTACTGCCTGATCTACGCCTACAAGAACGACGTACCCACCGAGGAAAAGGCCAGCTGGAAGGCCCGTGCGCTGTCGGTGCGGGACGCGTCCTGGCCACTGTTGTTCCCGGTGATCATCGTCGGTGGCATCTACGGCGGCGTCTTCAGCCCCACCGAAGCGGCGGCGGTGTGCGTGCTCTATGCCTTCCTGCTGGAGTTCGTGGTGTTCCGGTCACTCCGGCTCAAGGACATCTACACCATTGCCAAGTCCACCGGCCTGATCACCGCCGTGGTGTTCATCCTGGTGGCGGTGGGCAACGGGTTTTCCTGGATCATCTCCTTCGCCCAGATCCCCCAGGCCATCCTGGCGGCGGTCGGCGTCAACGAGGCGGGCCCGGTGGGCGTGCTGATTGCCATTTGCGTCGCCTTTTTCATCGCCTGCATGTTTGTGGACCCGATCGTGGTGATCCTGGTGTTGACGCCCATTTTCGCGCCGGCCATCGAGGCCACTGGCCTGGACCCGGTGCTGGTGGGCGTGCTGATCACCCTGCAGGTAGCCATCGGCTCGGCCACGCCACCGTTCGGCTGCGACATTTTCACCGCCATCGCCATCTTCAAGCGGCCCTATCTGGAAGTCATCCGGGGTACACCGCCGTTCATCCTGATGCTGGTGGCCGCGGCCGGCCTGATCATCGCCTTCCCGGACATCGCGCTGTTCCTGCGGGACGTGGCGTTCCGGGATTAAGTGGAGAAGCCCCCGGGGCTTCCTGAGGAGGGATCATGTTCAAACGGATTCTGGTGGCCGTGGACGGCTCCAAGACCTCGCTCAAGGCCATGGATACGGCCATCGGGCTGCAGCAGCTGAGTCCCGACACGGAAATTCTGCTGCTCTGCGTCTACAAGCACCACAGTCTGTTCGAGGCGTCCCTGTCCATTGGCCGGCCCGTGGCAATGGACATTCCGGACAAGGTACTGTCGGACTATGCCAAGGAAGTGGTCAACCACGCCAAGACGCGGGCCCGGGAACACGGTGCCACCCGGGTGCGGGGCTTCGTCAAAGCGGGGCGGCCCTCCAAAACCATCGTCAAGTTCGCCCAGGACAAGGACGCCGACCTGATCGTGGTGGGCACCCGGGGCACCAACACCGACAAGGACGGCCTGTTTCTGGGTAGCGTGTCCCACCGGGTGGCGTCCCACGCCAAATGCCCGGTACTGGTGGTCTGAGCCCGGATCAAAGCTCCGGCACTGCCGCCGCGACCACGCGGTTGCGGCCCTCGGACTTGGCCCGGTACAGGGCCGCGTCGGACTCCCGCAGCAGGCTCGCGAACACCTCCGTGGATTCCGGCCAGGTCGCCACCCCTACGGAAATGGTGATCCGCCCCAGATCCACCCCCTTGTCCATGACCGGTACCCGGGCAATCGACCCCCGCAGGGCCTCGGCCTTGTCCAGGGCCTCGCCCAGGCTGGCACGGGGCATCATCACCACGAACTCCTCGCCGCCGTAACGGCACACCGTGTCGCTTTCCCGGAACTGCTCCCGCAGCAGGCTGGCCACGAGCCGCAGGACCTGGTCCCCGGCCTCGTGACCATAGGTGTCGTTGAAACTCTTGAAATGGTCGATGTCCACCATCAGCAGGCTCAGGGCATGGCCGCTGCGTTGGGCGACGGCGCTTTCATGGTGAAACAGCTCGTCGAAATAGCGCCGGTTGCGCAGGCCGGTCAGCGCATCCTCGTAGGAAAAGCGCGCCAGATCCTCCCGCAGCAGGATCCCCGACAGGGTGATGCCAATCTTGTCCAAGAACTGCTGCAGAGACGCCAGGGTCTGGGACAGCCCCACCGCCTGGGGCGCTTCCAGTCCGGGCTCCGGCTGCACCAGCAGGATGCCCTCGGTCACCGAGCCGGCGCTGGCCGACTCCACATTCAGCCAGAAACAGTGCACCACCGGGCGCGACGGACCGTCGCCGGTGGCGCGCCCGGGCACCGCCCACTCCGATTCGGTGGGCAAGGGCACCGGCGTGTCCCCGCCCAGAATGTCCGGGAAATCCGCGTCGGCGCCGCCCCAGCGGCTGACCCGCTCGAACCGGTCCGGCGCAACCCGGCGATAAAAGGCCCCGCGCATGGGCTGGCACAGCGCCGGCAGCGACCGGACCAAGGCATCCAGACCCTGAGTCACGCCCTTGCAGTCCTGCAGGTCCGAGATCACATCCGCCAACTTGCGCGCCTTGTGGCTCTCCAGCAGCAGCTGGCGGGCACGGTCCTGCTCCCGCAACGCCAGCGCCTCGGCCCGGGCGGTGCGTTCGGCCACCTGCCGTTCCAGCGACAGGTTCAGCGCCGCCAGGTCCTTGTGCGCCCGGGAGTACTGCCGGATCGAGACACTGACCACCGCCACCGAGAATGCCAACGCGCCCCAGCTCACCGGAATCCGCTCCCAGGGCACCACACCGTGGGCCACGGCCATGTCCGCCACCAGCAAACCCGCGTACAGGCCATAGGCCACCAGAATCACCTGCTGCTCCCGGGACAGGCTGCGGTAGTGGCGGATGGCCACCACGCCCATCAGCAGCAGCGACACCAGGAACAGGCCGTCGAACACCGGGAAGGTGGAGGACAGGTCCAGCCAGCCGGCCAGGGGAAGCCCCAGGGCGCCGCACAGGAACACCAAGTGCAGCTTCCAGATCCAGTTCAGCAACCGGGACCCCGGTTGCCGCAGCCACTGCTCCAGCAACAGTGCCATGGCGACCGGGATCAGGTAATAGGAGCCGGCCGCCAGGTAGTCCCACATCAGCGGCTGGTAGGCGATGAGCAGGCTGGCCTGGCTCTCGGCCACCAACATCACCGCCGAGGCCAGGGCAAACAGGGCAATGCTGGCGAAGCCGCGCCGGTCCGTCTGGGTCGCCGCGAACACCAGGGAAATCAGGGCAATCAGGATCGACACGCCGGCAATGACCAGCGACTCCATCGAGGTGTTCAGAATGTTCAGGATCAGGTCCGGCTTATCCAGGATGGCCACCTCGCCCCAGAGACCGATGTCGGTGTAGTTGGAATACACCCGGAAATAGATGGGCTCGTTCTCGTAGCCAGCCGGCAGCTCGATGGCGTGCCAGGGCCAGCCTTCGAAGGCGCCCTGCCCCTCGGCGTCGAAGTGGCCGTACTGATACAGTTTCTGGCCCCGGAACCAAACCTGAACGATGATATCGACGCTGTAGATGTACAGCACCGGCGCCTGCCATTCGCCCTCCGGCAGGGTAATCCGGAACCACGCGTGGCGCCGGCCGTCACGGCCGGGCGGGTTGGAGGGAAAGTCGATGGCGTGCCACTGCTCCGGGGCATCTTCCAGCACCCATTCGGGCACGCCGTCGGCGGTGAACGGCGAATCGCCCCAACGGTACTCCCAGCCCTGGTCGAGGGCCTGGGCCCCTGTGTGGCCATAGGCTTGGGCCGACAGGCACAGCAGCAGCCAAGCCGGCAGGAACCATATCAACAAACCCGGGCGTCGTTCCAAGGGGGGCGTCCTGACTCTCGATGCGTCTAGTCAAGAGTATATGCATTCATTGTCGATTTGACGACCAGCGCCGCCGGGACGCCGGCCTGGGATCAGCCGTTGCGGGCACGCCCCCGGCCCAGAACGGCGAAGGCCAGCAGGGCGGAAGCCAGCATCAGCAACAACGCCACCGCGTTCAGCACCGGCGTCGAGCCCTCCCGCAACCGGTTGAACAGGGCCACGGTCAGCGGCGTGTCGCTGCCGGTCAGCATCACCGTGGTGTTGAAGTTCTCGAACGACATCAGGAAGGCCATGGCCGCCGCCCCGAAGATGGAGGGCATCAGCCAGGGCAGGGTTACGGTGAACCAGGCCACCACCGGGGTCGCCCCCAGGTTCAGGGCCGCCTCTTCCAGCTGCCGGTCAAACTTGCGCAGGCGGGCGGCAATCACCAGCGTGGCCAGCGTCCCGATGAACGCCACCTGTCCCATCACCACCAGGGGCAGACCGGGCCGGAACAGGTCCAGCTCGATGCCCCAGAGCCGGGAGGCCTCGTTCGCCAGGCCGGAATAGAACACCAGGATCGAAACCCCGAGAATCACGCCGGGGATCACCAGAGGCAGCAGCATCAGCAGGTACAGGAATTCCTTGCCCCGAAATTCCAGCCGTTCGAACAGCACCGCGTTGGCACAGCCCAGGGCGACACTGACCACGGTGACCCAGAAGGCGACACGGGTGCTGGTCCACAGGGCCGACAACAGAGTGTCGTCATGGAATAGCCCCGTACGGCCATGTTCACCGTTCGCCAGGTACCAGTCCAGGGTGAAGCCTTCCCAGGGCAATGACGGGAAAGGCGCGTCGTTGAAGGCGAACACCGCCGTCACCGCCAGCGGCAGTGCCAGGTACAGGAAGAACGCCACCATGTAGGCTAGGTAGAGGCCATCGAACCCGCGCGAACGGGGCACCGAGCGAATCATCGTCGCCTACCCCATGACCTTGCGCAGGGACTGGCCGGTGAGCCGCAACCCCAGCCAGACCATCAGCGATGACAACACCAGCAGCAGCACGCCCAGGGCCGCCCCCTGCTCCCAGTTAAAGCGGGTGATGAATTGGGTGAAGATCTGCTGGGTGAACCAGGCGCTGTCCTTGCCGCCCATCAGGATCGGCGTCAGGTAGCTGCCCAGGGTCAGCATGAACACCACGATGCAGCCGGAGACGATGCCGGGCATGGCCCAGGGCACCACCACCTCCCGCAGCACCGTCAGGTGGCCGCCGCCCAAGTCGTAACCGGCCTCGACCAGGGTGTCGTCCATGCCTTCGAGGGTGGTCACCAGGGGCACCACCATGAACAGCAGGCCGTTGTAGACCAGGCCGACGATCACCGCGATGTCGTTATAGAGCATTTCCACCGGTCCGTCGGCCCAGCCCAGTGCCTGCAGGGCGGCGCTGAACACCCCGCTCTCCCGCAGCAGGATCATCCAGCCGTAGGTCCGTACCAGCTCGCTGGCCCAGAACGGTATCAGGCAGGCCAGGAACAGGAAGCCCTTGCTCCAGCCGCGGGCCAGTTTGGCGATGTACCAGGCCACCGGGAACGCCACCAGCAGGGTCAGAAAGGTGGTGAACAGAGACATCACCCCGGTGCGCACAAAGGTGCGCCAGTAGTAGGACTCGGTGAAAAAGTTCCGGTACTGGCTCAGCCCCCACTCCAGAGTGTCCCAGCTCTCGCGCACCTGGAACGACACCCGCAGCATCTGCAGGTGCGGCACCAGCACCAGCAGCAGGATCCACAGCAGGAACGGCGCCAGCAGCAACCACAGGGACAGACGACTGACCTGGCGGTTCATGGTTCCCCCAGGGCGAAGACCCGGGCCAGGGCCGGATCCCAGGCCAGGTACAGCGTGCTGCCCTCGGTCAGCCGGGGCGCGGAACCATCCTGGGGCAGGCGCGCGTACAGGGTCTGGTCTCCGTGACGGACTTCCACCCGGCTGTTGGCACCGTCGAACAGGGTGGTGCGGACCTCAGTCCGCACGGTGGCGTAGTCCGGGCGCAGGGCCTCGCCGGCCAGCACCAGGGCCTCGGGCCGGACAAACAGCGCCACCGGTGCCCCTTTGGCCGGCGCCTCGCCCGCCAGCCGGCCCCGAACCCGGGTACCGTCCGGCAGGCGCACATCGGCCAGCCCCGCGTCGAGGCCCACCAGCTCTCCCGACAGGCGGTTGTTGTCGCCAACGAAGCCGGCCACGAACGGCGTGGCCGGCTCCCGGTACAGCTGCTCGGGTGACGCCACCTGTTCGAAGCGACCGGCCCTCATCACCGCCACCTGGTCGGACATCACCATGGCCTCGGACTGGTCGTGGGTGATGTACACGAAGGTGGTGCCGAACGCCTTTTGCAGATGCTTGAGTTCCACCTTCATCTGCTCGCGCAGCTTCAGGTCCAACGCCCCGAGGGGTTCATCCAGCAGCAGCAGGGTGGGCCGCAGCACCAGGCAGCGGGCCAGGGCCACGCGCTGGCGCTGGCCGCCGGACAGCTCCTGCGGGTTGCGGTCCGCCAGCCCCGGCAGGCCCACCTGTTCCAGCACCTCGGCCACCCGGCGCCGGCGCTCGGCGGCGGGGACCTTCTGGCGCTTGAGGCCATAAGCGATGTTGTCGCCCACCGTCATGGTGGGAAACAGCGCCAGATGCTGGAAGACCATGTTCACCGGTCGCCGGTTGGGCGGCACCTCGTTCATGCGCTGGCCCCGGATACGGATTTCCCCCTCGTCGGGCCGGTCGAATCCCGCCAGCAGGCGCAGCAGGGTGGTCTTGCCACAGCCGGACGGACCGAGAATGGAGAAAAAGGCACCCGCAGGCACATCCAGGGACACATGGTCCACCGCGGTGTGGGCACCGAAACGGCGGACCAGCCCCTGACAGGACAGGTCGGATTCCTGGGTCATGGCGTTCAGTTGGCGGCCTGTACCCGGTCCAGCACCTGCCCTTCCATCGTTTCCAGTCCCGGCGGTACCGGCGGATACCATTTGATGTTGTTGATGGCCTCGTCGTTGAAGCTGGCGCGGTAGGCGTCGCGCAGCTCCGCCTTGACGTAAGCTTCGGCGCCCTTGGAGGCGGTGAAGTTACCCGCGGCGTTGGTAATCCGGGCGGCGATCTCCGGCCGCATCACGAAGTTGATCCACTGATAGGCGGCGTCCTCGTTCTCGGCCCGGCGGGGAATGGCGAAGGTGTCGATCCAGCCCAGGGCCCCGGACTCCGGTGCCACAAAGCGGATCTCCGGATTCTCGGCGTTGAGCTTCCAGCCGCCGGCATCCCAGGCCATGGCCGCCTTCACCTCGCCGGTGCGCAGCAGAGCCAGCAGCTGGTCACCGCCGGTCCAGTACGTTTTCACGTTGGCCTTGCAGTCGATCAGGGTGTCTTCCACCTTGTCGAGGATGTCGGCGTACTTATCCGGGTCACCGTAGGCGGCAAAGGGGTCCATGCCCATGGCGAAGGCGAAGCCAATCAGAGTCGGCCGTTTCAGCCGGTAGCTGACCTGGCCGGCCACCGCCGGGTCACACAGGTCGGTATAGTCCTTGACCACGTCTGCCACGGAGCTGTGCACCACCAGACCACTGGTGCCCCAGACCGCAGGCACGCCGTAATACTGGCCGTTGAGTTCGGTGGCTTCCTGGGTCGCCTTGACCATGGAGGGCTGCAGCTGGTCGGTGTTGACGCGGCTGTAATCAATGGGCTTGTAGATATTGAACTGGCGCTGGACGCCGACGATGCGGTCCTGACTCGGCTGGGCCAGGTCGAAACCGGCGCCGCCGGTGGCGCGCAGCTTGGAGATCATGTCTTCGTTGTTGGAGAGGGTCACCTTGACGTCGATGCCCGTTTCCTTCTCGAACTGGGCCACCACGTCGTCGGGGGCGTAGCCGCCCCAGGTGATCAGGCGGAGTTCCTGCGCCAGCAGGCTGCCAGAGAAACTGACAGCCGCCAGCAGCGTGGTACCAAGCAGTACGGATTTCCGTGTCGAACGCGATCTCATCTTTCCCATCCCTTGATAACGGTTAGCAAGCCAAGTGTTACAAATCGTTAAAAAGGAACTTATAGACCACTTTTGACAATTGTGTGAAATCAGACCACTTGGGGATGGGGGTCTACTGCCCGGATTTCAACATCTCCCAGTATTTGGCATAGACCTGAAGCGCCTCGTCGCCAATATCGGTCTGGAACTCGGCGTTCTTCATGTCCTCCGGCGCCGGATAGCTGGCGCGGTTGCTGGCCACCTCTTCCGGCAGCAGCGCCCGGGCCGCCAGGTTCGGCGTTGCGTAGCCGATTTCCTCGCTGATCAGAGCGGAGATCTCCGGCCGCAGCACGAAGCTGATGAACTTGTGGGCAGCGTCCGGGTTCTTGGCGTTCTTGGGAATCACGAAGCTGTCCAGCCAGGCGATGATGCCTTCCTTCGGGTACACATACTCCAGCGACGGCATGGTTTCCTGGGCCATCACCGCCTCGCCGTTCCAGATCATGCCCACATCGGTCTCGCCTTCCAGATAGGGCACCCGGGGTGCATCCGAGTTGAAGGTCCGCACCGACGGCATCAGCTCCCGGAGCTTCTCGTAAGCGGCCTCGATCTGCTGCGGATCGGTGCTGTTGCCGGAGTACCCCAGCACCCGCAGCCCCACGTGGAACACCTCGCGCATGTCGTTGGTCAGCATCACCCGGCCCTGGAAGCGCTCGTCCCACAGGTCCGCCCAGGCGGTCACCGGCTCGCCCTGGACATCGGCGGTGTCCACCGCCAGGCCGGTGGTACCCCACAGGTAAGGGATGCTGTACTGGTTGTCCGGGTCGATGTCGAGGTTGATCAGCTCGGGGTCGAGGTTGTCGAAGCCCTCGATTTTGCTGCGGTCGATCGGCATCAGCAGGCCTTCCTGGCGCATCTTGCTGACGTAATAGGTGGAGGGGACCGCCAGGTCATAGGCGGCGCTGTCGTCCAGCAGCTTGAGCTTGGCGTACATGGCCTCGTTGCTGTCGTAGGTGGTATAGACCACCTGGATGCCCGTTTCCTCCTCGAAGCGCGTCAGCACTTCCTGGGGCATGTACTCGGACCAGTTGTACAGATTGAGGACCTGGGGCTCCTCGGAACCGCAGGCCGACAGGCCCAGCGCCAGCGCGCCCGCCAGTGCGAGTTTCTTCATCGTTTGCTCCTTGTGAGTATCCATTGCGACAACATCAGCATCACCAGTGAAAACACCAGCAACAGGGTGCCCACGGCATTCACCTCGGGCTTGAGCCCCACCCGCACCATGGAATAGATGCGCAACGGCAGGATTTCGTAACTCGGACCGCTGACGAAGGTGCTCACCACCACATCGTCCAGGGACAGTGTAAACCCTAGCAGCCAGCCCGCCATCAACGCCGGCATGATCACCGGGATCAGTACCGTGCGGGTCATGGTGAAATCGCTGGCCCCCAGGTCCCGGGCCGCCTCCGGCAGGCGTTCATCGAAACCGCTGAGGCGCGCCATCACGGTGATCACCACGAACGGCAGGCAGAAGGTGACATGGGCCAGCAGCAGCGACACATAGCCCAGCTGGATGCCCACCAGCAGGAACAGCGCCAACAGGGAAATCGCGAGCACGATTTCCGGCGACATCATCACCACGAACAGCATGCCGTTGAGCACCTTCTTGCCGCGAAACCGGTACCGGTGCAGAGCCAGCGCGGTGAGCGCTCCGATCAGGGTCGACACGGTGGCGGCGGACAGGGCCAACCACAGGGAATTCCACATCGCCTGCACCATGGCGTGGTTGTTGAACAGGGACTGGTACCAGCGCAGGCTCAGCCCCCCCCAAGCGTAGCCGGTGCGGGAGTCGTTGAAGGAAAACACCACCAGCACCACGATGGGCAGATACAGCAGCAGGTAGACGGAGGCCAAGTAGGCCCGGGACAACCAGCGGGTCATGCCCCGCCCTCCTCACCGAGACGGCGCTTGCTGAGTTTGTGGGCGAACAGCAGGAATGCCATGGCCAGGGTCAGCAGAATGCTGGCGGCGGCGCCGAACGGCCAGTTGCGGGCATCCAGAAACTGGTTCTTGATGACGTTGCCCACCAACAGGTTGCGGGAGCCACCCAGGATGTCGGGTACGAAGAACAGGCCCATGGCCGGCAGCAGCACCAGCATCACCCCCGCCAGCACTCCCGGCAGGGTCAGCGGCACAATGACGTGGGCAAAGGTGGCCCAACGCCCAGCCCCCAGGTCGTGGGACGCCATCAGCAGCTCCTCCCGCAGGTCATCGAACACCGAGTACAACGGCAGAATCATGAACGGCAGCAGCAGGTAGACCAGGCCGATGATGACCGCGCCTTCGGTGTACAGCAACTTCATCGGCTCGTCGATCCAGCCCAGCGCCAGCAGGGCGTTGTTAAGCAGCCCGTTGGTGGCGAGAATCAGTTTCAGGGCATAGGTGCGCACCAGGGAGTTGGTCCAGAACGGCACGATCAGCAGGAACACCAGCAGCACCTGGCGCTGCTTGCCGACCCGGGACAGCGCCCAGGCGAAGGGATAGCCCACCAGCAGGCAGGCCAGGGTCGTCATCACCGCCATGTACAGCGAGTGCAGGAACACCTCCAGGTAAAGCGGGTCCAGCAACTGGCGGTAGGCGTCCAGATTCAGTGGCAGGGACAGGAAACGGGCCGGATCCCGGCTCATGACGCTGGCCCCAACCACCAGCAGGTTCGGCGCCAGCACCAGGAACAACAACCAACCCCAGACCAGTATCAGCACCGCGGTTCGGAATGGCTGCTGCATGGGGCTAGGCTTCAACGGTGCGGTCCTCCGCCGGCGTCGGGTCCACTTCCTCGGGCAGCAGCCACTCCCAGCCGTCCACCCAGCTCACTTTGACCGGTTCGCCCAGCCGGTAATCGAAAGCCGGGTCGTCCTCGTCGAAGAACTCGCTGGCCAGCACTTCCGTGCCGTCGGCCAAGTGAATGACCGAATCCAGGGTGCTGCCCTTGTAGTTGCGCTCAACGATCTTGCCGGGCAGGCCGTCGGCATCGGCCGGGTCCAGCACCCGGATGTCCTCCGGGCGCAGCAACACGTGCAGACGCTGCCCCTCGGCAACGGCGAAGGCCGGCTTGCGCAGGGTGCGGGCGAGGCCCAGCACATCCACCCGCAGTTCATTCTCACCCACCGCGGTCACCGTACCGGGGAAAAAGTTGGTCTCGCCCACAAACCGGGCGGTAAACAGATTGGCCGGGCGCTCGTACACCTCCCGCGGCGTGCCCAGTTGCTGGATGCGGCCGTCCTTGAGCACCACCACCCGGTCGGACATGGACAGTGCCTCCTCCTGGTCGTGGGTAACGAACACGAAGGTGATACCCAGCTCACGCTGCAGGCGCTTGAGCTCCACCTGCATGGTACGGCGCAGTTTGTAGTCGAGGGCAGACAGGGGCTCATCCAGCAGCAGCACCTTGGGACGCTTGACCACCGCCCGGGCAATGGCCACCCGCTGCTGCTGCCCCCCGGAGAGCTGATGCGGCCGACGGTTGGCGTAGTCCTCCAGCTGCACCATGGCCAAGGCCTCGCGCACCCGCTGGCGGATTTCGTCCTTCGGCCGCTTTTCCATTTTCAGGCCGTAGGCCACGTTGTCGAACACCGACATGTGCGGGAACAGGGCGTAATGCTGGAACACCGTGTTCAAGGGCCGCCGCTCCGGCGGGGTGTGGGTCAGGTCGACGCCGGACAGGGTGATGGTGCCGGCGTCCGGCTGCTCGAACCCCGCCATCAGCCGCAGCAGGGTGGTCTTGCCGCAGCCGGACGGGCCAAGAAGCGTGATGAATTCGCCGTCGTAGATCTCCAGATCCAGCGAATCCAGTACGGTCTTGCCATCAAACTCTTTGCTGAGATGGTGCAGGGAAAGCAGTGTCTTGTTCATCGGCGCTGCCCACGAAGTGAGCGGCCTATTTTGCAAGAAACTGTCGCAAACCTAAAGGGGTGCGGGCTTCGGATTTTCCGGACGGTGCAAGCGCCCCGGCCCAGCGGGCCGGGGCCTGGGCGTCACTGGCCAGCGACGCTCTCCAGATAAGCTTTGTCGGAGATGTTGACCCAGGGACGGATCTGTTTCAGGTACTCGCGCTGGGAGGTGATGATGCGCTTGGCCATCGGGTCCTTCTCGGCGAACTCGTTCAGTAGCCGGTTGGTGGTCTCGCGCAGGGCCTGGATCACGTCCGGCGGGAACACCTTGTGCGTCACGTCGGGGTAATCCGCCTTCATGCGTGACCAGGCCACGCCGCTCTCATGCATGCTCTGGATGTACATATCGTAGGCAGCCGTGCGCATCGCCACCGTCAGGATCTGCCGGATGTCCTCGGGCAACCGCTCCCAGGTCTTCTTGTTGACCAGGAACTGGACCTCGGCGGACGGCTCCTGCCAGCCGGAGTAGTAGTACTTGGCGATCTGGTGGAAGCCCATGGGGAAATCCAGGGCCGGGCCGACCCATTCCACCGCGTCGATCACGCCCCGTTCCAGGGAGGTGTACAGCTCGCCCGGCGGCAGGTTGGTGACCGCCACGCCCAGCTCGCTCATCACTTCGCCGGCGAAGCCCGGCGTCCGCATTTTCAGACCTTTGAGGTCCTCCAGGGAGTTGATCTCCTTGCGGAACCAGCCGCCCATCTGGTTGCCGGTGTTGCCGCCCGGGAAGGACAGCAGGCCGTAGGGCTCATACACCTCCTGCATCAACTCCATGCCACCGCCATGATAGAACCAGGCATACATCTCCGGGGCGATCAGCCCGAACGGGATGGTGGTGAAGTACATGGCGTTGGGAATGGTGCCCTTGTAGTAGTAGGAGGCGGTGTGCCCCATGTCGTACTGACCATTGCGCACCAGGTCGAAAATACCGAAAGGCGCCTTGTGCTTGTTGGCGGCATCGATGCGCACCGTCACCCGGCCATCGGACATGGCCTCGGCCAGTTCGGCGAAGCGTTTGGTGGTGTCCCCCAGGATCGGGGAATTCGGGCCCCAGGTCTGGGCCAGTTTCAGGGTGTAGTGTTCCTCCGCCGAGGCCGAGAAGGACAAGGCCGCCAGCGCCAGCATACCCGCGGCAAGGAAGGTGTTTCGCAGACTCATTGTGTTGACTTCCGTTGTTATTGGTGGTGACTCCCGGTTGGAACCGGAGCCCCATCTTAGCATCATCACACCTTGAACTGACCAACCAGTTCGCGCAGGTTTTCGCCCAGGCGCGCCAGCTCGTGGCTGGCCTCGTTGGTCTGGGTGACCCCGGTGCCACTGCGCTGGGCCGCGTCGACGATGCGCACGACGTTCTGGTTGATTTCCTCGGCCACCTGGCTCTGTTGTTCCGCCGCGGTGGCGATCTGGGTGACCTGGTCGTGGATCTGGGTCACCGAGTTTTCGATGGTGCGCAACGCGTCGGTGGCGTGATTGATGCGTTCCACCGTGGCGTCGGAGCTCTTGCGGGAATTGTTCATGCGCTTCACCGCCGCCCGCGATTCGGCCACGAAGCCGTCGATCATTTCCCGGATCTGGTCGGCGGACTCGGCGCTGCGTTTGGCCAGTTGCCGGACCTCGTCGGCCACCACCGAGAAGCCCCGGCCGTGCTCGCCCGCCCGGGCCGCCTCGATGGCCGCGTTCAGGGCCAGCAGGTTGGTCTGCTCGGTGACGGCATGGATGACATCCAGCACGCCCTGAATCTCATCCGACTTTTCCGCCAGCGCGTCGATGGAGCGTGCGGTTTCCAGCATCTCCGACGACAGCTGGTTGACCGCACCCTGGGCGGCGACGATGGTGGCGCCACCCTCGCGGGCCATGCGATCGGCGTCGGACGCGGCGCGCTCGGCATCACTGGCGTTGCCCGCAATCTGCTGGATGGTGGCGGCCATTTCGTTGATGGCGGAGGCGATCTGGTCGGTCTCCGACCCCTGTTCCTCCACCGACTGGCGGGTCTCGTTGGCCACCGAGCTCAGCTCCTCGGCAGCGGACGCCAGCTGCTCGGTGGTCTTGCCGACCTCCCGCATGGTGTCCTGGATCTTCACCACGAAGTGGTTGAAACGCCGGCCAAGTTCGGCCAGCTCGTCGGTGCCATCCTCGGGCAGGCGCTGGCGCAGGTCGCCGTCACCGTCGGCGATGTCCTTCATCAGCTCAGACACCCGGTTGAGCGGCTGACTGACGGTACGCCCCACGAAGGCGCCGATCAGCAGGGACACGACAATGACCACGGCGGCGGTGAGCACGGTGGAGATCAGGGCATCCGCCATCGCCTCGTCGATCTCGGCCCGAGTGGCCGCCACTTCCGCCTCGATGTCGGTGACGTAGACACCCGCTCCGATCATCCAGTCCCAGCCGGGGATGACCGTGGAATAGGAGATCTTGGGCTCTTCCTTGCCGGAGGCCGGGTTGATCCAGGAGTAAGAATAAAAGCCGTCGCCCCCCGCCGCCCGGAACAGATCCGCCACCAGTTGGCGGACCTTCGGATGGGTGGTCGGGCCTTCCTTGGACGGGTCCGGCGCGTAGGCGAGATTGTAGACATCCCGGGTGTAGGCAAACACGTAGTTGGTCTTGTCGAAACGGATGGAGCGCAGACGCGAGGCGGCTTCCGCCTTGGCCTCCTCCTCGCTCAGATCCGGATCGTTCTTGGCTTCCAGCACCACCGCCTTGGCCGCTCCGACCAGGTCCTGAAGGCCGCGTTTGCGTGACTCGATCAGGCGGTCTTCCAGGCGCTGGAGCTCGGCCTGGCCGTTGGCTCGGATTTCACTGACGGTAATCCAGGACAGGACACCGGCGGTTAGGAGGACGGGCACCAGGATGGCCAGCAGCAGGCGGGTCCGAATGCGAAGGTGATTCAGGAAGCTCATAGGACCAATCTCTCAAAACTAATTATTGTGTGTTTGAATTATCCACGGAATTCGCCGGCGAACCGTTCCAGTTTGTAAAACGTCCGTAAACCACCCCGGGCGGGAGGACAGTCGCCACGAATCCGGTTAAGCTGTGCACAGCTCAGTTCGTCGCTGATTGCGTATCGACCGTTGCCGGAGAGACTTGAACGTCTTCCACGGACCCATTCATGAAGCAGCTGTTCCTGATCCGCCACGCCAAGTCCAGCTGGGACGATCCCCAGTGCCAGGACCGGGACCGCCCCCTCACCCCCCGGGGAGAACGGCAGCTGCCCCCGCTGGCACACGCCCTGGCCCACTGCGGCGCCTTCTCCGGCACGGTCTACGCCAGCGACGCGGTCCGCGCCCGTCGCACCCTCGAGGGCATCCTGCCCGGGGACCTGCCAGCACAGCGGGTGCAGGTGTGCCCCGAGCTTTACACGTTCGACTACCGGCGTCTATTACACTGGCTGCAGCGCCGGGACGATCCACAGGACACCCTGGCTCTGGTCGGCCACAACCCCGCCCTGCTGGAACTGGCCGCCACCCTGCTGGGCCAGCCGCTGGCAAAACTGCCGACCGCCAGCTTCGTCGAGATTCGGCTGCCGGTCTCCGCCTGGCGTGAGCTGGGCCCCGGGCAGGGCCGGCTGGAACGGCTGCTGACGCCCCGCGACTTCAGCTACGCTCAGTTCGCCCGCAAGCAACGCAAACATCCGGACAATCCCGGCAGCCTGCCCGCCACCCTCACCCACCTGCTGGCATGGATGCGCCGCCTGGAACCGGGCATCCGCACCGGCCTCGACGACGAGTTCCTGCACCAGTACCGGGTTGCCATCCGCCGCTCCCGCGCCCTGGCCGAGGCCCTACTGGACGTCACCCCCAACCCCACCCTGGCGCGATCGGTCCGCCATTTGCGCCAGCATGCCCGGGCGACGGGCCGGCTCCGAGACCTGCATGTTTTCCTGGCCGAACTGGCCACCTGGGACGACACCCGCGGCACCGCACCCCCGGCGCTGTCCGCCTGGCTCCGGGCCGAAGCCGACCGGGCACACCGGCGTTTCGTGCATCGGCTCGACGGCAGGCGTTACCATGACCATCTGGACGAATGGCAGCGCCTGATCGAATCGGGCCGCTTCCGCCGGCTGTCGGAACAGCTGGACGCCCGCGCCATCCGGCAGGCGGTGGCGCGCCGCATCCGCACGTTCAACCGGCACACCGTGGAACTGCTGCACACGGCGCCGGACGAAGACATCCATCGCCTGAGGAAACAGCTCAAACGCATCCGTTACCTGATGGAGCTGAACCCCGAGCACTGGCGGGACCGGCTGAAAGCACTCCGACAGCGCCAGGAGCTGTATGGCCGCTTCCAGGACCGCCACGTTCAGATTGAGTGGCTGGACAGCTTCCGGGCCCAGGCCCCAGCCGAGCTGGTGGCCGCGACGGCGCCCCTGAGGGGACGCCTGAGCCGGGACAAGACCGCCATCCGGCGCCAGATTCTGGCCCAGGGAGGGTTGCTCTGAATCCGGACCGACACATACCGTAGTACCTTGAACCGCCGTACCCGACACTGGAGGACACACCATGAAAACCGCTCACGACCTGGTCGCCGAGGCCAAGCAGCACATTCAGGAGATCCCGCTGGCACAGGCCGAGGAGGCCATTCGCCAGGCCGACCTGTTGGTGGATGTCCGGGACCCGGACGAATACCGGAACAGCCACATCCCGGGCGCGATCAACATTTCCCGGGGCCTGCTGGAGTTCAAGTTCACCAACGATCCGTCCCTGGAAAACCGGGATCTGAACATCGTGCTCTACTGCAAGACGTCCGGACGCGCGGCGCTGAGCGCCAAGGCCCTGAAGGAGATGGGCTATCGCAACGTTCAGTCGATCGAAGGCGGCTTCGACGCCTGGCAAGCCGCCGGCAAGGCCACGGCCCAACCCGAACTGCCGGCCTTCGAGTAAGGCTGGCACCGGCATCCCCGCAACGACACGCATCCCGTCACCACCATGGACAAGCGCATCCCCCTGCAGAACCTCCCGAACCGGGCCGACGGCCCCGAAGGCACCGTCTCCGACCAGGGGCTGCAGGCGGTGCTCGACAACCTGGATGCCCTGGTGTACGTGTCCGACCTGGACACCTACGAGCTGCTCTACATGAACGCCTACGGCCGCAGGATCTGGGGGGACCGGCAGGGGCAGAAATGCTGGCAGGTACTCCAAGGCAACGACGGTCCGTGCAGCTTCTGCACCAACTCCAAGCTGGTGGGCGCGGACGGCGAGCCGCGACCGCCCTACATCTGGGAGTTCCAGAACATTCTGGACAAACGCTGGTACCAGTGCCGGGACCGGGCCATCCGCTGGACCGACGGCCGGCTGGTACGGATGGAAATCGCCACCGACATCACCGAACGCAAGGAAATGGAGCTGGCGCTCAAGGCCGCGCACGCCAAGGCCCGGGCCGCAGCCCTGGAGGATGAACTGACCGGACTGCACAACCGGCGCGCGTTCTTCGAGCTGGGCAGCCAGATGCTCAAGCAGGCACGCCGGCGCCAGGCCCCCTTGGCCATCCTGATGTTCGATCTGGATCACTTCAAGGTGATCAACGACACCCACGGCCACGAAGCCGGCGACGCGGTGTTGCGCCGGGTCGGCCAGCTGCTGCGGGACCGGGTGCGTGAATCCGACATCGCCGCCCGCATCGGCGGCGAGGAGTTCGCGCTGCTGCTGCCGGACACCGACGAACGGGAGGCCACCGAGCTTGCCGACCGCATGTTGCGGCTGCTGCGGACCATCCAGGTCGATCACCGGCACAGCCTGATCCAGCCGACCGCCAGCTTCGGTCTGGCCATGATGGGCCCGGGCGAGCAGCATCTGGAACGGCTGCTGTCCCAGGCGGACCAGGCCATGTATCTGTCCAAGTCCCGGGGCCGGGACCGGCTCAGCCTCTACCCCGGTCCGTCGGCCGCCTGAGCGGGACGCTTAGGGGCGCCGGGTCACCGCCATGGTCAGGCGCGACACGCAGGTGGTCCGGCCCTGCTCGTCTTCCAGGCGGATGTCCCAGACCTGGGTCTTGCCACCAATGTGAATGGCGGTGGCGGTGCCGTACACCCAGCCCTTGCTGACCGGCCGAATGTGGTTGGCGTTGATCTCCAGCCCCACCGCCACCGTGTTCGGGTCACGCAGACAGCAGTTGGCGGCCATGCTGCCGAGGGTTTCCGCCAGCAGCACCGAGGCGCCCCCGTGCAGGATGCCGAACGGCTGCACGGTGCGCTCGTCCACCGGCATGCGCCCTTTCACGTAATTGTCGCCAACTTCCAGGTATTCGATGCCCAGATGCCCCACGGCGGTCTTCCGGCTGGCTTCGGTCATCTGTTCGATGTTCGGGGTAACGGTCCAGATTGCCATGAATAAGGGTTCTCCAAGGTGGAACTTTCTGTACGGTTGACTGTCCTCAGAAGTCTATACGGGTAGCATGCTCACCACCACGCTTTTGTCAGGGAGCTTACCGGGACATTCGTCCCAAACCATAAACCAGAGAGGGAACCATCATGAAACGATCCGGCATCGCGACCGCCTACACTTTTGCCGCCTGTCTCGCCTCGCCCGCGCTGGCGCAGATGAGCGTGGAGGACCAGATCGAAACGCGCCAGGCCGCCTTTCAGTTCGCGGCCTGGAACATGGGCAAGATCAAGGCTCAGGTGGTGGACGGCAGTGTCGCCTACAACCCCGAGCAGATGCAGGCGGCGGCCAACGCCGTGGCGGCGGTGGCGAACTCCGGGCTGGGCTCGCTGTTCGGCCCCGGCACCGGCATGGACCAAGCCGACGGCACCAAGCTGAAGCCGGCGTTCTTCGATGAGCCGGACAAGGCCCGCGAGATCGCCATCCGCTTCGCCCAGGAAGCCAGCAAATTGCAGGCAGTGGCACGCGCCGGTGACGCCGATGCCCTGGCCCAGCAGTTCCGCGCCGTGGGCCAGAGCTGCAAGGCCTGCCACGACCGCTACCGCGCCAAGTAACGGCGCGGCGCCATCCCGGTTACCAGCCCAGATCCTGGGGCGGGGGCGGAGGGGGTGGCAGCAGGCCGCCGGTGGCCAGCCAAAGCACACCGGCGGCCACCGCCACTGCGAACAGAAAAGCCTGGATTCCGCCGCCCTGGGCCTCCTCCGCCAGGGCGTCGGCCACCGGTTTCCGACCGGTGATCATGGGCCGCACCAGATTGTCTCCGCGAACCAGCCGGTAATACACCACCGCCAGCACATGCAGCGCCACCAGGCCGTACAGCAGCCACTCCGTGCCGTGGTGCCAGCGGGTCAGGCGCTCGCTCCAGTCGGACGATACCGCCGGGTACAGCGGCCCGTTGAAGGCAATGTCATCGCTGGCGAACAGCCCGGTCGTCGCCTGGAATCCGAACAGTCCGATCAGCGCCAGTACCGAAAGCGCCCCCAGCGGATTGTGGCCCACGCCCCGCCACTCTCCCCGCAGGTACCGGCGGATGGCTGCCGGGCCACGGACGAACTCGGCAAAACGGGCATGGGTCGAGCCCACCACACCCCAGACCAGCCGGAAACTGAGCAGAGCCACCACCATCAGCCCGAAGCGCTCATGCCACGCCATCCAACCGGCCCCCAGCTTCGCCGTTACCACGGCTCCCACCACCGCCAACACCAGCAGCCAGTGACACAGACGGACCGGCAGATCCCACACCCGTATGGTTTTCATCACAACGCTTCCGACTCCATGTATTTCAAGACCAGGGCCTCGTAGGTCCCGTTCATCTCCAGCAGCTTCAGGGCGGCGCGAATATCCTCGGCGTAGCGGGCCGCCTCCGAGTGCCGGGACACGGCGATCCAGGACCGCTGGCCCGGCACAAAGAACGGCGACACCGACGCCGCCACGCCCTGGCGACGCAGGGTGTAGAGGCCGACCAGCTCCGGCGCGATCACCACGTCGACCCGGCCCCAGGCGAGCATCCGCGCAAGGTTATCATAACGGGCCGCCGACTCCTTGATCAGGTCCGGGTCCTGATCGAAGCGGTTGAAATAGCGGGCCCCCTCCAGCACCCCGATCCGCTTGCCGTACAGATCCCCGTATCGCTCGATGCGATTGGCCTCGCCCAGATAAAAGAACAACCGCCGCTCCGGCGGAAAGGCGGCGGCCACGAACTCGAACATCGCCTCCCGCGAGGGGGTGCGCAGCGGCCCCAGCATCACATCCACCTCGCCCCGCTCCACCATCAGCAGCACCCGCCGGAACGGGGCCTCGCGATAGCGCACCTTCCAGCCCAGGCGTTCGGCGATGGCCTCGAAGATATCCACGTACAGGCCACTGTGTCGGCCGCCCTCGACGATCCGGTACGGTGGCGCGTGATTGAGCCCTACGGTCACCGTCAGCGGCGGCACCGTCTCCGTGCCCTGCTGCGCGAAGCAGGGCACGGAGAGGGTCAGAAACAGGAGGGGCATCAGTCGTGGCATGGCGGCGCGGGTGCTCGGACGGTCGGTGCGGGCGGTATCGCCGGCACCGGTTTACGGTCAGTATAGCGGGTTCGGCCGCCGGCGGCTTGAATCCACACCGGAGCGCCACCATTGCAAACGAAACGGGGCCTGCACCAGAGCAGCCCCGGGGAGCGTCGATCATGAACCTAGCCAATGCCACGCCGCAGGCGGCCCTGCTGGCAGACATTGTCGCCGGCAGCCAGCCGACCACCCTGGCCTGCTGTGGCGACACCGCCCGCTCGGTGGCCGAACCCTGGTGCCAGCGCCACCCCGACCGGCGGCTGCTGCGGCTGTCCGCCGACGCGCCGGACCTCGGCCTGCCCGGGGACCGCGTGCCGGATCTGGCCCTGGTCACCGAGACCCTGGAACGGCTGCCCCGGGAGACCGGAGCCCTGCTGCTGGGGCAACTGCGCAACTACGGAACCCGGGAAATCGCGGTGCTGGTGCACGCCTCGGCACCCTGGACCTTCACCGACTTTCTCGGCCTCGGATTCCGGCGCCAAGCCCGGCTGCCGAGCGATCCGGACCTGACGCTGTACAGCTACAATCTCGACAGCTACAACCACACGCGGACCTGGAACAACCCGGAGCACTGGGCCAATCCGCACATGTGGGGCAAGGCTTGGTGGTGAGCCCCACCCCCGCTACCGTTGTCAGGCGCCCGGGTTTGCGCAATCATGCACCGACACCAACAGGAGGGAGGCGTCATGGCCCTGTTCAGCCAGAAACGCGCGGAACACGCGCTTGAGGCGGAGAGCCGCAAGGTCCACCGGGCCGATCTGGAAACCCTGCTGGAGCGCCAGCGTGCCATTGAAGCCAAGGTCAAGGCCAGCGGCCGGCTGAACCGCTTCGGCACCGACATTCGGCTGATGTTCTCGATGATCCGCGACTACTGGACCGGCCGCTACCGCAGCGTGCCCTGGAAGACCATCGCCGCGGTGGCCGGCGCCCTGCTGTACGTGCTCAATCCACTGGACGTCATTCCGGATCTGATTCTCGGCTTCGGGTTTCTGGACGACGCCGGCGTGGTGGCCCTGTGTCTGAAACTGGTGGAGTCCGACCTGCACCGCTACGCCGCCTGGAAGGAGCATCAGGAGGCGCACACGACAGACACCAATTGAACAAACGGTCGCCAGCGGGTAACCTCTGCTGCCAGCGCAACCCTTGGACCCACTCGATCCAATCCTCCGGAGACACTGTGGACTTCGCCACCCTGATCGGCCTTGTCGGGGCCATACTGCTGATCGCTTCGGCCATCATTCTGGGCGCCTCGCCGGGGGTCTTCATCAACCCGCCGTCCCTGCTCATCGTCATCGGCGGCACGCTGCTGGTGGTGCTGTCGAAGTTTTCCTTCGCCCAGTTCTTCGGTGCCTTCAAGGCCGCCGTACGGGCCTTCAAGTTCAAGCTGCCGGAAACCCAGGCCAGCATCGAGGAGCTGGTGGACATCGCCAACGTGGCGCGCAAGGAAGGCGTACTGGGGCTGGAGGAGCGCGAGGTGAGCTCGCCGTTTTTGGCCCAGGGCATCCAGATGCTGGTGGACGGCCAGGATGGCGAGACCATCAAGCAGCTGCTCGGCAAGGAACGGCTGCTGACCCTGGACCATAACCGCTCCGGTGCCAAGGTGTTCACCGCCATGGCCGACGTGGCGCCGGCCATGGGTATGATCGGCACGCTGATCGGCCTGGTCCAGATGCTGTCCAACATGGAAGACCCCAAGTCCATCGGTCCTGCCATGGCGGTGGCCCTGCTGACCACGCTGTACGGCGCCCTGGTGGCCACCATGATCGCCACCCCGATTGCCGACAAGCTGTCCCTGCGGATGACCGAGGAAGCCCGCCAGCAGTCCCTCTACATCGATGCCCTGGTGGCGATCCAGGAAGGCACCAACCCACGGATCATCGAGCAGATGTTGTCCAGCTACCTGCCGCCCAAGGCGCGGAACAAGCTGGCCGAGGCGGAGGGCTGAGGCGGCGATGGACGAGTTGCCGGAAGAGGAGAAGCCCGGAATCCCCGCCTGGGTGGTCACCTTCGCCGACCTCATGTCCCTGCTGATGTGCTTCTTCGTGCTGCTGCTGTCGTTCTCGGAGATCGACGCCCAGAAGTTCAAGCAGATCGCCGGCGAGCTGTCCAAGGCATTCGGCGTCCAGCGGGAGGTACCGGCCCTGGAAATCCCCGAGGGTACCAGCCCGATTTTCGACCGATTCTCCCCGGCGCCGCCCGAGCCCACCGTGGTCAACCAGATCCGCCAGACGACCACCACCGAACAGCCGGAACTCCAGACCCTCAAGAGCCCGACCGAACAGGCCGTGGCCTCGGCCCTGCAGGAGAGCATGGACCAGCGCATGCAACGGATCGTGTCGGTCCTGGAGGACGCCATCAAGGACGGCCGCATCAACGTCAGCCAGGATCAGCGCCGGATCATCGTCCGGGTCGAGGAGCAGGGGTCCTTCCCCTCCGGCTCCGCCCAGATCACCTGGGAGTTCGAGGGTCTGCTGCTGGAAATGGCCGAGGTGCTGGCCAACATGCCGGGCACGCTGACCGTCGAGGGCCACACCGACGACGTGCCCATCCACACCGAACGCTTCTACTCCAACTGGGACCTGTCCGCCGCCCGGGCCGCCGCCGTGGCCAATGTGCTGCTGGCCCGGGACGGTATTGACCCCACTCGGCTGGAGGTCAAGGGCCTGGCCGACACCCAGCCCAGGGTTCCGAACGACTCACCGGAGCACCGCGCCAAAAACCGGCGCGTGGAGATCATCATCGACTTGTCCGGGCCGCTGCAGGAGGAGGAAATCCAGCTGCGTGAGCTGCTGAAAACCGCCCCGCCGGGCGATACCGGCGACGGGCTCAACGTAGACACCCACACCTCCGGGGATCTGCACTGGTAAGGCACCGGCCCGCCGACTTCACCAAATCGGTGCGCTCGCCCCAATATCGCACCCATAATGTGCGAAATTTCCAGGATATCCCCCGACGCCCGGGCCCATGCCCCCGCCAACCGCCAATCACGCCGACAATTGCCTCTTTTTGGAACATCTTTTGCTAACAATGCACCCCATCAAAGCATCAACGGCCCGAAGAAGCCGGAAAACCCCAGACTGGAGCCTTGCCCGTGGATATCACCAGTGCAGTACACACCCTCACTGAAAGCGCCAACACGCTGTTCATCCTGATCGGTGCCATCATGGTACTGGCCATGCACGCCGGTTTCGCCTTCCTCGAAGTGGGCACCGTGCGGCACAAGAACCAAGTCAATGCCCTGGTCAAGATCATGACCGATTTCGGCGTCTCCGCCGTGCTCTATTTCTTTGTCGGCTACTACATTGCCTACGGCAGCCACTTCATGACCGGCGCCGCCGAGCTGACCGCCAATAACGGCTACGAGCTGGTCAAGTTCTTCTTCCTGATGACCTTCGCCGCCGCCATTCCCGCCATCGTTTCCGGCGGCATTGCCGAACGGGCGCGGTTCTACCCAATGTTGGTGGCCTCCGGCCTGATCGTCGGCCTCGTGTATCCGTTCTTTGAAGGGCTGATCTGGAACGGCAACTACGGTTTCCAGAACTGGCTGGAGTCCCAGTTTGGTGCACCGTTCCACGATTTCGCCGGCTCCGACCTGATGCACCCCGTTGGCGCACTGATCACCGGCGGAATTGCCGGCGCGCTGTTCGTGTATCTGTTCGAGTGGGCCCAGGCCCGGATCGAACGGCTGGACGACGTACTGGGCGTCTGGCCGCTGCACGGGGTCTGCGGCGTCTGGGGCGCCATTGCCTGCGGCATCTTCGGACAGCCCGGTCTCGGCGGCCTCGGCGGCGTCAGCCTCGGCGCCCAGCTGGCCGGCTCGGTGGCCGGCGTGGCGGTGGCCTTCGTCGGCGGCCTGGTGGTCTATGGCGGCATCAAGCAGGCGGTGGGCCTGCGCCTGAGCGACGAGGAGGAGTTCAACGGCGCCGACCTCAGCATCCATCGCATCGGCGCCAACGCCATCGACTGACCCCGCCCCTCTGGCCCGTCTTTTGCTATACCTAAGAGATACCGGTGCCATCCTTGCGGCACCGGTACCGGGCCAGAGGTGGAACCATGCTGATAGAACCGCCAGCCGAAGGGCTGTACGACGAACTTTTTGATTCCGACAACCGGGTGCGCCCCCACTGCCGCATGCTGGAGCAGTGGCTGATCCACAGCGACGAAGACCTGATCGCCGAAAAACGGCGCGAGGCGGACGTCCTGTTCCAGCGCCTGGGCATCACCTTCAATGCCTACGGCGAGGAGCAGGGGGCCGACCGGCTGATTCCCTTCGACCTGATTCCCCGGGTCATCTCCGCCGCCGACTGGCAGAAGCTTCAGGCCGGCCTGCGCCAGCGGGTCCAGGCACTGAACCGGTTCCTGTTCGACATCTACCACGATTACGACATCGTCCGGGCCGGGGTGATCAGCGCCGAGCAGGTGTTCGCCAACCCTCAGTACCAGCCGGGCATGCAACAGATGAAGTTGCCCCGTAACCTGTATGCCCACATCGCCGGCATCGACCTGATCCGCCACAACGACGGCGATTTCTACGTGCTCGAGGACAACCTGCGCTGCCCCAGCGGCGTCTCCTACATGCTGGAGAACCGGCGCATGATGATGCGCCTGTTTCCGGAACTGTTTGCACAAACCCCGGTGGCGCCGGTGGACCACTACCCCAACCTGCTGGGCGAAACCCTGCGCGCCGCCTCCCTCAAGCCGGATCCCACGGTGGTGGTGCTGACGCCCGGGCGCTTCAACAGCGCCTACTTCGAACACGCCTTCCTGGCCCGGCAGATGGGAGTGGAGCTGGTGGAGGGACCGGACCTGTTCGTGCGCGACAACCGGGTGTTCATGAAAACCACCATCGGCCCGCAGCAGGTGGACGTCATCTACCGCCGCATCGACGACGATTTCCTCGACCCGCTGGCCGGCAACCCGGACTCGCTGCTCGGCGTGCCCGGGCTCTACGCCGCCTACCGTTCCGGCCACGTGGTGCTGGCCAACGCCATGGGCACCGGCGTGGCCGACGACAAGTCGATCTACCCCTACGTGCCGGACATGATCCGCTTCTACCTCAACGAGGAACCGATCCTGAAGAATGTGCCGACCTGGCAGTGCCGCAAGGAAAAAGACCTGCAGTATGTGCTGGAACACCTGGAGGAACTGGTGGTCAAGGAAGCCCAGGGCGCCGGCGGCTACGGCATGCTGATCGGTCCCAAGGCCAGCCGGAAAGAACTGGCCACCTTCCGTGCCCTGCTCAAGGCCAAGCCTGAAAATTACATAGCCCAACCCACCCTGAGCCTGTCCACCTGCCCCACCTTCGTCAACGACGGCATCGCGCCGCGCCACCTGGACCTGCGCCCGTTCGTGCTGTCCGGCAAGAAAATCCAGATGGTGCCCGGGGGTCTGACCCGGGTGGCCCTCAAGGAAGGGTCGTTGGTGGTGAACTCGTCCCAGGGCGGCGGCACCAAGGACACTTGGGTACTGGAGGATGACCGATGCTAAGCCGAGCCGCCGCCAGCCTGTTCTGGATGGCCCGTTACCTGGAACGGATGGAAATCCAGGCCCGCCTGCTGGACGTCAGCCTCACCATGGCGCTGATCGACGTGCCCGAGGACCGGGAGGAGCAGCTCTCCGTGCCGCTGCTGGTGTCCGGGACCCGGGATCAGTTCTGGCAGTTCCACGACGAGGTCACGCCACAGCGCCTGATCGACTTCCTGCTGCTGGACGACCGCCACGACGCCAGCGTGTTCAGCATGATGCGGCACGCCCGCGACAACGCCCTGCACGTGCGGGGCAACCTCTCCTCCGATGTCTGGGAAAGCATCAACCGGACCTGGCTGGAACTGAAGGACCTGAGCCGCAGGGGCGTGCGCGAATCCAACGCCAGCTCGGTGTTCGACTGGGTGCGTGAGCGTTCGCACACCTTCCGGGGTGCTGTCTACGGCACACTGCTGCGCAACGATGCCTTTCATTTCCTGCGGCTGGGCACGTTCATCGAGCGCGCCGACACCACCGCCCGGGTGCTCGACATCCGCCATGTCATGGCTACCCAGTCGATGGCGGAACACTCCACCCGCAGTTTTTTCGAATGGACCGCGCTGCTGCACTCCCTGGCAGCCTTCGAAGCCTACCAGAACACCTATGGACACAACCTGGAACCGATGAACGTGGCCGAGCTGCTGGTGCTGTCGGCGGACGTGCCCCGTTCGCTGCACAGCTGTCTGAAGGAGATTTCCAGCCTGCTGGAGCAGGTGGAAAGCGGCCGGGCGCAGCGGGCAAGGCGACTGGCCTCCAGCCTGTACGCCAACATCCGTTACGGCGACCGGGACTACATCGCCGAGCGCGGCCTGCACAGCTATCTGGTGGATTTTCTTGGGCGAATTCAGCACATCGCCGACCAGATCCAGAAAGACTACACGGGATGGTAGGATGAGACTCCATATCAAGCACAATACCAACTACACCTACGAAACGCCGGTGCAAAACAGCATCCAGTACCTGCGCCTGACCCCCCGCAACACCCCTCAGCAGCGCATCCTGGAATGGACCCTCACCACCCCCGGGGAAACCAGCCAGATGACCGACGGCTTCGGCAACCTGGTAACCGTGATGACCCTCGACGAACCGGTCAGCGACATCACCCTGACCGCCGAGGGCGTGGTGGACCTGACCGGCACGCCGCTGACCCGGGACGACACCCCGTTCCCGCCCCAGGTCTTTCTCAGACACACGCCGCTGACCGAAACCAGCCCTGCGATCCGGGCCTTCGCCAGCCGCTACAGCCCGCACAAGCGCAGCCTGCTCAAGCTGATGAAGGACCTGCGGGACCATGTCCGCTTCAACCCCGGCGCGACCACCGTTACCCACACCGCCGCCGAGGCGTTCGAGCTGCAGGCGGGCGTGTGCCAGGACCACACCCACATTTTCATCGCCTGCTGCCGGCACATCGGCGTGCCGGTGCGCTACGTCAGCGGCTACATTCATTCCCAGGGGGACGAGCACCTGGCCACCCACGCCTGGGCCGAGGCCTGGCTGGGGCGCAGCTGGCACACCTTCGATGTCGTCAACACCCTCAGCGTTGCGGAGAGCCACATCAAACTGGCCACCGGCCTGGACTACCGCGACGCCGCGCCGGTGCGGGGCGTACGCAGCGGGGGCGGCGCCGAGCACCTGGACACACGGGCCTGGGTGACGCAACCGGGCGACAACCAGTAGGGGCAGGCCGGCGAAAAAAACGCTCACGACGCGCGCCGGTTGGCAGTAGACTACGCTGCAACACAGTGCCTGCAGGAGGGCCTTCATGACCTATTGCGTAGCCATGCGACTGGCCGAGGGGCTGGTATTCGCGTCCGACTCCCGCACCAACGCCGGGTTCGACCAGATTTCCACCTTCCGCAAGATGCACGTGTTCGAGAACCCCGGCGAGCGGCAACTGGTGCTGCTCTCCGCCGGCAACCTGGCCACCAGCCAGAGCGTCATCAGCCTGCTGGAGCGCCGGGCCGGTTCCGGTGACAGCAATCTGATGAACACCCAGAGCATGTTCGAGACCGCCGAGCTGGTGGGCCAGACCATTCGCGAGGTGACGCGCCGCGACAACCCCAACGGTGCCATGAGCCACGTCGATTTCAGTTGCTCGCTGATCCTGGGCGGTCAGATCAAGGGCGAGGCACCGCGACTGTTCAACATCTACCCGGAAGGCAACTTCATCGAAGCCACCGAGGAAACCCCCTACTTCCAGATCGGTGAGTCCAAATACGGCAAGCCCATCCTGGACCGCATCATTCACTACCGCCTCTCTCTGGAGCGGGCCTACCAATGCGCCCTGATTTCCTTCGATTCCACCATGAAGAGCAACCTGTCGGTGGGCATGCCGCTGGACATCGCCCTGTACCGGCGCGACCAGCTCACGCTGTGGTTCCGCGACCGGGTCACCGACCAGAGCGAGTACTTCCTCCAGCTCCGGCAGCAGTGGCATCAGGGGATCCAGTCGCTGTTTGCGAGTCTCGACCCGCCCGACGTGCCCTGAACCCCTCCAGCCAGGACAGCAGCGCCGGAATCACCAGCAGCACCAGCAGCGTCGACAGGCCCAGGCCAAAGGCGATGGAGGTGGCCATGGGAATCAGGAACTGCGCCTGCAACGAGGTCTCGAACAGCAGCGGCAGCAGGCCGCCGATGGTGGTCAGCGAGGTCAGCAGGACCGCCCGGACCCGCTGCACCACCGCCTCGTTCAGGGCCTCGGTGATGCCCAGGCCGTGCTGCCGCTGCTGACGGTAGAAGGCCACCAGAATGATGGCGTTGTTGACCACGATGCCGGACAGGCCAAACAGACCGAACAGGGACAGGATGGTCAGCTGCAGCCCCATCAGCCAGTGCCCCAGCAGCGCGCCCACCAGGGCGAAGGGGATGATCGCCATGACGATCAGCGGCAGGCTCCAGGATGCGAAAATCCAGGCCAGCACCACATACATCAGCGCCAGGCCAATGACCAGCCCGGTCTTCATGTCGGCCAAGGTGTCCCGCTGGTCCGCCGCGCGCCCCTCGAAGCTGTAGCGCACGCCATACCGGCGCGCAAGCTCCGGCAATACCGAGGCGTCCAGGCTGGCCAGGATCTGGTCGCTGGTGGCCAGCCGGGTGTCCAGCGCCGAGCTCACCTCCACCGCCAGCCGGCCGTCGGCGTGGCGCAGGGCCTGGAAGCCCTGGCGGTGATCCAGCGCCATGACCTGGGCCAGCGGCACGAAGCGGCCGTCCGGCACCCGTACCGTCAGGCGTGACAGGGTCGACAACCGTTCCCGCTCCGCCCGCGGCAGCATCACACGCACCTCCACCTCGTCACGACCGTCCTGATAGATCTGGGCCACCCGGCCATCAAACGCTGCCCGCAACTGGCGGCCGAGGTCCTCGGTGCTCAGCCCCAGGGCCTCGCCGTAGGGACTGACTTGGTAAATCAGCTGCTCCCGGCCCCAGGGCATGTCGTCCTCCACATCCAGCACCCCCGGCAACGTAGCCAAGGCCTGGGCCAGCTCGTCGGCGGCCTGCTTCAGGGCCGTCGCGTCCTCGCCGGTCAGGCGCACGTTCACATCCCGCCCCGGCGGCCCGGCCTGACGTTCCGACAGCGTCAGGGTATCGATGCCCGGCGGCAGGACCAGCCGGCGCCGCCACTCCCGGATGAACTCCGGGTTTCGGACCGAGCGCCGGTCCGAGGGCACCAGCTCCACCAGCATCGAACCCAGTTCATCACCGCTGCGGCTGCTGCCCTCGGCGCCCTGGGTCGCCCCCTGAGTGGTCACCGCGTGCCGGATCAGGCCACCCCCCAGGGCCTGTTCCGTCTCGTTCAGGGTGCGCTCCATCTGGCGCAGAAACGCCGCCACCGTACGCCGATCGGTACCGGCGACGAAACTGGCGTTGGCGTAGAGCACCGACGGCTCCGGAGTGGGAAAGAAATTGAAGCCGAGGCGACCGCCGGCCAGCAGGCCCAGAGTCACCGCCGACAATGCCAGGGCACTGGCGACGGTGATGCCCCGATGAGCCAGGCTGAGTGCGGACAGACGCCGGAACGGTCCGTCCCGAAAACGGTCGAAGCCCTGTTCGAAGCGCCGGCGCCAGCGGGCCACCCGGCCGCTTCGATCGCCGCGGCCAGGACGGAAGGCATGGCGCAGGTGCGCCGGCAGCACCACGAAGCATTCCAGTAGCGACGCCGCCAGCACGCAGATCATCACCAGCGGGATGTCACCGAGGATGTTGCCGATCACACCGCCCACCACCAGCAACGGCATGAACGCCGCCACCGTGGTCAGGGACGAGGCCAGAACCGGCCACACCATACGCTTGGCCGCCCCCTCCGAAGCGTACAACGGGTCCTCGCCCATGCGGGCGTGGGCGTCGGCATCCTCGCCCACCACGATGGCATCGTCGACGATCACCCCCAACGCCATGATCAGGGCGAACAGCGAGATCATGTTGATCGAGCCGCCCATCAGCCACAACACCGCCAGCGCCGCCAGAAACGCGGTGGGAATGCCCACCGCCACCCACAGGGCCACCCGCCCGGGCAGAAACAGGTACAGCAGGCAGACCACCAACACCAGGCCACTGAGGCCGTTTTTCAGCAGCAGCGAGATGCGGTCGTCGAGCAGCTGCCAGGTTTCATCGTAAACCTCCAGGCGCACCGACGGCGGCAGCACCGGCCGGGTGTCCCGCAGCCAGTCCTCCAGAACCCGGGCGGCGACCAGGGAGTTGCCGTTCTCCGCCCGTTGCAGCAACAGCTCCACCGCGGGCTGGCCGTCCCGTTCCAGGGTCGTCTGCCCGTCCCGCGCCTCCTGGCGGATGATGGCGATGTCGCCCAGGCGTACCCGCGCCCGTCCATCGCTGAGCACCGGGATACTCTCGTAGGCCTGGGGACTGCGCCGCTGCGCCACCGAGCGCAGCTCGCGGGTGGCGTCCTGCTGCGCCAGCAGGCCCGCCGGCAGGTCCCGGGAAATGGCCGCCACCCGGTCGGCGATCTGCGCCAGTGACAGGTTCAGGCTTTCCAGTCGCGCCACCGGCACCTCGATGCTGATCTGCTGTTCCGGCACGCCCCGAATCGTCACCCGGTCGATGCCCCGCTCCAGCAGGTCGGTCTCGTACTGGTACGCCAGCTGTCGCAGTTCGTCGCGCGCCACCGGGCCGTACAGCAGCACCCGGGCCACGGGTTCATAGCGGGCCACCCGGGCCACCTGCGGCGGCTCCGCCTCCGCCGGCAGGTTGGTGAATTCATCCACCTGCTGGCGCACGTCGTCCAGGGCCTGGATCGGGTCGGTCCCCTCGTGGAACTCCAGGGTGATGGCGGACACCCCCTGGGCGGAGGTGGAGGTCATCCGCTTGAGGCCGTCGAGGCTGCGCAGACGCTGCTCCAGGGGATCGGTGATGCCCTGCTCCACATCCTCGGCGGCAGCCCCGGACCAGAGCACCCGGACGCTGACCACATCCAGGGCGAAGGTGGGGAAAAACTGGATGTTCATCCGGTTCAGCGCCAGCACGCCGGCCAGCACCATGACCACCATGACCAAGTTGCCGGCCACCCGGTGATGAACGAAGAAACCGATCACGCCCCGACGACGCTTCATGAGCCCGGCTCCGGTTCCACCGCATCCACCTTCAGACCGGTAACCGCATTGGGCAAGTGGGTGACCACCAGCCGCTGGCCCGACGCCAGCGACGGGCCGGCAATCAGCAACCACGGGCTGCCGTCCGGCCGCCGGATCTCGCCCACCCGCTCCACGGCGACGCGGCGCAGGCGCTGCTGATCATCCACCAGGTAGACCCGATCGGCGCCGTACAGGGCACTGAACGGCACCGCCACCGTGTCGGCCCGGGCCGGCCGCTGCAGCAGGATCGGCAGCAGCGCCCCGGGACGGGGGCGTCCCGTGCCGGGCATCAGGCGCAGGATGGCCTCGGTGCCGGCCGGGCTGGCTTGGCCGGAGAAGCGGACCAGACGAAACCGGTAACCGCCCTCGGTGGCTTCCGCCCGCAATTCCGCGCCCGCGGCCAGGGCCTGTTCCAGCTCCGGACGGTAACCTTCCGGCACCAGCGCCCGAAGCTCCAGGCCGTCCTCCGGGTAGAGGGTCAGCAGCGGGGCGTTCCGTGCCACCTGATCCCCCGGCGCCACCCGGATATCGGTCACCACACCGGCAAACGGTGCCAGGACTCGGGCCCGATCGGCATCACGGCGGACCGTCGCCCAATTGGCACGGGCCTGCGCCAGCCTCGCCTCCAGGCTGGCCATTCGGGCCGGATACTCATCAATCGCCCGCTGCCGGGTACGGACGGTCAGCTCCGCTCGGGCCAAGGCATCGGTGGCCGCCTCCAGGCTCTCCCGCGATGCCAGGTTACGGGCCAGCAGCGACTCCAGCCGTTGGAACTGGCGCCGGGCGTTGGCGAGGATGGCCTGCTCACTCTCCAGTGCCCGCAGATCGCTGCGGTGACGAACCGACTCGGCCGCGATCTGCGCCTCCAGATCCGCCACCTGGGCCTCGGCCTGGTGCAACAGGGGCGTGACATCCTCCTCCGACACCGCCACCAGCAGCGCGCCGGCGGCAACCGTGTCACCTTCCCGCACCGGCCGCTCGGCGACCCGGCCGGCCAGGCTGGCCACCACCGTCAGCTGGTCCGGGGCCACCACTTCCCCATACAAGGGCAACACCGGGGTATGCCGCGCCAGCGTCAGGGTCTGGACCCCGACCCGCCAGCTGCGCTCGGCCGGCTCCGCGTCCGGCGGCTCCGGCCGGGTCAGTCTGAGCAGCAGGAAGCCGGCCACGCCAGCCGCGAGAATCAACAGGGGGAGCCATCGTTTCGCCATCGTCGACATGTTCGGTCATGCATCCATGAGGGACAGGGAAAGTGATTGAAACTACTATACAATCTGAAGTCGTTTTCGGATCGCGCCCGCATCCGCAAAGGCCATTCACGCACGAGGAGCCGGGAACCCATGGCGGCACACGATCATCTGCTCATGTTCAACGTCACGTTGCTGAACATCACCATCGTGTGCACCGTTGTCATCATCCACAACGAAGCCCTGCTGCGGCTGAGTTCGATTCTCTCCCGGATGCGCCAGAACCAGCACTTCCGGCTGATCGTCGCGGTGCTCGGCTGCCTGACCGCGCACGCCCTGGAAGTCTGGATCTTCGGTTCCGCCTACTATTTCATGCACCATGCCGACGGCTGGGGCACCCTGGTCGGCACCTTCAGTGGCAGCCTGCTGGACTGCGTCTACTTTTCCTTCACCACCTTCACCACCCTGGGCTACGGCGACATCGAAGCCCTTGGCCCGCTGCGGTTTCTGACCGGCATCGAGGCGCTCACCGGCTTTGTCCTGATCACCTGGAGCGCCTCGTTCCTGTACGTCGAGATGCAGCGCTACTGGCCCACCCGGTAACGGAACTATACCCGGCCGCGCCGGGCCAGGGCGTAATACAGCAGCGGCACCACCAGGATGGTGAACAGGGTGGACAGCGCCAGGCCGAACACCAGTGAGATCGCCAGGCCGTTGAAGATCGGGTCGCTGAGTATGAAGTACGCCCCCACCATCGCGGATATGGCGGTCAGCGCGATCGGCTTGATCCGCACCGCGCCGGCCAGGATCACCGCCTCCTCCAGCGACACCCCCTCATCCAGCCGCTGGCGGATGAACACCACCAGCAAGATCGAGTTGCGCACGATGATGCCAGCCAGGGCGATCATGCCGATCATGCTGGTGGCCGTGAACTCCCGCCCCAGCAACGCATGGCCGGGCATGATGCCGATCAGCGTCAGGGGAATCGGCGCCATCACGATCAGCGGCATCAGGTAGGAACGGAACTGGGCCACCAGCAGCACGAAGATCATAAACACCCCGACGCTGTAGGCCGCGCCCATGTCCCGGAAGGTTTCATAGGTGATCTGCCACTCACCGTCCCACTTCAAGGTGCCCTTTTCCGGCAGGGGCGGCTGGCGGATGAAGTGCTGCTCCGGCGCCGCCGGATCCTCCTTCAGCCGCTGCACCATGGCAAACATGCCGTACAGGGGGGAGTCCACCGCCCCGGCCATGTCGGCGGTGACGTAGGTGACCGGCAGCAGGTCCTTGTGGTAGAGGGCACCGAGCCAGTCCGCCTCCCGCACCTCAGCAACACTCGCCAGAGGCACCAGGGTGCCCTCCCGGCTGCGCACCGGCAGCGACAGCAGCGCCGCCGGCTGGGCCTTGTCGCCTTCCGGCAGCACCAGACGAATCGGCACCGGGTATTTGGCCTGTTCATCGTGCAGGTAGCTCACACCCGCGCCGGCCAGGGCGGTTTGCAGGGCGCTGACCACCTGGGCCTGGGAGACCCCCAGGCGCGCCGCCCGGGCCCGGTCCACCACCACCCGCCACTGCCGGGTGGGAGCCTCCAGGGAGGTGTCGATGTCCACCAGGCCGTCGACCCGGCGCATGCCCTCGGCCACCCGCTGGGCCAGTTCCGCCCGGCGCTGGTCATCGGCGGCGTAGACTTCAGCCACCACCGGCGACAGCACCGGCGGCCCTGGCGGCACTTCCACCACCTTCACCGTCGCGCCGTGGCGTTCGGCGATGGCGGTGAGTGGCGCGCGCAGGGACTGGGCGATGTCGTGGGACTGGCGTTGCCGGGCCTCGGCCGCCACCAGGTTGACCTGGATATCACCGTGGTAGGGGTCGCCGCGCAGGTAATACTGGCGCACCAGGCCATTGAAGTTGATGGGTGAGGCGGTGCCGGCATAGGCCTGCCAGTTGGCCACCTCCGGCACGGTTTCTAGGTAGTGCCCCATGGCCAACAACACCCGCTGGGTCTGTTCCATCGGGCTGTCCTCGGGCAGGTCCACCACCACCTGCAGCTCGGACTTGTTGTCGAACGGCAGCATCTTCAGGATCACCGCCTGGAACACCGGCAGCGCCGCCGCCAGGACGGTCAGCGCCACCACCGCCAGCGCCAGCAGCCGGCGTCGCCAGGCATGCTCGCCCAGGAACGGCGACAGCAGGGCCCGGAACAGCCGCAGTGCCCGCGGGCTGACCCCCTCGGCCCCGGCCGCCCCGTCCCCGGCCGGCGGGTGCGGCTCCGGGCGCAGCAGGCGCAGGGCCAGCCAGGGTGCCACGACAAAGGCAACAATCAGGGAAATCAGCATGCCGGCGGAGGCGTTGATCGGGATCGGGCTCATGTAGGGTCCCATCAGGCCGGTCACGAAGGCCATCGGAATCAAGGCGGCCATGATGGTCAGGCTCGCCATGATGGTGGGCGAGCCAACCTCGTCCACCGCCACCGGAATCATCTGCGCCACCGGACCACGGCTGCCCTGGATACGCCGGTGGATGTTCTCCGTCACCACGATGGCGTCATCCACCAGAATGCCAATGGAGAAGATCAGGGCAAACAGCGAGACCCGGTTGAGGGTGAAGCCCCAGGCCCAGGAAAACACCAGGGTGAGCAGCAGCGTCACCAGCACCGCCACACCGACAATCAGTGCCTGCCGCCAGCCCATGGCGGCCAGCACCAGCAGCATCACCGCCAGGGTCGCCGATACCAGATCGGTGATCAGTTTACGGGCCTTGTGGGAGGCGGTTTCGCCATAGTCCCGGCTGACCAGCACCTCGACGTCTGGCGGCAGCGCGCGGTTGCGCAGACTGTCCAGCCGCTCGCGGATGGCGCGGGTGATCTCGATGGCATTCTCGCCCGGCTTCTTGGCCACCGCCAGGGTCACCGCAGGATAGACCCGGTCGGCGCCCGGGACCGGCTGGCCGTCCGGGCCAAAGCCGATCAGCACGCTCTGGTCCGGTACCGTGCCACCGCGACGCACCTCGGCCACGTCGTCCAGGTGCACCGCCGCGCCCTCGTGCATGCCCACCACCAGCCGGCGCACGTCCCCGACCGTTGCCAGCAGGGTGCCGGCCTGGACCGGGATCGACAGGTTGTCCCGGGTCACCCGGGCCTCCTGACTGCTGGCGTTGGCGGCCTGCAGGGCATCGCGCAGGTCGTCCAGGGTCAGGCCGAAACCGGTCAGCAGGGCCGGGTCCAGGCGCACGTCCACCCGGTCCGGAATACCGCCGACAGTGTACACGTCACGGGTGCCCGGTACCCGCTTCAGGGCCACTTCCAGCATATGCGCCAGGCGGGTCAGTTCCTCACCGGCCAGGCGGTTGCCCGGATCGTACAAGGTCAGGGTCATCACCGGCACGTCGTCGATGCCCCGGGGCTTGACCAGGGGCTGGCTGGCCCCCAGATCCGAAGGCAGCCAGTCCTGATTCGAGTACACCTGGTTGTACAGCCGCACCAGCGCCTCCCGGCGCGACACCCCCACCTCGAACTGCACGGTGATCACCGCCTGGCCCTGGCGCGACACCGAGTACACGTGCTCGACCCCCTGGATCTCGCTCATCACCTGCTCGGCCGGCGTGGCGATCACGCTTTCCACCTCCCGGGCGCTGGCGCCCGGGAAACTCACCAGAATGTCGGCCATGGTGACGTCAATCTGGGGCTCTTCCTCCTTCGGGGTGACCACCACCGCCAGCACCCCCAGCACCACAGACAGCAGGATGGCCAGGGGCGTCAGTCGGCTGTCCTGAAACACCCGGGCGATGGCGCCGGAGGGCCCGACCCGGGCCGGCGTCCCGCTCACTGGTCTGCCTCCGCGCCGGCGGGCAACGCCAGCCACCCGGTGCCCACCAGCGCCGAGGGGTTGATCACCACCCGTTCGCCCTCGTCCACCCCGGCCAGGATTTCCAGCCGGTCACCGTCGCGCACCCCGGGACGAACCTGGCGCAGGCGCGGCCGGTCGCGATCGTCCAACAGCCACAGGGCCCGCAGCTCGCTGCGCTGGATCAGACTGGTCGCGGGCACCCAGAGAGTATCCCGCTGCGCCACCGGGACCCGTACCTTGACCAGCATGCCCGGGAACAACGAGCCGTTCGGCTCGGTCAGCGGCATGCGCAGGCGGAAGGTGTGGGTCGCGGGATCGGCGTAGGGATAGAAGGTCATGGCGCCGGTTTCCAGCACCCGTCCATCGGACAGGGTGACAGTGGCCCGGCGCTGGGAGCGGGCCAGGTCGGCGTACTTCTGGGGCAAGTCCACCACCACCCGCAGCTGCTCCAGGGACAGGCCGCTGAGTAAGGGCTGGCCGGGGCTGACGGCTTCGCCGATCTCGACATGCCGCTCGGTGAGGATGCCGCCGTAGGGGGCCGTGATGCGGGTATAAGCCAGCTGTTTCTCGGCTTCGGCCACCGACGCCTCGGCGCGCGCCACCCGGGCCTCTGCCGCCGCCAGGTTGTTGCGGGCCTGATCAAACTCCTGCTGCGACACCAGCCCCCGCGCGTGCACGGATTCGATGCGTTCGAACCGCTGACGGGCGTCCGCCAGCCCGGCCCGGGCTTCTTCCAGAGCCGCCTGGGCCTGGTTCAGGCGGGCCTGCTGCTCGCTGTCCTCCAGCTGCACGATCAGCGCCCCGGCCGGTACCGAGTCGTCGACATCGTAGGGCAGAGCCTGGACGGTGCCGCTGGTCTGGGCGGAGACGGTACTCTGCTGGACCGCCTCGATGAGGCCATCCAGCAGCAGAGTTTCCTCCGCCGGCGCTCGCGTCACCGGCACCACCGACAGCGTCGGCTCCCGGGCCGATGCCTGGGTTGCGAGCAGGCTCGCGGCCAGGGCCGCGAGCGCGAGGACACCAGGACGGATACCCATGGTCATAATTCCTTTTGGCTATTTCGTTATAACAGCATAATACAGAGGTTTCCCCCAGCGCGCATGGCCGGCGTCCGCAAAACGGCGTCTGCGCCGGCAAGCATTGTCCACGGCCGGTACCGGTCCCGGCGCCAGAAACGTTCATCGCGATTTACCGGGAAAGGCGGCTTTTTTCTGGTTCATCATCTCAGGCGCCCCCTGAGCTTCGGGCAGCGCCCCTCCCCGACAGGTCATCGTCAGGTGACAGTCCGGCCGGACTTTTCTATCATAGGTGCCGACTGCAAGACCCATGTAAGGACGCATCATGGACATCA
>MDTD01127766.1_pt1 | contig 62914 bp, 63 predicted proteins | sample 811221 | NCBI WGS metagenome assembly MDTD01 (sample SAMN05326646, study PRJNA326480) | marine metagenome | isolation source: seawater | place: Pacific Ocean: South West | collected 2011
ATAACTGCTATGACTGTTATTCAATACTTGAATAAATTTGTTTTTAACAGGAATATCAATAATTTAAAAGTTAATTTAGCCTAAATGCACAACGGGTAAGAGATTAATCTTTTGATATAAACTGTTTCATACCCTGTCATTTTTTGACAGGGTATTTTTATTTTATACTCACACATAATTGCCAAATTGTCAGCCTTTGGGTTTTGGTATAAGAATTGAAAAAGCCAAGTGATAACCAAAAAAGGAGGATTATTATGTCAAAAGGAAAAATTAAAGTACAAACCGAGAACATTTTCCCAATTATTAAAAAGTTTTTATATTCCGATAACGAAATATTTTTACGCGAGTTAATTTCCAATGCCGTAGATGCTACGCAAAAACTAAAAGCATTGGCGTCTATTGGCGAGTTTAAAGGCGAAATAGGCGACGAAACCATTGAGGTTAAACTCGACAAGAAAAACAAAACGCTTACCATTTCCGACAAAGGTATCGGAATGACAGCTGAAGAAGTAAAAAAATACATCAATCAAATTGCTTTTTCGGGAGCCGAAGAATTTGTAGAAAAATATAAAGACAAAACCGATGCCAATGCCATAATCGGGCACTTTGGATTAGGTTTTTACTCGGCATTTATGGTTGCCGACAAGGTAGAAATTTTCACCAAATCATACAAAAATGAACCGGCGGCTTATTGGAGTTGCGACGGTTCGCCCGAATACACATTAAAACAAATAGACAAAAAAGAAAGAGGCACCGACATTGTACTGCACATTGCCGAAGATTCGACCGAGTTTTTGGAAGAATCGCGCATTCAACAACTGCTCGACAAGTATTGTAAATTTATGCCCGTACCAATTAAATTCGGCACAAAAAAAATTCGCAAACCCGACCCATTGGGGCAAAAAGATGAAGACGGCAATGTGAAAATGGTAGAAGTGGAAGTGGATAATATTATCAATATTACCAAACCCGCTTGGACCAAAAAACCGTCGGAACTGACAGATGAAGATTACAAAGAATTTTACCGTCAACTCTACCCTATGAGTTTTGACGAACCTTTATTTTACATTCACCTGAATGTAGATTATCCTTTTAACCTTACCGGAATATTATATTTCCCCAAAGTAAAAAACAATATGGAGTTGCAACGCAATAAAATTCAGTTGTACTCCCGTCAAGTATTTATTACCGACAACGTAGAAGGCATTGTACCCGACTTTTTAACATTATTGCACGGTGTTATCGATTCGCCCGATATACCGCTAAACGTATCGCGTTCATATTTGCAAGCCGATGCAAATGTGAAGAAAATAAGCAAGTACATTACCAAAAAAGTTTCCGATAAGCTGGAAGAAATATTCAAAAAAGACCGCAAGCACTTCGAAGAAATTTGGAACGATATTAAAGTATTTATCGAATACGGAATGCTTACCGAAGAAAAGTTTTTTGAACGAGCAAAAAATTTCTTCTTATATAAAGATACCGAAGGTAATTACTTCACGTTTGATGAATTGAAAGAAAAAATCAAAGACAAGCAAACCGATAAAAACGGCCACTTACTGGTATTATATGCTTCGGACAAAGATGAACAATACAACTTTATTGATGCGGCATTGCAAAAAGAATACAAAGTAGTGATTTTAGACACACCGCTTACAGCACACTTAGTTGGTAAATTGGAACAAACGTATGATAAAACAAAATTTGCCCGCGTAGATGCCGATTCCATTGATAAGTTGATTGAAAAAGACGAAGAAATTCCTTCAAAATTATCAGATGATGAAAAAGAAAAGGTAAAAAATATTTTTGCCGAATTGGTAGATAAAGAAAAATTCCAAATTGAGGTAATTTCTGCCGGCGAAAAAGAAAACCCGGTAATAATTACCCGCCCCGAATTTTTACGCCGTATGAAAGATATGGAAGCCGTTGGCGGTGCAGGATTTTACGGTTCAATGCCCGAAAGTTATCAACTGACCATTAACGGTAATCATCCGGCAATATATAAACTTTTGCATACCGAAGACGAAAATACCCGGAATACCATTGCCGAACAATTGGTTGATTTGGCAAAACTTGCCCAAGGTATGCTGAAAGGCGAAGAGTTGAATAAATTTATTCATAACAGTATAGAAGTAATTGAAAAAGCTGAGAAATAACCGGTAAACAATTTCATTTTCTCTGCGCCCAAGCATTTAGCTTGGGCGTTTTTATTTTCAAAACATTAAAAATGTAAAGATTCAACCTTTATCTTAAAAACGCCACTTATTCTCTCTGTTGTTAAATTGCTCAATAGAGAATTTTATTTGCGGATTAAGCAATCCGGCAGATGATTGTGCTGCTACACCATACACGCCAAAGCGAAAACGGCGACGAAGGATAAAAAATGTTTTTTCTATTCCCACAAATAATTCGCTGTATTGATAATTACTGACAAAATCATACAATACACCGCCACCGGCAACCGAGAAGATTTTTAGTTTTTTTATAAAAGGTATATTATTAATGATTGCACCATTGAAATGATGCAAATAATGACTTTCTACATACCACCCCAAGGTCGGAAATGTTTCAGGGATTAACTGATAACTATATAGCGGATTGGAATATAAAAACGGGTCGCCACGACGTTGATATTTGTAATCGATAAAACGTAAATCGCGAGTATTAATAAAAGTTCCGGCTGCTACACGATAATTTGATGTTCCCAAGGTTTTTAATTTGAATTGTTGGGTAATACCAAATTCTATGTAATCAAAATCAATGTCGCTACCGAATAATCCGTTCCACCCCTTACGATAATACACCGAAAAGGTGGGGAATTTGCTTCCCAACACAATTTTTCTTTTGGGTTCTTTTATGTATGCTTGTTTTGGCGTGTAAGACAATTTTATTCCACTTATAAAACTTTTGTACGGTTCAAAATCAACCGGTTCGTTGGGTTGATTGAATAAACTGTCGGTAAGTGAGCCAAATTCTAATCCGGTAATGGGATAACGACTGTCTAATGAAAAATTGGCGTGTACATAAAATCCGTTAAACAGTTCGCGACTGGTAGTAAGTGTTCCGTAATCTTTTAATATAAAATTGGAACGGCGAATTAAATTGACAAATGCATCATAGGGATTGATTAAATCAAATTGATGTCCTCCGCTCACGCCAATATATCCCAAATGAAAAGGGTCGTAAAGATAATTGACACTTAACGAACCGGTAATATCTTTATTTCTAAAACCATAAGTTGAACCGTAATTAACAAAAACCATTCGTTGACTGTCGAATTTTTTAAAATAACTAAAATACGGACCGGCACGCATTCCACCCACACCTATGGGTTCCCAATAATTCCATACCGAGCCAAACCACCACGATTTATGCTTAGAACGTTTTCGCCACCCTTGGCCATACCAAAATATTTTATCCAATGTAATTTTATTGTATTCGGCATCTACACTGTCTAAATATTCTTTTGATGTAACTACTTTTTGAATGCTGTCGCGGTATGCAATATACCGTTGTTCTTCTGTTAGTGGTTCGGGGCGTTTATCTTTCCAAAAATCTTTATCCTTTTCATAAGCATCATCCAATACTACACCTTTTTCGGCATTAAAAAATTTCCTAGGTATTTGCGGATGCAAATCATACTTCTTGTAATCAACCGTTGTATGACCAAAAAATAACGAACTGCCTTCTTTTGAAGTGTAGTAAAATTCTTGTTTTTTAAGTAATCTTATCGAATCGGCAACCAATTGATACCATTGCTTTATTTCTATTGATTTATATTTTATCAAGCCATCACTATTAAAAATCAAATCTAATTTTTGAATGGCAAAACTTTTATCCTCTATCCAAATCAAACCTTTAACCGTTGCATTACCTTTTTTCCGCGGAATTACGGCTATTTTATACACCATTGTTCCCGAAAAGTCAAAAGTGGTTTCTTCTAATTTATACTTGTAAGAAAGCAAAGCGGTCCGACTTAAAGGAGAAATAATTGGAATTTCCGATAAACGGGGTACTTCTACAATATTATGGTAAAAATTGAAATCGGCTTCGGTGGTGCTGGTATAAAACAATCCGTAACTGTTGCCCACTATTTTCTTTGCTTTAACTATTTCTTTTGTTTTATTGGGATAAACAAAATAAACATCCAATAAAATTTCGGCAATACTCAACCGCAATTTATTCAACGAGTCTAATTCCGGATTTTTGGGCTCGGCAAATGCCGTATCAATTCCTTCGGGATGCTGTTTCCTTTTTTTTGTTTTTTGCTTTGCTGCTTTTTTTTCTTGCTTTTCTTTTGCTTTCTCGGTCATTTCGGCGCTTTCTTTGGCTTTTATATAAGCTTCGTAATACAAAGAATCGATTTGATTTAAATATTTTGATTTATTGGCAATGGCTTGTTTTATAATTTCATAAGCAGGGTCACGTCGCTTTGCTTTCACAACCATTTCATTCAATGCCACACTCGAAGGTTTTAGCCAAACATTCTGCGTTACGTCATTATTGTGTGTTATGGTTACTTCTACCTCTTTTTTTCGTATCCCAAAATAGAAAAAACCAGTGTATATTGACCATTGGGCAATTGCATAAAGTATTTTCCGTCATTGTCGGTTGTGGTTCCCTGCCGGTTTTGATACTTTAAGTAAATATTGACAAACGGTAAGGGATTGTTATTTTCGTCCAACACATAACCCGAAACGCTTTGACTAATAACAGGCAAAGAAAAAAAGACCAGCAATATGGTAATGAGTTGTTTCGACAAGATATTATTTTGTATAAATAATTTGTAAGATGTCAAAAATAGCCAAATCAAAAAACTAATTTTGCATAAAATACACCAATGGCAAACTTACTCCATAAAGATAAAACCATTTGCGCACTTTCGTCCCCTCCCGGAATGGGTGCTATTGCTTTAATTCGTTTATCCGGAAAGCAAGTTTTTGATATTATCAAACCTTCTTTTAAAAAAGATTTATCAAAAGTGCCAAGCCACACTGCTCATTTTGGTAATTTTAGAGATAATAACGGAAATATTATTGATGAAGTATTGATAACTGTTTTTCGCGCGCCCAAAACATTTACCGGCGAAGATGTGCTAGAAATTTCTTGTCACGGTTCCACTTACATTCAGCAACAAATCATCAACCAATTACTGCAAAACGGTGCTGTATTGGCTGCTCCCGGCGAGTTTACACTTCGCGCATTTTTAAATGGACGAATGGACCTCTCGCAAGCCGATGCAATTGCCGACCTTATCCATTCTACCTCCGAAGCGGCACACAAAGTTGCTTTAAATCAAATGCGCGGAGGTTTTTCCAACGATTTGAAAATATTACGCGAAAAGCTCATTCATTTTGCTTCGCTTATTGAGTTGGAACTTGATTTTTCTGAAGAAGATGTTGAGTTTGCCGACCGTTCGGAGCTTATTGACCTTATCAATGAGGTACTCGAATATATTGATAAATTAATGCAATCGTTTAAATTGGGAAATGCCATAAAAAATGGTATAGCCACTACTATAGTCGGTCGTCCTAATGCCGGAAAATCAACACTTTTAAATGCTTTACTGAATGAAGAAAGAGCCATTGTATCGGATATTGCCGGCACTACACGCGACACCATTGAAGAAGTTTTGAATATCAACGGTATTTTATTTCGATTTGTCGATACGGCGGGATTGCGTGAAACATCTGATGAAATTGAAAAAATTGGCGTAGAAAAAGCACTTGAAAAAGTCAACCGATCGGCAGTTTATATTTATTTATTTGATGCGGATCAAACATCTATAGAGGAAATGAATAATGATTTGGCAAAACTTCCGGCAGACATTCCGCGAATGATTATTGCCAACAAAGCCGATTTATTATCCCAAGAACAACTTTCGGAATTACAAAAACTGCAAAACAATAATTTGTTGATTATATCGGCAAAAGACAAACAAGGTATCGAAAAGCTTAAACAAAAATTGGTAGAAATGGCTGAAGTTTCCGAATTGGACACCAATCAAACCATTATTACCAATATTCGTCACTATGAAGCATTAAAAGCTGCAAAAACAGAATTGAAAAAAGTAGTAGAAGGTTTAAACCTTCAAATTCCGGGCGATTTATTGGCAATGGATATTCGCCAAGCGCTTTTTCACTTGGGCACTATAACCGGCGAGGTATCTCCCGACGACTTGCTCGATAATATTTTCAGCAAGTTTTGTATAGGGAAGTAACAAAACAATTCTCCCCGTTTGGCATTTAACAATATTTAATGAATGATTATCGGTGTTAATTTGTATTTTTGGCACTCAAACGCACTAAAAAAGTATGCTGAGCTTATTAAAAAAAGAAATAACATCGTTTTTGGGTTCAATCACCGGATATTTGGTCATTGTTGTTTTTCTTACTTTAATAGCTTTATTCATGTGGATTTTTCCGGGCGAGTTAAATGTATTGGACAGTGGTTATGCACAGTTGGCCACATTATTTAACATTGCTCCTTGGGTATTTATGTTTCTTATTCCGGCTGTTACAATGCGTTCTTTTGCCGATGAAAACAAATCCGGAACCATAGAATTACTGCTGACCAAACCTTTAACCGATATGCAAATTATCATTGCCAAATATTTGGCCGGTTTTATTTTGGTTTTATTTTCCTTATTGCCTACGCTTATCTATTATTACTCTGTTTATCAACTCGGAAACCCTCCCGGAAATCTTGATATTGGCGGATTTTGGGGCTCATTTATCGGTTTAATGTTTTTAAGTGCCGGTTTTGTTTCTATTGGCATTTTCTCTTCTGCTCTTACCGATAATCAAATCATATCGTTTATTTTGGCAGTATTCATCAGTGTTATCTTTTTTATAGGTTTTGATTCTTTGGCATCGTTGCCTTTTTTATCCTCAATCGATTATTTGATATTAAAACTGGGCATCAACGAACATTACATTTCGATGAGCCGCGGTGTAATTGATACACGAGATGTAGTTTATTTTATTAGTTTAATTGCATTATTTATGATGCTTACCAAAACAAAATTGGAGAGCAGAAAATGGTAAAAACAAAACGACAAGATATCATTAACCTGATAGCCGGAGTTGCCGTAATTATTTTACTCAATTATGTGGCATCTTTTGTTTTTTACCGTTTCGATTTAACTTCCGAAAAGCGCTATACTCTTTCAGAACCTACCAAGAATATTTTACAAAATTTAGATGATGTTGTATTCATCAAAGTATATTTAGAAGGTGATTTTCCGGCAGGATTCAAACGCTTACATGACGAAACCAAAGAAATGCTTGACGAGTTTCGGGCATACTCCAACGGTAATTTGGAATATGAATTTATTAACCCTGCCGAGGATGCCGATAAAAAAACAAAAGAAGAAATTTACAAGCAATTATATAAAAAAGGACTGCGACCTACCGATCTGGAGGTTAAAGAAGAAAACGGTATCAGTAACAAGGTAATTTGGCCCGGTGCCATTATTACCTATAAAGGGAAAGAGCGTGCCGTAAATTTATTAAAAAGTCGTATTCAGGCTTCGCCCGAAGAAATTTTAAACAGCTCAATAGAATCTTTGGAATTTGAATTGGCTTACGCCATAAAAGCTTTACAAAGCGATAAAAAACCTTCGGTTGCTTTTATTCAAGGACACGGCGAATTGGATGAATTACATACAGCCGCTTTAAATCAAAACTTAAAAGAATTTTACGACACAAAATACATTACGATAGATGGTAAATTAAGTACTCTTACCGAACGCTTAATTGTAGATTCCACTCAAAAATATGCCGTTTTTCCTAAGTTTGATGCCATCATAATTGCCAAACCTCAAGAAAAAATCTCCAACAAAGATAAGTTCATCATCGACCAATACATTATGCATGGCGGAAAAGTACTATGGTTAATAGACCCCGTTTACACCAGCATGGACAGTTTACGCTCGGCAAATTACACTATGGCTATCATTCAAGATTTGAATATCGAAGACCAACTTTTTGATTATGGTGCCCGTGTCAATCCTAATTTAGTACAAGATTTACAATGCGCTCCCATTCCGGTTGTTACCGGTTATATTGGCAATCAGCCCAAATACAACTTAATGCCTTGGATTTTCTTTCCAATGCTTATGCCAAGCGGCTCGCATCCTATTGTCAATAATATAAACTATGTAAAAGGAGAATTTACCAGCACTGTAGATACTATTGCCAAAAAAGGCATTAAAAAATCGGTACTATTACATACTTCGCAATACACTAAACTGGTAAATGCTCCTACACGCATCAGTTTGGCATTGTTGCGTATCGAACCTAACCCAAAACAATTCAACAAAGGCAAACAACCTGTAGCCGTATTATTGGAAGGACAATTTAACTCTTCATTTACCAACCGAATTCCTCCACAACTTGAAAACAGTAAAGAGATAAATTTCAAAGACAAAAGTACACCAACCAAAATGATAGTGGTTGCCGATGGTGATATTGCCAAAAACGATGTAAACAGAAATAACCAAATTTATAATGTAGGGTTTGATAAATACACCAAACAACAATACGGAAACGATGAGTTTTTGCTTAACTCGATTAATTATTTGGTAGATGACTCGGGCATAATGAATGTTCGTTCACGCAAATTAAAATTACGCTTATTAAATAAAGCAAAAGTGAAAGAAGAACGCCTTAAATGGCAACTCATTAACACAATAATTCCTGTTATCTTGGTTATCCTTTTCGGAATAATTTTCAACATTATCCGGAAACGTAAATATGCTTCATAAAAACAACAAAACTTATTTTTTTATGTTAACATTTCTCAGTCCGGCAAAATCATTAAATTTTGAAATTGAAGTTCCACAGCTTGACTATTCACAACCTTTATTTAAGCAAGAGACAGCCAAATTGGTCGAACAATTAAAACAGCTGTCTGCTGCCGACATAAAAAACCTGATGCACGTAAGCGATAATATTGCACAATTGAATTACGAACGGTATAAAAACTTTAGAAATTCTTTCCAACTCCCTTATGCCAAACCGGCGGCATTGGTTTTTACCGGCGAAGTTTATAAAGGTTTGCATGCCAATGATTATACTGCAGAAGATTGGCAATTTGCACAAGAACATCTGCGAATTTTAAGTGGACTTTACGGAATGCTTCGCCCACTTGACCTTATTCAACCCTACCGTTTAGAAATGGGCACAAAATTCAGTTTTAACGGATACAAAAACCTCTATGAATATTGGAAAGAAAAAGTAACCGAAGAAATAAAAAAAGAGTTGAGTAAACAAGAAAATCCGGTTATTATCAATTTGGCTTCGGCTGAATATTTTAAAGTAATTGACAAAAAAATACTTGATACAGAAATCATCACGCCCGTTTTTAAAGACAACAAAAACGGCACCTATAAAACCATTATGATGTATGCCAAAAATGCCCGCGGCAAAATGGCTTCTTTCATTGTAAAAAATAAAATTACCAATCCGGAACATTTAAAAGCATTTGACGAAGACGGCTATATTTTCAACAAATTATTATCCGGCAACTCCGAGTGGGTATTTACACGTGGATAAAATCGTAAAAATTTACAGATAGTTTCAAAAAGAAATTGTTAGTTTTGTTTTTTAAAATTGTAAAAAACTATGAGTATTAATGTAGAATCGTTATTAGGCAATGAAGCAGAATCGCTGCTCAATCACAAATGCGAAACCATTACAAAAGATCAAATACATCTTCCCGGTCCCGACTTTGTTTATCGTTCATTCGGACCAACAAACCGTAATCCGCAAGTATTAAGAAGTTTACAAGCTTTATACGGTCACGGAAGATTAGCCAATACAGGTTATTTATCCATTTTACCGGTTGATCAAGGCATTGAACACTCTGCCGGCGCATCTTTTGCACCCAATCCCGCATACTTCGACCCCGAAAATATTGTAAAATTGTCTATCGAAGGTGGTTGCAACGCTGTGGCATCAACTTTTGGTGTATTGGCCGCTACTTCACGCAAATACGCACACAAAATACCTTTTATTGTAAAAATCAACCACAACGAATTGTTAACTTACCCAAACACGTATAATCAAATTTTGTTTGGAACAGTTGAAGAAGCTTGGAACTTGGGAGCAGTAGCTGTTGGAGCAACCATCTATTTCGGTTCGCCCGAATCAGATCGTCAAATTGTTGAAATTGCCCAAGCTTTTGAGCGTGCTCACGAATTGGGTATGGCAACTATTTTATGGTGCTATTTACGCAACCCTAACTTTAAAAAAGACGGTGTAGATTATCATACCGCCACAGATATTACAGCTCAAGCTAATCATATTGGTGTAACCATCCAAGCCGATATTATCAAGCAAAAACTACCGGATAAAAACGGCGGTTATTTGGCTTTAAATTTTGGCAAAACATCACCATTGGTTTATGAAAAACTAACTACCGACCACCCTATTGATTTAACTCGTTATCAAGTTGCCAATTGCTATATGGGACGTAACGGTTTGATAAATTCAGGTGGAGCATCAAGCGGAAAATCGGATATGGCCGAAGCCGTAAAAACGGCCGTAATTAACAAACGTGCCGGCGGACAAGGATTAATCAGCGGACGAAAAGCATTTCAACGCCCAATGAATGAAGGCGTTGAATTATTACACGCCATTCAGGATGTTTATTTAGATAACAGTATTACAATAGCTTAATTTTAAGCTGAAAAGGAGGACTTATTATGGGATGGTTTAAACGTTTAACCGAAGGTATACGAACCCCAAGTAAAGAAAAAAAAGAAATCCCCGAGGGGTTATGGTATAAATGCCCAAAATGCGGACATACCGTAATTTCAGAAGATTTTGAAAAAAATCTTTGGGTTTGCGAAAAATGTAATTACCACGAACGTATCGGTTCTAAAGAATATTTTCAAATTTTATTCGACGATAATAAATTCACCGAATTAAACCCGAATTTAACTTCTGCCGACCCTTTAAAATTTGTTGACACAAAAAAATACGTTGACCGCATTAAAGCCACACAAAAGAAAACCGGATTAAAAGATGCTGTTAGAACAGCTACCGGTAAAATGAATGGTGATGATGTTGTAATCGGATGTATGGATTTCAGTTTTATTGGCGGAAGTATGGGCTCGGTAGTGGGTGAAAAAATTGCCCGAGCCATAGATTACAGCATTGAGCATAAAATTCCCTTTTTAATGATAAGCAAATCGGGTGGTGCACGTATGATGGAAGCCGCATTTTCGTTAATGCAAATGGCTAAAACATCAGCCAAATTAGCATTATTGGGCGAAGCCAAAGTTCCCTACATTTCATTGCTTACCGACCCTACAACCGGAGGTGTTACAGCCTCTTTTGCAATGTTGGGCGACTTAAATATTGCCGAACCCAATGCTTTGATAGGTTTTGCAGGACCGCGAGTAATCAAAGAAACTATTCGCAAAGACTTGCCCGAAGGGTTCCAAACTTCTGAGTTTGTGCTCGAACACGGCTTTTTGGATTATATTGTAGAAAGAAAAGATTTGAAAGACAAAATATCCCAATCGTTTAATTTATTAAAAATTAAATAAAAAAATTGCACATATAAAAAATAATATTACCTTTGCACCTCTAAAAATTGTAGGAAAGATATGTATTTAACAACAGAAAAGAAAAAAGAATTTTTTAAAGAATTCGGTGGTTCAGAAACAAATACCGGATCAACTGAAGGTCAAATTGCATTATTTACATACAGAATTAAGCATTTGACAGAGCACCTGAAAAAAAATCATAAAGATTACAGCACACAACGTGCACTTCTACGTTTAGTAGGTAAACGTAGAAAATTACTTGATTACTTAAAAGCTCAGGATATTGAAAAATATCGTGAATTAATTCAAACATTAGGCATTAGAAAATAATGACCGAAATCAATATCAAATTATAAATTATTAAAAAAAGGGGGGCGTTTTTAACATACCCCCTTTTCTATTTATTAAATATCAATTAAATTATGAAAGTACCAACACCCATTTCGCAAGCATATCAATTGCCTGACGGAAGAACCATTACCTTGGAAACAGGTAAATTGGCTAAACAAGCCGACGGTTCAGTAGTTGTAAAATGCGGAAAGACCGTATTGTTAGCAACCGTTGTTTCTGTAAAAGAAGCAAAAGAAAATGTAGATTTTTTACCTTTAACAGTAGATTATCGTGAGAAATTTGCCGCAACCGGTAAATTTCCGGGCGGATTCTTAAAAAGAGAAGCTCGTCCATCGGATTATGAAATATTAGTAAGTCGCTTAATTGACCGTGCGTTACGTCCGCTATTCCCCGACGATTATCACGCTGAAACGCAAGTACAAGTAACCTTATATTCGGGCGATGCCAATGAAATGCCCGACGCAATGGCTTGTTTAGCCGCTTCGGCTGCAATTGCCGTTTCGGATATACCTTTTAATGGACCAATTTCTGAAGTACGTGTAGCTCGAGTTAACGGAGAATTTGTAGTTAACCCTACCGTTGAACAAATGGCTGATGCAGACATTGACCTGATGGTTGCTGCCACTCAAGATTCTGTGGTAATGGTTGAAGGTGAAATGAAAGAAGTTTCAGAAGCCGAAATGCTTGAAGCAATTAAAGTAGGACACGAAGAAATAAAAAAACAATGTCAATTACAATTGGATTTAGCATCCAAAGTTGATAAAGCCAATCCAAAAAGAGAATATTCACACGAAGACTCCGACGAAGAACTCTATAAAGCCATTGATGCATTTTGCTATGATAAATGCCGTGAAATTGCTTTAGAAGGTATTGCCGACAAACAAGTTAGAAAAGAGAAATTTGCCGCAATTAAAGAAGCGTTTATAGCAACATTGCCCGAAGAAGAGGCACAAGAAAAATCATACCTTATAGGTCAATATTTCCATAAAGTGGAAAAAGAAGCCGTTAGAGATGCCATCTTAAACCACAAAGTACGTTTGGATGGTCGTAAATTGAATGAAATACGACCTATTTGGGGCGAAGTGGATGTTTTACCCGGAACACACGGCTCTGCCGTATTTACGCGTGGTGAAACTCAATCGCTTACCTCGGTTACTTTAGGTAACAAAATGGATGAACAAATGATTGATGGCGCTGTATTTGAAGGCAGCGAGCGATTTATTTTACATTATAATTTCCCTGCATTTTCTACCGGAGAAGCGCGTCCAAATCGTGGTCCCGGACGTAGAGAAGTAGGACACGGAAACTTAGCGTTAAGAGCGCTTAAACCTATTATTCCTACCGGAGTAAAAAATCCTTATACAATTAGAATAGTATCCGATATATTAGAATCAAACGGAAGTTCCTCTATGGCTACTGTTTGTGCCGGAACTTTAGCGCTTATGGATGCCGGTGTTCCGATTGAAAAACCGGTTTCGGGTATTGCTATGGGGTTAATATCGGGTGATGAAGGAAAATATGCCGTATTGTCGGACATTTTAGGCGATGAAGACCATTTAGGCGATATGGATTTTAAAGTTACCGGAACAAAAGACGGTATTACCGCTTGTCAAATGGATATTAAAGTAAACGGACTTTCTTATGAAATATTGGAAGAAGCATTGAACCAAGCAAAAGAGGGTCGTTTGCACATTTTGGAAAAAATGTTGGAAGTAATTCCTGAGCCACGCGATGATTACAAGCCTAATGCACCGAGAATTATCCAAATGACTATTCCTAAAGATATGATTGGTGCCGTTATTGGTAAGGGTGGTGAAGTAATTCAAAAATTACAAGAAGAAACAGGAACAACCATTGTAATTGATGAAGTTGAAGGTGTTGGGGTAATTGATATTGTTGGCAACAACAAAGAAGGTATAGACCAAGCTATTGAAACCATTAAGCAAATTACTGCCATTCCCGAAATCGGAAATGTTTACAAAGGAAAAGTTAAAACCATAACAAACTTTGGTGCTTTTGTAGAGTTCATGCCCGGAAAAGACGGATTATTACATATTTCCGAAATTGAATGGAGAAGATTAAACTCTGTTGATGAAGTATTAAAAGAAGGCGATGAAATTGAAGTGAAATTAATTGGTATCGATCCAAAAACAGGCAAATTCAAACTTTCGCGTAAAGTATTATTGAAAAAGCCCGAAAAAGCAGAAAACTAACAGTCAACAACGTTTTGCAAAAGCCCTTCAAAAAATTGAAGGGCTTTTTTTTTATTTCATCATGCAATAAATAATTTGAGCAATTAGTATATTTACAAGAAATTCGAGCTTTATGAAAAATCAAGATTATTTTGACCATAATTGGACCTACACGCATTTTTTAATTTACCTCTACACTTGCATTGCCGCGTCCGATTATAATATTTCCGAAGAAGAAATTGACCAATTACATCTTAAGCTCGATAGTATATTTTTACCCGAAGATGAAGTAGAACGAATGTTTAAAGAGGTTTTATCGGTTTACAAAAAGCAAAACGATGTTGAAGTAATTGAATTTATCAATCATTTTGCAAAAAAATACATTCAATCAGCTGATGAAAAGCGAAAAATATTAGCCGATTTACAAGAAATGATTAAAGCCGACGGCATTGAAGAACCCGGTGAAATAATAATGTATCTGACCATCAAAAAAATATTTGAAAATCCTCTGGAAGAGGAATAAAAGACCGTTTATAAAAAATTAACATCTCTTTATTTTTTCTATACTTACATTTGCGGGAATTTTAATTCCCTACTAATGAAAAGTTTCTTTTTTGTTATATTTTCCTTTTTAACAATAACTCTGTCTGCTCAAGAAAAATACACTTTGAGCGGAAATATTAAAGATGCCGAAAACGGAGAAGATTTAATTGGGGTTAATGTTATAATTACCAATTTAAGCGGTGTAGGCACAACATCAAACGTATATGGCTTTTACTCCATTACACTGCCAAAAGGTAAATACACCGTAAAATATCAATATATTGGTTATGATGATTATACGGTAAATGTAGATTTATCAAAAAACACCCAAATAAATGTTGAATTAAAACCATCAGCATTGCAACTGCAAGCTTTCGAAGTGCAAGCCGAAGCCGAGAATGAAAACATTAAAAGCACGCAAATGAGCGTGGAAAAAATTGATATTAAAGAAATTGAAACCATTCCCGTTTTATTTGGTGAAAAAGACGTTTTAAAAACCATTCAATTGCTCCCCGGCGTAAAGTCTGCGGGCGAAGGCAACTCAGGATTTTCCGTTAGAGGAGGAAACATTGACCAAAACCTTATTCTTATTGATGAAGCCCCGGTTTACAATGCCTCTCACTTACTTGGTTTTTTCTCTGTTTTTAATTCCGATGCACTAAAAGACGTAAAACTTTACAAAGGCGGCATTCCTGCAGAATATGGCGGCAGATTATCTTCTGTTATGGATATAAAAATGAAAGACGGAAATGCAAAAAAATTCTCGGCAACGGGCGGTGTTGGATTAATTGCCTCAAGGCTTACAATAGAAGCACCTATAGTAAAGGACAAAGGGTCTTTTCTGCTTTCAGGCAGAAGAACGTATGCCGATTTGTTCCTTAAATTTTCTAATGATACCAACCAACAAAACAGTCAATTATATTTTTACGATTTCAATGCCAAAGCCAATTATCAAATAAACGATAAAAACAGAATTTATCTTTCGGGATATTTTGGGAGAGACAAATTAGGCTTGGCAAACAGTTTTGGTTTTGATTGGGGAAATACAACAGCAACGTTAAGATGGAATCATATTTTTAACGACAAACTATTCTCCAATACTTCATTTATATACAGTAACTACAATTACAGTGTAAATATTACGCGAGCCAATTTTTCTATCAACTCTGCCATTGAAGATTTAAACCTGAAGCAAGATTTCAATTGGTATGCAAACGAATCCAATACTGTAAAATTTGGATTAAATGCTATCTATCATACTTTTAAACCCGGAAAATTAGATGCCGACGAAGATAGTCCTATTGCAACGATAGAAGTCCCCAAAAGATATTCGTTAGAGAGTGCCCTTTATATTTCCAATGAACAAAAAGTAAACGGTGTATTATCGTTAAATTACGGCGTACGTTACTCCAATTTCACTCAATTTGGTCCCGGCGATATATACACATACAACGATTTGGGCGAAGTAATTGACACAACGGTTTACGCCAATGGAGAACCCGTAGTAACTTATCACGGATTGGCACCACGTTTAGCGGCCACTTATACGTTGTCAGAAGATGCCTCCATAAAAGCATCTTATACCCGAACTTACCAATATTTACACTTGCTAAGCAATTCGGCAACAAGTACACCCACCGACGTTTGGATGCCATCAAGCAACAACATTAAACCGGAAATTGCCGATCAATTTGCCTTAGGATACTTTAAAAATTTTGCCAAAAATAAATTCAAATTCTCTGTAGAAACATACTTTAAACCCATGCAAAACACTATTGATTACCGCACAGGTGCAAGCATTACTTTAAATCCAACTGCCGAAGGCGAATTGCTTTACGGAAAAGCCCGTGCTTATGGCATTGAGTTTTATTTGAAGAAGAACAAAGGAAATTTTACCGGTTGGATTAGTTACACATTGGCAAGAAGCGAACGTAAATTTGAGCAAATAAACAATAACAGTTGGTTCCCCTCCCGATACGACCGAACACATGATGTTTCTGTAGTTTTAATGTATAAATTAAATGAGAGAATCGATTTTTCCGGTTCATGGGTATATTATACCGGGAATGCTGTAACTTTTCCTAGCGGAAAATATACCATTAACAATCAAATTGTCAACTTATATACCGAAAGAAACGGTTATCGTTTTCCGGATTATCACCGTTTGGATGTGGGTGTAAATATAAAAAACAAACCCTATAAAGAAATTAAAAATCCCGAAACCGGAGAAACCGAAAAAGTAAAAAAACGATTTGAATCGGCATGGAATATTTCGGTGTACAATGCTTACGGAAGAGAAAATGCCTACATCATAGAATTTAGACAGAGTGATAATGACCCTAATAAAACGGTTGCTGTTCAAACAGCTTTGTTTAAATTCATTCCTTCTGTAACTTATAATTTTAAATTTTAACCAAAATGAAAAGACCTGTTTTATTCATCTCAATACTTTCAATCATATTTCTTTCTGCTTGCGAAAAAGAAATAAAAGTTGACTTGAAAGATGCAGAACAAAAATTTGTTGTAGAAGCATTTATAACCGATTCTTTGGGCTTCAACGAAGTTAAAATAACCAAAAGCGCCGGTTTTTACGATGATAATATATTTCCGCCGGTATCAGGAGCAAGTATAAATATTACTGACGGCAATAGTAATTACAGCTTTACAGAAATAGAACCGGGTATTTACAAGTCAAATTCTATCATTGCTCAACAAGGAATTACCTATACTTTAAATATCAATCATACTGAATTTCAAACTTCAGCCACATCAACAGTGCCAACAAAAATTGAAATTGATTCATTGGCTATTGAAGAAACCGTAGGTTTTGGCGGAAAAGATTACCGGCCAAGAGTATATTTCAGCGACCCTGCCAATGAGCAAAATTATTACCGGTTTATACTTTACATCAACAATAAAAAACAGAATGATATTTACGCACTTTCCGATTTATATTTCAACGGAAAAAACACATCTTATCCGCTTTTTGGTTCAAATGTAAAACCTCTGGACACAATTAAAGTTGAACTTTACTCTATTGACAAAGCAAATTACATTTATTTTAACACACTGGATGAAATTGCCAACAGCGGATTTTCAGGCACAATTCCCGGTAACCCCGAAAATAATTTTGATAACCAAAATATTCTGGGATATTTTGGCGCTTACACCGTATCGGTAGATTCTTTAATTTTTAAATAATTTTTTTTGAATAAAATTTATTACTACATTTAAACGTTAAAATTCAAAAACATGAAAAATATTAAAACCTTCTCATTGGTTATTATTGCTTCGTTATTGATGTGGTCTTGCTCAAACAACAATGACCAAACGGATAATAAACCCGAAACCGATTCTGCTTCTGTTCAAACACCAGAAAAAAACAGTATTCCGCAATTTACCGAAGGTTCAGTAAAAACCGAAACCGTGGAATTAGGTTACAAAATAATGGGCGAAGGCGAGCCAATGGTCATATTACACGCCGGACCGGGACTGTGGAGCGATTATTTAATTCCTTACTTAAAACCGTTAAGCAAAAAATACAAATTGATATTTCTCGACCAACGCGGCAACGGTTTGTCGTCTTTCCCAACAGACTCATCCTTTACGTTCGATGATTATGTAAATGATATTGATGTAGTTTTAAACGAATTAAACATCAAAAAGCCAATTATTTTGGGGCATTCTTTTGGTGGATTGTTGGCTTCGCTTTATGCTTCGGCTCATCCCGACAAGGTGCAAAAACTGATTTTGGTTACCCCTGCTCCGCTTAATTCAATGTATTTTGAAAAAACTTTCAACAATCGCGAACGCAAGCGAAACGAGGAAGACACCAAAAAATTAGTAAAACTGATGAGCTCAAAAGCATTTGTAGAAGGCGATACTTCTGTTTTTAAACAAGCCATGATTTTAGCCGACAAAATCAATGTTGTGGACACCAATAAAATCCGTGAAATATTCAGTCATTTGAAATTTACACCTCAAAAAGCAAAAAATTTATTGGTCATAGAAAGTATTGTGGAGAAAAACTTTTGGAATATGGATGTTTCCGAAAAATTACATAATATAAAATCTCCAACACTTATTATTCACGGCAGTGCCGATAATATTCCGCTTGAATCCGACCAATTATATATGGATAATATCGACAAGGCATATTTGGTGGTAATAAAAAATTCAGGGCACTATCCTTTTGCCGAACAACCGGTAGATTTTATGTTTCAAGTAACCAATTTTTTGGATAATAAAGACTAACAACTTTGGAAACAGAAAAATTTATCCTCGAAACCGAATACATCCAACTGAACCAGTTGCTTAAAATGCTCAATTGGTGTGAGTCGGGAGGAATGGCAAACCAAATGATAACTGAAGGTTATGTAACGGTAAATGATAAGGTGGCAACCGAAAAACGAAAAAAAATACGAACAGGCGATATTGTAGAATTCAATGGACAAAGAGTTGAAGTCCGCTAAAATTTTCGACGGCTTAACCGTTTTGGAATTAGCCGGTGTTCTTGCCGGTCCGGATGTGGGTATGTTTTTTTCCGAACTGGGAGCCAAAGTTATTAAAGTAGAAAACAAACTGACCAACGGTGATGTTACCCGCAAATGGAAACTCCCAACGGAGGACGATTCGGCAAATATATCAGCCTATTTTTGTTCGGTCAATTACCATAAAGAATATATTTTTTTAGATTATTTTGATAAAAATGATTTTAAAAAACTGCATCATCTCATCAAACAATCCGATATAATCATTTCCAACTTTAAACCCGGCGACGATAAAAAATTTCACCTCGATTTTGAATCGGTAAAAAAAATACAACCTACCATTATTTATGCCCAACTGACCGGCTTTGGCGAAAAAAATCCTCGTGTGGCTTTTGATTTGGTATTGCAAGCCGAAACCGGATTTATGAGTATCAACGGCACACCCGAAAGCGGACCGTTAAAAATGCCCGTTGCTTTAATTGATGTATTGGCTGCACATCAACTCAAAGAAGGTATTCTCACCGCCCTTTGGATGCAATGTAAAGAGAAAAAAGCCCGAAAAGTATCCGTTTCTTTATATGATGCGGCAATTGCCTCATTAAAAAATCAAGCAACGAATTGGCTGATGGCAAAAGAAATTCCTCAACCTATTGGCAGTTTGCATCCCAATATTGCACCATACGGCGAAACTTTCTACACCAAAGACAATAAACCCGTTGTATTAGCCATTGGCTCAAACAAACAATTTCAACAATTGCTTTCTATCCTCCATTTAGATAACTTGACAAACGATGAAAAGTTCAGCACCAATATCAACAGAGTAAAAAACCGTGAAGAATTAGCCCAAATTTTAGCTAACGCAATAAAAAATTTCAACCGCGACGAATTACTAAAATTCGCTTACGAAAAAAACATTCCCCTATCCCCTATTCTTTCGATAAACGAAGTGTTTGAAAATCCGGAGGCAAATCAATTGGTTTTAGAAGAAGATATTGACAATGTTCCGACAAAAAGAGTGAAAACCGCTGTTTTTAAAATTGAATAAAACCCATATATAATGAAAAAAGTTACCGCTTGTATCGTTACCATAGGAGATGAAATACTGATAGGACAAACCTTAGATACAAACTCGCAATATATAGCCAAATTATTGGTAGAAATTGGTGTTTCGGTCGAAAAAATGCTCACCATTCCCGATACGCACGAAGCTATTTTCTCTACTTTGACGCATTGTATCGAGAATTATGATATAACCCTCACAACCGGCGGATTAGGACCAACAAGTGACGATATTACAAAAAAAACTATAACCGACATTTTTGGTGCAAAGCTAATTTTAAATCAAGATGTTTTGCAAGATGTAAAAGAGCTGGTAGAACGAAAAGGACGAACACTGACCGTAAACAACAAGCAACAAGCCTTGGTACCCGAAAATTGCGAAGTACTGAGAAACAAACGAGGCACCGCCCCCGGAATGTGGTTTAATCGAAACGGTCATATTTTAGTGAATATGCCGGGCGTGCCGTTTGAGATGAAAGGATTGATGGAGCAGGTAATTCCTAAAATAAAAGAAACTTTCTCTCTGCCGGTTATTGTGTATAAAATGGTTTACACCATTGGCATTCCCGAAGCGGTTTTGGCAACAAAATTGGAGCAATGGGAAAAACAATTGCCTTCGTTTATCCGGTTGGCTTACTTGCCTTCGCCCGGAAGGGTAAAATTGCGTTTGCAAGCACAAGGCGACAACAAAGCCGAACTTGAAAAACAAATTGATAAAGAAATAGAAAAGTTATTTGCCATTATTCCCGAATATATTTACTCAACCGAAAAAGAAAATTTATCGGAAGTGTTGGGCGATTTATTACGCAATAAAAAACTTACCTTGGCTACTGCCGAAAGTTGTACCGGCGGTTATTTGGCACATTTAATCACTTCCATAAGCGGCAGTTCCGATTATTACAAAGGAAGCATTATTTCGTACAGCAACGAAGTAAAAATGAATCTTTTGGATGTTTCGCCAAAGGTATTGGAAACCCAAGGTGCTGTTAGTGAACCGGTGGTTATACAAATGGCAAAAGCCGTTGCTCAAAAATTAAATACCGATTGCAGCATCGCTACTTCAGGCATTGCAGGCCCTACCGGAGGCACACCCGAAAAACCGGTTGGTACCGTTTGGATAGCTGTTTATTACAAAGGTGAAATTATTACCAAAAAGTATGTTTTCACTACCAACCGTTCCATTAATATTGAGTTGGCTTCGTTAATGGGAATGAATATGTTGCGGAAGATGATTTTGGGAAAATAAAATTTACACCACCTTCACTATTCCGTCAATATCTATATCGGCTAATTGCACTTCTTTTATGGTGTTGGCCAATTGCGGATTGTAGGTGGTTTTTACTTTTACATAATTATCGGTAAAACCATACATTTCGTTGTGGTTTTCTTCGCTTTCCCAAAGCACTTTCCACGATTTATTCAATTGACTTTCGTAAAAAGCCCGTTTTTTCTTGTCCGATAAAATATGTAGCATTTTGCTGCGTTCGGCTCTTACGTGTTTGGGCACAACATTTTTGGTATCACGAACAGCAGTAGTATTGGCGCGCTCAGAGTAAGTAAAGACGTGCAAATACGAAACCGGCAATTCGTTGATAAAACGATACGTTTCTTCAAACAGTTCATCTGTCTCACCCGGGAATCCCACAATTACATCTACACCAATGCACGCATCGGGCATTTTGTTTTTAATGGTTTCTACTCGTTCATTGTATAAATCGGTTTTATAGCGCCGGCGCATTGCTTCAAGCAATTTATCTGCCCCCGACTGCAACGGAATATGAAAATGCGGCATAAATTTATCCGAAGATGCCACAAAATCAATTATTTCATTGGTCAACAAATTGGGCTCAATAGAAGAAATTCGGTAGCGTTCAATGCCCTCGACTTTATCCAGTTCTTTTATCAAATCAAAAAAAGTTTCGCCTGTATTTTTTCCAAAATCGCCAATATTTACACCTGTGAGTACTACTTCTTTCACATCGGTTTGTGCTACTTCTTGCGCTACCTTAACCGTTTCTGCAATAGTATTGCTTCTACTAAATCCTCGGGCTAAGGGAATGGTACAAAACGAACAAAAATAATCGCAACCGTCTTGCACTTTCAAAAACGAACGGGTGCGGTCGCCGGCAGAATAAGAGGGCGAAAACTCTTTTACCGTATTTATTTTGGTGTTTAATACCACTTTATTATGGCTATGAATATTATTTTCAAGATGCTCAATGAGTTTAAACTTATCGTTTGCACCCAAAACCATATTTACCCCTTCTATATTGCTGATTTCTTCGGGTTTAAGCTGAGCATAACAACCTATTACGGCAATAAAACTTTCGGGATTTACTTTTTTGGCTTTCTTTACCAATTGACGACACTTTTTATCGGCATTTTCGGTTACCGAACAAGTGTTGATGACAAATACATCGGGCGTTTCGTTAAAATCTACTTTTGTAAAACCGTTTTCTACAAAACTGCGGGCAATGGTAGATGTTTCCGAAAAGTTGAGCTTGCAACCCAAGGTATAAAATGCTACTTTTTTTCCTGAAAAATTCATACCCGGCAAAATTACATAAAAGCCCCGACTTGTTTTTATTCCGGTTGATATTTCGTAAAATTGCCGCTCAAACTTTCAAACTTATGGTTTACTCTACCGCATATTTACCGCCAATTGCTTATTGGTATTTTTTATCGAAAGATGAAAACCCCGTGATAGATATTTACGAGCATTTTGTAAAACAAACCTACCGAAATCGATGCGAGATTTACGGTGCAAACGGGAAATTATCGCTAACCATTCCTTTAGTTAAAGAAAATGAGCATACGCCCATAAAAAACCGTAAAATCAGTTATGCCGAAAATTGGCAAAAAAACCATTGGAAATCAATTGAATCGGCTTACCGCTCCTCACCTTATTTTGAGTATTACGAACAAGAGTTTTATGATTTTTTTCATAAAAAAGATTTTGAACTTTTGGTGGATTTTAATACTGCCTTGATGCAAAAAATAATGGAAATTTTAGAATTATCTGTTCCGCTGAAATTTTCCGAAAAATATATTGAAAATGTAAATACAGAAGAAGATTTACGTTTGCTTACACCAAAAAAAGAACTGAAAATATTAGTATTTCCGCGCTATATACAAGTGTTTGAAAATAAAAAAGGGTTTATTCCCAACTTAAGCATATTGGATTTATTATGCAACGAAGGACCACAAAGTGTAAATTATTTACAATCAATAAAACGCACTAACGCTTGATTTACATTAAAATAATGATATATTTGTAAGAGAGAATACTTTTAACAGCAGGATGTCACAATATTTTCGTTACTCTTTTATTATTTTAATTACTGCTTTGCTTTTTGCATGCGGAAAATCGTATTCTCCCGAAGATAAATCGGAAGGCAAAATCATTTACCATGTAGAATATCCTGATGTTTCGGACGACCATTTTATGAAATCTTTCTTGCCTGATGAGATGGAAATGGTTTTTCAAGGCAAAAAAACAATGAATTCGCTAAAAGCAGGTATGGGCACCTTTAAGTCGGATATGGTTTGCAACCTTGAAGACAGCACAATGGGACAATACGTAAAGGTTTTTACCAAAAAATATAAATTGTTGGTAAACGGCAAAGATATTTTGCCCATGATTCAACGCGAAATGCCCGACTACACTATTGAAAAAACAGGAGTAACAAAATATATTGCCGATTTGCCCGCCGAAGAAGTTATTTTACATTTTACTGAAGATTCTATTCCGGATATGACTTTTTACTACACTTCCGAAATAAAAATTGAAAACCCGAATTGGTGCACTCCTTTTTACAAAGTTCCGGGGGTTTTATTGCAATACGAATATACTAAATACGGTATGCGAATGGTTTTTACGGCTCAAAAAATTGAGTTTCGCAAGATTGATGATGAAATCTTTACCGATTTTAAAGGTTATAAAGAACTTACTCAAGATGAAATGGACGAGCAAATGAATGAAATTTTTGAAAGTTTCAATTATTAAGTCCTATTTTCCGTTGTGATTTTTAATGTCGCGTAGCATTTTCTTTTTAAATTCTTTTTCTGCTTGATGCAATAAAAATATCTTTTTCACAGGCAATATTTGTTTTAATGCTTGGTAATATTCTTTATCCAACTGCAATTGTTTTTCTTGCATTTGCAAATGCATTTCCATTACTTGTTCAATTTGCTTGTCGTTGTATTTGTCAATATCAATTTGTTCTTTCGACTGTAAATTCAGTATTTTTTTTACGTTTTGACGGTAAGCTTTTTTCAGTTCGTGTCTTTTTTGCTCAAATGCATTGTAAACGGGCCAAAATTTCTCGGCTTCTTCCGGAGTAAGTTGCATTTTTTCGGTAATAAATGCTATTTTCAATTGCTTGATTTTCTCGCGTTTTTCTTTTGGCACTTGCCCAAACAAAATGGTTGTAGAAATAAGTAAAAGTGTAAATAAAATGCTAACTCGTTTCATAATGTTTTGTTTTCAGGTTAATAAATTTCATATTCATCATTATCCAACAATAATAATTCATCTATTGTAATGTTGGTTGTATCAGTCGGAACATTAACCATTGAATAAATTATATCTTCATCTAACTCGTCAATATTTTCTTCCAAATAAATATAAATTTCTTCATTATTAATTTTTTCTTGGGTTGATGTATAATGCCAAAATCCAAAACTCAATAAAAGCAAAACAGATGCGGCTATTGCCCATTTTAAATGAACGGCTCCTTGCGATTTTCCGTTATCGCTAATTTGCGCTAAAACGTTTTGTTTTAACTCGTTTTTGTAGCCTTCGGGTTGTGTGTATATGTTCTTTTTCAAATTCATTTTATTTATTAGATTATTATTTTTCAAGAAAGTTTAATCGATTGATGTTTTTATAAAATTTTCTATCTTCTTGACAGCATGATGATAATTTGCCTTCACACCTCCTTCACTCAGTTTTAATATTTCGGCAATATCTTTAAACTTCAGTTCATCGAAATAGCGCATTTGAAAAACAGCGCGCTGCTTTTCGGGTAATAACAACATGGCTTCGTGCAATTTCAATTGAATCTCATCGCCCGAAATATATTTTCCTTGATATACAGCTTGTATTTGTTCTTTTTGATAATTATTTGTTTCGATAAACAGAAATCGCTTTTTACGTTTCAAAAATTGCAACGTTTCGTTTATGGCTATGCGATAAATCCAAGTATATATTTGGCTGTTGCCGGAAAATTTATCGAGGTTTTGCCAAACTTTCAGCCATATTTCTTGCAATAAATCGTCGGTATCTTCATGAATAACAACCATTCGCCGAACAACAATGTAAAGTTTATCGTGATAAGCATCCATTAGTTTTGCCAATACGCTTTCTTTATCTTGCTTGGTTGCAAGAGGAAATAAACGGATAATATTTGCATCAGTTGCTTTTTTCGACATGCAAACTGTTAGATAATTGTTTGATGAAAAGGTTTAAAGTAAAAAAAGCTGTTTCTAAAGAAACAGCTTTTTGAAATGGTTAATGATTTTTTATAATAAATAAGGTGTTTCCCAATCGGCTTCAAGATTTGGGTCATCCACAATGTCTTCTTTATGGAATACAGGAGAGAAAGATAACACCGGTACATCGGCACGGTTTACAATGTATTGCGAGTATGGTCCCATAAATATTCCGGAAGGTTCCATTTCTTTCATAATGGCAATTAAATCGGCTTTTTCAATTCTTGCAAAATTTAACACCAATTCACCAATACTGTCACCTTTTAATAATTCTGAAGTGCATTCAACACCGTGTTCTTCAAAATATTCTTTTGTTTGCTTTAAGCGAAGATTCATTTGTGGTTCTTCGTCTTCGTGATCCGAAGTTAAGATTCCACACATATTAACTGTTGCACCGAATTTTTGTGCTATTTGACACACAAAAGGCACTTTATCTCTCGAAGCCGGCGAACTGTCAATAGGCATTGTAATACGTTTGATAGCGGCGGATGATTTTTTACGAACTGTTAACACAGGGATTTTAGAATACTCTACTACACGGTATGCGTTGCTTCCTATAAATAATTCGTGCTCACCACTCACGCCGTGAGTTCCCATTATGATTAAATCGCAGTTTTCATTTCTTGATACATCAATAATATTTCTGAATACATTTCCATTTGCAAGAATAAAAGTGGGTGTTTTACCTGTTCTGTCTAAAATTCCTTTACCAATTTCACGCATTTTGTCAAGCACTACTTCGCGAATCGTTTCAGTTGGTTGACCTATTGAGCCAAATCCGGGTAGTTTAATATCATAAGAACCAGATTTTAATACGTGAACCAATGCTATTTGAGCATCATATTTATTGGCAAAAAATTCGGCATGTTCTATTGCTTTTAGCGAAGTTTCGGAAAAATCGACCGGAACTAAAATCTTTGTTACTTCAAATTTTTTCATATCCTAATTTATTTTGGGCTTAAATTTATAAATATTTTATGTTAATGGTAATGACTTTTGTCAATTAAATTTTTATTTCATGTAATTTTTGGGGTAAAACACTCATAACAGGTATTTTAGATTGTGTGATGATTTCGCGTGCTGCCGAACCTATATATAAAAATTTAGGGTCATTCTCCTGTTGTGTCATAATTAGAATTAAATCGGCATTTATTTTTTCTGCATAAGCTACAACGGTACTTCCGATTGTATCTTCTCCATCAATAATTTTTATCAGGTTCAAAACGGTTTTTATACCTTCTTTTTGAATTTTGTTTCCAATTACTTTCAATTGGGTGGTTAGTTTATTTACCACTTCGGGGTTTCCGGTTTTTAAAATGGAAAGCACTCTAATTTCGGCATTAAAATATTTTGCCAATTCAATGGCTTTATCTACTTTGTGCGTAGTTTCTTTACTTAAATCCAAGGGTAATACAATAATGTCACAACCTTTTTTATGTTGTTTGCCACGAATTGTTACCACCGGACAAGGTGCAGTTTGCACCACTCTCAATGTATTGGAACCGATAAATTTAGAGATAGAATTTCCGGCTTTTGTACCCATTATTATCATTTTGGCTCGTATCATTTCAGCCACTTCGATAATTTTCTCATAAGGTTTGCCTTTTGAAATCAAATACTCAAACTGCAACCCGGTTTCTGCTTGTTTTTCTTCTATCAAATCTTCCAACTTTTCTTCAATAAACAAGCGAACTTCATCGGTTGGCTTGGCAAATAATTTTAACAAGCCGGTGGGTTCTTCCATTACATAAAGTAAGACAATTTCGGCATTGGCAATTTTAGCCAAATTATACGATTGTTCAAGTGCTATTAATGATTGTTCCGAAAAATCAAGCGGCACTAATATTTTGTTTTTTAATAAAGACATTCCTGTTTTTTTTAATACATTTGGTCTGCTAAAATTAGAAAAATATTATGGTTAGACAAATTCCTGCTTCCGAATTGGTATTAAACGATGATAAAAGTGTTTACCATTTAGGTTTACACCCGCACCAAATTGCTGACGATATAATTGTTGTTGGCGACCCTGCACGTGTTGCATTAATATCAAGTTATTTTGATAATGTTGAGCATAAAGTGCAAAGTCGTGAATTTGTTACACACACCGGAACATACAACGGAAAAAGCATTACTGCTTTGGCTACGGGAATTGGCACCGACAATATTGATATTGTTTTGAATGAGCTGGATGCTCTTGTAAATATTGATTTGGAAACCAGAACAGAAAAAGCGGAAAAGAAATCATTAAATATTGTTCGCCTGGGCACTTCGGGTGCTTTACAAAAAGACATTCCCATTGACAGTTTTGTAAGTTCGGCTTACGCCTTTGGTATTGACGGACTACTGAATTTTTACAAAAATAATTTTTCCGAAAAATATAAAAATATTCAACAATCATTCTTAACACACACCAACTATCCTCAAGAGTTTGCCACGCCCTATTTTGTTGCTTGCGACAATCATTTAATGCAAACCGTAGGAAAAAATACCATTAGCGGCATTACGGCAACAGCATCGGGTTTTTATGCTCCCCAAGGGCGTTCGCTTCGGTTACCGTTGGCTTACCCCGAGTTGAATGAAAAATTCAGAAACTTCACCTTTGAAAATTATCGCTTGACAAACTTTGAAATGGAAACCTCTGCTTTGTACGGATTAAGCGAGTTATTGGGACACAAAGCACTTACCATTTGTGTAATTATTGCCAATCGATATGCAGGAACATTCAGCGCCAACTACAAGGAAAGAATGAAAGAACTGATTGTGCAAACATTGAACCGATTAACATCTAAAAGTTAAAAACTATTTCATTATCTGTATAACATTTCTTTGGTAAGCGCGTATTTTTGAATATGCACCCCAATGAAATAAAAGCTCTTTTAAATCTGCTCGACGACCCCGATGAAAATATTTATCACGAGGTTCGCAACAGATTTTTGGAATTGGGAAATGAAGTAATTCCTTATTTAGAGAATTTATGGGAAACATCTTACGAACCCATAATTCAAGAACGGGTAGAGTCTATTATCCACGAATTACAAATAAGACAAACAAAAAAAAAAGCTGAAAGATTGGCTCGAAAGCAGCGATAAATCATTAGTTAAAGGCGCTTTGGCTTTTGCCAATTATCAATACCCCGATATTGAAGAAGATGAAATTTTTAAAACCTTGCAAGCTATTACAAAAGATGTTTGGGTAGAATTAAACCCCAATCAAACGGCACTTGAAAAGGTGAAAATCATCAATCATATTTTATTCAACACCTATAAATTCAGTTCAGATAAAAAAGACATCTATAATCCCAAAAACTTTTTCATTAACAAAGTATTTGAACTAAAAAAAGGAAACCCCATTACCCTGGGAATCATTTACCTTGAAATTTGCAGTCGGTTAAATATACCCGTGTACGGAGTAAATCTTCCCCGGCACTTTGTTTTGGCTTACACCAACAGACAACAATTATTTGAAGATAAACCGGAGTTTACCCAAGAAGATATATTATTTTATATCAATCCGTTTTTTAGAGGGTTTGTATTTCAAAAAGAAGAAATTGACAAATATTTAAAACAGTTGAATATTGAACCCAAGCCCGAATATTATTTACCATGCTCAAATACTACTATTATTTACACCCTAATTGATGAGTTGAAAAATGTATATGACAAAATGGGTGAAAAAGAAAAAGTAGAAGAATTAAATGATATTTTGGCATTATTTAATTTGTAAAAACAGAATCATAAGTAAAATTATTGATTCGACAAAATAAAAAATACTATCGTTGAAAATTACATTTTATTATATGAATGTAATTTCAGTAGTAATCAAACATTTAGCCGGAATTTAAAATTTATCAACACTTTTTTGTTAATCCGGAATGTTGAAAACTTGCAATGAATGTGAATTTTTTAGCATTGCATATGAAGTATTTTTTATCAAAATTTGTAATCGAAATTTAAACAAACCCTCTTAAAAAAGATTTACTAACTTACTGAAAATCAATAATTAAGCGTTTAAATTCCTAAACAAACATCGCTAATTTAAAAAAATTAAAATATGAAAGAAGAAGTAACAAAAACCGACAAAACACCTTCAATCGAGGAGGTATTACCTTCTAACACTACGCTAAATGCTGAAGAACCAATACTAAAGGAAAACCCAAATCGCTTTGTATTGTTTCCTATTCAACACGATGATATTTGGAAATTTTACAAAGACCAAGAAGCCAGTTTTTGGACTGCCGAAGAAATTGATTTATCGCAAGATTTAGTTGACTGGGAAAATAAACTGAACGATGATGAGCGTCACTTCATTAAACACGTATTGGCATTTTTTGCGGCAAGCGATGGGATTGTTAACGAAAATTTGGCAGAAAATTTCTTAAGCGAAGTACAATATACCGAAGCTAAATTTTTCTACGGTTTTCAAGTAATGATGGAAAACATCCATTCGGAAACTTACTCTTTACTTATCGACACTTATATAAAAGACCCTAAAGAAAAAGATTATTTATTCAATGCCATTGAAAATATTCCTGCAGTTAAGAAAAAAGCCGAATGGGCTTTGCGATGGATTGAAAACGGTTCGTTTGCCGAAAGATTAATAGCTTTTGCAGCCGTAGAAGGAATATTCTTCAGTGGAAGTTTTTGCTCAATCTTTTGGTTGAAAAAACGTGGCTTAATGCCGGGATTAACCTTCTCCAACGAGTTGATTTCGCGTGACGAAGGAATGCACTGCGATTTTGCTTGCTTACTTTACAACAACCACTTAATCAACAAATTACCAAAAGAAACAGTAAAACAAATTATTACCGATGCTGTAGAAATAGAACGCGAATTTGTAACCGAAGCATTACCTGTTCGTTTGATTGGTATGAACGCCGATTTAATGGCGCAATACATAGAGTTTGTTGCCGACCGTTTATTGGTAGAATTAGGCAACGACAAAGTGTACAACGTTACTAATCCATTCGATTTTATGGATATGATTTCTCTTCAAGGAAAAACCAATTTCTTTGAAAAACGAGTTGCCGAATATCAAAAAGCCGGTGTAAAATCATCTACAGACGAATCTAATAATGCATTTAGTTTAGATGAAGATTTTTAATCAATAATCAAACAATTTTATCCCAATATAAAACAATAAGAATATGTTCGTAGTTAAAAGAGATGGTCGTAAAGAAGCAGTAAAATTTGATAAAATTACTGCCCGTATAAAAAAATTATGTTACGGTTTAAACGAAGTAGTTGACCCGGTAAAAGTTGCCATGAAGGTAATTGAAGGGTTATACGATGGTGTAACCACATCGGAATTGGATAACTTGGCTGCCGAGGTTGCCGCAACCATGACGGTTCAACATCCCGATTATGCCTTGTTGGCTTCACGCATTGCGGTTTCCAACTTGCACAAAAATACCAAAAAGTCTTTCTCTGAAACAATGAAAGACCTTTATACATACATCAACCCCAAAACAGGAGAAAAAGCACCTCTTATTGCCGATGATGTATATCAAATTATTGACGCAAACAAAGAAGTGCTTGACTCAAGCATTATTTACGACCGCGATTTTAATTACGATTACTTTGGTTTTAAAACCCTTGAACGTTCTTATTTGTTAAAATTGGACGGAAAAATTGCCGAACGTCCGCAACACATGTTAATGCGTGTTTCTTTGGGTATTCATAAAGAAGATATTGATGCTGCCATTGAAACTTACAATTTAATGTCAGAAAAGTGGTTTACACATGCCACACCTACCCTTTTTAACTCAGGAACGCCAAAACCACAAATGTCTTCGTGCTTTTTATTAACCATGAAAGACGACAGTATTGACGGCATTTACGACACATTAAAACAATGTGCAAAAATTTCGCAATCGGCCGGTGGTATTGGATTAAGCATTCATAATGTACGGGCAAAAGGCACTTACATTAAAGGTACAAACGGCACTTCGAACGGTATTGTACCTATGTTGCGTGTATTTAACGATACTGCCCGTTATGTTGACCAAGGTGGCGGAAAACGTAAAGGTTCTTTTGCCGTTTACATGGAACCTTGGCACGCCGATATTTTCGACTTTTTGGATTTAAAGAAAAACCACGGAAAAGAAGAACAGCGAGCCCGCGACTTATTCTACGCACTTTGGACGCCCGATTTGTTTATGAAACGTGTAGAAGAAGACGGAGATTGGACATTGATGTGCCCTCACGAATGTCCCGGATTATATGATACTTACGGTGAAGAATTTGAAGCGCTTTACACTAAATATGAACAAGAAGGCAAAGGACGTAAGACCATTAAAGCTCGCGACTTGTGGAATGCCATATTGGAGTCGCAAATTGAAACAGGCACACCTTACATGATGTATAAAGATGCCGCCAACAAAAAATCAAACCAACAAAATTTGGGAACTATTCGTTCTTCCAATCTTTGTACGGAAATTATAGAATATACCTCGCCGGATGAAGTAGCAGTATGTAATTTGGCTTCTTTGGCATTACCAAAATTTGTCATTGACGGAAAATTCGATCATCAAAAATTATTTGACATTACTTACACGGTTACCAAAAACTTAAACAAAGTAATTGACCAGAATTATTATCCGGTTCCTGAAGCCAAAAATTCCAATATGCGTCACCGTCCTATTGGTTTAGGTGTTCAAGGATTGGCTGATGCGTTTATTTTATTGCGTTTACCTTTTGATTCGGAAGAAGCAAAACAATTGAACAAAGATATTTTTGAAACCATCTATTATGCTGCCATGACAGCATCTAAAGATTTAGCCAAAGAATTTGGACCTTACGAAACGTTTAAAGGTTCTCCGGTTTCAAAAGGAATTTTTCAATTCGATATGTGGGGAGTAACACCAAGTGACCGTTGGGAATGGGATATTTTAAAAGAAGAAGTGAAAAAATACGGCGTACGCAACTCATTGTTGGTAGCACCAATGCCAACTGCTTCTACATCACAAATATTAGGAAACAACGAATGTTTTGAACCTTATACTTCAAATATTTATACCCGTAGAGTATTGAGTGGTGAGTTTATTGTGGTAAACAAACACTTATTACGCGATTTAAACAAACTCGGTTTGTGGAATGATGATATGAAAAATCGCATAATGGCTGCCAACGGTTCTATTCAGAATATTGACGAAATACCACAAAACTTAAAAGAAATTTATAAAACTGTTTGGGAAATTAAACAACGTACACTTATTGATATGGCTGCCGACCGTGGTGCATTTATTTGCCAGTCGCAATCGTTGAATGTATTTATGGAAAATCCAAACTTTGCCAAACTTACTTCAATGCATTTTCACGCATGGCGAAAAGGATTAAAAACTGGCATGTATTATTTGCGTACCAAAGCCGCTCGAGATGCCATTAAATTCACATTGGAAAGAGCTGCTTCACAAGGTAATCCAACAGCAAAAACAGCCGAAGAGCAACAAGCCGAAATATCCTGTTCGTTAGACAATCCGGATGCTTGCGAATCTTGCAGCGGTTAAAAATAAATTTGAATAAATATTTGTTAAGCAGCTCTCCGATTGGAGAGCTGTTTTTTTATGACAATAATTCTTTCATGGGGTCCCAAAAATATTTTTCAAAATCTACAATCTGATTTTCAACTACCTTAATTCCTTCACTTTCCAATAGTTGTTGCATTTTTTCGGGAGGATTAAAATGAGCTTTTCCGGTGAGTAAACCATTACGGTTTACGACACGATGCGCCGGAACATTAATCTTTGCATGATGCGAAGCATTCATTGCCCATCCAACCATTCGAGCACTTTTGACTCTGCCCAAATATTTTGCAATAGCTCCGTAACTCGTTACTCTTCCTTTGGGTATTAGCGCTACAACTTGCCAAACCTGTTCAAAAAAATCACTTTTATCTTTATTTTCTGAAACAAAACCGGGCATTATATTCTAAATTTCAAGTAATTGATTTTAAATCCTTTTTCCGAGAAAATTTTCTCGTAATGCGTTTTGATGCCTAATATTTGCTTGGTTTGTTCATCGAAAGAATCTATTGCATCACCATATAAATCAAAGGTGTGAAACAACAGTTCAAACCGGTGTTTATTTATTTGCTCCAAGGTGTAATCGAAAAAAGGACGATTGTCGGTTTTGAGGTGAATAATTCCGCCGGGTTTAAGAAATTGTTGGTATTGTTTAATAAAACCATCAGAAGTCAAGCGTTTTTTCTCGCGTTTATCTCCCGGTTGCGGGTCAGGAAAGGTAATCCATATTTCACTTACCTCATCTTTACCAAAGATATTTTGAATAAATTCAATGCGGGTTCTGAGAAAATAAACATTGTCTATGCCTTTTTCTACGGAAGTTTTTGCTCCACGCCACATTCTGTGACCTTTTACATCAACCCCCATAAACAACTTTTCGGGAAATTCTTGCGCCAACCCCACAGAATACTCACCTTTTCCACAGCCAAGCTCCAACACCAAAGGTTTATCCGATTTAAAAAAATCAGTGTGCCATTTCCCTTTCAGTTTATAATCGGTATTAAATACTTCGTCGAATTGCGGTTGAATGGCATGCGGAAATGTGTTCATTTCCGCCCAATGCTCTTTTTTACGTTTTCGTCCCATAAGAGGGCAAAAGTATCAATAAATTGAATAATACCTGCCGCTTATTGAACAACAATTCGTTTTACAAATGCATTGCCTTCAACTTTTGATTTAATCAAATACACTCCTTTTGAAAAATGTGATAAGTTTAACTTGTTTTTGCTTTTTGCTCCAACCTTATTTGAAGCACACAATTTTCCTTTTAAATCATAAATATCAACATCCAAAGAAAAGTCATTTTCATTGTGAACATAAATAAAATCACTAGTTATGGTAGGATATACATTGATTTTAGAATTTGTATTTTTAGCACTAATGCCTACCGGATAAACTGTTAAATTTTGTTGCGCCACTATTACAGGAATATGGTCGGCACCTTGATAAAGATTTTTGAATAAATCAATTTCTTGTGAAGAATATTGAAACATATCATCTAAATATCTGGGTGGTACGGGTTGATAATATACTGTTGCCGAAACATTAAGCTGACCGGCGTAACCGTTTAAAGGTATATGATAACTGACAGAATCGCCACCGGAACCTTCTACTCCGTTTATGTAGTTAAAATCTGAATCGGCAAGGGCATTTCCTACAATTTTAACCGTATCGTAAGCATTGTGTTGCGTAGAAAATCCTTTTGGCGGAATACGATTGTCTTTTAAATGTTGATAAGCTCTTTCTAATACAGTGGTAACGTTTCCGTTTATATCGCCCATCACCATTTCATAAATTTGCACTTGATTATCATTTGTGATAACATCATAATGCAGTTCGTAAGCAGCATCTTCATCCAATAATCTGTATATGGAATTGTGTCTGCCGGAATAAAAGAGTGTATCATTATTGACATCTGTAACCAAAAACTCAATATATGCCCGGCGACTTGGGTAACCGGCAGGAAATTTATGCCCGGTTAAATTTTCAAGATAAAGATCAAAATATGCCGTATCGTTTTGTCTGCCGTTGTCAAATAATGATAAATTTAATGTTTGTTGTTGTAATTGTTTAACCGTACGATTTATTACCGTATCAAACTGCGTTTGTGTTGCAGACAATCCAAGCAAAGAATTATTGTCTTTTAAAATATTAAGCATAAAAGCATTTCCTCCAACCAAATAATGTAAGCCAAAAGGAGAACGCGCAGACAACCATGGAGGTCTATTGGCTATAACCACGTTATCGTTGATTCGCGGCATGTGGCAAGTTTGACAATCTTCTCCTGTGGTAGGAAAAGTTTCGGTATTAAAATCTGAATTAAGCCATTCGTGATAAATAGCTTGTTCTACAAAAGTGGTTCCTGTTAAATTTCCGGAGGTATCCACACTGTTTGTGATAAGTGTATGGCACGCACCACATAATGCCGAATTGTTGATGTGTTACCCTTGTTCGGGAGTAAATCCGATATTATTTATCATGGGACCTTGAACCGGGTTTAGATAAGGCCCGTATATTATGTGATTGGTATCGTATTCCATTTGAGCGGAGAATACACTGCCCAAATTGTTTGGACTCATGCTGTGGCAAGCCGTACAGTTTACGCCATCTAAACCAATAGGGTCATTTTCCAAATCGGAAATCAGGTAATGAAGTGCACCATTATGAATAGCATCTTTATTGCCCGATGGCGCATGACAAGCCGTACAGGTTGTTTCCAATTCATCTTTATGTGCAGGATTCACCATCCCTTCGTGGCTTACTTTTGCTCGCCACAAGGGGTCTTTTGCCGAATTAGCCATCATGGTTGCACGCCAATCAGTTACCGGCGATACATCGTTTCCGTTATTATCGGACAACGCCGAAGGGTTTGGTCCTTGACCTGTGGCTCCGTGACATGCTTCACACTCACCCGACCCAGCAAATAAAGTATTAAACCCTGTTGCCAATGGCTGAATGTTTTTGTCGTGATAAGTATATTTTGTGAGTTCTTCTTTTGAATATAATGAATAAAATGAAAAAGAAGAAATGATTACGATAGTAATAACCAAAAATTTAAATGCTTGTATTCTCATAAATTATTTTTTATGAAAATACTAAAATATATTAAAAAATAAGATGACTTTTATCATATCATCTTCTGAGAAGTTGAATTGTACAATAAAATAATTAAATAATACAATTACATATTAGTCTGCAAACGTGCATTTTTCATCGAAGCGTTTTTTGGCTTTTTCGGAGACGGTAAACACTCGTGAAACATTGAACCCGAAGTGAATGCCACCACCTTGCCATGTTTCATTGGTTTGGGTTATAAAATGACGTTCAATCATTCCTATACTGTTGGTAAAAAATAATTGAAACACATGCCCTCCGGTTTCAATATCCAAACCAACGGATAAATTGTTGGTATGTTGCCACGAAACTATTTGCTCGGGGAACACAAAATAATACTCCCAAGTGAGTGCCAAGCGTGTGGTAATTTTATATCTTCCGCCAAAACCCATTGAGAAAATATCATTTTTGTCGGAAGCCAATGGTACTAAATTATAATGCGTTATTGTTGGCACCAATTGCATGGATAGATTTTTATTAAACTTTCGGGCAAATATTGCTTGATAGTTATAAGCCAAACGACTGGTAAAATAATTGGTACGGGAAGTATCTTGCCAAGGTGTAGTAATTATATCGGCAGTTGCCAATAAAGTAAGCGAAAACCAATGGTGTTTTTTTCCACCTTCTTCGGTCTGTTTGTACAGTCTGTATTTAATTAAACCATCAACCGTTTTTTGATTGGAAGAACGTCCTACTCCAATCATCAACCGGTGATTGAGACTGTAATCAAACCCTATATGAATCCAACCTTGGTCAAGCCCAAAAAAATTACCCAAGCCGGAATTTACCGGTCCGAAACGGTGCGAAATTCTAAAATCCAACACACCCGGACCGAGAATTTCATTTGTATGTCCGTTTATTAAACGTGTACTTTTAAAAGTAGCTTGTGTGTAACTTGTTCTGCTGCTTTCTTCGGCTTCCAGTTCTGACAATAAATCATCTTGAGCAAAGAGTTTAATAGAAAACAGCGCAAAAAGGATAATCAACGACTTGAGTTTAATCATTTTATCTTAAGTTATTTGTATCAAAATAAGCGTTTACATTTACTTTTACTTCTTCGGCAATTTTTTCGGTAACCACCTTAGGAATTTTTATTTTATGTTCTTCCAATTTTACCATAAAGGTTGAAACAATGTGAATTTTTCCGTCTTTCACGATAATTTCGCCTTCTATTTCTCTTTCTTGTTCAACTCCGTGAATATTTAAAATTCCTTTGGTAACAACTTTGTATGTACCATCTTTTGACAAATCCAATTTATCATAATCAACTATTTTTCCTTTGTAAGTGGATACTTTGTATTTATCACTTTCCATATAGTTTTCGTTAAAATGTTCTTCCATTAAAGAACGTTTAAAGTGAAAACTCCTGTTTGACACCACAAAGGCAAACTCTCCGGTTGATAATTTTATAATGCCTTTGGCATCTGTACTTTTGGCATCAATATCTTCCAAAGGTGTTCCGGCATGAAAGTCAATGATGACAGAATCGGCTTTGATTGTTGTTGATTTTTTTTCTTGTGCATTTAAACTGACTGTGAATAATGTAGTAAGTACGAATAATGCAATTTGAATTTTTGTTTTCATAATGATAAAATTTAAGTTTAAGTTTATTAATTTAATTATTTTGGGCTCCTGCATCGAGCCATAATTTAATAGCACGCAAATCACATACCGAAAGTTGATTCCCGTTTTTAGGCATAGCAGAAAATCCGGGCTCCCAATTTACAGCCCCCCAAAATCTACCTGCATCAACACTTGCTTTCACTCCATTATAATTTGATAAATCCCATCCGCCGGATGCATTATTTGTATTATGACAACCGGTACAATAATTATTTAAAATAGTTGCAATTTGATTGGAATAAGTAACATTTGTGGTATCACATGTGTTCTCTGTGCAATTGGTTGTATTTTTTGCTCCGGATTGTATCCAATCATAAATTAGTTGAATTTGTTCATCTGATAATGACGGTCTTGGTGGTGGAGGCATTAGTTCGTCTTGTCCGGTAATGCTTTCATAAATATCACTATCTTCGGCATCGCCGGGTTTAACTCCTTGCATAATTCCGTTATAATTATCCAAAACCAACCCTCCTTCAGCTGATCCATTGCCATGGCATCCGCTCATGGTACAATTACTGATGAAAATAGGGAGAATTTTAGATTCAAAACATATTTCCTTTACAGGATAAACCGGTTTATGCTTGCATTGCTCCAACAACAAATACAACATAATTACAGATACAGGCAGAATAATTCGTTTCAAGAATTGTCTCATAATTAAATTTCAATTTAGAAATAAGTATAGAATTAATTGTTAAGCGCACCATTTCTAATCCAAACTTCAAATTTAGAAATGTCGCAATCGGATAATTTTTGACCGCCTTTTGGCATGGGCGAATAACCAGGTTCATGTTTTATAACCCCCATTAGTTTTCCATTATCAACCAATGCTTTTACATCGGTATAATTATCAGTTTTTATACCTCCTGCAGGAATTGTTCCACTATGACAACCATTACATTGCGCTTCCAAAATAATTGAAATTGTTCCTGAATAAGTTACATTTAACGTATCACAGGATGCATTAGGGTCGATTGGATATAGTTCTTGCTCGTTATCGTAATAACAAGAGGTAGTGAAAATTGTCATTAAAATAATTAGTATCCCTGTATATTTTTTTCTCATAAATTATGGCTTGATGGTACGAATATAGCGTAAAATTCCTGTTAAATGCAAATAAATGATTTTCAAAACATTTATTTTAAATGAACAATCTGTTTTTAATCTTAACCATTTCTACTGCAGAATGATCCATTTTCAAAATATCGGAAATGAGTAAAGCAATTTCTTCGGGTTGTATGAATTTGTCTTTGGGCGCATCAATCCCATCCCACGAAGAGGTATTTACCGACTCGGGCAGTATATCAGTTATTTGCACGCCGGTGTTTTTTAAATCTTCGCGCAATGATTTTGAAAAACCCAACAATGCGTGTTTGGAAATGGTATAACTGCTGCTGTTTGGTCGCGAATTTTCGCTCAAGACCGAACCAATGTTAATAATATGCGCTTGGGGTTGGCTAATCATATCTTGTATCAATAAATGCGTTAACTGAACTGCCGACAACACATTGATGCGAAAAAGCTGTTCGGCATTGGAAATAATATCTTCAGAAAAAACGGTATCCTCTATGTAAGAACCGACATTATTAATTAAAATACTTACAGGCGAATGTTTTTTCAGGATAGTTTGGGCAAAATTGACAATTGAATGGGTTTGCGAAAAATCGCACGCATATCCATATGCTTTTCCTCCGTTTAACCGGTTTAATTCCTCAATTTTTTCTTGTAATTCTTTTGTATGCCTTGCAGATAAAACAATATCTATTCCATCAGATATTAATTTTTTTGCTGCAGCAAATCCAATTCCACGTGTGCTCCCGCTAATTACGGCTGTTTTTTTCATTTTTGGCTAATTATCTGTTTATTAATAAATAAATTTACGAAAAAATAAATGCTTGTCAACGCCAAAAAACATATTGATTGCTCCACTTGATTGGGGGTTGGGACATGCCTCGCGCTGTATTCCGTTGATTTACGATTACTTACAAAAAAATAACAACGTAATTGTAGGCGGAACAAAAGAAACCAATGATTTAATTGTCGGGGAATTTCCCGAGTTACGATATGTTGAGATTCCCGGATATGCTATTGAATATGATTTTTCGGACGGAAATGAAAAATCGCAATTGCCTGTTATTGTAAAACAAATACCCAAAATTTTAAAAGCCATAAAAAGGGAACATCTTTGGCTAAAGGAATTTGCTTCCAAGCAACCGCTTGATTTAATTATTTCGGATAATCGATACGGCATGTGGCACAAGGATATTGAAAGCATTTTTATTACCCATCAGTTATTTTTGCAAACACCTTGGCGATTTGTTGATTTTCACCGTTTCATCTTGCACCTTACGCGAAATTTTAATTCCATTTGGATTCCTGATTTTAAAGATACCGTCAATAATCTTTCGGGGGATTTAAGCCATAAAAAACCTTTACCATCGGCACGATTTAAATTTATCGGTCCGCTTTCGCGCTTTAGCATCAATCATACAGCAAAAACCGTTAATCCTGCTTATGATTATATTGCCATTGCCAGCGGGCCCAAGGAGCAGAGAGAAATGTTTGCTCAAAAAATCATTGAAAAAGCACAAGTGAATAAAAGTGAAAAGGGAATATTGGTTTTAGGGGAAATTCACTCAAAAGACGAATTGAGCAAACCTCTTCCCAATCTTGAAATTTACAATCATTTACCGGCAAATGAGTTTAAAATCAAACTGTTGCAATCTCGAAAAGTTATTGCGGCATGCGGTTATTCAACCATTATGGATTTATTTGTTTTGGATAAATTAAAAGATGCCGAATTATTTCCTGTAAAAGGGCAAACCGAACAAGAATATTTATATTCGCATCTTCAAAAATATTTTTATAAAAATGACTAAAATCGGCGTTATTTCGGATACTCACGGATACATTGATGACAGAATTTTGCATCATTTTAAGGATTGTGACCAAATTTGGCACGCCGGCGATGTGGGTTCTGTTGACGTGATTGAAACACTTGAAAATACGGGTAAAGTCATCAAAGGCGTTTACGGAAATATTGACAATCAAAAAGTTCGAGCAATTTTTCCGGAGTATAATTTTTTTACTGTAGAGAATAAAAAAGTGTTGATGCTTCATATTGCCGGATACCCCGGAAGATATAATAAACACGCTTATCATTTAATAAAAAAATACCAGCCCGATATTTTTGTTTGCGGACATTCGCACATTCTTAAAATTCAATACGCTAAAGATTTACATCTGTTGCATATAAATCCCGGCGCGGCAGGAATAAAAGGTTTTCATAAAATACGAACTATTGTTCGATTTGCCATTGACGGTAATAAAATTGAAAATATGGAAGTAATTGAACTGGGCGCAAGAAGCCGTTCAGCTTAATATTGCTTTTATATCGCTCACAAATTTCACCAAAGCATTATTTCCGGTAATGTTTAACTTTTTGCAAATATTGTAGCGGTGATTTTCTACTGTTTTGTTGCTGACAAAAAGTATATCGGCAATTTCGGGCGTAGTTTTTCCTTTGGCAATAAGTTTTAAAATATTTAATTCAGACTTGGTTAATTGGCTCAACAATTCTTTTTGTTTGTGCTTTTGTTCGGTAATTAAATTCCGTTTATTAAAAAAATCAATCAACCCTTTGGCAACATAAGGTTTGTTTGCTGCAGCTGCATTAAGACAATCGATAATTTCATCCAAAGCCGAATCTTTTGGGATAAATGAATAAGCACCGGCATCCATTACTTCATTAAACAGCCATTCGTCATTATGCATTGTAATAAGAATGATTTTGCATTTTCCGGCAAGTTTTTCGCATACTTCTTTTCCGTTCATTACGGGCATTTCTATATCCAAAACGGCAAACGGTGCATTGTGTTTTTCAATCAATTCGAGTGCATCCTTTCCGTTATATGCTTTATCTGCTATGTAAAAGTTTTCATTTTCGTTGATTACTTTTTCCAAACCTGCCAACACAATCGGATGGTCGTCTGCTATAATGACTTTATGTTTCATTGCAATTGAACTTTTAATGTTACCGTTGTACCTTTTCTGGGCATTGATTCTATCTCCAGTTGCCCGTTAATGAGTGAAGCTCTTTCGTATAAACTGTTTAAACCCAAGCTTTTTGCAGACTTTAGTTTGTCATTTTTATTAAATCCCACGCCATTGTCTTTAATTATCAAAATAAAATAATTGTTTTCTATAAACGCTTCAATTTTTACACCGGTTGCTTTTGAATGTTTTAAAATATTATTGAAAATTTCCTGTACCATTCTGTAAATGGCAATTTGTTGCATATCGGTGAGTTTATTGTCTTCAAAATCGAGATTGGTGCTTACAAAAATTTCCGAAGATGAGGATATTGTGTCGGCTACGTGTTCCAACGTTTTAAGTAGTCCGAACTTTTCAAGATGTACGGGGTGAATATTGCGCGATATGGTTCTTACTTCTTCGATAGTATTTTTTACCATATCGGACAGGTGGCGATTATCATTTGCCTGATTTTTTATCAGTAGTAACTGTTGCCCAATGCTGTCGTGAAGGTCTTTGGCAATTCTTTTCCTTTCTTTTTCTTGTTCATCCAATATGGATTTAGCAAAGAGCTTTTGTCTTTCTATTTTCATCTTCAACCTTTGCGTACGATAATAATAAAAACCGTACATACTTAAAAGCAGTATGAAAGAAGTTGCAATATAAAACCATGTGGTTTGCCAAAACGGCGGATTAATGGTAAAGGTATAAGAATATGGATGACTCCATAAATTGCCCAAACCTGCAACGGCTTGTATGGTATAATTTCCGGGAGGTAAAGATGCAAATGAAATATAGGGCGATGTTGTCGGTTCGCTCCAAATGCTGTCGTAACCCAATAAACGGTATCGGTATTGGATGTTTTCCATTAAGGATAATGAGGTGGAACCAAAATAAAAAGAAAGGTTATTTTCATCATAACTAAACGTTGGATGATATCCTATGGAGTGATATACGGAATCGGTATAATTTGTCCACTTTACCGGATTGTTGTACAACTTAACCTGTGTAAGCTCTATTTTGGGTTTTGACGGTTGGGGAGAATATTGCTTTTTTGGGTTGTATATCATTAAACATTCGGAAGTACCTATATATATTTTGCCATTTTTATCAACGTAAAATGATTCATCAATAGTACCACCCCAAAAACCGGTTTGAGCCGTCAGTAACGTGTTGTAATTAAATGTGCCGGTTTTTAAATATTCCGGATAACTAAAACTAAGCAATGAAGAAGGACCTAAAAGATAAACCGTATCCTTTCGATAATACAAAGCCCGTGCTGTAGGAAGGTTAAACGTTTTTCTTAAAGGATATTTGAAAATTGTATCCACTTTGCTTTTATTCATTCTAAGGTAATATAAATTACTTTGTCCGGCGGCAAAAACATTTCCATCAGGCATTTTATACAATGAATGAATGATTATGTTACTCTTATCTTTATAAGAATTTAAAAGAGGTGAAAACCGAATAGAATCTTCTGAAATTATTTCTAAAAAAGACCATAAATGTTGTCCTCCTTTTATAAAAACTGTATCATTTATTTTTACTAAAGACCTTACATCTAATCGGTTATACTTTTTTTTGTAACTTGTAATTTCATCTTTTTTAAGTTTATTGAAAGTGTTTTCTCCGCCAAAATAAAGCGCTTTTTCTATTGAATCTTTATATATTCTGTAAAACACATCAAACGGCGCTTTACCCTCTGCCGATAAACTTTGTATATTATCTTTATAATAAAGGTAGGCATCATTATTTGAAACAACAAATATGCTGTCGCCCAATACCTCAATATCATTAATATAAAGTGACGGATGAATTTTCTTTAATTCAGACAAAACACGTGTGTCTTCATTATAATAATAGACTCTTTTATCGGTTGCAAATACCACCCCGGATTTGTATGGTTTTACTGCCATTATGTTTCGTTCTTTCAGAAAACCCGGGAAATTTAAATAACTGAGTCCCAATCCGCCAAAAGTATAGAGTCCATTGCCATCGGTAGCTACCCATACTCGGTTGTCTTTTATAATAATATCGGTAATTCTGCCATCGGGCAAGCCATTTTCTTTCCCTATTCTAACAGCTTTGGAAAAAGGAGTTCCTTTTTGCCAATAATACAAGGCATGATTTCCCACTCCAAACCATAAATTACCGTATTCATCTTGGTTTATTGCATAAATATAGCTTGTTGAGTCAATGCCTGTAAGTTGATACTTTTTAACAATAGAATCATTTTGAATTTCAAAAATTTTCCCAAAACTTCCCAAATATAATTTATCTTCCTTAGTGTTTATATGAATGCTTTTTGGCAATGAAGGTATATCAATAACTTTTTTAAGTTGATGATTATTACCAAAATGCAAGCATTTACTATACTTATTTATCACATAAAATCCTGTTTTTGCCATTTCTGATTTAACGGGAAAAAACGATTTATCATTATACGAAAATATTCTGTCAAATAATGTATCATTTTTTAAAGTAAATACGCCTGTACTGGTGAAGAGTATTGGGTTGTTATCATTTCCTTCTGAAATTGCCATTACCCCACGAAGTAACTTATCATTGCCAAATGCCTGAAGTGTGTCGGGGGTAATTTTAATAACTTTTCCATTCCACGTACCAAACCAAACGGTTTGATTACTTGCTACATGTACAGATGCCATAAGATTATCCGATTCGGTAATATCCTCATTTTGTTCCGTTATAAACGAATGACCGTTAAACTTTACTCCTCCTGCCAAAGTTGCCAACCACAAATTACCGGAAGAATCTATATCCATATCCATAATTTGCAATGAGGGCAGTCCTTCTTTTAGTCCATACGCTTTAAAATTATAACGTTGTGAAAAAGTAATTTGCACCAAAAAAAACATCAAAAAGGTTATATAAATTGACTTTAATTGCATTAAATAAGGTAAACACACTTTACAATAATATAGATTTAATTTTTGTACTAAACTATATAATTCGCCTCTCACAAACAAATTTATCTTGTTGATTTATTAAGATTGGACGTATTATTTTACTTTTTAAAGATTTTGCCTAGCTCTTTGATTTTGAATGATTTCATATAAAGGGCTAAAAATGAGTGCTTACCCCTATTTCAATATAAACTGCATCAAACTACATTTGTATCAAACTTTCATTAATGAAAAATCTTACTCCAAAAGAAAAAGAAATTATTGATTTGATAAAACAAAATTATACTTCGAAAGAAATTAGTGAAAAATTAAACCGAAGTATAAAAACCATTGAAAATCATCGAAGCAATATCTGTAAAAAGCTTAATATTTCCGGCTCCAATGCACTGCTTCGCTATCTGATTGAAAACCCGAATATCATCTGATAATTTAAAAACGTTTACCACTTCCAAGTAAAACTTATCAGGGAGAAAAAATTCGTCGTCAACGGAATAAAGGGTATAAACCCGATATTATTGATTTTTAATCAGTTTAACTTTTTGGTTCGCAAACGAATAGAGTTTCCGATAACCACCACATCGGAAAATGCCATAGACAATGCTGCCACCATTGGATTCAATAATCCGACTGCTGCAATAGGAATGGCTACAATATTATAGGCAAATGCCCAAAACAGATTTTGCTTTATCGTTGTCAGTGTATGTTTACTGATTAAATAAGCATCCAGTAAACCGTTTAAGTGCCTTCCTTGCAATAAAACAATTTGCGCACTCTGAATGGCTATATGGGTTGCATCACTCAATGATATTCCAATGTCGGCAGTGGTTAAGGCAGGTGCATCGTTTATGCCGTCGCCCACCATTACAACTTTTCCTTTTTGTTTTAAAGAACTGATAATTTGTAGTTTTTCATCGGGCTTTTTACGGCTGTAAACTTCATCAAAAGGTAAGTCTTTGGCAACTTTCTCGCAATTTTCTTTTGTATCTCCACTTAATAAATAAAGTGAAAACCCTTGATTTTTTAATGCTTGCAACACTTCTTTTGCTCCTTCTCGCACCTCATCTTCAATCATAACTTGCGCAATGTGTTTTCCGTTTTTATACAAACCTATTCCTTCTTGTTCGGTTGACAACACAGACTTTCCAAAGTAATACTCATCATTTTTATATTTCCCTTGCAATCCTGCACCTTTTACTTCAAAAATATCTTCCAATTGCAATGTTTTATCCACTTTATTTTCAAATGCCCTTACCAACGATTTGGCTATTGGATGCGATGAATGTTTTTCGAGTTGGTAAATAATGGATAACGCTGTTTTTTCATCTGTACTGTTATCAATTATTTTAAATGATTTTACGTTGAATTTTCCGGTTGTTATGGTTCCTGTTTTATCAAACACCATAATGTTTGATTTGGCAAACTCTTCTAGCGTGCTTCCGCCTTTGATTAAAATACCGTTTTTTGCCGCTCTACCTATGCCTACCATTACCGCAGTTGGCGTTGCCAATCCCATAGCACAGGGACAAGAAATAACCAAAACCGCTACACTTCTCAATATACTGTGGGTTAAATCTACCGAAGCATAAAAATAAGATACCAAAAAAGTGATGATACTGATTAATACAACCGCAGGAACAAAAATTGCACTTACTTTGTCGCCCAATTGCTGAATTTCCGGCTTGGATTGTTGTGCCTCTTTCACCATTCGGATGATTTTTGACAACACCGTTTCCTCACCTACTTTTTGTGCTTCAACAATTAAATTTCCCGATTCCAAAATTGTTCCGCCTACTACTTCATCTCCTTTCTTTTTATAAACCGGTTCCGATTCTCCGGTGAGCATACTTTCGTTCACCGCTCCTTCGCCTTCTATTACAACTCCATCTGTAGGGATTTTATCACCCGTATTCACCAATAACAAATCTCCTTTTTTTATATCATCAAAGACAACTTCTTCAATGGCTTTAGTATTTTTATCCACTATGCGCTTGGCAACCGATTTTTGCAAACGGCTTAAATCTTTTATTGCCGAAGTGGTTTTTTGTACCGAACGATGTTCCAATACATTACCCAACAATACCAAACTGATAATGGTTGATGTGGTTTCGAAAAATAAATAATTATGCACTTCGGGAGTTCCGTAATGTAAAATAACTCCTGTTAAGCTATAAAAAAATGCGGCGGTAGAACCGATAAAAATAAGCACATCCATATTTGGCACGCCGGATTTTAACGAATGATAGGCACTTTTACCAAAATGCATTACGCCCAACACATACACCGGAATACATAAAATCAACTGCACCCAAGGATTTTGTAAAAAATCGAAAGGTAAAAACATGTGTGAGAACAGCGGAACGCTGAAAATAAGGGAAAAGTAAAATTTCTTTTCAATATCGGATAGTCCTTGTTGAGCTTTTTCTTCATCAACTTCAATCACTTTATATCCTAAATTGGATATTCCTTGCTTTACCTCATTTTCATCATAACCGGAAGGTGCTTCAAAAACTACTTCTCCGGAAGCAAAATCTACATGTACATTTTCAAACCCTTTTTTCTCCAAGTGTTTTTGCACACCTAAAGCACAATTGGTGCAGGTCATCCCTTCTACTTGCAGTTTTACTTTTTTGTTTTCGGACATTAGATATGTTTTTTCAAAATTACGGATTATAAATGCTTGAATAAACAATTACAGATTTATAAATGTTTTAAAATTGAAAACTTAAAATTTCACTTGCATTTACACTTATAAATTTTAGTGTTATTTAAGCTATATTTAACTACCTTTACATCCTATTAACAGCATTCAAAAAATATCAAATTATGGCAACTATAACTTTAAAAGGAAATGAAATTCATACCATAGGCAATTTACCGGAAATTGGTTCAAAAGCTAAAGATTTCATACTTCGAGCTACCGATTTATCTAAAAAGTCAATGAACGATTTTAGTGGAAAAAAATTACTCTTAAATATTTTCCCAAGCATTGATACGGGTACTTGTGCTGCCTCTGTCAGGAACTTTAATAAGCAAGCTTCTAATATAGAAAACACAGTAGTTCTATGTATATCAAGAGATTTACCTTTTGCTCAAGCTCGCTTTTGTGGTGCAGAAGGAATTGATAATGTGGTGATGCTCTCTGATTTTAATACAGGGCAATTTGGTAAAGATTATGGACTTGAAATTATTGACGGTCCATTGGAAGGACTACACTCTCGTTGCGTAATTGTTATTGATGAAAATGGTAAAATAATTTACACCGAACAAGTTGCCGAAATTGCTTATGAACCCAATTACGAAAAAGCACTTGATGCTTTAAAATAAAATTTTTATTAAATATGGGAATACATCAAATTTTAAAAAAAAAGGTTTAGTCCAAATCATTTTTTAAACAAACCTATTGATCAAAATCATTTAGACATCATCTTTGAAGCCGGCAGATGGTCGCCAAGTTGTTTTAACGAACAACCCTGGCGATTTTTATATGCCCATCAACATCAAACCGAGATTTTTAATAATATTGTCTCTTGTTTGGCCGAGAAAAATCAAGAATGGGCAAAATATGCTCCTTTGTTGATGATTTCTATTGCCAAGAAAAATTTTTCATACAACAACAAACCCAATAAATGGGCTCGATACGATACCGGACAAAGTGTTGCACATATGACTATTCATGCAATGGAATTTAATATTTACACACATCAAATGGGTGGGTTCAGTAGTGAAAAAGTTATAGAAATATTTAATATTTCTGAACATTATGAACCTGTATCTGTAATTGCAATGGGTTATTTGGACGATAATCTTTATGAAAAAGAATTGAGCTTAAAAGAACGTTCTCGAAAAGATAAAGAAGAAATATTTATGAATGGTATTTTTAATATTAATGATTAGAAATTCACTTTCTTTTTAGGAATACATACCCGTTTTTTTCGCCTATTTTTTCCAATAACGGGTTTTGCTTTAAAAAATCATCGGCATTTGTTATTTTACATACAAAATAGGCAGGTTTATCAATTTTTTCTTTCAACAACCAATCTATCGATTTTCCTTTAAGACTGTTTTGCGGTTGCTTATCGGTATAAAACAAATGAGCATAGCTTTTAAATCCCAATGGATAAACATATACATCTCTTCCTTTGAAACTTTGATAAAATTCTATGGCAGCACGTTGCGAATACCCTTCTATTTTTGGTGTAATAATTACCGATGCAATATTTACGGTAAACAAAGTCAACAAAAACGAAGCTACAATTTTTTTGGTTACCGGTATCGATTTGGCAAATACAATGATGTAATTTCCCAAAAGGAAAATAATTCCTATTACTGCCTCAAATCCCGACCAATGTACATTGGCTTTAAAATTTTCTGAAGCAAATACATCTTTTATCATTCCTGATTCAATAATTGCTTGTTTATTAATGGCAATAAAAGGCAAAAAGATAATTGCCAAACCAATAATTGTGGCAATAGACAAATACAACAGTTTAAATGCTTTTGAAAATTCTTTTTGCTTGACAATCAATTCATAAGCGTAATAAGCACCCAAAAATGTTATCGGAAAATATGCCATTGATGAGTAGTGCACTATCTTGGTTTTTACAACACTAAACAGTATCAAAACAACCCAAAATAAAATGAGCATCCAACGCTTAAAAAGTTGCAAAGGTGATTGTTCTTGTTCTTTTTTTTCTTTGAAAAAAGCAAAAAACGCGTAAGCCGATGCCGCAAAAACACCAAATATTAAAACTATAAAATGATAATAAAACGGACCGCCATGACCGGCATCTTGCGTTTTCAGTAAACGAATTTGATATACGATAAATTCTATGATAATATTTAATCTGCCGTTTACCAATTCTTCGATAAACCAAATGCTTCCAAATGAAATCAATCCCAAAGTAAACAATCCTGTTTCTTTAAATGTGGGAAAATTTTTAAATTTATTGAATGCCAAAAACACGCCAACGGTCAAGCCGTAAATCAATGCCCCAACCGGACCTTTGGTCAATACAGCCAAACCGATAAGCACACCTGAAATAAATACATCTTTTAATTTATATGTATTGGGAAAAAGATATTTTTTTGCCGAAAAATAAATGCCCATAAAAATAAAATAATTGAACCAAGGGTCGATAATGCCCGATTTAAAGTAAAAGAAAGGTAAAAACGATCCAACATACGCCAGCACCCACAACAATCCAAAATTTTCATCTTTCAGTTTTGTTCCTATATTGAACAACGAAATAAGGGTAATTATTCCGCAAACGGCATTGGGAAAACGAGCGGCAAATTCATTAACGCCAAATAATTTCATCGAAAGTGCTTGAAACCAAAAGAACAAAGGCGGTTTTTCCCAAAAGGGCATAAAGTCTATTTGAACCGTTGCATAATTGCCGGTTACCAACATTTCGCGAGCTGCCTCGGCAAAATTTATTTCATCCCAATCAAACAAATGCACATTGCCTAAAAAAGGTATGAACAACAAAGCCGCAAAAAATGCTATTGTCAGCTGATATGCATATTTTTTTATCATTTCTTTAATTTATCTGCCCATCGGCGATTTAAAGCATTTAACTTATTATTTTTCAATTGATAAAAATAATGATACAAAAGTATTGAAAATGAAACACCAATGAGCGAACCGGCATAAACATCGCTCAAAAAATGTTGTGAAAGATACATTCGCGAATATCCGGTAAGAAAAGCCAAACACAGAAAAAATATTTTCCATCCTGTGTTGCGAGTAATTAACGCCAAAGCAAACCAAGTGGCAAAGGCAGCTGTTGTATGACCGGACGGAAAACTAAATTGTGTATGAACATCTACCCCGGGAACGAAATACAAATTGGCAATATCTTGAAAATAAACTTTTGGTCTCACCACATCATCAAATACTACTCTTTTTAAAAATTGTGCTGTTATTGCTGCAGAAATATTGGTCAACAAAATATAAAGTGCACTGCGGTAAGAACGAAAAAACGCCAAAAACAACACCACTAATGCAATGGCAACTCCCTCACCCAATCGGGTGGTTATGACAAAAAAATAATCGAAAAACGTATTGTGGTATTGGTTTACAAAAAGATGAATTTTTGCTTTGCCAAAATAAAACAATAAAGCAGCTCCCAAAAGTAAGAAGCTGCCATATATCAATAAAAGGATTTTATTTTCCTTAAAAAAATTCTTCACCTGTATATGTAATATTAACCGATGATGTGGTGTAGTTCTTCGATTTGACTGTCCCAAAGCATACGGGCTTCTTCAACTTCATCTTCATCGGCAAAATCTGTAACCATCAATGATACATCTTTTGTCAGTTCATCTACAACAATTTTCATTTCAAAAAAGGTTTCTTCTTCGTCCTCTTCATTCAACCATTTAAACTTTACAAAACTGTTTGTTTTTTTAGAAACCAATTCTGCTTCTTGGTCTTCGCCATCCCAATGAAAAGTAAATCTTTTACCGCGGGAATTTACATTATCGGCAAACCACTCGGACAATCCGCTTGGTGTAGAAATATAGTTATACAATAAAGCCGGCGAAGCTTTTATGATGTATTCTTGTGTAAATTTAACTTTTGACATATCTTCAATTTAAGTATAATTCGTAATTAAAATAATCCGTTTATTTCGGCATCAATTTTATTTATGATTTTGCCCAAATCTTCTGCATTTTCCGAAAAATTATTGTTATCTACATCTACAATAAGCAGTTTTCCGTGGTCGTAAGTAGATATCCATGCTTCGTAACGCTCATTTAGGCGTTTTAAATAATCCAACCGGATAGATTCTTCGTAATCTCTTCCACGCTTTTGAATTTGATTTACCAATGTAGGTACCGAAGCACGCAAATAAATTAACAAATCGGGTGCTTGGATGAATTTTTCTTGCAGTTTAAACAAGGCAAAATAGGTTTCAAAATCACGTGTGGTCATCAACCCCATTGAGTGTAAGTTGGGGGCAAAAATATACGCATCTTCGTAAAGTGTCCGGTCTTGAATAACATCTTTACCGCTTTCTCTGATTTCTTGAATGCGACTGATACGACTGGTCATAAAATAAATTTGTAAGTTGAACGACCAACGTTGCATATCGTTGTAAAAATCATTCAAATACGGATTTTCATCGGCATCTTCAAAATGTGCTTCCCAATTGTAATGCTTAGCCAAAAGAGTGGTAAGCGTTGTTTTTCCCGAACCTATATTTCCTGCTATCGCTACGTGCATATTTCAAATTATTTTGCAATAAAAATACTAAAAAACCTGAGGTAAACAAACGAAATTTACACTATTTTAATGCAAACGTCAATAACCTGTACGGTAAAGCGCAATATCAGGTTCGGACACTATTCCATTTTTTATTCTTGAAATAATGAATCGACAAAAGCTTCTTTGTTGAACAATTGTAAATCTTCAATGCCTTCACCAATTCCAATGTACTTTACGGGAATTTTAAATTGGTCGGAAATTCCAATAACCACGCCGCCTTTGGCTGTTCCGTCCAATTTGGTTAAGGCAAGAGCCGTAACTTCAGTTGCTTTGGTAAATTGCTTGGCTTGTTCAATGGCATTTTGTCCGGTAGAGGCATCCAACACCAACAATACTTCGTGCGGTGCATCGGGAACAACCTTTTGCATTACCCGTTTTATCTTAGATAATTCGTTCATTAGGTTCACCTTGTTGTGCAAGCGACCGGCAGTATCTATCAATACTACATCGGCGTTTTGTGCAACGGCAGATTTTAAAGTATCGAATGCTACGGAAGCCGGATCGGCACCCATTCCTTGCGTAACAATTGGTACGCCAACACGTTCTGCCCAAATTTTTAATTGATCGACGGCTGCTGCACGGAAAGTATCGGCTGCGCCCAACACTACTTTTTTACCTGCTTTTTTAAACTGATAAGCCAACTTGCCTATGGTAGTGGTTTTTCCTACGCCATTAACACCTACAACCATTATCACGTAGGGCTTTTTATCTTCGGGTAAATCCCAATCGGAAACGTTTTGCGAATTATTCTCGGCTAAAAGCGCGGCAATTTCTTCCTTTAAGATTTTGTTTAGTTCGGAAGTACTCACAAATTTATCTTTGGCTACACGTTCCTCAATTCGCTCAATAATTTTAAGAGTTGTATCTACACCTACATCAGAAGTAACCAGAATCTCTTCCAAATTATCCAAGACCTCATCATCCACTTTTGATTTCCCTACAATTGCTTTGGTAAGTTTGGAGAAAAACGATTCTTTGGTTTTTTCCAATCCTTTGTCGAGGTTTTCTTTTTTGTCTTTGTTAAATAAGCCGAAAAGTGCCATAATATAAAAAATAAAAAGCTCCTTTCGTTAAAGAAAGAAGCTCATTGTTAATACTTTATATTTATTGTGATTAATTTTTCTCAAACCATTCTTTTATTTTATCATTGGGAACAATTTCTTCTTTAAAGGTGTAAGCTCCGGTTTTGGGAGATTTTACCATTTTAATAACTTTGGTAAGATTTTTATCTTTGGTTTGTAACGATGCAACTGTTTTCTTTGCCATAACTTAAATTATTTAATTTCTCTGTGAATAGTATATTTTCTAAGAATAGGGTTGTATTTTTTCAACTCTAATCGTTCGGGCGTATTTTTTCTGTTTTTAGTGGTAATATAACGCGATGTTCCGGGCATTCCACTGTTTTTATGCTCTGTACATTCTAAAATTACTTGTACTCTGTTTCCTTTCTTTGCCATTGTTCATTCATTTTTTAGGAGGGCAAATTTATGAAAATATTTTTTACTTCCATAGTTTTATGTGAATATATTTTATTAAATTCTACTTTTTATTGAAAACGGCAATTGCTTCGATGTGTGCCGTATGCGGAAATTGGTCAACCAAGCTGAGTTTATTCAATTCATAGCCGGCTTCTTTAAATAGAGCAATATCGCGCGCCTGTGTTGCCGGGTTGCAGCTTACATATACAATTCGGGGAGCGTTTAATGCTATAATTTTATGCACTGTTTTTTTTGCCACGCCGGCTCGGGGCGGGTCTATCACAATAGTTTTAATTTTATTTTGATACTCCGGATATTGATATAAAAATTTCCCTACATCGGCGGCATAAAACTCTACATTGTTAATTCCGTTTCGTTGGGCATTGTTTTTGGCATTTTCAATTGCTTCTTCAACAATATCCACGCCTATTACTTTGGCACCGGTTTCTTTGGCAATGATTTGCCCAATGGTTCCGGTTCCGCAAAATAAATCCATTATAACATCTTTTTCCGGGTCTAACGGATTATTTTCCAAGCAATAATCGATAGCTTTTTTATATAACAATTCGGCACATTTCGGGTTAGTTTGAAAAAAACTTTGCATATGCATTTCAAACGCAAGTCCCAGTAAATTTTCGGTCAGTTTGTTTTCGCCGTAAAGAATATTTTCATCTCCAAATCGCGATTGTGCATTATCGCCTACGCTGTCATTTATAGTGTGCAATAAGCCGGCAATTCTTTCGCCAAATAAATCCACAATGAAACGGGTAAATTCTTGTCTGTTGAAATGCTCCAAGCTGTTGCTCGATGTAACAAGATTGAGGAGTAATTGATTGGTTGCATAGCTTTTACGCACGACCAAATAACGGAAAAACCCCTCGCTTTTTGGTGGATGCCAAGCCGGTAATCCGGTTTGTGCCAAATGCTCTCTTATTTTATACAAATTATTCTCAAATTCTTCATCGAAAAGCCCTGAATCTTTATCCAAATTTTCGACACACCACCACGTTCCACGATGTTTAAAGCCCAAGGAAAAATCATCATCTGCTTCTTTCAACTCGTTAAAATCCCAACGGATACTCGAAATAGCATATTCCATTTTATTACGATAATGCCAAACAGCCGGCGATTCGATATATTGGTCGAATAAAGTATCTATATTTTCAATTCCGCCAATTTTCTTATATAAATCAAGCGCTGTGGATTGTTTTATTTCTTTTTGCTTCTCGATGGGTAAACGGGCAAAAGGTGCGCCGGCAATTTCCTGAAAGGGCACCTCTGTTTCATCAGGCGAACGGGTAATAACTCTAATCAACTTTGCTTCGGCATAGCGTCGTTTTTTCTTTACAATTTTAGCTTCAACCTTTTGACCGGCAAGTGCATTGAGCACAAAAATTACATACTCACCCGCTTCGGTTTCAATTCTGGAAATTCCTTTTCCGCCAAAAGCATTGGCCGTAATGTCCAGTATCAGTTTTTTTCCTTTTTTTATCTGTTGCATCGAGGCAAAAATACAGATTTATCGGTTGAAATATTGCTCTGTTGATTTTAACATCTTATTTTTACTCTAAAATGATGCTATGAGAGTGGTTATACAACGCGTATCGGAAGCGAAAGTAGAAATTGAAGGTGAAATTTATGGTGCTATCCGCAAAGGATTGATTGTGCTTTGTGCTTTTGAAAACAGTGATACGCAAGAAGATTTAATGTGGATGGCTAAAAAAATAGCCGGGTTGCGTATTTTTAATGACGAAAACGGTGTGATGAATGTGTCGGTAAATGATATAAATGGAGAATTACTCATTGTCAGTCAGTTTACTTTATATGCATCCACAAAAAAAGGAAACCGTCCTTCTTATATTCGTTCGGCAAAACCAGATATTGCCATTCCATTATACGAAGAGTTCATTCTACAAATGCAAAAATTTGTTCCTACAAAAATACAAACCGGGAAGTTTGGTACAGATATGAAAGTTTCGCTGATAAATGACGGTCCGGTAACTATTATTATTGACAGTAAAAATAAAGAATAGATGAATAAGCATCCTGAAAATACAACCAAAAGGATATTTATCGGCGCTTTTATCCGGAACACTGAATTTATTGAAAATGTCAATAAATTAAAACGTGAATTTTCTCCTTACGTAAAAGCAAAATGGACCAAACCGGAGAATTTTCATATCACGGCTCATTTTTACGGAAATGCCACTTTTCCGGAAATAATGCAAATAAAAGTAGCATTATCAGAAATTTTAAACAAACCCATTCGCCACAAAATAATTCTCCATGGATTAGGTGTTTTTTACAAAAAACAAAAGCCATATATTTTGTATGTTAAGCCCGAAAACAATGAGGATATTCTCTCACGTTCTATTTCTTATATTCAAAAACAATTATATGATAATAAGTTGATTCAAACTTTACCGGAAAGTTACACTCCGCACATTACCTTGGCAAGGATTAAACACACTGAAGAAAATTTCGATGTGTTACTAAACAGATATAAGGAATTTAATTTTGGTGAAATTTCAACCATTAAATATGAAATTATCGAAAGTATTTTAACCCCTTCGGGGCCAATCTACAAACCTTTACAATTATGACAATATCAGAAGCACAGCAATTAGTTGACAAATGGATTAAAGATTATGGTGTTCGCTATTTTAATGAACTGACCAATATGGCTATGCTTACAGAAGAAGTGGGCGAAGTGGCCCGAATTATAGCCCGTCGCTATGGAGAACAATCGGAAAAAGAAAGCGATAAACAAAAAGACTTGGGCGATGAAATGGCGGATGTTCTTTTTGTTTTGATTTGCTTGGCCAATCAAACCGGTATTGATTTGGAATCGGCGCTGAAGAAAAATATAGAAAAGAAAACACTTAGAGACAATACACGGCATAAAAACAACAATAAACTGAAATAAAAAAGCCGCCTTTTCAGGCGGCTTTAAATTAACAAAATATTAAATTCTATTATCTGACAAGGGTAAAACTTCCTTTCACATCATATTCTTGTCCATCCACTCCTTTTGCTTTCACTATGTAAAAATAGGTACCCTCAGGTACTTCTATACCTGCATACGTTCTTCCATCCCAATATTGATTGGGTGAAGTTAATTCAATTATATGTTCCCCCCATCTGTTAAATATTGTAATAGATAATTCTTTAATATTTTCCCCTTTAATTTTTAAAACATCATTTACTCCATCGCTATTAGGAGAAAAAATATTGGGTATAAGAATAGAAGATGTTCCAAAAACATCTATTAATATAGAATCGGAAGCTGTACAACCATATTCGTTTCTTACATTAAGAATAACCATATACTGGCCATCTTCAGTATAAGTATGTGTAACCATCGAATCCGTCGAGTTTTGTGAGCCATCGCCAAAATCCCATGTTACAATGTAATTATCACCCTGATTAGCAAAATCCACATCAAGTGGAATTACTCCTGAAGTTGGAGTTGCATAAATATTTGCCAAAGCAGTTAAATGCTCGCTAACAATAACTGTATCTGTTGATGAACATCCATTCGAAAGATTTGTAACAGTAACTAAATAATCACCCCCACTATTAACTCCTATTTGCAATAATGAATCGTTGGTATAAATATTTCCATTATTAGTAGCCCAAACAACATTATAATTGGAAGATAAATTTGTTGTCGCAGTTAAAAATATTGAATCATTGACACATGTCAGTATAGTATCATTACCTGCATTAACCACAGGGCTTAAAGTATCTACGACTACTGTTAGAGAATCATATGATACACAACCATTTACAGTATTAACTGCTTGAATTATATAAATTCCCGCGGCATTTATCATTGGAGTTAAACTTGTATTTCCTGACACAATATTTCCATTATTTGTTTGCCATAGAACATTCACATTTGTTGGATTTACTGTTGCATTTAAAGAAATTGAAGGATTATAACAATTTATAAGCGTATCTAATCCGGCATTAACAATTGGTTTTATGGTGTCAATCGACACCACCACATTATCTGATGATGAACAACCGTTACTATTATTTGTTATTGTAATAGAATAAGTACCCGCAGAATCAATGGTAGGGTTTAAAGTAGAAGTACCGGAAACAAAATGTCCATCTGAGGTACTCCAGACAAATGATATATTATTTCCTGATGAAGAATTAGAAGCATCAAGAATAATGGTAGAAACTACACAAGATAAAAAAGTATCAACTCCTGCATCAGCTATAGGTACATTTGCATCTTGAAATATCTGAACAGAATCTATATTACTACATCCATTATTTGTATTTGTTACAGTCAAATAATATGTGCCTGTTTGATTAATTGTAGGATTAAGCGTTGTTGCTCCCGATAGTATATTTCCATTTGTGGTTGACCATTGATAATTGTAATTTGATCCCGATGAAGACCCTGTTCCATTTAGAGTTAAAGTTGTGTTAATACAATTTAGGGTATCATTATTTCCTGCATCAGCAACCGGTTTTAATGTATCAACCGTAACTATCATTTGATCACTGCTAGAGCACCCATTACTTGGATTTACAATAGTGATAGTATAAGTTCCGGTATAATTTACTGTAGGCGTTGTAGTGTTTACTCCCGATACTATATTACCACCTGATGTTGTCCAGTTATAATTCATCCCTGTTGAAGAACCTGACCCATTTAGAGTTAAAATTGAGTTATTACAATCCAAAACCATATCAGGTCCTGCATTTGCTACCGGTGGGGTTTCATCAACAGTAACCGTTACTTGGTCTGAGGCTGTACATCCATTTGCCCCCGTAACTGTTAAGGTATAGGTTGTTGTTACCGGAGGATCTGCAACAGGGTTTGCAATAGTAGTTGATGACAAACCTGTTGAAGGAGACCAACTATAACTGCCATTTCCACTACCATTCAAAGTTGCAGTTGGAGACGTACAAGTCGTTATAACATCAGCCCCTGCATTAACAGATGGAGGAGTATTATCTACTGTTACTGTAACCTGATCTGTTGCCGTACATCCATTTGAGCCCGTAACAGTAACCGTATAGGTTGTTGTACTACTAGGTGAAGCTGTAGGATTTGATATAGTTGTTGATGATAAACCGGTGGCTGGTGACCAACTATAACTTACCCCACCACTTGCATTTAAAGTTGTGGAAGGAGTATTACAATCAATAGTAACATCAGGTCCTGCATTAGCAGAAGGTGGAGTATTGTCTACAGTAACAGTTACTTGATCGGTAGCTGTACAACCACCCGAACCGGTAACCGTTAAAGTATAAGTAGTTGTAGTAGAAGGTGTAGCAGTAGGATTCGGAGAAGTTGTTGAAGATAATCCGGTTGCCGGCGACCAACTGTAAGTAGTACAATTTGTGCAACTTCCATTTAGAGTGACAGAGGTTGTATTACAATTAATTGTTTGATTGGGACCTGCATTGGCTGTTGGGTTAGGATTTACATTTATTGTAATACTTGAATTTGGCGTAAATGTACAACCATTTGCATCTACTACTTGCGTTAAGTTAAATGTGGTTGTTGATGTAATATTATGATTGGCTGTAGCCCCGTTTGTTATGTTATTTAGAGTTACAGGAGATCCATTAACTGTATAAGTAACATCATAAGGAGCAGTACAACCGCTAGGCAAATTAAATGTAAGTGTTACATTTCCACCACCACAAGGAACTGAAGTTGGAGATGCAGAAATACTTGCATTAAAAGAAGTTGCACTTTCCACAATACTAAAATCATCTATGAAGATATAGTAATTTGAACCGGATGAACATACGCCACCTATAATAATAGCATTAAAATTAGAAGGACAAGTAAAAGTATATGTTCTATATGTCCAATTTGAATTATAGGCAAAGTCTGCGACAGGAAAAGTTAATAATGTTGTAGCTGTAGTCGGGCAATAACTTCCATTTACTGGCACTGGGAAGCTACTTGTATTTACCCCAAGCAAATAAAAGGGATTTGCACTTGCATAATTAAAATTAGTTTTTGTATACATTGATACTCTGTAAGTTTTACCGGCACATAAATTCACATATGTTCCTACCATTTCTGCAGCAGTACCACTTGTTGCTGTAACATTTAACCCAATATAACCTGTCCCGGAATATGCTGGACCTCCTGGTACGTAACTACAATTATGATAATCTGCAGAAGGATAAACAACTGAACCAGAAACAACATTGGCATCATACCACCCAGTACAATAATTTATTTGGCTCCATGTTGTAGGACAAGCAGTGTATGATTCAAAATTACCATTTGTAACTAAATTACATTGCGCATATAATGAACTTGAACTAATACTCAAGAACAGATATAAATAAAATATAAATTTTTTCATCTTATAATTTTTTTTTCTAAATATAAAAAATTTAACTGTAAAAAAAAACACACAACTGATAATTTATCAGTTGTGTTAACAGTGCTGTTTATAAAATTAACTTCTACTCTGCCAAAACAGATATTTTATTGTCTTTTACTTCTACTACTCCACCTTTTACCGTGTACGACAATTCTTTATCATTTCCTGTTGCGTGTTTAATTTCACCGGACTCACTGTCAAACTCGTAATCGCCGCCTTCGGTTTGTAAAAAAACTATTTCACCGGCTTTAAGTGTAGAAATAATCGGTGCGTGATCTTTCAACACCCCGAATGAGCCGTCAGCTCCGGGTAAGTTTACATAATCAACTTCACCTTTATAAATATTTTTATCGGGTGTAATGATTTCTAAATACATAGCCATAGCCCTTTTATTTTGAGTATAAAAAGGCAGCCAAGGCTGCCTTCGCTAATTTATATTAAGCTTCTTTAAGCATTTTTTCACCTTTTTCGATAGCTTCTTCAATTGTACCTACAAGGTTGAATGCTGCCTCAGGATATTGGTCAACTTCACCATCCATAATCATATTAAATCCTTTGATGGTATCTTCAATAGATACTAATACCCCTTTTAATCCGGTAAATTGCTCGGCTACGTGGAACGGTTGAGATAAGAAACGTTGTACACGACGTGCACGGTGTACAATTAATTTATCTTCTTCACTCAACTCTTCCATACCTAAAATGGCAATAATATCTTGTAATTCTTTGTATCGTTGTAAGATGTTTATCACACGTTGTGCACACTCGTAATGTGCTTTTCCTACGATATCTTCTGTTAAAATACGAGAAGAGGAATCTAACGGATCAACGGCTGGATAAATACCCAACTCGGCAATTTTACGTGATAGTACGGTTGTTGCATCCAAGTGGGCAAATGTTGTTGCCGGTGCAGGGTCAGTTAAGTCATCGGCAGGGACATATACCGCTTGAACCGATGTAATCGAACCGTTTTTGGTAGATGTAATACGCTCTTGCATTGCACCCATCTCGGTTGCCAATGTTGGCTGATAACCTACGGCAGATGGCATACGTCCCAATAACGCCGACATCTCAGAACCTGCTTGTGTAAATCGGAAAATATTATCTACGAAGAAAAGTACGTCGCGACCTTTACCTTCGCCTTCACCATCACGGTAATATTCGGCTAATGTTAAACCGGACAAAGCAACGCGAGCACGTGCTCCTGGAGGTTCATTCATCTGTCCGAATACAAATGATGCTTTTGATTCTTTTAATTCTTCTTTATTTACTTTTGCCAAGTCCCACTTGCCTTCTTCCATTTCGTGCATAAACTCGTCGCCATATTTGATAATGCCTGACTCAAGCATTTCGCGCAATAAGTCGTTTCCTTCACGCGTACGCTCTCCTACTCCGGCAAACACAGACAAACCTCCGTGCCCTTTGGCAATATTGTTAATCAACTCTTGAATAAGTACCGTTTTACCTACTCCGGCACCGCCAAACAAACCAATTTTACCCCCTTTGGCGTATGGTTCAATAAGGTCAATTACTTTAATACCTGTATATAATACTTCGGTACTGGTAGATAAGTCCTCAAATTTTGGTGGTTCGCGGTGAATGGGTAAACCGGTAGAATGGTCTATTCCGCCAATACCATCAATATCATTACCGATTACATTAAATACTCTACCTTTGATTTGTTCGCCGATAGGCATTTTAATAGGTGCACCGGTAGCTATTACTTCGGTTCCTCTTTTTAAACCGTCTGTAGAGTCCATAGCAATGGTACGAACGGTATCTTCACCAATGTGTTGTTGACATTCCAAAACGATTTTTTCACCGTTTTCTTTGGTTACTTCCAATGCGTCCAAAATATTGGGCAATTGCTCAATATTGTCGAACATCACGTCCACTACCGGACCGATAATTTGAGCTACTTTTCCTGTAACAGTTGACATATTATATACGTTTATAATTAGTTAAAAACAATTTACTTGGGTGCGAAATTACTTTTTTTTGTAAAAGTGCAACCCATTGTTGAAAATTTATTTTTGTTTTTTGAAGATTTTTTAAAATTCCTCGTTAAATTGACTGATTATTCGTTTTATTGAAATAATGAAAGCCCAATTTAAAACAATATTATTTTTAGCAGCAATTCTATTAGTATTTGCCTACACTGACAAAATCAGCAATTTAAATAAAGAAACAATTACACAAGAAATAATAAATGACTTTAAAGTTGATACGAATGAATATATTGTGTGGAATATTCGTCGTAAGCTACAATTAAGTGATTTTAATAAAATTATTGTGCCTTGTCTTGAAAATTACGAGAATTATGTTACAATTTTATCTATTAATCCATTATTGTTAACTAAAGTAACAAACAACAAAGTTCTAATTGCAACTACAATTCAAAAAAACAACTTACATTCGTATTATACTTCTCAAGAATGTAAATATAATATTATTCCCTCAGAAAATGAAAGAAAAATTTATGTCCGCTATCATGAGCAATTGCATTTCGACATTCAGGAAATATTAGCCCGGTATGAAAGAAAGAATTTTATAAAATATTTAAATTTTATTACAGATTCGGTGGATGCGTGCATCGTTTAAAGTAGGAATTCTCCAGAAATGCGGAAAATACTTCAAAAGAATAACGAAATGGATGAATATATGAAAGATGAGCATTCGGTATTTGAAACATATATGAAATACAAACCTTGGATAAATAAGAAGTTAAAAGAATTAGAGAAATATGCTAATCCGGTAATTTATTTTAAAAAAGACAGTGTTGAAACAAAATAAATTTAACCCGTTGTGCATTTAGGCTAAATTAACTTTTAAATTATTGATATTCCTGTTAAAAACAAATTTATTCAAGTATTGAATAACAGTCATAGCAGTTAT